>Ga0102816_1000086_pt1 | contig 42694 bp, 39 predicted proteins | sample ColrivemetaGS545_FD_84509 | JGI IMG/M metagenome (GOLD analysis project Ga0102816, IMG submission 84509) | Estuarine microbial communities from the Columbia River estuary - Flood tide non-ETM metaG S.545 | ecosystem: Environmental > Aquatic > Marine > Intertidal zone > Estuary | place: USA...
ACCCAATAAGGATTGTTCTGGAAATTATGATTCCAGTTTAAAGGTGTTCCTTCTGCAGCAGTTCCAATGGGCGCTAGCGGAAAGCTTCTCCAATCTTTTAAATCTGAGAAATTCACTTGTCTTGCAGACCAAATAAATTGTTGGAATGCATTTTCGTTGTTATAACCTGTAATTGGTAGGTTGTCACTATTCTGATTAACGTAATTTAGAGAAACGCTTGCTTTCAGGTTTTCACCAAGTTGCAAAGCTCCACTAAGTCCTACTAAGAATTTTTTTAGATCCGTAAAAGGCATCATTCCTTTTTGATTACTATTTCCTATCGATAGTCTAAATCCACCACTTGAAACAGAAACATTGTTTGAAATATTTAAACCGGTATCAAGGAAATCTTTAACATTGTCTGGATGTGAAACCCAAGGAGTTGGGTTCCCATTGTTTGTTAACTGAGAGTCCCATTGAACAAATTCTAGACCTGCATCTAACGCTGGCCCCCAACTTTCATCAACACCGTCACCTACACCTCCACTTGCACCATTTACATAGTTAAAGAAATTAGAAGTACCACCTTGTCCATAAGAATTTTGGTAATCAGGAAGCAATAAGGGGTTAGACATGGTAACATTTGTGTTTACAGAAATACTGAATCTTTTGTTAGCATCTCCTTTTTTTGTAGTAATTACAATGACACCGTTACCAGCTCTTAATCCATATAGGGCAGCTGCATTTGGTCCCTTTAAAACAGTGATAGATTCTATATCATCTGGATTAAGATCTGAGGCACCGTTTGGTAGATCAACTCCACCACCAGAACCAGCATTACCAAAGCTTCGGTTGCTTATTGGTAAACCATCTACAACATATAGTGGTTCGTTATTACCTGTAATAGAAGAGTTACCCCTTAATACGATTCTTGAAGAAGCGCCAACACTACCAGAGGTCCCAGTAACCTGAACTCCAGCAATTTTACCACTAATCGCATTTGTAAGGTTGCTTTCTCTTGCTTCTGTCATCGCATCTCCTTTGATACTTTGTACAGAATAACCTAAAGCTTTTTCTTCTCTTTTGATACCAAAAGCAGTAACGACAATCTCATCCAAGACTTCACCGCCTTCTTCTAGAATAACGTTAATTGTATTTGAGGTTCCAACGGTTGTATTCGTTGTTTTGAATCCAAGGTATCGAAATACCAAAACATCTCCAGGACTTGCCTTGATAGCATATTTTCCATCAAAATCGGTTTCTACGCCTTTAGAGGTTCCCTCAATGATTACACTTACCCCTGGTAAAACTCCCGAAACATCAGAAACTATACCTGAAATAATCTTTTCTTGTGCAGAGGTAATTTGCACTGTAGCCGCTATAATGAACATTATAACTAGTCTTTTTACTTTCATAAATTTTTAAATTTGAATTTAGAAAGTAAAGAAACTTTTAATCTCACTTTAAAAAGATAATGCTTGTAATAACTTACCCTTACCGATAATTGTTTTCTTTTATTTTACCCTAAGAAGAATTCAAAAAAATGGTCAATTATCATTTTTTGAGTAAAATTTATTTTGAAAGTATTTGTAATTGAAAATACAATTGAATAGATTTATTTTTGTTTTATTTTCTTTATATATTGGCTTGGAGTCATTTTTAATTCAGCTTTAAAAGCTTTATTAAAAGTGACTTTATTATTAAATCCTACATCATAAGCAATGTCTATAATGTTTAAGTTTCTGTGTAGATCTTTGTTCAAAATCAGTATAGTTTCATCAATTCTATATTTATTTACAAAACGAAAAAAGCTCATTCCAAAATGCTCATTTATTACTTGTGAAATATTATGCCTAGTTGTCCCTATTTTCTCAGCAAGCATAGACAGATTTAAACCACTATCCATATATATCTTTTCGTACTGAAATACGCCAAGCAACCGCTCCTTTAGCTCTAAAGAAAAACTTTCTGTTAGTCCTGATTTTTTATATTTAGAACTACAGTCATGAATAGATAAACTTATTTTTTGGAAAAAATTTGGTTTTACATACGTCAGATAAACTATCAAGACAACAATCATTGATGTTAAAAATATATGTGAATAAAATATCTTTAATTTTAAAATATTGCCAATAGTGATCGCATACAAAAATCCATATAAAAAAAGAAAAAAAACTGTAATTCTCTGCCATAGAACTTCTTTCCTTTTTGATTTATTGTTTTTGGAAGATAACTTTCTATAAATTTTATAACTTAAAAAAGAATAAAAAAACAAGAAAATAATTTTAAGATAGATAATTATTTTTAATGGGGTATCTATGGCTTCACCACTGTTAAATAGTATGTGTAGTTTTTCTTCTGATGATAAAGAATACATTGGAATAAAATAAACCAATACTAGTAGAAAAGGAACTATATGGAAAATATCTGTTTTTTTAAATGTATATTCTTCTGCAACTCTCCTAAAATAAAAATATATCAATGGAATACATAAAAAGAAAATTGGTTTTGAAAAAAATAAAGAATGTGGAATATTAAAATCATATTTTGATAAGGATAGACATGAATGAATAATATATAATGAGAGAAACAAGAGAAAAAAACTAACCAGTAAATTAGAAATGAGATCCCCATTTTTCATAATATTAATCATTACAAAAGAGAACACCCCAATAAAACCAATTGAAAGAAAAAATAGAATCCATCCATTAATTTCTAGTCTATATCTTTCTTTCAAAAGTTTAAATTCTTTTGTGTCAGTTATGTTTAAAAAGAGTTCATGGTCTAGTATGCTGATTTTATGAGTATTCTTTATATATTTCTCAACATACTTAGAAGATTTTTCAGCATTGTTAAAATAAGCATAACTTAAAGCTACTCTCTTGTAGTCTTCGCTTGTTAAGTTTATTTCATCTTTAAGAAATCGTTTTTCCCATTCTACAACACTATGATATAAATCTTCTGTTTGAAGGTGGTTTTTATAAAACAAACTGTCGGTTGAGTTTTTCTTAGCAGTGCTTTTTATATTTATTTTTTGGTTGGGTTTAATTTTGTGGAGTCCACAAAAAACCAACACAAAAAAAATAAATATTATTTTTTTTGAATTCATAGCAGAGGATTTTTTTATTTTAAAAGTACAAAAAAAAACTAAAAACCAAAAAAATGTTTATATTATTCCTATTTAAATCAGTAAAAACACAGGGAAAGCCACAGTCTTAATTTATTATACTTCAAAAAAAAATATGGACTATATTTATAAGAAAAGAAGTAGTAATTTTTTAATTAAAATAGAAAACTGTCTGTTTTCTTATCATAGCCATAAGGACAATGCTTACAACCGCTTTTACAACAATGGCCTCTTTTTAGATGATACTTTTCAGTAAATACTTTATAACCTTGCTCGTTTACATAGTAATCACCTTCTTCTAAGGGCATCCTTTTGTTATACATTTTTTGTCTGAACAGTTTAATGAAAAAGCTATTTGAATCTTTTATTGGTCTTACTTTCCGTTAGACTCAGGCGGAAATTGAGTCATAATTTCCGCTACAAATTCTTTAATTCTAATTTCTTTCTTTTCACGGTTTTGTGTTTTGAGAGCTCCTGAACCGACCCCCTGCCATATCAATTCTTTTTTTGTTGTGTCTATAAAATCAATAAATAAAGTTCCCTCTGAGAATTGAGATACTTGTATATTAGAATTCAACCCATTCATCATCCAAGGATTCCACCTCCAACCAAAACCTTGGTTATTTTGATTTATATTTACTTTCTCTCTCGATTTAGCAAAAATACCTACCAACATATCTGGAGCATTAGATTTTGTAAATCCTTTCTCTAGTAATGCTACCTCAATAGCTCTTAAAATTCTTTTTTTATCTAAATCCGATATTTTAGCTCTGTCAATTTCTGGCTTATAAAAGGCGAAGGTCTTGTAGGACTTAAAATTTACTTTTGAATCGTAATCTGAAGTAACTTTTACTGAATTGCAAGAAAACAATACTATTGCACTTAAAAATAAAATAATACATTTTTTCATTGTGATCGGTTTTAAATTATAGAATTTATTAAAGCATCATCAACCAAATTAGGCAGCGTTACTTGTAATTTTTTTTCCGCTTTCATTGCTCTTTTGATTGCAAAAACTGCTTCTTTATTTCTAGCCCAACTTCTTCTTGATATTCCATTATTAACATCCCAAAAAAGCATGGATTTCAAACGCTTTGAAGCTTTCTTAGTACCATCAAGAAGCATGCCAAAGCCACCATTAATAACTTCCCCCCAACCGACTCCTCCTCCATTATGAATCGAAACCCAAGTTGCGCCCCTAAAACTATCTCCAATAACGTTTTGGATGGCCATGTCTGCTGTATATTTAGAACCATCATAGATGTTGGATGTTTCTCTGTAAGGCGAATCTGTCCCAGAAACATCATGATGATCTCTACCTAGAATGATGCTACCAATGGTTCCTTTTTTTATTGCCTTGTTAAATGCTTCTGCTATTTTAATTCTTCCTTCAGCATCTGCATATAAAATTCTTGCTTGAGAACCAACTACCAAATTATTTTCTTGCGCACCTTTAATCCATTGAATATTATCCGCCATTTGTTGCCGAATTTCATTGGGAGAATCTTGCATCATTTTTTCTAAAACTTCACAAGCTATGGCATCTGTTTTTGCTAAATCTTCAGGATTTCCAGAAGAACAAACCCATCTAAAAGGTCCGAAACCATAATCGAAACACATAGGTCCCATGATATCTTGAACGTAACTTGAATATTTAAAATCGATATTGTTTGTTGCCATAACATCAGCTCCTGCTCTACTTGCCTCTAATAAAAAAGCATTTCCATAATCAAAAAAGTAAGTGCCTTTTGCCGTATGTCTGTTAATCGCTTTCGCATGCTTTTTTAAGGTTTCTTGAACTTTCTTTTTAAATTGAATTGGATTTTCAGTCATCATCTTATTGGCTCGATCAAAAGAAAGGCCAGCAGGATAATACCCCCCTGCCCAAGGGTTGTGAAGAGATGTCTGATCGGATCCTAAATCTACATAAATATCTTCTTGATCAAATTTCTCCCAAACATCTACAATATTCCCTAAATAGGCCAACGAAACAACTTCTTTTTTTTCTTTTGCTAATCGCACTCTGGTTACTAACATCTCTAAGTCAGTAATTTTCTCATCAATCCAACCTTGAGCTAACCTAATTTGAGTAATTTTTGGATTTACTTCTGCACAAACTGTAATACAACCTGCAATATTTCCAGCTTTGGGCTGTGCTCCAGACATCCCACCCAAACCAGAAGTAACAAACAAACTTCCTTTTGGTTCTTTTTTTATTTTTCTAAATCCATTTAAAACCGTAATTGTAGTTCCGTGCACAATTCCCTGCGGACCAATATACATATAACTTCCTGCAGTCATTTGCCCATATTGAGAAACTCCCAAAGCATTCATTTTCTCCCAATCATCTGGTTTAGAGTAATTCGGGATAACCATCCCATTGGTGACAACTACTCTCGGGGCATTTTTATGAGATGGAAACAACCCCATTGGATGACCAGAATACATTGTTAAAGTCTGGGTCTGGGTCATTTCAGATAAATACTTCATCGTAAGTAAATATTGTGCCCAATTTTGAAAAACAGCACCATTCCCACCGTAAGTAATTAATTCGTGTGGGTGTTGAGCAACTGCAACATCTAAATTGTTTTGAATCATCAGCATGATGGATTTTGCTTGCACTGACTTCCCTGGATATTCAGAAATTGCTCTGGCTTTCATTTCATAATCTGGACGGAAACGGTACATATATATACGACCGTATTTTTCAAGCTCATCAGCAAATTCTGGGAGTAATATTTTGTGGTGTTTTACATCGAAATATCGCAAGGCATTTCTCAATGCTAATTTTTTTTCATCTGCTGATAAAATAGATTTGCGTTTTGGTGCATGATTTATTGACAGTTCATATTTCTTTACACTTGGTAAAACATCTGGAATTCCTTGCTGAATTTGGGCTTTAAATGTCATCTAATTTTCATTTCAAATCTGAAACAAATATATTTATTTTTTACCTGACTTAATTAACTATTCAAAAAAATAGCTATTATTTTAGGAATTTCGTAAATTGCTAACATAATTCAATATCTAAATTACGAATGAATCAAATTACACCGTACAAACCTAAACATAAAGTAAGAATTGTAACGGCCGCCTCTCTTTTTGACGGTCATGACGCTGCCATCAATATTATGCGTAGAATCATTCAGTCTACCGGTGTAGAAGTCATTCATTTAGGTCATGACAGAAGTGTAGAAGACGTTGTGAATTGTGCAATCCAAGAGGATGTAAATGCGATTGCAATGACGTCATATCAGGGTGGACATAATGAGTATTTTAAATACATGTATGACTTATTAAAAGAAAAAGGTGCTAGTCATATTAAAATTTTTGGCGGCGGTGGCGGTGTCATTCTTCCAAAAGAGATCAAAGAATTAATGAAGTATGGAATTACACGAATATACTCTCCAGATGATGGACGTGAATTAGGCTTGCAAGGAATGATTAATGATTTGGTACAAAAAGCAGATTTTGCTATTGGTGACGTCTTAAATAAAGAAGTCAATGGGTTGAAAAAAAAAGAAATTGGCAGCATTGCTAGAATTATTTCGGCAGCTGAAAATTTCCCCAAAATCGCTAAAAAAACATTGTCTGAAATACATGAAAAAAATAAAACAAGCACCACTCCTGTTCTGGGAATTACCGGAACTGGTGGTTCTGGGAAATCTAGTTTGGTTGATGAATTAGTTCGCAGATTTTTGATTGACTTTCCAAAAAAAACAATCGGACTTATTTCTGTAGATCCCTCTAAGCGCAAAACCGGTGGCGCCCTATTAGGAGACCGCATTAGAATGAATGCCATAAACAACAACCGGGTGTATATGCGTTCTTTGGCAACTCGTCAATCTAATTTAGCTTTGTCTAAATATGTGAATGAAGCTATTGAAGTTTTAAAAGCTGCAGAATTTGATTTAATTATTTTAGAAACTTCTGGTATTGGACAATCGGACACTGAAATCATTGAACATTCCGATACCTCATTGTATGTGATGACTCCAGAATTTGGAGCAGCAACTCAATTAGAAAAAATAGACATGTTAGATTTTGCAGACCTCGTTGCCATTAATAAGTTTGACAAACGCGGTGCTTTGGATGCTGTTCGCGATGTGAAAAAACAGTATATGCGTAACAATAATTTGTGGCATATAGATATGGATGACCTGCCTGTTTTTGGAACCATTGCCTCACAGTTTAATGATCCAGGAATGAATTTCCTTTACAAAGCAGTTATGGATAAGTTGGTTGAAAAAACTGGAGTTGATTTAAAATCGAACATGAAAATTACTCAGGAAATATCTGAGAAAGTTTTTGTAATTCCTCCCGCTAGAGTTCGTTACTTATCGGAAATTGCTGAAAACAACAGAGCTTATGATAAAAAAGCAACTGATCAAGTAGCAGTAGCTCAAAAATTATTTGGAATTTATCAAACCCTGGCCTCACTAATTGAGGGGACAAACGAAATCTCTTTTTTAACAAAAACGGGATTGAATGAAGAGGAAATTCTAAAACAAGTTGAAAAGGATGAACACAATTTTAGTCAACTTTTAATTGCACAATTCGACAAGGTAAAACTAAATCTGGACCCACATAATTGGGAAGTAATTTTAAACTGGGCTGCAAAAGTTCAGAAATACAAAGACCCAATCTATACCTTTAAAGTAAGGGGCAAAGAAATTAATATTGAAACCCATACCCAATCACTTTCACATACTCAAATTCCGAAGGTCTCTTTGCCAAAATACAAAGCTTGGGGAGATTTATTACGTTGGAATTTACAAGAAAATGTTCCGGGAGAATTCCCTTTTACTGCGGGTTTGTATCCTTTTAAAAGAACTGCAGAAGATCCGACTAGAATGTTTGCTGGTGAAGGAGGACCAGAACGCACCAACAGACGTTTTCACTATGTAAGTTTGGGAATGAGTGCCAAACGTTTATCTACTGCTTTTGATTCTGTTACTTTATACGGTAACGATCCTGAATACAGACCTGATATTTATGGTAAAATAGGAAATGCAGGAGTTTCTATTTGTTGCTTAGATGATGCTAAGAAACTATATTCTGGGTTTGACTTAAGTCATCCTATGACCTCTGTATCGATGACTATTAACGGTCCTGCCCCTATGTTACTTGGCTTTTTTATGAATGCTGCCATAGATCAGAATTGCGAGAAATACATCAAAGAACACAAGCTAGAAAAAACAGTTGAAACAATATTTAAAAAAGTGTATGACAGGGCTGGAATAGACAGACCCACATATCAAGGAGACTTACCCGAAGGTAATAACGGTTTAGGATTGATGCTTTTAGGACTGACTGGAGACCTCATTTTACCAAAAGAAACCTATCAAAAAATTAAAACAGAAACTTTATCACAAGTTCGTGGAACTGTTCAGGCAGATATTTTAAAAGAAGATCAAGCACAAAATACGTGTATATTTTCTACCGAATTTGCCTTGCGTTTAATGGGCGATGTGCAAGAATATTTTATTCAAAAACAGGTTCGTAATTTTTATTCAGTTTCTATTTCTGGATATCATATTGCAGAAGCTGGTGCAAATCCTATTACTCAACTTGCTTTGACATTGTCTAATGGTTTTACTTATATAGAGTATTATTTAAGCCGTGGGATGGACATTAATAAATTCGGACCCAACTTATCGTTCTTCTTCTCCAATGGAATTGACCCAGAATATTCTGTTATTGGACGTGTAGCAAGAAAGATATGGGCCAAAGCCATGAAATTTAAGTATGGAGCAAATGAAAGAGCGCAAATGCTAAAATACCATATTCAAACTTCTGGACGCTCCTTGCATGCTCAGGAAATTGATTTTAATGACATTAGAACAACCCTACAGGCCTTGTACGCTATCAATGACAACTGTAACTCCTTGCACACCAATGCCTATGATGAAGCCATAACAACCCCTACAGAGGATTCTGTAAGAAGAGCGATGGCCATACAATTGATTATTAATAAAGAATTAGGATTGACAAAAAATGAAAACCCAATACAAGGGGCATTTATTATTGAAGAATTAACTGATTTGGTAGAAGAAGCTGTCTTACTTGAATTTGATAGAATTACAGAGCGGGGAGGAGTTTTAGGCGCCATGGAAACCATGTATCAACGTTCTAAAATACAAGAGGAAAGTTTGCACTATGAAACCTTAAAACACAATGGAGAATTCCCTATAATCGGGGTAAACACCTTTTTAAGTTCAAAAGGCTCACCTACAATCCTACCTACAGAAGTAATTCGAGCTACCGAAAAAGAAAAGCAGTTCCAAATTCAGACAAAAGAGAAGCTGAATAACCGAAACGCTACTGAAGTAAAAAGTCAAATTACACTACTACAAAAATCGGCCATTGAAAATGATAATTTATTTGAAAAGATCATGGAAGCAACCAAAGTATGTTCTTTGGGTCAAATTACAACAGCGCTGTTTGAAGTAGGAGGACAATACAGAAGAAACATGTAATTCTGATTTCAAAATACCATTAAAGTATCACACCGTTTCAAAGTAGCCATGATTTAAAAATTAAATTAAATTGCATCTTTTCTATACATTCTAAGTCTATTTAGTGAATTTAAAAATAACTAAAAATGATCTTTAGAAATGAATGTACTTGCAACTGCGAAAAATGTATTGAAGGAAACTGTTCATGTTGCTCTTGTGAATACTGTTATTGTTCTGGCTGCAATTGTAAAAGTCATGAATCATGACAACAAAAAAAATTTGGAAACAATATTCTGAGGATTTAAAACAATTCATCATGAGTAAGGTACATGAAAAAACACTTGCTGACGATATATTACAGGATACCTTCATAAAAATTCACACAAAACTCCACACACTTAAAAATGAGAATAAACTTAAGTCTTGGATTTTCACCATCGCAAGAAATTCTATCATAGATTATTTCAAGACCCTTAAAATAACCCATGAAATGGGGGAGATAATATCAGAAATAGATACCATAGAAAACGAGCATACAGAAAAAGATTGTTTAAGAAGTATCCTAAAAAAATTACCTAAAAAATATAGAACTCCATTATTTTTATCTGATATCAAAGGGGTAAAACAAGAAGAAATTGCAAGACGACTAAATCAACCTTTATCGACGACTAAATCACAAATTCAACGCGCAAGAAAACGCATTGCACAAGGCTTCATAGATTGCTGTGGCTTTGTAATGAATACGAATGGAAAGTTGGTTGGCGAAATTCAAGAAAAAGAAGATTGTAAAGTTTGCAACTAATTAATTGATTACTTTTATACTTTAAATTTTACACGTGAAAAATAAGGCATTAATTAGTAAAGAATTAGAAAATTTTTACAACAAAGCTTCAGAAGAAACCAGACTTGAAAAAGGGATGGGTATTTTTGAATTTGAACGTATCAAAGAATTGATAACACAACATATTTCCAAACCAAACTCAACAATTATAGATGTGGGTGGTGGAACTGGGAAATATGCTGAATGGTTGTCTAAAAAGAACCATGCTGTTCATTTAATAGAACCTGTTCTAAAGCACATTCAACTTGCTCAAAAAAGAGCCAAAAAATTAAAAAATCCATTTTCTATAACTATTGGTGAAGCAAAAAAACTTCCTTTTGAAGATAATTTTGCTGACTTGGTCATTCTGCACGGACCATTGTATCATTTGCAAAACAAAGAAGATAGAATTACAGCCATTATTGAAGCGAAACGAGTCGTAAAAAAAGGAGGAATTATTTTGGGATTCGCAATTAACGCAACTGCTTCTACTCTTGTTGGCTTGATGAATGGAATGATTCATGCAAATTCATTTTTTGACATGTGCAAACAAGAATTGACTACAGGAATTCATAATGCTCCAAAAGATTTTCCTTTTTTATTAGCGGATGCATTTTATCACAAACCACAAGAATTAAAAACAGAATTTCTCGAGCAAGACTTGAGGCTCATCAATCTTTTTGCTGTAGAAGGAATGATTTGGTTAGATCAGGAGTATTTTGCAAACATGATCGATCAGAAAAAATCTAAAACGTTAAAAAAACTTCAGGAAATTACTCAAAATGATGAATACTTATTAGCTTTCAGTCCTCACATGATGATCGCTGTAAAAAAATAGTGTTATTGAATGAGTTGACCTTTGACTTCCTTAAGAACTACTACCTCCTTTTTTTTGAAGCCCTACTGACTTTCTTTTTACGTCTGTTAAAAGGAACAGCATCGTCAAAAGTATTCTTAACTTCCTTGGCTTTTTTGTTCTTTTTCCAAGAATTATTTTCTGGGAGTAATTTTTTTAACAAATCTGGTCTTCCAACTTTGTTCAAGGTGTTTCGAATCCAATCTTTATTTTCTTTCTTGTACCAAAAGAAAAATTTATGTTGATCTTCACGCTCCTTTTTTGTTTTAGGAGTTCTAGTTGGCTTTAAAGTATACGGATGATATCCAGAGTAATAAATAACAGTTGCCACTGTCATTGGTGTTGGTGTAAATCCCTGAACTTGTTCTAACTGAAAGCCCATGTCTTTGGTCTCTGCAGCCAAATTAGCCATGTCTTCCACTTCACTGGCTGGGTGGCTAGAAATAAAATAAGGGATCAATTGTAAGTTTAATTTTTTCTTAATGTTAATTTTATCAAAGCGCTCTTTAAATTTATGAAAATAGGTAAAAGAGGGTTTTCTCATTAATTTTAAAACAGGATCCGAAGTATGTTCTGGAGCTACTTTCAAACGCCCAGAAACATGTTTTGTCATTACTTCTTCTGTATAGGCGTCTAATTCTTTTGGATCTGCATTTTTATTAAACTCAGGGACCAACATATCATGTCTTATTCCACTTCCAATAAAAGATTTTTTAATCTTTGGGTGTTTATCTACTGCTTGATACAATTCTGTTAAGGGCTTGTGGGAAGTATCTAAATTGGAACAAATTACGGGAGAGATACAACTTGGAGCAATACATTTATCACAAATAGACTGAACCTTTCCTTTCATTTGATACATATTCGCAGAAGGGCCCCCTATATCGGACAAATAGCCTTTAAAATCGGGCATGTTTGCTACTTTATCTATTTCCTTTAATACAGATTCTTGACTTCTACTCGCAATAAACTTCCCTTGATGGGCAGATATGGTGCAAAAACTTCAACCTCCAAAACATCCTCGGTGAATGTTGATAGAGAATTTGATCATTTCAAATGCAGGAATTGGTCCTCGTTTGTCATATTTTGGATGAGGTAAACGCGTAAAAGGCAAATCGAAAGACCCATCAATTTCTTTTTCTGTCATTGTTGGAAAAGGAGGGTTTATAACCAATGTTTTCCCTTTGACATCTTGAAGAATTCTTCTTGCTTTTAGTTTGTTTGATTCTTGCTCTATTACCTTAAAATTGGAAGCAAATGTTTTTTTATCTTTCAAACAAGCTTCATGAGAATTAATGGTTACATCTTCCCAATTATTTACAATAGGTAACTTTTCTTCTTTTTGATTGATAAAAACAGCGGTTTGCTTGATGTTTTTTAAGCTCGAAAACGGAACTCCTTTTTGTAACAATTCAACAATTTCTCGCAAAGGTTGTTCTCCCATTCCATAAACCAGCATGTCCGCATTAGAAGTTTCTAAAATAGTTGGTAATAATTTGTCGGACCAATAATCATAGTGAGTTACTCGTCTCAAGGAAGCTTCAATCCCTCCAATTAACACAGGAACATCAGGAAACTTTTCTTTTAATATCTTAGTATATACAGAGGTAGCATAATCAGGTCTGAATCCTTTATCTCCATTTGGCGTATAGGCATCTTTATCTCTTCTTTTTTTGCTAGCAGTGTAATTACTAACCATCGGATCCATACATCCGCCAGTCGCTCCAAAAAATAACCGAGGTTTTCCTAATTTTTCAAAGTCTTGTAAATTATCATGAACACTTGGTTGTGGGACAATGGCTACTCGTAAACCATAACTTTCTAAAATACGACCAATTACAGCAGGTCCAAAAGAAGGATGATCTACATAGGCGTCTCCACTAAATAAAATAACATCCAAAACATCCCAACCACGAATTTTTACTTCCTTCTTTGTGGTTGGCAACCAATCTGTTAATTGATGTTTTTTTGTATGCTCCATGTTTTGCAAAAATACAGGAATTATATGTATTTTAATAGAATTAAATTTAACAAAAAAACCAGGAACGCAATCTTTAAAATTCTAAACAAAAAAGTAACAATTTTTTCAGTCATTCGTTTTATTACAAATACCTTATAAACAAACTATGAAAAAAATATTTTCTGCAGCAGCGATCATCGCTTTTTTAGGCAGTTGCTCTATTTCGAAAAACACCATAAAAACGAATAAATTAATAGCCGTTGAAATTAATTTGAATACGGTTATTGATGACAAAGTTGAGGTGGTTATCAATCCAAAAAAAATAAAAGAAGAAACGATTACTTATCATATTCCGGCGATCGTTCCAGGAACTTATATGATGAGTAATTATGGAAAATTCATTTCTAATTTTAAAGCGTTTGATTATGACGGAAACGAAATGTCAGTTGAAAAATTAGATGCTAATTCGTGGCAAATTAATAATGCAAAAAAAATGGATAAACTCTCTTATTGGGTTGATGACACATTTGACACAGAACAGGACCATAATATATATGTAATGGCAGGGACCAATATTGAAGAAGGCAAAAATTTTCTTTTAAACCTTCCTGGGTTTGTAGGCTACTTTAGAGAAAAAAAAGAAACTCCTTATTTAATTACGGTAACACACCCCTCAAATTTATATGAAACCTCTTCTTTAATCAATAACAACATAAGTAAAAAGGACAACACAAAAGATTTTTTTACAGCTGCTAGATATGATGAAATTTCTGACAACCCAATTATGTACGCTCCGTTAAACAATGTAAGTTTTAATGTAGACGGGATTCAAGTTACCTTAGCAGTTTATTCTCCAAACAATGTGCACCAAGCTGCAGATATGGAAGCAGATTTAAAAAAGATGATGCAAGCACAATCAACCTTTTTAAAAGGGTTTAAAACCACAAAAGAATACAACATATTATTATACCTTTTTGACTCAGAAATTCATAAATTTAGTGTTTTCGGTGCATTAGAGCACTTATCTTCCACAACCGTTATCTATCCAGAATCTTATTCTAAAAAACAACTAGCAAATGGCATGATTAACGGAACCATTTCTCATGAGTTTTTCCACATTGTTTCTCCGCTATCTGTTCATTCAGAAGAGATTCATTCTTTTGATTTTAATGAACCGAACATGTCTATGCATTTATGGATGTATGAAGGGGTAACTGAGTATTTTGCAAATTTATTTCAAGTAAATCAAGGATTAATTTCTGAGCAAGAATTTTTAAATAAAATCAACGAAAAAATAAATGCTTCCTCGAATTTTGACGATACCATGCCTTTTACAAAAATGAGCAAAAACATTCTAGAGCCAGCGTATGCAAGAAACTACGGAAATGTATATCAGAAAGGAGCATTAATTGGAATGTGTATTGATATTATTCTGAGAGAAGAAAGTAAAGGTCTCTATGGCATAAGAGATTTAATGAAAGATTTATCTGAAAAATATGGCGCTCTGAGACCTTTTAAAGACAATGAAATCATTGAAGAAATTGTAAGAATGACCTACCCTTCTGTTGGTGATTTCTTTACAAACCATGTAATTGGAACTACTCCAATTGATTATTTTTTATATTTTGAGAAAACAGGTATTCACAAAAGTAGTGCATTATCAGAGGCAAGTTACTTTATAGATTCACAAAATCAACCTTTTATTTCAGTAAATAAAGAACGGAAACTTTTTTTTACAAAAAGAACAAACTCTGGTCTGACCGCATTGGGTATAAAAGAAAATGATCTTTTAAAATCAGTCAACGGAGAAGCAATTTCTCTACAAAATGTAAATCAAATTATAGGTCAATCTTTCCAATGGAAACCTGGTGATGAACTTCGCTTTGAAATTGAAAGAAATGGAAAATTAATTCAATTAAAAGGAAAAGCTGTCATTCCTAAATTTGAACAAAAAGTTTTAAAAATTAAAGAACTCCCAGAAAATGATCCTAGAGTTCTATTGAGAAATGCGTGGTTGAAAGGATAATTAAGAATATTTTTAACAAAAGAAGGTTCAATAACTCTTTTTAGTTTTGTAGATTTAGCGTCAATTTAAATCCGCTTCTCAATGAAAAAATATATATTTCTTACTGTTATTAGCACGATTCTTCTTGTAAATTGTGACTTCCTTTCCACACAAAAAAAGAACGAAAAGGATGCATATGTTATAAATAACTACAATAAAAAAGAAGTAGATATTGTCATGAGAGATGGCACAAAACTGCATACCACAATTTATTCCCCTAAAGACAATCACAAAACATACCCCATCTTAATGCAAAGAACTCCCTATAGTTCTGCTCCTTATGGAAAAAGAAATTTTAAAACTAAAATTGGACCAAACGTTCATTTAATGAAAGAAGGGAATATTGTTGTTTACCAAGATGTTCGCGGTCGTTGGATGAGTGAGGGGGTATATGACAATATGCGGGCATATATTCCCAATAAAAAAGGAAACGAAACAGATGAAGCTTCAGATACATACGACACCATTGATTGGCTGGTAAAAAATGTTGAGAACAACAACGGAAATGTTGGAACATGGGGGATTTCATATCCCGGTCACTATGCAACCGTCGCTACAATTGATGCACATCCTGCGTTAAAAGCATCTTCTCCGCAAGCGTGTATTGGAGATTTCTTTTTTGATGACTTTCATCATAATGGTGCTTTTTTATTAAGTTATTTTAGAGCAATTTCTCTATTTGGAACCTATAAAGACACCCCAACTGACTCGGCTTGGTATTCATTTCCGAAAATGAACTCGAAAGATCAATATCAATTTTTCCTAGATAAAGGCCCTTTAAAAAACCTTAATGAATACTTTCAATACGAAAAATTAGATGTAAATTCTCCTAAAAATACAGACAAAGTTGATGATTTTTTCTGGAAAGAAATTATTGAACATCCCAATTATGATCATGTATGGAAAAGTAAAGGAATTATTCAACATTTGGATAAAGTACCCTCCTCTGTCGCAACAATGATCGTTGGTGGCTGGTTTGACGCTGAAGATTTATACGGACCTTTAGAGACCTATAAAGCAATTGAAAAACACGGAAAAGAAAATTACAATACCCTTGTTTTTGGACCTTGGGATCACGGAAAATGGGCCAGTAACCAAATTGAAAATTCTGTAGGAAATTATTATTTTGGAGACTCTATTTCTTTAAAATTTCAATCTGAAATAGAGACTAATTTTTTCAATCACTTCTTAAAAGGAAAAGGGGACGAAAATTCTGGACTTCCAGAAGCCTATGTGTACGATTCTGGAAAAAAACAATGGAAATCGTATGCTTCTTGGCCACCAAAAGAAGTCGTTAAAGAATCGTTTTTCTTAAATTCCAATCTAGAATTAAAAAAAATTCAGAATACAAAATCTCCTAAAAAAATACAATTTGTTAGTGATGTCAAACGACCTGTTCCCTATTCAGAAGACATCAAAACCGTATTTACACCTAGAAAATATATGACTGACGACCAACGTTTCGCAGCAAGAAGACCCGATGTCTTAGTGTTTGAAACCGATGTCTTAACCAAAGAGTATACACTAGCCGGTGATATTTTAGCAAAATTAAAAGTTGCGACAACGGGTACTGCTGCGGATTGGATTGTAAAAGTGGTCGATGTTCATCCTTCAGAAATCCCAGAGGATAACGACAATCTTCAAGATCATTTAAAAATGAGTAATTATCATTTAATGGTTCGAAGTGAAGTTTTAAGAGGGCGTTTTAGAAATAGCTTTGAAAATCCTGAGCCATTTATACCAAATAAAAAAACAACTGTAGACATTAAACTCCAAGACGTTTTCCATACTTTTAAAAAAGGACATAAACTTCAAATCCAAGTCCAAAGCACCTGGTTTCCCCTTATCGATTTAAATCCACAAACGTATGTAGAAAATATTTTCAAAGCAGATAAAAAGGATTTTAAAACCCAAACGCATACTGTATATTCCGACTCATCAATAGAGTTCTCTGTTCTAAAATAAAAAATTTAAAATGAAGAATACCATCCCAAATATATTTCTTTTTCTTTTTGTATTATCGCTGCAAGCACAAGAAAAAACAGTCCCTATTTTTAAAGAAGGAGAAGCGCAAATTGTTGCGGCGTTCAGCAATCCCAAAAGTTGGATTCGTCATGACCTATGGGTAGAAACCTCTTTTGACACAGATGGTGATGGAAGGCTAGACAGAATGCATGTTGCGGTAACCAGACCAAATCAGACAGAATCAGAGGGATTAAAACTTCCGATTGTATATGAATCAAGTCCTTATTACGCAGGTACTGCTGGAAATGACCTTGGATTATTTTGGGACGTAAAACACGAGCTCGGAGAAGTGGAAAAACCCAGAAGTAAGGTAGAAGTTGTCAGAATAGGAAAACGTCCTATTATCTCAAATTCTCAAATTAGAACGTGGGTTCCTAGGGGATATATTGTAGTTCATTCATCATCACCAGGAACAGGGTTGTCTGATGGGTCTCCAACTGTTGGAGGAAGGAACGAATCATTAGCCCCCAAAGCAGTAATCGATTGGTTAAATGGACGTGCAAAAGGCTTTTCTTCAAGAGAGGGTACTGAGTCCGTAACCGCTTTTTGGTCTACAGGAAAAGTTGGAATGACAGGTACTTCCTACAACGGAACAATTCCTTTAGCTGCAGCTACAACTGGAGTTTCGGGGCTAGAAGCAATCATTCCTGTAGCGCCAAACACCTCTTACTACCACTATTATCGCTCCAATGGATTGGTTCGATCTCCTGGCGGATATTTGGGCGAAGACATTGACGTCTTATACGATTATATTCATAGTGGAAAAGAAGAAAACAGAGCTCACAACAACAAAAAAATTAGAGATACAGAAATGGCAAATGGTATGGACAGAATTTCTGGAGATTACAATGATTTCTGGGCAGGAAGAGATTATCTAAACCAAATGAAACCTATGAAAGCTGCACTTTTAATGTCACATGGTTTTAATGATTGGAATGTGATGCCAGAACACAGTTACAGAATTTATAAAAGAGCCACCGAAATGGGAATCCCTACTCAAATTTATTATCATCAAAATGGACATGGTGGTCCCCCTCCATTAAAAATGATGAACAGATGGTTCACTCGTTATTTACACGGAATTGAAAATGATGTAGAAAATGATGCAAAGGCATGGATTGTTAGAGAACAAGATAAAAGGACAGAACCAACAGCCTATAAAGCATATCCAAATCCTGCAGCACAACAAGTTACTTTAAACATTACAGCGGGTGCACCTGGTATTGGAACTTTAACCCTACAAGATGCTGAATCGAAAGGAAAAGAAAGTCTCATTGACAACTCTTCTTTTTCAGCAACATCTTTAGCACAGGCTACAACTTCTGATCATAGATTGTTATATGTTAGTTCGGTTTTAAAAGAAGATGTTCATATTTCTGGTTCGTCAAGTATTCGTATAAGAGCAGCTAGTTCAAAACCAGCTGTAAATTTGTCTGTTTACCTAGTATCTTTACCTTGGAATAAAGATCGAAGGGCAAAAATTACCGATAATATCATCACAAGAGGTTGGGCCGATTTACAAAATCACACATCACTCTCAGAGAGTGCTCCACTCGAACCTAATACATTTTATGAAATGTCGTTTAACCTTCAGCCTGACGATCAAATTATTAAAAAAGGACAACAAATTGGTTTACTGATTTTCTCAAGTGACTCTGAATACACACTGTTACCAAAACCAGGAACAACGTTAACAATCGATGTAAAAGAAACTAAAATTAGCATTCCTATTGTAGGGGGTGAAAATGCTTTTAAGAGCGCTACAAACAAATTGAATAACTAAACATCAAATATTCTTACCCTCTTTTTATTGATTTTTTAATCCCTAGAGAAAAAGAACTATTTACTAAAAAAACTCGAAAAGATATAAATAATGACTTCAACAGAAATTGCCTTACTGTTAAATAGCAACTCAGAAAAAATCACAAGAATCGGTGAAATTATTGGTAAAAAAATTGAAGAAAAAGATAACTTTGAAAATCTGAATGAATTTGAAAAGACTTTTATACTGATCGATGTTTTGGAACACAACGTCACCAATGGTGGATTTGTTCAATTGTTTTTCAACTCATCAGGACAATTTTCCCATGAAATATTGCAAGCGTATGTTGCTATTAAAGCGACGAAAACAGTAGAAATTATCTCAAAGGCAATTCAATTATTTCCTGAAATACCTGTTCCTAAAAACCTAAGGATAAGACAGCAAACATTAATGGCATCCTCAAATAACCTCGATTTATGGGACGAATTAGATGAAGAGTTTGACAAATATGAAGACGACATCATTCAATTGACTCTTAATTACGTTAGGGAACACATCCGTTATTTTGATTGATTCTTTGATTTTTTTCAATACTGTAATTTGAAAGAAGTGTATAATAGTGTATTTTTATACTAAAATGAGATTCCGTGAAACATTCTAAACATAGGTTCCTGTCGCTTTTATTTGTTTCGATGACAATGTGCATGCTCCAAAACTGTAGCCAAAAAAAAGAACTTATATTCAATAGTAATAATGTCCGAAATACCAATCAATCGACTGAAAAAATCCTATACTTTATCGATAAAAAAGAAGTTTCCAAAGATTTTTTAGACAGGATCAACCCAACCAATATTCAATCGGTAAATGTGTTAAAAACAGCAGAAGAAATGTTGGGTTTTACGAATAAAAAAGTAGCTGGAATCATCATCATACAATTAAAAAAATAACCATCATGCGGAAACTATTTTTATACCTAATAACTTTCTTTATTTTCAGTTCCTGTTTATCAAAGAAACGACCAATTCTAGGTGAATCTGCATACCAAGTGGCTTTAAACACCGTTTTTAAAGATGCTTCTATGTCTCCTTTAAAAAAGAACGATTTAAAAAACTTTAAGGGCTTGGCATTTTTCCCGATAGATTCCTCTTTCGTCGTAAAGGCAACATTTTCCAAAAAAGAAAATGCAACAAGTTTTGTGATGAAAACAACTACTGACAGAATAGCGCTATACAAAGAATATGGCGTTATAAAATTTACATTGAAGGAAGGAAATTATGAATTGACACTCTATCAAAGTGAGGAAGATGTTCGAAATGAAAAACGCAAGAACCGTCTGTTTTTACCTTTTACAGATGCCACAAGTGGTAATCAATCCTATGGTGGTGGACGTTATATGGATCTTATTATATCAGACATTACTCGAGATCAAACCATTGAAGTAAACTTTAACAATACCTACAATCCTTATTGTACTTATGACGAAAAGTATTCTTGTCCCTTAACACCAAGAAAAAACCATGTAAATACTGAGATTACAGCAGGAATTAAAGCTTTTTCTAAATAGGTGAAAATTTATTTCATTTTTTTAAAGGTTATATACAATCCATAAAAAGCACTAAAAACAATTTTGAAGCCGAAAAAGGCCTTCCATTTACCCTCTGAAAACTTCGTTTGGTAAACTGTTTCAAAATCACCTGAAGAAATTTCAGAATAATGATTAAAAAGTAGAGAGAGAACAGTAACAATTATAAAGAAAGGAAGAGCAACTTTTAAGAAGTTAGACCAAAAATTAGGCTGTTTTATTATTTCTATAAGAGACATTTATTTTAATTTTATGTTGTTGTGATGACGGTCGTGGTCACGTTTTGTTTTAAGATCTAATTTCTTTTCAAAAGCATCTTTTAGATCGATACCTGTTTGATTTGCCAAACAAAGAACTACAAATAGTACATCTGCTAATTCTTCTCCTAAATCTTTATTTTTGTCAGATTCTTTCTCGCTTTGTTCGCCATAACGTCTGGCAATGATTCGAGCAACCTCACCTACTTCTTCTGTTAATTGTGCCATATTGGTAAGTTCGTTAAAATAACGAACTCCATGGGTTTTGATCCAGTCATCAACCTGTTTTTGGGCGTTTTGTAAATCCATAGTTTGTTTTATAAATGCAACATTACAGGGAGTAAAGATAAAACTTATAAATTGTTTCGTTTATTTCTAGTTTTAAAATATGGTAACTTTTTCAATTCCCTAATTTTGGTTATCGAAACATCAAAAAAAATACGAGTACTGATGCTTTCTGTTGATCATTCAAAAATAAGATGTTTTTTATACCTATGGTGTTTTGTATACATGAAACCTTAGCTATTTGTCATCCCATTTTTATTTACTAAATTGTGTACTTTAAATTAGGAAACTAATACTTTATTAAAATATAAAGCTCATAATTAATATTGATGGAAATAAATAAATTTTGGTCTCGAACTTTAGGTGTAATTGGAATACTGGGTGGATTCACTTTATTTACCGGAGACATGCTTTTTTACTATGATCCAACCAACAGTAATATATATGAAAACATAGGAAATGCATCTGATCTTAGAATTATGTTGAGCGGCATCACTGCGTTGTTTGGAGCATGGTTCTATATGCTAGGTGTTGGACAAGTATACGATGCGTTTAAGCCAACTAAGCCCTTAATAAAAAACACTATCCTAATTTGTTTTGGAGCAATTTGTATTGCTTACGGAGTAATTCATAGCGAATATCTAGCCATTGCTGTAGCTACAAAACTAGCTACACAAAATAATCTAAATCTAAATGAAACAGTCTATGTAGCTTTGGAAACAAATAATATTTTAAGGCTAATTGTTTACCCTGTTCTAGGTCTTTTGTCGGTCGTATTTATCACTCAAGTATGGAAAAGAAAAACCTTATATCCAAGATGGATTCTTCTTTTTTTTCCACTTGTTCCTTTTTTGCTGAAAGATCTTATTTGTAATCAACTGTCTGGAACCGTTTCTGTCATCGTTAGTGGTGGATACTTGAATCTTATTTTAATTGTATTTTTCACAGCCTCAACAGTGGCCTTGTGGAATCGCAAGAAAAACTAGATTAAAAAACGATTTACTTCCTCGTAAAATTGTGTTGGATTTTCAGCATGCAGCCAGTGACCTGCTTTTTTTATTTCTACAATTTTTGAGTTCAAGAAATGTGCTGCAATTATTGGCAACTCATTTTGTGTAATGTAATCAGAATTAGCCCCTTTTAAAAATAAGGTTTCCTTTTCGAAAATTGTAAAAGAAGGCAATGCTTCTCCAACTTCAGGATTGTTTTCCGATAACGAAGCTAAATTGAACCGATAAGCGAGTTGTCCTTTTTCTTTCCAAAACACATTTTTCAATAAAAATTGACGAACACCCAACTCTGGAATGAATTCTGATAGTTTCTGATCTACCAAAGCTCTGGTATTCTGAAGAGAGAAATCTACAGCATTTAAACCCGCGAGAATGGCATTGTGATGTGGTTCATACCTTCTTGGCGAAATATCTACAACGATTAACTTTCGAACCAATTCAGGATACGTTACAGCAAACAACATGGCGGTCTTTCCACCCATGGAATGTCCTATGAGGTATATGTTTTCTAATTGGTGACACTGAATATAGCGGTATAAATCTTCGACTAAAACCTCATAATTAAAAGTATCTTCATGAAAACTTCGCCCGTGGTTTCTTTGATCTATTAAGTGAACTTCATAGGCTTCTGAAAACTGATTGCCTAATGACTTCCAATTATCACTCATCCCAAAGTAACCGTGTAAAATTAAGAGGGGAATCCCCTTCCCTTTTATTGTTGAATGTAATATCGGGTTCTCTGACATCTGTGTGATCTATTTTATGAACAAAATAACTGGGCTAAAATTGAATTAAGATTGCAAACGGTGTACATACATATTTACAACATTCTCTAGCCCTAAATACAAACTTTCAGCAATGAGTGCGTGCCCAATTGAAACTTCTGCCAGATTCGGAATATTTTTTTTAAAGAATTGAATATTATCCAAACTTAAATCGTGTCCTGCATTAATGCCTAAACCCAGTTCATGGGCTAAAATTGCCGCTTCCGTATAAGGTTGTATGGCTTGTTTATTTCCTTTTTTAAATTGTGTCGCAAACTGCTCTGTATACAATTCAATTCTATCTGTTCCTGTTTTTGCTGCAGCTTCAATCAATTTTAGATCAGTATCAATAAAAATAGAAGTTCTAATCCCATGATGTTGAAATTCTTGAATCACTTCTTGTAAAAAAGATTGATGCTTATGGGTATCCCAACCAGCATTAGACGTAATTGCATCTAGTGCATCTGGCACCAACGTAACCTGCGTAGGCTTTACATCTAGCACTAAATTCACAAAAGATGAAATTGGATTTCCCTCAATATTATATTCTGTTCGAACCGTATTTTTTAAATCTCTTGCGTCTTGATAACGAATATGCCTTTCATCTGGTCGGGGATGAATGGTAATTCCTTGTGCTCCAAATTCTTCAATATCACGAGCTACTTTTAATAAATTAGGTACATTTCCGCCACGAGAATTTCTTAAAGTTGCTATTTTATTAATATTTACACTTAACTTTGTCATGTTCTAAAATTAGACCACAAAGATAATTTATTAAATCATTTTATCCTATATTCGTAAAGCATGAATATGAACGAATACATATTAGAAGAAATAAAACCACTTTGCTTAACAGATGCTGTAAAAAGTGCTCAAAAAATGTTTGAAAATTATCCAATTACACATTTTCCAGTAATTGAAAACAATAAACTTTTGGGTTCTTTTGGCGAAGATGACATTCAAACTATTGAAAATAAAGAGGATCGATTGAGCACCTATGCCCATTTATTACATTCTTTTTACGCAGATGAAAAAGCAACAGTTTTAGAGTTATTAAAAAAATTTGCTGATAACGACGCCAATATTATTCCTGTTTTAAACGAATTTAAAGATTATTTAGGTTATTTCGACTTGCGTGATGTTTTGGATGTTTTCTCTACAAGTCCTTTCATGTTTGAACAAAGTGAAACTTTAATTATAGCAAAACAAAAAAATGACTATTCTATGAGTCAAATTGTTCAAATTATAGAATCGAATGGCGGTAAATTATTAGGCGTATACATCTCTGAAAAAAAATTGGATATGATTCAGGTAACCGTAAAATTCATTTCGAAAGAAATTAACGAAATCATGCAAAGTCTCAGAAGATATGACTACAAAATTATATCCATCCATGAAAATGATTTGTATTTAGAAGATTTAAAAAATCGGTCTGAATACTTACAAAAATATTTAGAAATTTAATCCTTAAGAAGCAGTTACTTAAAAAAATAAAAAAAGTGAAGAAAGCAGCTATTTACGGTCAATCATATGCCATTTCATCTGAAAAGGAAATTAAAACATTACTCCATGTTTTAAATAAAAACAATATTGAATTTTATATAGAAAATGATTTTTACACCCTTTTAAGAGATCATAAAGTTTTAGATAACACCTATAATTCTTTTAGTAGTTTTCAAGATTTAGACAGTACTTTCGATATCATGTTTACTATTGGTGGAGATGGAACTTTTTTACGATCTGTTACTCATATCAGAAACTTAGACATTCCTATTTTAGGAATCAACACGGGAAGGTTAGGCTTTTTAGCCATTGTTGCAAAAGACATGATAGAGGAGAGTATCGAATTGGTTATTAAAGGGGATTATAGCATCCAAGAAAGAACACTTATTTCTGTAAAAACAACTCCTGAAACTACTGATTTTTCGGAACTCAATTTTGCTTTAAACGAAGTTACCATTGCCAAGAAAAACACGACTTCCATGATTGGTGTAAAAACTTATTTAAATGAAGAATACCTCACAAATTATTGGTCAGATGGTTTAATTATTGCAACACCTACAGGATCTACAGGATATTCATTAAGTTGTAATGGCCCTGTAATTTTACCTGACTCTAAAAATCTAGTCATCACTCCTATTGCGCCCCACAATTTAAACGCCAGACCCATGGTTATTTCTGATGAAACTAAAATAGCCTTAGAAGTGAATTCTAGAGAAAAAGACTACTTGATCTCTTTAGATTCAAGAGTCACTACTGTTCCTAAAAACACAAAAATTTTCATAGAAAAAACCAACTTTACCATTAAAAGTATCTTGCCTAAAAATCAATCATTTTTAAAGACTTTAAGAAGTAAATTATTATGGGGTGAAGATATTAGAAACAAAACAAATCTTTAACACATAACTTACAATATAGTTCCAAAAAAAAAGTTCCCTTTAAAAGACGAATCATTAACTTTAAAAAGCAAATTGAAATCCTTACATTTGCTTGCTATTTTTTACCATGAAAAACGGATTTCTTTTTTTGCTGTTTGCCTGTTTTTGTTCAATATCGTTGGGTCAAATTCACGAGGTCGGAATCTCTTTTGGAGGTACAAACTACGTTGGAGATATTGGTAAAACCAGTTATATCAATCCAAACAGACCTGGGGGTGCCATTTTTTATAAATTCAATACAAATCCAAAAATGGCTCTAAGAGCAACCTTCAGCCATCTTCCAATTATTGGGGATGATGCAAATGCTTCAACTAGTTTTAGAAAGGACAGAAAAAACGGAAAAATGAGTTTCTTGAATACGATCAATGAGTTGGCTGTCGGATTGGAATATAATTTTTACGAGTTTGATATTTCATCGGATGATAAAACATGGACCCCATATCTTCTCCTAGAATTGGTTGGTTTTAATTATCAAAACGTAAAAAGTCATGCAGCCTCAGGAGAAATAATTTATGGTCGAAAGACTTCATATGCTATTCCTTTTGGAATTGGCTATAAGTCTAAATTATATAGTACTTTAGCATTTGCAATTGAAACCAAATTTAGATATACTTTTGAAGATGATTTAGATTTTGTTTCTAACAAAACACCGTTAGTAAATGTAGAAGGAACTGGAAACGATTGGTATATGTTTACCGGTTTTTCTTTAATATACACTTTCGGAAGACCCCCTTGCTTCAGCAAAGGATTTTAAAGCTATGGAAAAAAAGAGACTTCTCAATTTAGAAAGAATACCGAAACATGTTGCCATTATTATGGATGGGAATGGTCGTTGGGCCAAAGAGAAAGGTATGAATAGAATTTTTGGCCACAGAAATGCATTAACAGCAGTTCGAGAATCCGTTGAAAGTGCAACTGAAATTGGAATAAAAGCAATTACATTATATGCTTTTTCAACTGAAAATTGGAACCGACCAAAATTAGAAGTAGATGCCCTAATGAGTTTACTAATTAGTTCATTAAAAAAAGAGCTTTCTACATTTCAAAATAATGGTGTTATTGTAAATGCAATAGGAAATACCGAAAACCTACCAAAAAAAGCTCAGAGAGTTTTAAAAGAAGTGATTTTTGACACAAAAGACAACACTAAAATTGTATTAACTCTTGCATTAAGTTATGGTGCAAAAGAAGAAATTGTTAATGCAATTAAAAATATATCTAAAAAAGTTGTTAATAAAGAACTAAATATTGAAGAAATTAATGAAAATATTATAAATAATCATTTATATACGTTTAATTTGCCCAACGTTGATTTGATGATAAGAACTAGTGGAGAAAAACGCATTAGTAATTTCTTATTATGGCAAATGGCATATGCTGAATTATATTTTACAGATGTACTTTGGCCAGATTTTAGAAAAGAGCATTTTTACGATGCAATCATTGATTACCAGAATAGAGAACGAAGATTTGGAAAAACAAGCGAACAAATTACAGAATAATATTTTTATAAAATTATCTTCTGTAGCATTACTAATATGTACCCTATTTTTTACTTTTAGTGCAAATGCACAATCGAAAAAAGATAGTTTATCAATTGTAAAAATAGACACTACTTCTAGTGAAAAAATTACCTTTAAAAAAGGAAAAGAATATTTGTTAGGAGGAATTAGTGTTACTGGGCTAAAAAAGTTTAGTGAAGAAACTGTCCGAGTCTTTACAGGCCTAAGAAATGGACAAGCAATCAAACTTCCTGGAGACAAGCTTACAAGTGCAATCAAAAAATTATACGAAAGTAAGCAGTTTAGCAACGTAGATGTTTATCTCGAAAAATTGGATGATAACACCGTATACCTTCAATTTTTTGTTCAAGAACTACCACAATTAAATACTGTAAAAATTACAGGAGTAAAAAAAGGAAAAGCCAAAGAACTTTTAAAAGATGCTGAACTAAAGCAAGGTGCAATGGTCACAGACAATCTTGTTGTTACTTCACGAAATTATTTTACAAAAAAATATACTGATAAAGGATTCCTAAAAACAAAAGTTAGTCTCAATGTAAAACAAGATACTACAGATATTAACACTGTTAATATGGCAATTTTTATTGATAAAGGGAAAAAAATTAAAATTAAAAACATCTTATTCAAAGGGAATAAAACGCTTTCTGCAATTCAGCTCAGAAAAGCAATGAAAAATACGAAACAGAAATTCATAGGACGTTTTTGGAAAGGTTCTAAATACATAGAAGAGGATTACCAAGAAGATTTAGAAAGTATTTTAGATAAATATAGTCGTTTAGGATTTAGAGACGCTCGTATTCTTAGCGAAAATATTTCATGGAATGAAAACAATACAATAAATATCCACATTGATATAGAAGAAGGAAAACAGTATCGATTTGCAGAAATATTATTTGTTGGAAATAAAGAATATACAGACGAACAACTCCAAATGTATCTAAAGATTGTAAAGGGAGATGTTTATAATGGAGCAGTGCTAAAAGAGAGAGTGAAAGGAGATGGGACACCAACTTCACAAGATATTTCTACATTATATCAAGATAATGGGTTCTTATTTTCTTCTGTAAATGCTGTAGAAACAAAAGTAGAAAGTGACTCTATTACTGTAGAAATAAGAATTAGAGAAGATGAAAAAGCGCGTATAAAAAAAGTGATCGTTTCAGGTAATGACAAAACCAATGATCATGTCTTATTTAGAGAATTACGTGTAAAACCAGGGGATTTATTTAGTAGAAGTGCAATCATTCGGTCTATTAGAGAAATTGGTCAACTAGGCTTTTTTGATACCAATGTAACTCCAGATGTTGTGCCAGATTATCAAAATAAAACTGCAGATATCGAATTTAGTGTTGCTGAAAAAGGAGGAAGTCAAATAGAATTACAAGGTGGATATGGTGGAGGTTCTTTTATTGGTACTTTAGGATTGTCGTTTAACAATTTTTCTGCCAAGAACATCTTTAATAAAGAGGCCTATAAGCCCTTACCAATGGGAGATGGTCAAACGTTATCTCTAAGATTACAAACTAGTAGAACTTTTAGTACCTACAGTTTTTCTTTTACAGAACCTTGGCTAGGTGGGAAGAAACCGAAATCATTATCGTTTTCAGTGTATTCTTCTAATCAATATCAGTTAAATCAGCGAACATTCGATGTAGACAGGAGTAGAAGTTTAGGAATTATTGGAGCTTCTTTAGGATTGGGACAACGTTTAAAATGGCCTGATGATTATTTTCAACTTTCACAAACTATTGCTTACCAGAGTTTTAAATTAAATGATTATGGGTTTAGAGTAGGTGCTGCAATTTTAAATAACGGGACCTTAAATAACCTTTCTTACAATGCGACAATTTCAAGAAACTCAGCAGGTCCAAGTTTAATTTTTCCAACCTATGGGTCAGAATTTTCATTCGGTGTCAAAGCAACTTTTCCATATTCACTCGTGAATGGAAAAGATTATACAGAACCAACTGGCCTAACAAACACAGAAAAAAATACATTTTTTGCGGACAAATATAAATGGTTAGAATATTATAAATTAATTGCCAAAGGAAAATGGTATACTTCATTTACCGATAAATTGGTTTTGATGACCAATGCCGAATTTGGTTTTCTAGGTTTTTACAATTCTGAAGTAGGCCTAAGTCCTTTCGAAAGGTATTTTGTTGGGGGTGACGGTATTGCTCAATTTCAATTAGATGGTAGAGAAACTGTAGGTTTAAGAGGATATGAAAACAATCGATTATCTTCCATTGAAGGAGGCGCAATTTATAATAAATTTCAATTAGAAATACGATATTCGATTACAGATGCTCCCTCTGCCTCAATTTATACCTTAGGATTTTTAGAGGCTGGTAACTCTTATGACAATTTTAATGTATATAATCCGTTTGAAGTAAAACGTTCAGCTGGTCTAGGGGTAAGAATATTCATGCCTGCATTTGGTTTATTGGGTATTGACTTTGCTCACGGTTTTGACCCTCTTCCGGGCCAAAACGTAAAATCTGGCTGGCAAACGCATTTTATCATTGGAAGACAATTCTAAAAAACTGTAAATTTGTAAAAAGTTATTTTGATGCGGTTTTTCTAAATATAAGTATACAAATGAAAAAAATAGTTTTATCAATCATTCTTTGTGTGTGTGCGAACCTTTCTTGGTCGCAAAGAAGTCAAAAAATCGCATACATAGATATGGAGTATATTTTAGAAAATGTTCCAGAATATCTTGATGCACAAAATACTCTCAACGCAAAAATTTCAAAATGGCGAAAAAAATTAGATGATCAAGCCAGACATATAGAAATTCTAAAAAGTGACCTAGCCAATGAAAAGGCAATCCTAACAAAAGATTTAATTGAAGAAAAAGAGCAAGAAATTGGTTTAAAACAAATAGAATTAAGAAGACTTGAATCTTTATTCTTTGGACCAAAGGGAGATATGTTTACTGTTAGAAAACAACTAGTGAAACCAATTCAAGATCAAGTTTTTAATGAAATTCAAGCAATCGCTAAAAGAAAAAAATATGACTTTGTTTTTGACAAATCTAGTGACTTGGTTATGTTATATTCAAATAAAAAGTACGATATTAGCGATTTTGTTTTAGCTTCCATAAATCGTTCGCGATTAATAGAAACAAAAAATGAAAAGAAAAGTAAGAAGAAGAAAAAGAAGAAAGCTCCTGAAAAACAGCTAACTGATAAACAAAAAGAAGTTATTGCAAAAAAGGAGGCAGCAAAAGCAAAAAAGATTGAGAAAGTAAATGAAAAAAAGAGGCTTATTGAAGAAAAAAGAAAAGCTAAATTAGAACTTAGAAATGAAGCAAGAAAAAAATTAAGAGAAAGAAATGCTGAAAAAAAGAGATTAAAAAACAAAGAAAAAAATAATTAAATCAAAAATCAAAATCAAAAAATGAAAAATTTTAAAACGTTACTATTAATTGCCGTATTTACTCTGGGATTAGGTACAATTGCAAATGCTCAAAAAGTGGGTCACATAGATTTCGAAAAATTAGTAGCTGAAATGCCAGAAACTAAAACTCTAAAATTAGATATGGAAAAACTTGGTAAGACCTATCAAGATGAAATTCTAGGAATGGAGAAAGAACTTGAATCTACAAGAAAAAAATATATTGCTGAGTCTAACACACAGACTCAAGGAACGAATGATAAGAGAGCACAAGAGCTTCAAGCACAAAATGCAAAAGTTGAACAAGCAAGAAGATTTGCTTATCAAGATATGCAGAAAAAACAAAATGATGGATTACAACCAATCATCGAAAAAGCTCAAAAAGCAATTGATGAAGTAGCTGCAGCTAAAGGTGTATTATATGTTTTAGATGCATCTGTTGGAAAAGGTTTACTCGTAAAGAAAGGACAAGATATATTTAATGCAGTAAAAGCTAAACTAGGTTTTTAAACCAATTTAAATAATAATATAATCTAAAACCTACTGAAATTCAGTAGGTTTTTTTATTTTTACGAAACATGGCAAAGCATTCTAAATTTCCTATTGGTATTTTTGATTCTGGTATAGGAGGAACTTCTATATGGAAAGAAATGAATACATTGTTACCCTATGAAAATACAATTTACCTTTCTGATAGTAAAAACGCTCCCTACGGAGAAAAGAGTAAACAAACTATCATTGATTTAGCCATAAAAAATACAGAAATTTTACTAAATAGAAACTGTAAAATAATTATCGTTGCTTGCAATACGGCAACAACTAATGCTATTGATATTTTAAGAGAAAAGTATTCCATTCCTTTTATAGGAATTGAACCCGCTATAAAACCAGCTGCCTTAAAAACTAGAACCAATATCATTGGAATACTAGCCACAAAAGGAACTTTAAATAGCAAATTATTTGAACAAACGTCTAGCACCATTAATGAAAAAATTATAAGAAAAGAAATTATTGGAAAAGGTTTGGTAGCATTAATAGAAAGCGGAAAACTTGATTCTAAAGAAATGATGGCGTTACTTTCATCCTATATCATTCCTTTGATAAAAGAAAATGTTGATTGCTTAGTTTTAGGCTGTACTCATTATCCATATCTGATTCCTCAAATCAGAAAAATAGTAGGTAATAAAATTCAAATTATCGATTCTGGAGAAGCTGTTGCAAGACACACAAAGGCAGTTCTTCATAAAAATAATTTAATTAATACTTCTAAGGATAAAAGTGAACACAAATTTTTCATCAATAAAGATAAAAAAATCTTAGAGCTCATAATTCAGGACTGTACAACGAACATAGAGATTGAAGAAAAAGACTTTTAAAAACCACCAAAAGAATTAATATTAGGACAAGCAGCTCCTCTTGATTTTTTTGTCCATAAATTTATCCCCACAGAAACTTGATGAAACCCCGAATTTGTTAGTACAATATCGTTCATTTGCTTTGAATAGGTGTAAGAAAACATAAAATTACTATAATTGATTCCTATTACGGGAGAGACAAATTGCGAAGTATCTATTGGATTTGTATCAAAACTTCTTCTGTAAGAAATTGCAGCCCAAATTTGAGTTTGAGACAAGGTCTTGTATGCTTTGAGGTTAAAATCAGCTATTTTCTGTCCCATACTTTGTTTAAATTGAACCATTATAGAGGGCTCTAACTGAATATAATTATCCTTTCCATAATAGTACCCTGCAGAAAATATATAGTTCTTTAGATCAAGGGGTTCTTGAATATTCAAATTGTTTTTAGCGGTGAGTAATAAGTTTTTTACAGTAAAATACGAAGAAAACCCTTCCCTGTGATAAGCGATACTAAAATCTGAGTTGTAGTAACTTGTACTTTGTATAATAGAAGCAACATCTGAATCTCCAAAGCTTCTCTGATCTGATTGATTTTGAACAAATGTAAATGACAAACCAAAAGAAAATTGTTCAAAGAAGTTTGCATCACTTAACGGTAAATGATAGGTGTAGGTTCCTTGAATCCCTTTTTGAGAATGATACCCATTTCTATCGTTAAACAAGACAAAACCATAACCAGCATTAGATTGTTCATCAAATTTTGAATGAAAACTTAAGGTTTGTAAAGTTGGGGCATCGGGTATACCCGCCCATTGCTGTCTTGCTGTCATGCGTAATTTACTTGAATTACCAATACCTGCAGCAGATGGATGAACTAAATAAACATTATCGGATAAATAATCCTGATAGATGGGCAATGTTACTTGTGAATAATTTTTTAAACAAAAAAAACATAAACTCAAGTAAAAAAATCGCACTAGGTGTGAATGCATTAAAATCAAATTATAATGTTTACCAAATATATTGCTTTTATTAAAAGAATACTTGTAAGACTGAGAATTTAACATAGATTTAAAAAACAACTACCGTAGAACTGTAAAATCCTACATTATAGTTATGAGATTTAAAAATAGTAGCTGTGCGAATTTAACAAACTTCCTCCAACGAGGATATTAATCTTAAAATCTGATGCTTTCTCCCTCTTGTTAAAGGAATAATTGATTTATCTAACAATTCTAATCTTGAAATCGATACTGTTTTTATTTTTCTGATATTTACGATATAGGATCGATGTTGTCTAAAAAAGAAAAAAGGCAATCGAGTATAAAAACTCTTAATGGTAGAATAAACGACAATGACACCGTTTATGGTTACAATCTTAACATAGTCGCCAATAGATTTAACATAAAGTATGTTATCTGTATCTATAAGGTGATTTTTTTTTTCAGAGTAAACGAGTAATTTTGGGGTAAAATGATCTTTAACATTCATTAGTTTAAGAATTTTACTTTCTAACAATGTAAAATCGATATAATGAGAGTATTCAAAATTTAAGTATCCGGAAATAAACTCTATATTAGAGTGTTTTTCTTTTACAGAAGCTTCATCCATAATAGTCACTACATGTGCATTATGAGACAATAATGAAGACAAGGCAAAAGGAAAAGTCCAACAAGAATTCTGTTTAAAAATTAATAAATCTATTCTCTTAGACTGATCATTTTTAGAATTGACAAAATCATTACAATTTTTAAAATGATCACAATGCTTATACCGCAATAGGGTAACTAGATTCGATTCTAAATAAAAAACCTCATCGTTTGATAAATTGTAACAATAGAAATTCTCATCTATTACTACTACTGTTATTTTCTTTTTCATCTTTTTTATCTAAATTTAAAAAAAAAAAATGACTCTACATTTAGCTCACAGAAAAAAACAGCGTGTTTTTCTTATTTTTTAGATAAAAACATCATTATTAACGATAAATAAACATGCCTTAAAAGTGGTCCATAACAATAGAAAAACTTAAAAATTAGCATTACTCTATATTTAGAATCGAAGAAAATACATTGTAAGAGCCTTTATATAAGGAGAAGCTCTTGCCTCCCATTCTCTTTTGATAAAAACATTAAGGTCTTGTAAAAAAATATTTATCGTTAATACATTATTTTTTAAAGAGTTTTAATGTAAAATAAAGAAAACTATAAAAAACAAAAGATATTCTTGATGATTGCATAGCAATATGAAATTTACCCTAGAACTACCGAATATGCTGTAAAAGAAAAATCCTTAACGTTCTATAAAATAGATTGTTAAGGATTACTAAAGCGGTCTGGACGGGACTCGAACCCGCGACCTCCTGCGTGACAGGCAGGCATTCTAACCAGCTGAACTACCAAACCGTTGCTATTAGCGGATGCAAATATAACACAGATTTTTTCATTTGCAAATATATAACAGCAAATTTATTTATTTATTTTTCTACTGATCAAATAGGCTGTCAAAACTTCGTGATACCCCTTGTGAATGTCTACAGGCACATAATCAATTTTATATTGTAAACATTTATTTTTCAAATCTTTAAAGTATTTTCGAACTAATTCTTTATAAGAGTCTTGAATATTTTCTGCGTATACATTTATTTCTTCTGAAGTTTCAACATCAACAAATTTCTTTGGTGAAATGTCAAAATTGAAATTAAATTCTGTTTCTTCATCATAAGTATGAAATAAAACAACCTCGTGTTTATTGTATTTTAAATGTCTTAATGCTTCAAATAGCGCTTCATTGTCTTTTGTCGTTTGAAACATATCAGTAAAAATAAAAATTAAAGAACGTCTATGAATCTTTTTTGCAATTTCATGTAAGTATTTACAGGTATCTGTTGATGCTTTTGAACTAGCAACTAATAAAAGCTCTAATTGATGTAGTAACATTTTTCTATGACGGTCACTTGCTTTTTCAGGTGCATAATATTCATATGAATCTGAATATATACTTAACCCGACAGCATCTCGCTGTCTTTTTAACATCTCCATCAGAGAAGCGGCTGCTACAGCAGAGAACCCAACTTTATTTAAATTGTCTAAGTGTTGATTTTTTGCAATAGGATAATGCATTGAAGCAGAATTATCGATGATGATATGGCACCGTAAGTTTGTTTCTTCTTCGTACTTCTTCGTATACAGTTTCTCGGTCTTTGCATATAGTTTCCAATCTATATGACGCGTACTTTCTCCTTTGTTATAAAGTTTGTGTTCAGAAAATTCTACAGAAAAACCATGAAACGGGCTTTTATGTAGTCCTGTTATAAAACCTTCAACTACTTGTTTTGCAAGTAAGTCTAAGTTTTTTAATACCGAAGGTTGGGCTTCTGAAAGAGATTTCATATCAGTAACGAAAATAAAAAAAGGTCTGACATTAGCCAAACCTTTTCTCTTATATATTGAACGGCTATTGTTATTACATAGCAGCGTCTATTTTTCCTGTATACACATTTTTAGGGGCAACACCTACTTGCTTATCTACTACCTCTCCATTTTTAAAAATTAAAACCGTAGGAATATTACGCACACCATATTTTGCTGCAAATTCTTGATTTGCATCTACATCTACTTTACCAACAATTGCTTTACCATCGTATTCCGTATGAATTTCATCAACGATTGGCCCTACCATTCTGCAAGGACCACACCAAGCTGCCCAAAAATCAACCAAAACTGGCTTGTCTGATTTTAATACTACTTCATCAAAATTTGCATCTGTTATTTCTAGTGCCATATATTATTTTTTAAATTGTTATTTTAAATTGAATACACAAAAGTAAACATTTTATTTGCTTTCTAGTTTTTAGAAAATTACTTTTAACTATGTGTGTATCAATTGTCCTTATGCGTTAAAATAATGCTTTGGCAATCGCTTTTATATTATCACTTTTACCCATAGAATAATAGTGTAAAACAGGAACTCCGGCAGCTAACAATTCTTTAGACTGCTCAATAGCCCATTCAATTCCTACATTGCGAACTTCTTTATTTGTTTTACAACTCTCAATATCAGAAATTAATGATTCTGGTATATCGATTTTAAAAACCTGAGGTAATAATTGTAAATGACGTTCTACTGCAATCGGCTTAATTCCTGGTATGATAGGTACTTCTATTCCGATATCTCTTGCTGCTTGCACAAATTGAAAATACTTCTGATTATCAAAAAACATCTGAGTAACCACATAATCTGCCCCTGCATCTACTTTTTCTTTCAACCGTTTTAAATCAGATTGTAACGATGGAGACTCAATATGTTTTTCGGGATACCCAGCAACTCCAATACAAAAATCTGATTTGTTCGATGACTCAACAACATCGTGTAAATATTTTCCAGAATTTAAATTTTGAATTTGTCTTACCAAGTCTACGGCATAATGATTGCCTTCATGATTGGGTTCAAAATACTTTTGATGACTCATCGCATCCCCTCTTAAAGCCATTACATTATCGATTCCTAAATATTGACAATCCACTAAAACATACTCTGTTTCCTCTTTGGTAAACCCTCCACACAACACATGAGGCACCGTATCTACGTCATATTTGTGCTTGATAGCCGCACAAATACCAACCGTTCCTGGACGCATTCTCGTTATTTTTCTGTCCAACAACCCATTCTCTTTATGAATATAAACAAACTCCTCTCTTGAAGTTGTAACATCTATAAATGGGGGCTTAAACTCCATTAAAGGATTAATATTATCATACAACTCTTGAATATTATTTCCTTTTTTGGGTGGAATAACTTCGAAGGAAAATAATGTTTTCCCATTTGCTTTTTTAATATGCTCTGTAATTTTCATGTATCGTCAATTTAATTCAGGATCTTACTTATGTTTCTTGGCTGAAAATTTTTTATCTTTTTGGTTATTTAAACTTCGGCAAGTATTGGATGCAACCATTTTCTTGCTTTCTCTTTTGTAATCGATTTTCTCTTTGAATACGCCGTAACTTGATCGTCTGTGATTTTTCCTAAACCAAAATATTTTGCTTCTTTGTTTGCAAAATAATATCCAGAAACTGCTGCTGCTGGCCACATCGCTAAACTTTCGGTTAACTTCACTCCTATCTGATTTTCAACATCTAATAAATTCCAAATTGTTTCTTTTTCTAGGTGGTCTGGACAAGCAGGATACCCTGGAGCAGGTCGAATTCCTTTATAGCTTTCTTTTATTAAATCATCATTAGACAATACTTCACTAGAAGCATATCCCCAATGTTTGGTTCTAATCTGTTTGTGCAAGTATTCTGCAAAGGCTTCTGCAAAACGATCTGCAATTGCTTGGGCCATGATTCCATTATAATCGTCTTCTTTTGCTCGATAACTGTCTGCTAATTCTTGTGCGCCAAAAATAGCGACACAAAAAGCACCCATATAATCTGTTTTATTGGATGTTTTTGGAGCAATAAAATCTGACAATGCAAGGTTTGGTATTCCTTCTCGTTTTTTTAATTGCTGACGTAAAGTTCTAAAAATAGCAACTTCTTCTCCTTTCTTTTGAATAGAAATGTCGTCTTCATTAATCGTATTTGCCTCAAATAATCCAAAAATTGCTTTGGGTTTTAAAAGCTGTTTTGCAATAATCTCTTCAATCATTTGTTGCGCTTCTTCATACATTATCGAAGCTTGTTCACCTACTACTTCATCGGTTAAAATGGCTGGAAATTTTCCATGTAAATCCCAACTTCTAAAAAATGGACTCCAATCTATATAGGGAACTAATTCTTTCAAACTTAACTGTTCTAAAGTTTGAATTCCTAATTCTTTCGGTTTTATAATTTCAGAAGTTTTCCAATCTATTTTATATTTTCTCTTTCGCGCTTCTTCAATAGAGAGGTATGATTTTTCTTTCCCTCGTTTTAAAAACTTGGTTCTGAATTCATCGTACTCTTTTTTCAATTTAATGACGTAGTCATTTGAGGTTTTCTTATTCAGTAAATCCCCTACTACTGTTACTGCTCTGGAAGCATCATTCACATGAACCACTGCATTTTTATATTGTGTATCTATCTTTACAGCAGTATGCGCTTTTGAAGTTGTTGCTCCTCCTATTAATAGGGGCAAGTCAAAATTTTGACGTTCCATTTCTTTAGCTAAATAGACCATTTCGTCCAAAGAAGGGGTTATTAAACCACTCAAACCTATTGCGTCGACTTGTTCTCTTTTTGCCGCTTCAATTATTTTTTCTGGCGGAACCATGACACCTAAATCTACAATTTCATAATTATTACAACCTAATACAACACTCACTATATTTTTACCAATATCGTGCACATCTCCTTTAACTGTCGCCATTAAAATCTTACCCAATGCTTTTTGCTCTTCTCCTTTTTCTGCCTCAATAAACGGATTCAAATATCCTACCGCTTTTTTCATTACACGCGCAGATTTCACCACCTGTGGCAGAAACATTTTTCCTGCTCCAAATAAATCTCCAACAACATTCATTCCAATCATTAAGTTCCCTTCAATAACATCAATTGGTTTGTCTGCTACTTGCCTTGCAGTTTCAACATCTTCAATAATAAAAGCATCTATTCCCTTGACCAAAGCGTGCGTAATTCTGTCTTGTAATGATTGCTCTCTCCAAGATAAATCTACTGTTTTTTCTTTTTTTGAACCTTTTACGGTTTCCGCAAAATCCAATAGACGTTCGGTAGCATCTGCTCTTCTATCAAGAATAACATCTTCTATATGCTCCAGTAAATCTTTGGGAATATCGTCATAAACCTCCAACAAAGCAGGATTTACAATTCCCATGTTCATCCCTGCCTGGATTGCATAATACAAGAAAACAGAATGCATTGCTTCACGAACTCCATTGTTTCCCCTAAAAGAAAATGACACATTACTTACCCCCCCACTTACAGAAACATTTTCAAGGTTTTCTCGCACCCATTTGGTTGCTTCAATAAAATCGACTGCATTTCTTCTGTGCTCCTCCATTCCTGTTGCTACAGGAAATATATTTAAATCGAAAATGATATCCTCTGATGGAAAGCCTACTTTATTGACCAAAACATCATAAGATCTTTTTGCTATTTCTATTCTACGTTCGTAATTATCTGCTTGGCCAACTTCATCAAAAGCCATTACTATTACAGCAGCTCCATAGCGTTTGATTTGGGTCGCTTCCCAAATAAATTTTTCTTCTCCTTCTTTTAATGAAATTGAATTTACAACACATTTTCCTTGAACAACCTGCAAACCTGCTTCAATAATCTCCCATTTTGAGCTATCAATCATCATTGGAACTCTACAAATATCGGGTTCAGAAGCAATCAAATTCAAAAAACGGACCATTGCTTCTTTTCCATCAATCAGACCATCATCCATATTGATGTCTACGATTTGAGCCCCACCATCTACTTGATGTCTAGCTATAGCAATCGCTTCATCAAATTTTTCTTCTTGAATTAAACGTAAAAACTTACGAGAACCAGCAACGTTTGTTCGTTCTCCAATATTGATGAAATTGCTATTTTCATTCAGAATCAAAGGCTCTAGACCGGACAATCTCATGTATTTAGTTTGATGTATCTTCATCTTTGTTCTTTCTAATAGTGAGATTCTGAAATAGGTTTTAAAAGATCTCTTGGCTCGTATTTTGCTGATAAGTTTGCAATAACACGAATGTGTTCTGGACCTGTACCACAACATCCTCCAATAATATTAATCAAATTTTTCTTTAAATACTCTTCAATTTGTGCTCCCATTTCTTCTGGAGTTTCATCATATTCACCAAAAGCATTGGGTAAACCTGCATTTGGATGTGCCGATACTGCAAAATTTGTTTTGTTTGCAATGGCCTCCAAATGGGGTTGCAATAGATTTGCTCCTAAGGCACAATTGAATCCTATTGATAATAATGGAATATGAGAAACCGAAATTAAAAATGCTTCTGCTGTTTGTCCAGACAGTGTTCTACCCGAAGCATCTGTGATGGTTCCACTTAACATGATCGGAATGTCGATGTTTTTTTCTTCTTTTACTTCTTCAATAGCAAATAATGCTGCTTTTGCATTGAGAGTGTCAAATACGGTTTCTACCAACAAAATATCTACACCACCTTCTATTAAAGCCTGAACTTGCTCCTTATAAGCAATTCTTAATTCATTAAAAGTAACAGCTCTGTATCCTGGATCATTTACATCTGGAGACATACTCGCTGTTCTGTTAGTAGGTCCTATTGCACCCGCTACAAAACGAGGTTTATCGGGTTGCTTAAGTGTATATTCATTTGCAACTTCTTTGGCTATTTTTGCAGATTGATAATTTAATTCATAGACCAAATCTTCCATTTGATAATCTGCCATGGCAATGCTTGTTCCTGAAAAGGTATTGGTTTCTACAATATCGGCACCTGCTTCAAAATATTTTCCATGAATCGTTTTGATAGCCTCTGGTTGTGTGATGGATAATAAATCGTTATTCCCTTGTAAAGGAGACGGATAGTCCTTGAAGCGTTCTCCCCTAAAAGCTTCTTCTGTAAATTTATAAGCTTGTAACATGGTCCCCATGGCACCATCTAAAACTAAAATGCGTTCTTGTAAAACTTTGTGTATGTTTGACATATTTTATTTTTTCTATAATATGTCATCAGGAAAGGTGTTTTTTTCGCTGTTATCTGTCAGATAAAATCTGTAGAATGTAGCACCTTCTATTTCTTTTGAAGAAATGGGTTGCTAAGGTTTCAACGGGTCTAATCCCTCTACCTTTCGTGATAACGTATTAATATGTTTATGAACTACGCTACAAATAAAAGGATTATTTTTTTATTTGCAGAGAACTATTTTTAAAATCTATTATTTTTCAAAAAGGGTTGAAGATAAATATCGATCTCCTCGATCACAAATAATTGCAACAACAACACCTTTCTCTATTTTTTCTGCTACTTTTACTGCAGTGGCAACAGAGCCCCCACTACTCATCCCTGCAAAAATGCCTTCTTCAGAAGCCAATCGTTGTGTCATTTGTTTGGCTTCTTCCTCACTAACTTCTATAACTTGATCTACTTTAGAGGGAGTGAAAATTGCAGGCATGTATTCTGAAGTCCATTTTCGAATTCCAGGAATTTTAGCCCCTTCTCTGGGTTGTGCTCCAATGATTTTTATGTGTTCATTCTGCTCTTTTAAATAATCTGAAACTCCCATAATAGTCCCAGTAGTTCCCATTGCTGCAACAAAATGCGTCACTTCTCCTTCAGTATCTCTCCAAATTTCTGGTCCAGTGGTTTTGTAATGGGCTTTGGAATTGTCTGTATTGTCAAACTGATTCAATCGGTAATATCCTTTTTGATACTTCAATTTCAAGGCATAATCTCTTGAGCCTTCCATCCCTAATTCTTGTGGTGTTAAGATTACTTCAGCACCATAAGAACGCATTGTTTTAATTCTTTCTTCTGTTGAATTTTCTGGTAATACCAATACCATATTCACCCCTAAAACCTTCGCCATCAAGGCCAATGCAATTCCTGTATTTCCACTAGTTGCCTCAACTAGTGTATCTCCCTTTCTGATGTTTTTTCTTCTAATTGCCTCTGAAATCATATTGTAAGCAGCTCTATCTTTCACACTTCCTCCAGGATTATTCCCTTCTAGTTTCAACAATAGGGTGACTCCTTGTTTTTGAAAAATATGTTGAGCTACTACCAATGGTGTATTTCCAACAAAATCTGTAATACTTTTTATTTTCATGCTATTTTTTTTTTAAAAAAATATGATTCTCTGATTGGACCGTTACAACAGAATTTGCTTGTATGGATTCTGTAATGCATACATTCGCTCCAATTGTAGAATCTGCCCCTATACGAACATCTCCTCCTAAAATCGTCGCATTTGCGTATATAATAACTCCATTTTCTATGGTTGGATGTCTTTTCGTGGAAGCTAAACTTTTTTTAACCTGAAGACCTCCCAAGGTAACTCCTTGAAAAATTTGTACATAATCTTTGATGATTGTGGTCTCTCCAATCACAATCCCCGTTGCATGATCTATAAAAAAAGAACCTCCTATTTCTGCTCCTGGATGAATATCTGCTCCTGTTATACTGTGTGCAAATTCACTCATCATTCGCGGTAAAATGGGAACTCCTAATTTAAATAATTGATTACTCAAACGATGAACAGCAATGGCATAAAACCCAGGATATGCCAAATAGACCTCCTCTAAACTTTTTGCAGCAGGATCATTTTTCTCGGCAGCAACTGCATCTAAATCTAATTTTTGTCTTATAATAATAAAAGAATCTTCGAAATCATCCCATAGGTTTTTTCCATTTTCAATGGACAACCTTTCTAAAATTTTTAAAAATTTATCTCTTGTTTGCAAGCCACTTTGAGTAAGGTGATTTACATCAAATAAATTATTAATTAATTGTTTCGTAAAAATTGCTACAGCATCTCTTAAACACATACGGTAGTTCTTAAACACCGTTTTTTCTGCGACCTCTCTCATTTATCGCTTATATTTCGGGTGCTAGTTCAACTTCTAAACCGTCCATTTCGGGTGTCATTTGAATTTGACAACCCAATCTACTATTCGATTTTACATGAAATGCTTCTGCCAACATTGCATCTTCATCATCAGTAATCTCAGGTAATTCATGAGTAGATTTTACATAACATTGACAAGATGCACACATCGCCATTCCACCACAAACACCAATCGTTCCTTCCTCTGCTAACTCATAAGAACGAACCACCTCCATAAGATTCATAGCCATGTCTGTTGGTGCGACTACCTCGTGAACGTCTCCCTTTCTATCTATTATTTTGATATTGATGTCTTGCATCTGATTGCCTTTTATTAATATTTTTTGCAAAGTTACACAAACCTACTAAAATCTTACTAGTGAATTGCTTTAACTACTGCTTTTGGTGCTTCTTTTCTAGTGCCATCAAAACCATCTACTCCTCCAACGGTGGTGTACTTCATTACATACCTTTTATTCGGAAAAATACGCTTATAA
>Ga0102816_1000088_pt1 | contig 42270 bp, 44 predicted proteins | sample ColrivemetaGS545_FD_84509 | JGI IMG/M metagenome (GOLD analysis project Ga0102816, IMG submission 84509) | Estuarine microbial communities from the Columbia River estuary - Flood tide non-ETM metaG S.545 | ecosystem: Environmental > Aquatic > Marine > Intertidal zone > Estuary | place: USA...
CCAATATAAACATAATATCTCTCTATTAATTTTTCAGCCATTTTCTTAAGATCTGGCGCATCATAAAATTCTACGTTATTCATAATCTTTCCAAAGTTTAAACCCATCGAAATCGACGGGTTTAAGGTTAAATACTCAGTTGTGTGACAGCTACTACTTGTCCATTCTCATCTCTGATTGCTGTAGGGCCTGTATCTACACAAAATATATCTTCTCTAAGAAAAGGAATATAATCCATTGCAATTCTGTTTACAATAAAATATGTGCCTTCTTCTGGTTCAGGAAGATTTACAAGCTTGATAAATTCAGTTTTAACAATTGGAACACCAGCTAATTTACCAATAATCATTTGTTCGGTTTCTACACGACAAGGTTTATCAGCTTTTGGTAAAGTTCCATAACCTGAAATAGTAATATCATGTCCAATTAAGTTAACAAATTTCTTGAACTCTGGATACATCATACTCCTGTGCTTCCAAAACCACCCTCACGGTCCTCATTAGAACTTGAAGAAAATTCCTCAACAACCTTAAGTTCGATATCAGGTAGTTTGCAGATTACAAATTGTGCGATTCTATCTCCATGCTTTACAACAAAGCCATTTTTTGAATGATTATGCAAAATAACCTTAACTTCAAAATTTTCCATTAGTCCAAAAAAATCACAATCCACAGTTCCTGGAGAATTAAGAACTACAACAGCATTCTTCGCAGCAAGTCCTGAACGTGACCTTACTTGAATCTCATAGCCCTTAGGGATGTTTACATTAAGGCCTGTCTTGATTAACTTTGTGTCATTTGCTGTGATTAAAATCTGCTTTTCCCATTCATCCAAACACCAAGCATGAACATCATAACCTGCAGCATTTGTCGTTGACTTTACTGGATAAATAACGCCTTCTCGAAATGCCTTAATCTCAACTACTTCTTCACTCTTCGTTTTTCTCATATAAATTCTCCGGATCTATTTCGTTTACACTAGTATCAATGATTAGTTTAACAGGTTTTTCTCTAGATCGTAATGCAGTAGCGAAATTATATAACTCTCTACCTTGCAAATTAGATTTCATGCCAGTTATAGCTCTAATATCATCTAAAGAAAGTACACTGCTAAAGAATTTTTCTGTTTCTATATCTTGAAGCATTAACCAGAGTGTTTTTACTATAGAAGGCTCATCATCTGTACCTTCATCTTCTTTAATGGATGCATCAACAATTTTTAACAATCTTTCTTGTTTTGCCATAAGTAACAACCTGCTTTCGAAATATTCTACCCGACTAAAGAAAAAAGAGGGGATTTCTCCCCTCTTTAAGTATTAACTACCGCATGAAAGGCAGTCCGGATTGTCAATTGAACATACTTTTCCAGCAAACTCTTCTGGATCAAATTCTACAACTGGATCTTCCTTTTGTGGTTTTGAACTTTGAGTATTTTGGATAGAAGATAAATCAACACCCAATCCCTTAAGAGCACCAGTCTTAGACTTTGTCCTTAAATAATACATACCAGTCTTAAGACCTTGCTTCCAACCATAGAAGTGAGCAGAAGAAAGCTTAGAGTGAGAAGGCTCAGTCATGAATAAATTAAAAGATTGTGATTGATCAATAAAATAACCACGATCTCTAGACATATCAATTAATGTTTTGCCCTTCATTTCCCATACAGTCTTATATAGCTCTTTAATCTCAGTAGGAATTTCAGGAATATTTTGAACGGATCCACTTTCAGAAATTAATCTAAGACGAATATTGTCATTCCATAAACCTAAATTATATAGATCATCAACAAGATACTTATTAATTACGACATATTCTCCACTCAAAGTATTTCTCTTATAGATTAATGCTGTAAATGGCTCAAACGCTTCATTATTACCAAGAATTTGCGCAGTAGAAGCAGTTGGCATAGGAGCTACTAATAAAGAATTCCTAAGACCGTTAGCTTTAATCTTTTCCTTAAGATCAGAGAAATTCCATCTACCTGACAAATCAGATTCTGTAAGACCCCAGAGATTGTATTGTAAGATTCCTTCAGATGCTGGTGAACCTTGAAATGATGAATAAGACCCATGTTCTTTCGCAAGATCGTTAGAAGCAGTTAAAGCAGCAAAATAGATAGTTTCAAAAATATCCTTATTAAGCTTTTGTGCCTCTTCAGATTCAAAAGGAAGACCCATCATAACAAATGTATCAGCTAATCCTTGAACACCTAATCCAATTGGTCGATGACGATTATTTGAAGTAGCTGTTTCAGGAGTAGGATAATAATTAATATCAATTACCCTATTAAGATTAACAGTTGCTTGGTATGTTACATCATAAAGCTTTTGGAAATCATACTTTCTAAGCTTCTTATCCTTCTCACGAACTTTACCAGATGGAATAGATACAAATTTTGGTAATGCAACAGATGCTAAATTACATACTGCTGTTTCATCTTTGCTCGAGCGCTCAATTATTTCTGTACACAAATTACTTGAATAAATTGTCCCAAGATTCTTTTGATTACTCTTGTAGTTACATGCATCCTTATAAAGCATGTATGGAGTACCAGTTTCAACCTGTGAATCAAGAACCTTATCCCACAATTCACGAGCCTTTACTGTTTTCATAGCTTTGCCTTCAGATTCATATTTTTCATATAATTCTGTGAAAGCTTTATGGCTAGGAGTATCGTAAGCGTCAATCAATCCTGGAACTTCATTAGGCGAAAACAAAGACCAATTTCCATCTTCCTCTACACGCTTCATGAATAAGTCTGGAATCCAAAGGGCCAAAAATAAATCTCTAGCTCTGAGTTCTTCCTTACCATTATTTTTACGTAAGTCTAGGAAGTCAAAAATATCTCCATGCCAAGGCTCAAGATATACAGCAATAGAACCCTTCCTACGTCCACCGCCATTATGGGCAAAACCAAATGGGGTGAGGTAATTATGTGTATTTTCAATTTCTAAATCATAAAGTTTTCCAGAATAATTTACGTTTTCTACATTTACTCTTTTAAAGTCTAATGTATTGATATCCAAACCAAGTTCAAAAGGTTCCTCAATAAAAGGAATGTCAAAGTCTCTCATTTTTCTTATTCTCCCATTTGGTTACTAACGTATAACCAAGTTCTCTTAATTCATTTTCACGTCGAATTGTTTTTTGGTAAAGTTCACCAAAAGTTTTTTTACTAAATTGATTTATGCCATCAGGACTATAATAATTAGGATTTCCGTGCCAATAATCACCATAAAATTCGTAAACAACTTTATTATTTAAATTAATTCCATCAACAATATATGATTTTCCATTGTGAAATAACCAATAATTCCTATAATCTTTTGGAATATTTAAACTTTCAAGCCATCTTATTTCCATTGTTGATGTACCAATATAGCACTTCTTATTACCACAAGTTGATGCAAATTCGCTATGAGTTTCTCTAAATTTAACAAACATATCACACACTGGGCATTTTGGAATATTATTTATATTATTTTGATATAACCATATTCTATGTCTTAATTTTGGGAAAAGAATATCTGCAAATGATGTGATTTCTTCTAAAAGCTTTTTATGTTGAATATAATCATTAGATAATAAAATTTGACTTATTCTGCCTCCAATTTGACTATTACTAATAAATATAGAATTTAATTCTTCTAATATATTAGGAATTTTTCTAATGACAAAAGATTGTTTAGAATATCCTTTTGAAAAGTTTTTATATTTAAGTGGATATCCATCAATATTTACTGGAGGTTCTTTAATTTCATGTGCAAAAAGATAACATTGTTCTTTGAAAGGTAAATCACTTAGGTTATATTTTAGAGAATAATTTTCTATTTCATTTAAAATTTCATGATAGTGACACATCATAAAAGTAAATTTTGATCTATTGCCAGAAGTATCCATACAAAAGAAGTTAATTTTTTCCCGTATTGAAAGATTTATGATACTCTGGCAATTTTTCAATTACTTTACCACCATATAGTCTGAGCTTAAATCTTTAGCATTTACCCATTCTAAATGCAATATTCCAGCTTTGATTTTTTCTCTAATTAGATTAATATCACTATCTTCTGTTTTAACACATAAAAATGGATGTTCTTCGGTTACTAATACATGATTTTCGCCATCAGAAAGTTTATATAAAGTTTTATCAGATGAATCAAATTCTTTAACATCAAGTACAGATTCATATCCAGAAGTAGTTAAAACTTTGTCACCATTATTTATATCACAAATATTAGTTAACCCATTTTCAGTATTAATTAATGTGTCAGGGACGAAACATTGATCAACATACCTGGCAGTCTCATTGAATACCTTAAGCATAGGAATAATTCCATTAGAATTCCCGTTTGTGCCCTTGATATAGCTACCCTTTGCACGAACCTTATGAATGTTAAGACCAATTCCGCCAGCATTCTGAGAAATATGAGCACAATCTGATAGTGTCTTGTAAATACCTTCAATAGAATCTTCCATGTCAAGCAAGAAACAAGAAGATAACTGTGGCTTATTTGTTCCAGAATTAAACAAAGTAGGAGTAGCATGAGTAAATAGTCCTTGAGACATCATTTCATATGTCTTCTGCACCATTTCCAAATTATCACCCCAAATACCCACACTTACTCTCATATACATTTGTTGAGGAGTTTCTGCTGGTAGCCCATTAATTTTAAGAAGATAAGCCCTTTCAAGAGTCTTATATCCAAAATAATCAATGTTAAAATCCCTATCATGAACAATCATAGCATTTAATTCTGTTGCATTTTTCTTGATTGTATTATATACAGTGTCAGAAATCATACCAGAAGCTTCGCCTGTACGAGGATTAACGTAACCATGTAAACTGTCAATTACTATAGAGAAGTCCTTAGGGACCCTCTTATATAGAGCAGTGATTGCAAGTCTGGCTGCAAGTGTTGAATAATCAGGATGAACTGGAATTAACGCTGCAGCTGTTTCTGCCGACAGCTTATCTAATACTTCTGAAGCAACACCATCATAGATACCAGAAATTACTTTTCTAGCAACCTCATCAGAATCTACAAGTTCACTCAATCCATAAGTTTGCTTCTTAATTCTTGAAGAAATCTTGTCAAATCTTACTGGCTCTTTACTGCCATCTCTCTTAATTACATCCATATTTAAAAATCCTCATCTGTACTAAATCCCTTGTTACCCTTGTCAAAGGTTCCGCTTTTGTTATATTCTGCTACACGCTTCTCGAAAAAGTTTGTCTTATTATCTAATGCAATATTTGTCATGAAGTCGAATGGGTTGTCAACGTTAAATACTTTACCAACCTTTAGATCCATAAACAACCTATCAGTAACATATTCAAGATATTGTTTCATAAGTTCAGAATTCATACCAATCAAACTCACTGGCAAGGCTTCTGTAATAAATTCTTTTTCAATTTCAAGAGCAGATTGTAAAATTTCAATTACTCTTTCTCTGGAGAGTTTATTCTCAATGTGATTATTATAGAGATGAACAGCAAAGTCTGTATGCAAACCCTCATCACGGGAAATTAATTCATTTGAGAAAGAGAGTCCTGGCATTAATCCACGCTTCTTTAACCAGAAAATAGAACAAAATGAACCTGAGAAAAAGATGCCTTCAACAGCAGCAAATGCAATTAGACGTTCACAAAAAGATCCTGAGGAAATCCAACGTAGGGCCCATTCTGCTTTCTTTTTAACAACAGGAACAGTCTCAATAGCTCTAAAAAGATAATCTTGTTCAGCCTTGTCGGTAATATATGCATTGATCAAAAGGCTATACATTTGACTATGAATATTTTCCATCATAATCTGAAAGCCATAGAAATGTTTTGCTTCCGGATATTGAACTTCTTTAACAAAATTCTCAGCAAGATTTTCGTTGACAATTCCATCTGATGCAGCAAAAAATGCTAATATGTGCTTAATGAAATGTTGTTCGTTAGGACTAAGTTTTGTGTCCCAGTCAGTTTTATCTGGATATAAATCTACTTCTTTTGTAGTCCAGAACGTCGCTTCCGCTTTCTCATAAAATTCAAAGATATCTTGAATCACTTCATCAGGACGGAATACAAATCGATTGTTATTTTCTTCTAATATTTTTTCCATTTGGTTATCACCTTAAGGCCTCTCTATATTACCTCTTACTCTATATTAACGCTATAATTTCGACAAAAAAACCAACTATTTATAAGTTGGTTTAGATGTTATTAATAATAATTGTTAATTGTTAACAAATATTATGTCATAAGGTTATCTGGAATGATAACTCTTAACTTTTTTACTAAATTGTGCACATCAGAATGAAAATCATTATCTTTGATATATTTTATAACTCTTGAATAAGCTTCTCTGTAATCAATGTTTAAATCATCTCCCACAAAATAAGCTGTCTTTACTAAAACACAATGAACTAAATGATTTGCTTCTTCATTATTTTCAACAAACAAAATAGAATCATCTTCATCGTTTGTATCAATCTTCATTTTTGTATTTTGAAAAGCCAAGGACATTCTTAAAAGATCTCTCCATGGAGTGCTTGTTCTGATATTTTTATTCTGTAAAACGTTTGGTAATTCCTTAGGATTTAAGGTCTTCATTGCAGTGAATACAGGCTGATTTTTGCTAATAACAGCTGCTACTACTTTTTGTTTCCTATTGCGCCATAACTCGAAGTTTTGATTCATTTTAATATTATCTGACATTTATTAATACCTATTACAAAGCCGACTTGATGTCAATAGCAAAAATTCTAGTACAGACACCCTTGGTTCTTTTTCCATTAATTTCTGCATAGTATTCCGATTGCCTATTTACGAGAACAGATCCATTAGTAAGAGACTCAACTTCTCTAGATGCAAGCCTGAAGGCATTCATAGTGACATTTAGAGCAGTTGGACCAACAGAGAGCATCTTCACATAATCATGCTCTTTTAGTACGTGTAAAATGCTCCTGGATAGCCCTACGGGGTCAGTAGGCCTTCTATTACCATCAGGATCATTAGGATCTCCACCTCGAACTTTCAAAATTCTTGGATCTTTTTGATTCTTATTATTTTCATTATCTACATAAATATCGTTCATTTTTTAAACTTCCAACCCTAAAAGGGACATTTTATTTTTAAGAGAATCTAAAGCTATGTTAAATTCATCAATCGTACATCTATAGATATTAGCATTAAATACAATTTTCTTTTTTCCAGATAATGCATTGCTAATTATCTTTTCTTCTAATAAACTAAGATTCATATTAACTAAATCATTTATTTTGTTTGAGTCCTCAATTCTATCATAAGTACAATTTTCATCTCCTTCATTACTATCTTGATTATAAACACTCATTAATCTAGGTGACACTGTTTGATATCCTGGATACATTTCATTAAACTTTTGAAATAACAAGGTTGAATGTTTAGATAATAAATGCTTTTTAATTGCTTCTTTAAGTGCGTTAGTTTTACAAATTTCACAATCATCTTTGACTGTTTCACAAGTGCATTCAATAGTTCGTGGAGTTTTAAAGCTTTTGCAAAATGGACAATGAGCTAAAGTTTCTAAATCAAATCCAGAATTGTTAATATGATTCCAGAGAATATCACTATGGCTTTTTCTTAAATGTGTAGAAAGTGGAGAAACGTATTTATCACAAATTGGACATTTACATGATGGATTTCTTTTAGCTGCATTATCTGCTTTTACTAAATTGATATAATTGTGATGTAATGCTCCAATAAAATAATTCTTAAATTCTCCACTTCCACCATATCTAGATATTTTTCTTAAATTTCTAGGCTGCCAATTAGAAAGTACATTGCAAAATATTTTCATATATTCAATAGAAAAATCATCATAAGAATCATATAGATAATAATATTGATTGTACCACTCCTGAATATGTAAATTCGGTGGATAAATGACACATATTTTACTATAATACAAATCTATTGCTCTTTGATTGTTTGTCTCTAGAGCTTTCTGATATCTAATAATTGCATCTTCTAACTGTGTCTGATATTCTTTTGACTTCTTATCAATTTTAGTATTTACTAATGACATAATTTTTTATAATTTCAAATCTTTCGATCTGTACTATTTTGCCATTTTTATTTAAAAAGTCAAGCTGTTTTGGAGGTTTTAATGTCTTCTATGATAAGTGATAAGTTTTTTCGTCCATAAAAAGAGTCTTCAGATAGTGTAAATGCAACATCATAGAAATTGCCCTCTTCAAATGAGTCAAATAGATATCCTTTTCTCCACCCATTAGCATCAATTGTAATAGTTGAAGATTTAGTAGAAAATTTTAATTTAAGATGTTTATCATTAGACATTGTGCTTTTTTTAACCAACTTTAAATTAGAAATAGAAAATACTGGATTTAAATTCATAGAACCAAATGGAGAAAGCTTAGTTAATTCATCATAAGTAAAGCTAGAAACATCACTAAAGTTCATTTTTGAATCAATAACTACAACCTTGTCTTCAAATGACACTCCTGGCTGACTTTTGGCATATTTATCTAAAGCCTTTTGAAGGGGAATTAAATTATCTTTATGCAATTCAAATCCTGCAGCAAAAGCATGACCACCACATACAGTAGAACCATCTGCTCTTTTCTTAAACAATGCCCAAGCTTCTTCAGATTTTAAGGCATCAAGAATATTAAAATCTCTTACAGAACGACAGGATCCCTTAGCATATCCATCTTTTTTTATTGTGCAGCATAGCGTTGGTTTATTGAATTTCTCAGCAATCTTTCCAGCTATTAATCCAATCAAACCAGCATGCCAAGATTCTGACCAAACTACAAGAATATTCACGTTTTCCACATCATAATTATTTAAAACGAAATTTATTGCATCTTCAGTAGCTTTTTCTTGGTCAATCTGCCTTTTCTTATTTGCATGATCTAATTGTGTTGCTAAAAAATTAGCCCTAACTTCATTCTTTTCAAGCAATAAATCTAAAGCTGTACCAGAATCTGCAAGCCTTCCAATAGCATTAATTCTTGGGCCAATTTGAAATCCGATAGTAGTGGTGTTTACTTCTTTAGCTCCAGCAACTTTTAGTAGAGCCTTGACACCTGGCTTATTTGAATTAGATAGTTTTTCACAACCTAAATGAACAAGAATCCTATTTTCATCAATCATAGGAGCAACATCAGCAACAGTACCTAATGCTACATATTCAATATTCTCATCAACCATTTTTTTAATTGAGAATTTTCTAGAATGAGCAAGAGCAAGCATGACCTTAAAAGCAATGCCAACTCCAGCTAAAGCATCAAAAGGATATCTCTTAAAATCTTTGTTAGAATCATTTGCAAAAATATGACCAGGATAATTAGGGTCATCTCTGTTAGGATTGATAACAGCCAAACAATCTGGCAATTTACCATCTTCAGAAGGGTGGTGGTGATCTGTAATAATCAAATCAAGACCCTTTTCTTTAGCGTATTCAGCTGTTTCAAAGGCAACAATCCCACAGTCAACAGATAGCATCAAATCAGCATTCCTAATTAGAGCTTCATCAACAGAATGCTTCTTGATATCATAACCATCTTCCATCCTATGAGGCACTTTGTATTCAATGTTGGCCCCTAGTAAATTTAAAGAAGTTACAATAACAGAAGTGGCAGTAACTCCATCAACATCATAGTCACCCCAGACAAAAATCTTCTCATTATTATCTATTGCTTTATTTAATCTTTCAATAGCTGGCTTAATATCTGGAAGAAGAAATGGATTATGCATCTTCTTTATATTGACATTAAAATATTCTTGAGCATCTTCTTTTGTGAGAATATTCCTAGATGCCATAATATTAGCAACAGGCAAAGGAATCTCTAATGTATCAGCCAAATTTGAGGCTGTTTCTTTATCAAAATCAACATATTTCCAAAAAGTATTCATTGTTCTCTTCCTAAACCTAAACTACGTAATTTTAACCTTTTTATGGTTTTTATTTAAACTATCAATAATTAAATCTTCAAGAAACTCACATCCATATTCCAGAACAAATTCATCAGGATCAAGGTTTTCTGGTAGTAGTATATTGCAATAATTCATTTTATGCTCTTCAATCTTTTTTATTTGTTTTTCAGAAGAAGATATTCCAGCCTGATCAGAATCTAACATTAATATGATATTTTTTGTGTATCTATAAATAAGTGCTAAATGAACCTCAGATAAATTAGTTCCACACACTGCTACTACATTTTCAAGACCCAAAGAAGAAAGTATTATAGCATCAAAATATCCTTCAACAACAATAACGTAATTATTATCTTTTATGGATTTCTTGGCATTATTAAGATTATATAGATGGTTTGATTTAGAGTATGATTCATTTATCCATTTGCCTTTAAGCCATTTGTTAACTCTTTCTTCTTTCTTTTTGGGAGATAAATAAAAATCATTCCAAATTTCAGCTATCATAGGCTCTTTTAATGGTTCAAAATGCCTTCCTGCAAAAGCCACATGTCTATCATGGCAATCTTTGATAGATAAAACAATTCGGCCCTTAACTAGAGGAAACCAATGTTCATCTTTAGGATTACAAACTCCTAAATTAAATTTATGAAATAATTCTTCTTTAATTCCTCTAGATGTTAAATAATCAATAGCTTCTTGATTATTATTGAGATTGTTAAAGAATAGTTTGTATTTATCTAAAATTTCCATCTATATAAAATAGAAAATGCTCTCTTTCGAGAGCATCGTCTTACTCCTCAGTCTGCTCTTCTTGTCCTTTGGGGGCATCTAGCACTTCTGAAACAAGCTTAGCATAATTAGCCCCTGAGATTTTAATCCTACCACAGATATACTCAAATACAGTAGCAGAATTATCGTTTCTTGTTTTATTTGAAGGGGCTGGTTGATCCATTAAAGCTTCAAGGAATTCATACTTGTCTTTAGATTCAATTACTTCACTGGTGTCAGGATGAACATAGCTAAACTTCTTCCTTACTTCCTTGATATACTCAAATCCCTTGGACTTAGCTTTAAAAATAAATTCATCAATCAAAGATGGAGCTTCATCATCTCCAAATAAGATTCTGAATTCGCAAGATAATCCTGGTTGTGAATATCTAGCCTTTTCCACTCTACATATTGATTTTCCACCAATTACTTCATCAACTCCATTTTCATCTTTGCGAGTAACTTTACCAGCTGCTCCATTGATTTTATTCACCCAGAGTCTAGCACTAGTAAAATAACTCATAGCATTTCCACCAGATGCTTGCTTTACCATAGAACCTGGCATTGCACCAGAGCCCATATAAAGTTGATTAATAATGATTGCCAGAGTTCCTGTTGCACTACATTCAGCAATAAGCTTTTGCATAAATCTCTTTACGAATCTTGCGTGAACACCAATTGTAGCAACATCTTCAAGAGACTTATCATGCTCAGCGCTTGGAATCATAGCAGTAATAGAATCAAGTACGATTACTCCAGCTTGACCGCTCTTAGCAATTTCAAGAGCAAGTTCTCCATATTGTTCTGCTGTAGCAACATTCTCAATAAGCAGAAGAGATTCAGTATCAACACCACATACTTTAGCTCTACGGGCTAAATATGATCCTTCTACATTAAGAAATACACATTGCTTTCCAAGCTTTTGTGCTTCTGCAATAACCTTATATGAAAGCCAAGTCTTACCTGATTGTGTTTCTCCAGCAAATTCAACTACAATACCCTCTGGTAACCCCATTCCTGGTGCTAAAATTGAGTCAATCTCAGCAACACCAGTGGGAATGTAATTAGGTTCTTGTATTTCTCCGCTAGAAAGAGCCTTATCATTAATCTTCAGTGCCTTCATTTTAGCTGAAATAAGATTCTTTAAATCTTTACTATTTGAATTGTTATCTAATTTTACTTTTTCCATAATTTTTAAATCAAATTAGCCCCCTAAGGGGCTAACTCTTAATCCCAGTTCATTTCCTCATCAGAAGTAGAATCATCATCTGATTCAGGTTGAGGTTGAGGCTTAGGTTTTGCAACAGGCTTCTCAACTACAACTTCCTCGACAGGCTTGGAAGGTTTGGGTGCTTCTGCCTTATATGGCTCACGAACTGGCGCTGGTTCTGTCATGACAGGAGTGAACTTGAACATCTTATCAAGTTGGAATCCCCAAGCAAAATGCTCTTGCCATTCAGGAAGATAAGTATTGTGAGTGCGATACTTATTATATTCAGCCCTACGTTGAGCAATGTCATCATCTGAAAGATTAGATGCAGCCATCTTAAGCTCTGCAAGCATTTCTTGAGTGAGTGTTACATCCTTAGAATCAGCACTTACGCTGTATTCAATAGACTTTGGACCAGAAAGGCCTGTCTTTCGAGCTGTAATTCGGAAACAAGGAGCACTATGTCCACCTGCAAGAGTTGAGAAATCTTGACGCTCATCTTCATCAAGCTCCATAGATTCATCGTAACGATTCACTTCCCACTCAGCAATTGGACGGAAAACGCTCTTTCCCTTTGTAAGAATAGCAAGTTCCCAAGTGCCTTCATCATTGCGAATAAAGCAGTTTTGTGCATACTTTTGAACACCAACATAACCAAGCTTCTTCCAAGGGCATTGGTTTGGGTCTTCGTGCCCAATGCGTGTAATACGATTGTTGAATTCAGTGTCTGTGAAAGGAGTAAGAACGGTCTTTCCCTTCTCGGAGTTATCATACTTGTATGAACCATACTCAATATAGGAATATGGGAGGCCTACAAGGCGAACCTTATGAGTAATCTTGCTCTCAGTAGACTTAGCAAGTGAAAAGTTTACGAAAGTGGCCTTCTTGAAATTGCCACTGTTTGACGAGTTGTTGTACGTTTGTTGAGTTCGCTCTCCGATGATATCTCGGGCAGAGCTGAAAGTATACGACATGATTTGTTTTTTCTCCTAATAATAAAAGCTAGGCTTTTTCACCAACGACTAATAATACCACACTAAACAGAGACTGCAAGTTATTTCGAGTTATAATTGAAACTATTTATTCTCACATCTCGACTTTGTGTTTTTGCAACATCTATAGACCTTGTTGGAGAGTCATAAGAAATGCTTGCACCCTCAGTATACATGCCATTATTAATCTTTGCAATAGCTAATCTTTCTCGATACAAGCGTTCCATTTGAAGTGAATTGAACTCAATGGTCTTAACTGTGTAATCTAAAAATGTAGCTACTCTTTTTGCTTGGGCGATAGCAATACTCAACCTGTTTGTGTAAAAAGTACCAACAGCATCTTTGTCATGCTTTGCGCCTTCTGCTAATTTGACAGCCATCTCTTTGATACATTTTTGAGCGGTTGTCAAAATTTCTGAATGAGCATTTACTACATCTACAAATGCTCTAATTCTGTTTCTATATCTAACATAATTTGCATATGTAACATAAATAGAATCTAAATTATAATTATCTTGTTCAGGCAAATTTAAATCCCAAGAATTAATTTCTTTTCTCATTTGCCCTTCATCAAAACTAGGAAGAATCTTGATTGCATCAAACCAAGCTTGGCATTCTTCCTTAAAATCCTCTACAGTAATTCCTCTAAGCTTATTGCCAATTTCTTTTGAGAAATCTAAAGAAGAATAATCGATAGTGGGCATATTTTCAGCCCACTCGAATTCAACTCCCTTTAAGACATCTTTCTTTGACAATAAATCTTGCTCAAGGTCATTTTCAAAATCGTTATCAAAATCTTCCATAATTTCCCTCAATCAAACAAATCATCATCAAAAAGCTTAGAGGATGAATTTAATTTTCTTTCAACTGGTTTAGACTGTCTAATGATTTTACCATCAGATTTGTCAGTTAGAATTTCAGGTGCTGCAGAAACAAATTTTCTTTTAGAATCTCTTAATTTTTGCTTTTCTAATTCATTTCTATTTTCAACTACATTATCCCAAAACTCTAAGAAACTATCTATATCATAAAATTTCTGACCTTGCAACAAACAATCTAAAGCTCCATTTTCTGCTAGTGCCTTGACCATTCCACGATTAGGACGAGCTCTTGCTGCAAAATCTTCTAAATTATCAAATGGTTGTAATTTTATAAGATCATCAACTCTTGTTCCAACTCCCTTTATGGAAGTTAATGGCAACATCACATCGCCTTTTGAATTTACTAAAGTTGTTGTTCCAGATTCATTAATAGAAGGATTAGAAATTTGAATACCATCTAAAGCGCATTCTCTCTTATAAATAGCAAGTTTATCTTCATCGTCCTTTTCTACATGTATCGCAGCAGCCATCCATTCATTGGGATAATAGAGTCGTAACCAAGCATTCCAGTAAGACAAAATAGCATAAGTACAAGCATGGGATTTATTAAAGGCATATCCTCCAAATTTTTCCATTAGAGATAAAACTTCATCAACAGCTTTTTCAGGAATATTTCTATCAATTGCTTTTGTTCTGAATAAGCTACATACATCATCAAAATCTTTTCCAGACTTCTTTGAAATAGCCTTACGAAGTTTATCTACCTCAAGCCAATTAAAACCAGCCATATCTCGTGCCATTTCCATAGCTTGTTCTTGATAAACCATAATTCCATAAGTTACAGAAAGATACTTTTCAATAATAGGGTGAGCATATTTAATCTCATTTGGCCTAGACTTTCCTTGAGCATAAACAGGAATATAATCTTTAGGACCTGGGCGAAACAAAGCAACTACAGCAATAAGGTCATTAGTACAAGTAGGGTTAATTAATCTTAGAGATTCTTGCATACCCCTAGAAGCACATTGGAAGACTGATGATGTTTTACCCTTAGCATAGATATTCTTAAAAACTAATGGATCTTCAAGAGGAATTTCATTTAAGGTTAACTTTTTATCATGTCGTTCTGATATTAATTTAAATGCGTAATCAATTTGTCTTAAGTTTGCCAATCCAAGGTAATCGTATTTAACAAGTCCAACTCTCTCACAATGTTTCCACTCTAAGGCAGAACAAATAGTGCCTTTAGAATTTTCAATAGGAGTAGATTCAGAAATTCTGTTCTTTGAAATTAAAACACCAGCAGCATGAATACCAAAATTACTAATCGTGCCTACAAGTTTTTTAGCGGTATCAATCTCTTCTCTCCAGACACTGTAATAATATTTAAATTCATTAGATTCAATAAGAGCTGAATCAATTGTAGTGTCAGGCATTTTGGGAATCGTAGCGGTAATTTTAAGAGCTTCTTGATGAACATTCGTGCCAAATTTATTATTAAATCTTTCAGAAGTTTTCAATGCACTTAAAACAGCAGCCTTGGCTTTATATGTTCCCCAAGTTCCAATCTGAGCTACATTTTCTTGACCAAATCTATTCTTAGCCCAGTTAATAATCCTATCTCTCTTGGAATCATCAACATCTGTATCTACGTCAGGTAATGGAGCAACTTTAGAAATTTTAAGATCTGCTTCGGGAACTCCTTTTGTCATACCAGAAGCTAGAGCCACCCATGATTGAGCCATGTTGTCTTTTATTTCTATGTTATTATCTATCATCTCGCACATATAAGAAGATAAGCCTTGATTTTCCAAGACCCATAATTCTTTTGCAATTTCAGGCTCTTTATATGCAAAATCAGGATTGTCTACTATCCACTGGTCTGTCATTTTCTTAAGTCGTAATGAGGCTAAGGATTGATCAGCAATACCATTATTCTTTATATATTCTTTAGATGAATATTCTTTAAAGTCAATTTCATATTGTGTTCCACGACCAGGATTTAAGAATCTTTCAAATAATAATCCCCATTTAATTGGATCAACTGGACAAACTTCAAGGCAGAAATTAGTAAGTGAACCAACTCCAGAACCACGAATCCCAAAAAGAATCTCATCACCTTTCATAAATTCAACAAGTTCACGCTGAATTAAGAAGTAATCAGTAACACCCATATGCCAGATTTGTTTTAGCTCGTATTTTAATCTATCTCTGTAAGTCTTATTTTTATCAAGACCAGCACGTTTAAGGCCAGCTAATGAGAGATATGCTAAATATGCCTCATTGTCCTTATGGTATTGAAGATTCTTAGATTTGAAGTTATTAAAAGCTTCATTATTTTTTGGGATAATTGCTGAAGGAAGAAGAGGAGGAACGTCGATTTTAAAATAATCTTCAACAGAGTCAGCTAAATCTAAAGTATTATAGAGTGCTTCAGGCTTCTTGCTAAAAAACTTCATCATTTCATCAAAAGATTTTAAAAAGAATTGGTGAGATCCATAAGCTTCTTTTTTGCCATTCTTTTTAGTTACACCAGAAGAAGCCTCACGAAGATCTCTCATTTGAATTAAAATATCATGAAGCTTCCAATCTTGAGCATCTAAGTAGTGAACGTCATTTGAAGCAACATATTTGACATCATATTTATTTGCAAGTTTTATTAGTTTTGGTAGGTTAGACTTTTGTTCTTCGATACCATGATATTGAAGTTCTATAAAGTATCTATCACCATAAAGATCTTTGAATTTACTGACAACATTGTTAGCTTCTCCATCATCTTCTTTAATTAACGCTTGAGAAAGTTCACTTGCCAAACATCCAGATAGAGCAATAACACCCTCAGAATGCTTCTCTAATATGCTCCAGTCAATTCTTGGAGAGTAATAAAATGCATTAGGGTCTGCTCCGTACTCTGTCATTCTTAAGAGGTTTTTATATCCAGTTTCATTTTGAGCAAGAAGAGTTAGGTGGTTTAATTTTTGCCTTCGATTATCTTCTGTACGAGATTTATCAAAACGATCAGGACAAGTATAAACCTCAATACCAACAATAGGCTTAATAGTTGGATAGTCTACAGAAGTTGTTCTACATCCATCAACAAAATCACAGACACCACCTAATTTCCCATGGTCTGTAATTGCAGTTGCCCTAAAACCCATTTCACGAGCTTTAATTGCATAAGCTTGAGGAGATGGCAAAGCATCTTGAATAGAAAAGTGGGTATGGGCATGTAAATGAACAAAATCTTGTTTATTGTCACACATTGTAAATTCCTTAGAGCGCCGTCAAAGACAGTCATACACTCATGTTTAGTATAGTTGTAGTTTACTTAGTTGTCAAGCTAAAATTAGGATTAAGCTTTTTTAATTCTTTAGGCCTTGTTTTTAGCGGTAGACGATATGCTTCTTGAAACTGATAAGAATTTGGAAGCTGAGTTATCAAATTATTTCCAGAGATATATGTAGATTTATTTTCAAGTCTTAGTGCCTGATATGCTTCAGAAATAGGCACAATCTTAATGTTTTTGAGCACTTTAACATGCGGACAATCTTTTAGTGCGTTTCTAACAGTAGATTCAGATTGTCCAGTATTTTCACATAAAGATTTAATGCTAATAGGTCTTTCGTCAACATATCTAGATGCAATTAAACTTATCATTGTATTTTTAATATCTTTAGTATTTTTGTAACCATGGGAATCAAACAAACTTATAGGGATGACAAATGGTTCAGATCTATTAATATTAAATTCAATATTTAAGCAAATTTTTTTTAATGATATGATGTAAAAAACTTTTTTATCTTTTTTAGATCTATTCCAAAAAACATCTTCACCTTTTTCAATTAGTTTATATATATGAGTAGATTTAAGGCCTAGATATTCTGATATTAAGTATTTCAAAGTGTTTATTTCAAATTGACCTGAAGAAATTTCCATATTCCGCAGCATGGTCCATAAAAGGAATTGAGAAGTCAAATCATGCTTTAAGAAATGGGAAACTAATTCAGGGTTAAAAATTAAATTATCAGTCTTGAATTTTTGACCAGATATGAGATAGTTTTTCAATTTCTTTTTCTGCTCCTTGACGAACTAAATATGCAATAATTTCTTCTTCACTATAATCTTTAAAAACACTTGAGAGAATAGTTTTAGCAAAATGAAATCTATGTGCTGATGTTCCTTGAAGTCTTATATTCATTTCTATATAGTCTGGTGGATTTTTAAATGCATCTTTAATTTCATCTATATTTGGTATTGAAATATTATTATCCCATATGTCTTTTTGCATGTTCTTTAACCTTATCTCCAATTTTATTCCATATTAAATTTAGTTTATCAGTGTCATTTACATTATAAGCATCATCCACATCACGATAGACTTTTTCAAAAAAATCTTCTAAAAACGGATATTTGCTTTGATATTTGTGAATCCTATCAGTTAAAGAGAATAGATATGTATTCTTATTTAAACCACCAATTAATCCACTAGAAAAGCTTCTATTTAAATAGTCATTGATTGTATTTCTAATTTTATTAACAGTCAAGGACATTTCATATTCTCCAGCTTGGTCAGATACTCCAGCAGCTATCGAAAGTTTTTGAACTGCAGCTGGAAATGAAATAGATTCAATCTTCTGAACTAGATTTATTAAATTTCCAGTTTCGCTACACCCAAAGCAATTAAAAAAGTTAGATTCAATATTATATCCAAAAGATGGAGATCTATCATTATGATCTGGAAATGGACATGAGCAATTCAGCCAGTTATTACCTGAATCAATAAATTCTATTTCATATTCATTTTCTAAAAAAGCTCTAGAATCTAGAGCTTTAAGTATTTCTTTAATATATTCTTGAGAATATTGAACCATTACAATTTCCATCCAGACAAGTCCATTGTATCAATAATAGATGATGTATCAAGTGGAGTGAATTCTTCTTCATCTCCTTCTACTTCTTTTGAACTTCCAATTGAATTGACTGTTTTAATTTCAGCAGTTGGTTTATCAGTTTTATGCCCATTTGAAAGATCATGAAAAGCCATAATAGTTTCTTTTTCTCTTTCATCCATTTCTCTGATTTTATTATATTCAGGGTCAATTGAAATAGGGAAAGGGAAGAAGAATGCATCTCTCATTTTAACAGGATGAATAATACAATAATTCTTTTCACGATTAGGCTCAATAGCTACAGCATAGGTGCAAAGGTGTAATAGTGCCTGTCCTCCAGATGCAGCAGCCTGATCGTAAGACATAAATTTCTTATTCTCTTTTTGCTTTCTTGCATCACGAATTGTTTCTCTATTAATCTGTTGAGCTGTAATAATAGGAATGCCATATCTTTTTGCCATTTTAAACAATTCATTTACAGCCTTTGTTTGATTCTCCCAATCTTTAGAACCATTAGGGGCATTTCTGACTGTCATGTTACCAATATAGTCAACTACAAGAAGATCTGGCTTCCCTTTAGTTTTAATTAGTTCTTTAATTCTAGAATCAATATATTCAGGAGTTGGGTCTTCCATGTTAACGTCATATTCAAAATATGGACCATCCTTCATAGACTTTAGTCCATTAAGAACTTTTTTTAATTCTGCAGCATCTAATCTCTGGTCTTTTACTTGAGCATAGGGAATTTCAAATTTAAGAGAAATATGCCTTAACAAACAAAGCCAAGAATTCATTTCAAAGGACATGTAGAGAACATTTTTCTTTGCCACTTCATTCGCATGTAAAGCAGCATTGAGCATGAAGACACTCTTACCACCAGATGAAGGAGCCAGAAATACGACAATTTGCCCTGGTAAGAATCCAAATGTCTTAGAATCTAACTCTTTGATACCACAAGTAATTCCCTTATATAATTCAGGGCTTTCAATTCTTTTAGTATATTCTAATTCAAAATATTCTGAAGAGTCAGCAATATCTAAAGTATGGGCTTCTCCACCTCTGTCATGAAGTTCACTATCTAATTGTTCTACTACTTCTGTAATAGATTTGTATGTATCATCAAGGCTCTTATTTACAAGATTATCACTAGTATCATCCATCATTTGTTTGATAAGACGTAAAGCTTGACGCTTCTTTAGTTCCTCTATAACCTGAGGTAAATCATCTGAGTTAACATCACAATCATTAATTTCAGACCAAAAAAGCATAAATTTTGCTCTTTCGCTTTCTGAAATTCCAGTAGAACTTAATTTATGCTGAAAAACAAAATCGGTATAAGAAGAGACATCATTCTTCTTATAATATGAACAAATCATATTATAAATTGCTCTTACAAAAGATTTATTTGTATCTATATCTACAGAATAGAAATGTTTATTTGTAATCGATTTCTCGTTAAATTTATCATAAGTCTTTACATTAGACTTCAGATGTGCTAAAGCTAAGATTTCAAGTTCAAGTTGGTCAAATTTATTCATTTTATAACGCTCGGTAACGGAATATTCAAACATTCTTCTATTAGTGATGTCCAACCAGATACTTGTGAAATCTGATTGTGAGTTCCATTAGATGAAATTATAGTGGGGTATCCAGAATTTAATCTGGCTTTACATAATCTATCTAAAGACTGATTGAAAAAAGGATTATGATTTGAAATATGTTCTACCCCATCAATACAAATCAATTCATATGAAGCAAATATATCTTTAACATCATCAATTTCAGATCTATTATCAAAATCAGACATAAGGCTACTTAAATCTGACCATTCATAGTATATTGTAGTTAAAGATTGATCAATGGCAGTTTGGGCAATAACTGAATTTATGAAAGATTTACCAGAGCCTTGTGTTCCAACAAATAGAATAGAATGTAACTTATCTTTAACGTTACCAGAATGTTGTAAATATAAACTCTTGCCTTGGACAATAGCTGCTAAATTAGCAGAGTAAAATTTTACAAACTGCTTTATATTATTGCTTATTGTTTGCTGTGCCCCTAAGGAATTTCCACTTGCATCAGAATGGATATTCCAGTCGTCAATGGTTTTGTACCAATATTTTCTTGGCAAATTGGATTTGATATAAATTTCTTTCAGCATTCGTGACTTGACGCAGGAACACATAATCACGTCGCCATCTGAATTTAAAGCATATCCACGATAATCACATTCAATACAGCCCTTGCCAGTTTTTTTACGATCTTCTAAGGCTTTTGAATTAATTGAATCAGCATCAACGCCTAATGATTTTAGGAAATTGGAATTAGCACTCATGACCTATTGTACCGCTAGAATTTCTGTGATGCATTCCTAGCCCTATTATTTGCCCATTTTCTTAAGGCATTTATTGATTCAGCCATAGTTTTAGAAAGAGGAACAGTTTCTTTAATTGCTTTTTCTAAATCTTGATTGTTAATTTCTCTGCTGTAATAAAAAGCTTCGTACATAGCAGAAACAATAGATGCTTCAATTTCCGCACCCGTAAATCCATCTGCATATTCAACAAGCTTTACAATATCAAAATTCCTTGGATCTCTTTTACGTTTTTTAAGATGGATTTCAAAAATTATCTGTCTTTCATATGCATCCGGAAGATCTACAAAAAAGATCTCATCAAATCTTCCCTTACGTAAAAGTTCTGGAGGAAGTTGAGAAACATCATTGGCAGTAGCAACAACAAATACTGGGCTTGTTTTTTCCTGCATCCAAGTAAGCCAAGATCCCATAACTCTAGATGTAGTTCCACCATCTGTCATAGAAGAGCTTGAAGAACCTGACATGCCTTTATCTATCTCATCACACCATAAAATAGCTGGAGCAACACTTTCAGCTACTTTAAAAACTTGCCTCATGTTACTTTCAGAAGAACCAACTAATCCTGAAAATATTTTGCCCATGTCCAATCTAAGAAGCGGGAAGTTCCAGTAATTTGCGACAGCCTTGGCACATAAAGATTTACCAGCACCTTGAACACCCACTAATAATATTCCCTTAGGATTTTCAGGTAAGCCAAATTCTACAGCTTCTTGTGTAAATGCTCTTTTTCTTGTGTTAAGCCAGTTTTTAAGTTCATTTAAGCCTCCAACTGAATCTAAATCAGCATTAACATCAATCCAGTCAAGTAATCCAGATTTTCTAATTATATCTTTTTTCTGTTTAATAATTTCTTCAGGATTAAGTTCATTGTTCTTAATAAAGTTAAAAGCGCAAACTTGTTCACATTCAGTTAGAGTTAAACCCTGAAATGAATCAACAATATACTCTAATTCTTCTTTTGAGTATTCTAATTTTAATTTTGAACTTTTTCTAGCTTTAAGGGTATCTAGCATTTGAATTATTTTTTCATGTAGATGCTCTTTTTCTGGTAAAGGCCAATCAATAATAGCTACATTCTTTTCTAATTCTTGAGGAAGTTCTAGTTCTGGTGAAAGTATAATAAGAGCTTTGTTTTTAGTAACACAATTGATTGATAAATTTCTTAAATGTCGTGCAATAGAAATTTCGATTTGACCCTGAATTGATTTAAGCCCAAAAAATTTATTAAAATCTTTCAATATTAATATAAAAAACTTATCTCTAGGAACCTCAAGATCATCAAACCATTGTAATATTTCAGTCTGATCCATTTTTCTTTTGGTTTTTTCAGGTAGTAGTTCATCTGATGTCGATGATAGTCCACTGATAATATCCCAGAAGCCAATATTAAATTCCATAGTAGCGTTTTTAAATAGATTTTTTATTGATTCTATTACTCGCATTTCTTCATGGGATATTAAATAAATAATTGGCCTCTTAGATCTAAGATGCCAATCAAGTTCTTTCAATGCAATATCGTGGTTAGAGTTATTCATAATTAGGTTAGCCTATTATATTCTTTTAGTGGTTTACCCTTATAATCCTCATCTCTCCACCATTTTTCACTACGATAATCCTTACAATACTTCTCTAAAGACTCTCTCCAGTCAAGCATAGAAAAATCATTTGCATAGGGAGATCTTAAAATAGATCTTTGGAAAATTTGTGAGACTCTTAATTGAGCTTGGATGTCACCTTGCTTAAGCTTTTCTATATACGATATTAAACCTTTAAAAACAACATCATAGGATACACCCTTATGCTTTACGAAATATGTTGCAGCCACAGGTATACCGAATCTGACAAAAATCTCACTAACCTTACCTTCTTTGTCAGCTTCTTGAATCTCATCTAAAATATTCTCTTCTTGATGAGATCGATCAATTTTGTTTTCTTCTACTTTGGGTAAAATCTCTTCTTGGAAAAAGTAATTAATCATCTTAAAAACGGCATTAGCGTCAATATAAGATGTGTGTTTAAGTACTTCATCAATGTTGTTAAATACCCAATCAATTAATTTCTTAGTGTAGATTTTTTTATTGACACCATTTGAGGCCATAAATCGCATAATATCATTAAATACTTTGCCATCTGCACCATAAACTTTTCTATATTTATTATTGAATTTCTTAAAGTATTCCACAGAAAAATAATCAACAAAAGTTCTGGCAGTCCATTCTCCAATTTCTTGTGCAAGAAGATTTGGAGTTAATCTCTTATCTTCAGATGAAATTCTTCTAGTTCTGGTTATTTTGAAAGGGTTTGACAAACTTTCTTTTTCAGGGACAGGAGTTAACATAATTTCTTTAACCATTTCTAACAAATCATCGCTCATTTATTGTTTCAAGATCCTCTGACAAATTTATTTCATTCATTAAATCATCATAACCAACTTCAATCACAACAGCATGCTTCTCGTCATTGTGTTTAACTTGAAATATTGTGTTAGCTGGTTTACCAAAAACATCTGCCCTATGAGATGTAAATATGAATTGGATATCTTCAGATTCAGAATATTCTTTCAAAAAGCTAGCCAAATTTACAATCTTATCATCAGCAGAAAGATGTTTAAGGGTTTCATCCAACAGTACAGGACCTTTATATCCCTTAAATTTTAATAAGGCAAGACTAAATGATAATCCAACAACTTCAATTAATCCACCGCCTCTAGAATTAACTACGCCTGTTTCTAAGATAGAGCCATTATAAACAGATTTAATTCTAATCTCACATTTGAAATCATTCTTGCCTTTTTCTCTTTGCTCATCATGCTTATCAAAAGATACTGCATAATCTTGGCCGTAAATCTCTTGAAGAAAAGTTGTTGCAGTTACTTCAAGAAAATCAAAAAATTCTTTCTTCTTTTCAAGAGCAATTCTATTCAAAAGAGCAACAGATTTAATAAGTTTATTCTTAAGAGATTTATTATCAGAAATTTTAGATTCTAGAGCTTTAATTCTCTCACTTAAATCATCTCTAAGGTTGACCTGAGTATTCAAGTCAACCTTATGGATATCAAGGAACTGCTTACATTCAGACAGATTCATTTTCTACATTCTCAATACTCAGATTTAATTTGGTAATTTCTTCTTCTAATTCAATCGTTAGAGAATCGATCTTTTCCTTGAGCATTTTAGGAAGACAGTCATAAAGTTCTTGGCATTCGTTTTCAAGGTCTGTCTTTTCCTTAAGTAATGTATCATACTGCTCATTAAGAGTTTTAGTTGCACCCTTAGCTTCTGATATCTTTGTGTTAATCTTTTCGATTTCTTCTACATAATTCATAATTGTTTACTCCTGACTGTAAATTGTATCACGCATTCTTTCAACAGACAATGCTATGACTTCTTCTTCAATGCTATTTTCTTTACCATATTCTTTAATTAGTTGAATAGGATCATTAATAAGATTGAATTTTTTCATGTCTATTTCAGAAAGCTTGCGAATATAAGCACTATTGGATTTAATTTCCTTTTTCTTAGATTCTTTAGCTGAAAAATTAAAAATCATTTCAGCTGGTAAAGAGCTTTCTAATTTATGGTATTCGATATCATAAATAGTACCCTCAAGATCATAAACCACAGAGACTACATTAATATCTCTGCAAATAACTTCTGGCTGCATAGCATATCTTCCAACGCTTCCAGGATTGATAAATTGAACTCCATCATTTCTTTTCTGTTGCATAGGAGAGTGAATATGGCCACTTATAACCAATTTAGTTGCTGGATGGAAACTAGTATCTTTAAAAATTACTCCTTCAAAATCTCTTGCTGGAACTGTCATTAAAGAAGCATGTAGCGCAAGTATAGGATAGTTTACATTTTGCAATTTACCATCTCTAATATCAGCATCAAGTTTAGGGTAAAAATGTCCTAAATATATTCCAAGATGATCAATACTTTCACAATATTCTAATAATCCGCTGGAAAACAAAGTATTTAAACTAGACATTGGAAGATTAGACATGTTGTGACCAATATCATGATTCCCAATAACTGCATAGGATTTAAAAGGCCATGGTTTACCAGTTTCATCATTCCTGAGTGCATGTAAAAGCTTAGAGACAATTGTAGGCTGCACAACAGTTTTATCAAAAATATCCCCAAGAAAAACTACTGCATCAACTTTAATATCTCTGCCAATTTGTAAACACTCTAGAAATTCTTTAGCAGAAGTCTCACAATAGTTATCTAATCTTCCAGGAGGTTGTTTAGATGCACAGTGATTATCTCCAACAAATAAAACTTTAAATTTACTCAACTTCTTCTCCGATAACATTAACAGTACCACAGCTAGAACATTCAAAAGTTTTCATCAACATCAGCTTTTCTAGTTCTTGGATTTGAGATTCATAAAAATCAATTTCATCTTGTTTAACTTTAAGTGAGTTTTTAGCCTCATTAAAAGAAACGACTTGGCTCTTACATGTAGCATAAAAAGCTTGGATATTTATTAAAGAATCTTTCTTCTCATTGATAGATTTAATTTGAGCTGTAATCTTTTTATCTGTTATTAACTTACATCGTTCTAGATCAGTGCGGTTGTTGCTAATTTTTACGCTCAAATCTTCATATTTTTGAACCATTTCGCTAGAAGACTTATATAATGCCATTTTGCTTTTAATAGCTTCAAAATGATTAATATTAGCCTTAGACAGAATCTTATCATAAATCCGCTTATTGTTCTCTAGTTTAGATATATTTCCAGTGACTTTGTTGTAAGTTGATTCGAAAGTCTTGAGTGCTTCTGCAGACTTATTTTTGTCTTTAATAGCGAGAAAAGAATTTTCATGACTAGAAATGCTTTGGTGATAATCTAAATTCTTTTTGACATTTTTAAGTTGTCTAATATTATTTAAAGCAGTCTGATAAAAATTATTTAAAATTTCCAGATTAGATTGCTTAACTGAACAATTTTCATATATTAGAGACATCCTATTAAGGTCAATAAGTTTTTCGTCTAAACCATTATAATTTTCCATCTTCTCATTTAATTCAGATAGAGAAATAGAATCGTCTTTAATCTTACTTTCAACTTGATTAGCTTCAGTGTTCATTTTCTTACTACAAGAATCAAAATAATCTAGCTTAATAAGTCTAGATATGAACCTTGGTAATTCCGTAGAAGATAAGCTAGTCAAACAAGGTGGTGTAAATTGACCTAGATATGCTAAAGAGCCTAATCCGGAATCATCTACAATATCACTATTACCAAGAAGCTTTTTAATTTCATCAGTGTATTTAGAACCAAAATTATGAAATTCTTTAGGATCTTCTTCAGGTGCATAATAGATAAATACATTCTTTGAAGGGCCTTTAGATCTTACAAACTTGCGACCATCAATGAGTTCTATTGTAACTGTTGTATGTTGAGATCCTAATGTTACAAAACCTTTATCATATTCATCATGCAAGACAAAATTCATAGCTCTATTAATAGCTGTTTTGCCTCCATTACTAGTACCAGTTATGAGATTGATATTTTCATCAAAATCTATAATAGTATGATGGTGGTTCTGAAAGTTCTCAAGGGTCAGGGTTTTAATTTTATTCATGATTAGTCCAGTAATATTTTATCCATAATAGTGGCAAAGTGCAATGAGATAAATTCTTCTTTAGGTTGATAATTTATATCTGGGGTGATTTTATTGTAGATTTCTATTCTATCTACACTTGGGTTTATTAATTTAATAGGGCTATGAATCAATTCGCAGCATTTCTCATGAAGATCACTCATATTAAAATACTTCTTGCAATGTAAACACTCAAATGCGGATTTCTTGAAATAGATTAAAAACCCTAATTGATCCAGTTGCAAATCAGATTCAAATTGAAAAACAACTTTGTCATAATTTTTATAGAACTTTTTAAGGAAACCAATTGAATGATTTTTGTATATTATTCTTACTTGCTTCTGATTACTTAAAGTGAAATTTTTAATATCTATCAGAAATCCACAAGTTGTAAGCATGTCATTTTCAAAAAGAATTGCATGACATTTATTAGAATCTTGAGAGAGAGATTCACGATTTAAAAGAGAAAGATCCATATGATTATTAAAATTGACAGAGATATGATTGTTACAGAATTATATCATTTAAGAGCAGTAGTTACAAATATTTCCACAGACCCTAAAGAAACTGAAGACGCTAGAAAAAAGATTGATGAATTAATCAATTTAATTTCTCTAGCGCCTCAAAGTGAAAACAATTCAAGCTTTCCGAAAATTTCAGCTAAAAGAGGTTAAAACTCCAGATCTGGCAATGAAATATTTACATAAAATGGTTCATCAGTTTCAACACTAGCGTAAATGGATGTAGATATCCTATAAACATGTCTTGAACCAGTGTGAGGGCATTCAATTTGCCAGCTATTATCATCACAAGGAATAATCTTTCCTCTCTTAAGAGATTTAGGACTATTAATAGCGTATGATGAAGAAGAACTTACCTCTTCATTCCACTTAAAAATTCCGTTAGCTCTCAAACCTTCATCAGACAATTCTTCCTCCGTCATATCTTCAATTAAATTGAGCATATCAATAAGGAAATCTTGTCCATCTTCTGTGGTAACTGTTTCATAATTTGCTATAGCATCAGAGTTTTCTTGAATTTCAAGATTGATCTTTGAATTATCTTCAGAAGTTGATGAAGACTCTTTAGGAATTATGGCAGAATAAACTCCACTCTGATAATTTTTATATATATCAGAAACGGAAACATTATCTTGGTTTTGCAAAGTGTAAAGAACACTGTATGCAAGCTTTTTAAATGATGGAGCAAAGCCATTCATTTTCAGAACAAAGGTTTCTTCGTCAAATTCTAGTTTGCCAACTTCCATTACACCCACGTTTGAAGATAGTAGAGCAGTAAACAATTTCATTCCAGATTCATTTTCTGAGGTTGTTAAATCACTCATCAATGCTTCAAATCGTTCACGACCACGAGTAAGATTAAAGTTTTCCATATCAAACTATATTATACTCAGAAGGAACAAGAATGTCAAAGCGAATTTCAATTGGATAGTCAATTCCACCAATAGGATAGAAAAAGAATTTGTGATTCTCATTCTTTTGAACCTTAATATATAAAAAATCGTTTCTAGTGTAAGCTTTTTTAAATCCAGATTCGTAAATTTTGTCATTATATTTAAAGATGATATTTCCACTACCACCTCTTGGACTATATGACATTTTTAAAATACCAGTTTTCTTAACATCAAGATTTAAACATACTTCATATCCATATTGACCATTTATATCATTTGGAGGATTTTCGCCCAATCTATGTATAGCAGTATCAAATATTTGAAAGTTATAAACCTTTTTCCAATCATCATCTATCATTAAAACATTATTAATTTTTTTTATAGAATTATCAAATGCAATCTTGAAAATTGAATCTTTCTTAAAATTACCTTCCAATGATCCAGATACTGTTTCATTAGGTTTTAAGTTTAACGTTTTTTTAATTTCACCATCTAACTGTTTATTTTTAAGAAAAGAAATTATAGATTTTGAACCAGCTTTACCAGGATCTTTGTCGGTGTTTAAACCAAAAGAAGCATTAGAAACAAAACTTGAATATATATTGAACTTAATATTTCTGTTAGTTTTGTTGATATAATGGAAGAAAAATTTATTTTTTGATTCTTCTTTGAATCTATGTTCCATTACTAATCCACTTGAATAAATTTTTTCAGGATTATTCAAGTATACAAATTTCCCCGGCTGAACCGTATTCCAAACCATCAAAAAGCAGTACAATGATAACTTAGAATAATAAAACATCTCAACCCCTCCAAGGAAAAGAATGCCTGTAGTTTGTAATTAGAAAACAAATCACAGATAAAATACTTTTTCTGAAAAATCTATTTTTTATCTTTTAGGTCAAGTCATGAAATTCAATCTTTCGAAATTAAAAACTGCAGCAGTCCCAACAGTAGAAGAGTTAGAGAATCAACTACGAGAACAATTAGCACCTCTAGCAGAAATGTATCAGCAAGGCAAAATTTCTCAAAGAGACATTTATAGGCTTCTTGGAACTACGATTAAGAACTATGAAAAAGAAATCATTGCTGAAGAACTTGAGAAATACAGAAAACCAGTTCAAGCACTAACAAGAGATATTACTAAGCTTAAAAAATCAGATTATGATCCAGCTACAATTTTATCTGAAGTTATGGCCAGTATTAATGTTGCAGTGATTCCTCAATTAAGAAGGCTTTATATTTTAGCAAAGAAAAGAACTGCAGAGCTTTTCAAAGAAATCGAAATCACAACAGAGCCTCAAAAAGAAACTTGGAGTACTTTTGTTAGCGATGAGAAAACAAGAATCCTAGATGATACCAAAGCATCTTTTGAAGAATTTATGGCAAAGATTGCTGGATTTTTTGGTAACCTTTCTGAAGACGAAGTTAAAGTATTAATTAGAAACATCCCTCAACCTTCAAATATTGGTGATTCTGAAAAGCTAGCTAAAAAATTAATTGGATTAGATATGTATTTTTCAACAAATATATTAGATAAAAATCCACTACCAGAACAGATGCCAAAATTTGTAGAAACAGCAAAAGCAGTTTTCTCATTTTTAACAAACATTAGAAATAAACAAAAAGAAGCTTGGACGCAATATATGAGTGGTAGAGATCCATATGAGTTGGAAAATTTACCTAAGAATGAAATGCAAATTGAAACAGATTCTTGGAAAATTATTCAACAGGCTGGATTTCAATTGTCTGCATTAGAAGGTCCTTATTCTTTCTGGAAAATTGAATCTAAATCAGGAGAAACTCAAGGCTCTGATTATTTTGACAGAGCTCTTGAAAAAGACCAAGCTATTGTTGAAAAAATCAAAGAAACTGTATCTCAAGGATATGATGGCGAAAATATTCTTTATGTTTTAACTGACCCAAAGGAACTGGAAGGAAATCCTATCTTAAATGATCCTAATTACAAGAGACTTAGATCATTATTTACAGATATCTTAGGTTCTAATAGATCTAGATTTAAAGACGCACTTGTTAAAGCTGGTTTTGATGAGCTACCTGAAATTGTAGAGAGAGTAGATAAACTTAAAAAAGATCCAATATATGCTGATTTCAATCTATATGTAAGATCTTTTAAGGAATCTAAGTTATATAAAGTTTTAAGAGAAGAATTTGACTTAAATCCACTTCCTTATGAATCAAATATGCAAATGCCCTCAGAATTTCCATGGGGTGAAAATATCAAAACAGACTTCCTTTTACCAGCAGATGTAATTGAATATTCTGGTAACGAACTCACAATAAAGAGAAGAATTATTTTTACTGGTGAATACTTAGAAGGTAGAACAAAATCTGATAGATTCAAACAACTATATGGTGAAAAACAATTTTTAGGTCCAGACGGTAAACCACATAAATACGAAATGAATATTGGTGGAATTACAATTTCTAAAGATATGAAAGCTGGAGCAGCAGTAACAGAACAAGATGTTTACAATGCCACTGCTGATTGGAAAAAAGTTGCTCAACCTGTAGTAGCTTCGATGATAGGTTCAGCATCATTATATTTCACCGATGAAGATACTAGATCTCCATTTAATTCTGCAGCAAATAAATTAGATCAGCATTATATTATTTACGATTTTGCTGGATGTAATGAAAATACTTGTTTAGCTATGAATTTACTTAAAAAAGTTGCATCTGAAAATCCAAATAGTGAAGCTGCTAGATATTTATCAGCACCAAGAGAATTTGATCAAAAAAGAAAACAATTGGATTATTTAGATGTAGTTAAAGCAAATTACTTGATGTCAAGAGTATTTCAAAGAGCTGTTGAAAAATCTTCTGCTGATAGTTTTACTACAGAAAATATGTATGCTCATTTTGAATACTTAAAACAACTTAACATGGATGAAAAAGATATTTTAAGAGAATATAATAACTCTCCAGAACAAAACGAAAAGTTGAGACAAATCGCAGAAATGAAAGCTTCTTTAAACAATTCTCCAATGAAAGAAATTAAAGAAAATTTTGAAGATATTAAAACCAGAGGAAATTTCGCAAGAGTTTTAGCTGGATTTGATTATTTGAAAGAATTAGTTATGAACACTGATATTTCTGATGTTGATCTTAGAATTAAAACAAATGATTTACAAAGAAATATTAATATTACAGAATTAAAGACTTCTGTTGAAAGAATCAAGTTAATTAGAAAATATGCCTCTTCTTAGTCCTGAATATATTTCTAAATGGTATTATTTAGAAGATTTAAACAATACTAATAATATTGTTTTAGTTCAGACATGTACCCAAAATTTAATTACTTCTGCTGAGTCTAATCAATTAATAACTGGCCATGCTGGTTCAATGTCAATTACTCCATCACAATATGATTGGAGTACTTCATTAATGAGTCCGGTGCTAGTAATTAATAATATAGTTCCAAGTGATTCAAGAACTCATAAAGATTTATTTACATTTGTTAAAGAAAAATACGATTACTTATTAAATCATCTAAAAAATGGCGGTGATGAATTTCCATTAGATTCTAGCCACCTGATGAAAAAGTTTACTATTAAAATTGAAAATGATGTTGAAATAGACACTGAACTAATTGGAAACTTAGGAAGCTATTTTAATAATACTTTAGCTGTAGACAATGAAAAATATCAATTATCATCTAAAGATTTTATAGCCAGGACTGTCAAATTCTATGACGTTAATTTTTATGTCAATGGAACACAATTAAAATTACTCACTGCTGATATAACTGGATCATTCGAATATTCCAAAAATTATTTTATAAATTCAATGACTAGTATGCCGTTTTATGGTGTTAATTTTTTTAGATTAAATGGTAAATTTGAACTTTTAATTCCAGTAAGTGAATGGACAAACTTTTCAGTAATTGAGCAGGAATACAACGCTTTATTTGCAGAACAAGCAAATGTATCGATACAAATACAAAATGAATATTTAAATTTAGGCCAAATTAATTTGAAAAACAGCCTTACTTACAATTTAAATGGCGGGTTGACAACTGTATCTGTGACATTTGAAACATATGCAAGATATCGTGAATAGGATCTTTTATGCCACTCTTAGCCCCACAGCTTATTTCTACATGGTACTTGTTTCAGCAAAATCTCAATAATCAAAGTCTTATTCGTATTGTTGAAGATTGGACTGAACAACAAACTCAAGAACTAAATGAAAAGAAACTAATACAGGGTTCAAACGGAACTCATGTAATGGATGTGGGTGGCATAATTTGGGAAAATACAGTTAGAGCTCCAGTTTTAATTATTAATCAAGCTGCTGGCTACACTAGTAGATACACTGATATTTTTGATTTATTATCCTATTCATTTAATGCAACAAGATCTCCATTCTTAGATCCAACATTAACCTTTTTAATGCAAAGTGCTGATATTACAGTTGACCAAAGTGGAGGTAAATGCAACATTACCTATTTATCTCCAATTCCAATGTCTCGCACACTTAATGCAGAAACATATAAAACAATTGATGGAAATGGAAACTATATAGATGTTTCTCCTCCATTTTTGAGAGTCTATGCACCTGATAATTACAACTCACTACCAGACTTTATCGGAAGAGTCGCTAGATTTTATGATTTCTATGTCTCATTCTTTGACACTGCTACACAATCATATACATCTTTCCCAGTGTTAGATGCAAAAATTAATTTCACATGTAATATTCAAAAAAATTACTTTATTGGTTTCTATTCACAAACACCATTTCTATCAGTTCAGGATTACTCGATTTCTGGAACTATGACAATCATGGCAGCTCCAGCAAGTTTTAGATCTTTTGAAATTGATCCCCAAGTAGGATATAACTCAGAAGAAAATTCATTTACTGGGCCAGGTGTTCTCAATCCAATTAATGTACAAATGGCAATCGGTGTCGCAGGTACTGCATCTGATAACACTACTATAAGATCCGCACAAAGAGAAATATATCTAGGATCAGCTTCTATGAGAGCAAATGTTACTAGAAATATGTCTCCAAATCAAATTACTAAAATTACTATAGACTTTAAGACATATACAAGACCATCTACATCTGTAATTTAATCTGTACAAGATAATTAATGTGTACTTATGACAGTCTTGAAGATTATCAAGAAATTTTAACCTTTACTATCCAAGGCAGACCAGCTACTAAAAAAACTTCTCAAAGAGTTGTCAGAATAGGAAGAATGACTAAAATTCTTCCTTCTATAACTTATGAAAAATATGAGAAGAGTTGTAAAGAAACTTGTGAAAACATCTGGAAAAATGCTGGAAATGAACCTATTGATTGTGGTATTGGAATTTACTACAAAGTCTATTTAGATTCATATATTATTGGAGATTCTACCGGATATTTTCAAGCTATTGGTGATATTCTTGAAAAATTTGGTGTAATTTCAAACGACATGTGGCTCCATTGGCTTTCTGATGACACACATGCAATTTCTATCGATAAAGCAAATCCAAGATGTGAAATTAAAATTGTGAGATATAGACATCCTTATGAGAAATTTAGGATGGAAAAAATTGCTAAGGAAAATAAGAAAAAGAAAACCCCAGTGTAACCTGGGGTTTTTGTTTACTCTGCAGTTGGCTCTTCAGCAACTTGAGGAGGAGATGCAGGGCGAACATAATGTGGCTCGGTATCTGCAATACTAAACTCTCCTTCAACACCAAGAGGCTCAATGACAGACTTGAAAGATTCTTGCAAATCATCTTGCGCCTTCATAATGTCATTTTCAAGATTAGCCTTTCGATCCTTGGCTTGCTCATACTGCTTCAAATTCTCTTCAAAGTTCATAAGCCAATCAAGAACGTCCGACTTCTGAGCCTTGAGTTCCAAAACAACCTGACGCTTAGCAACGAGCATCAAGTAATCATCATGCGAAATTTGTGGGTCTGTATTTTCTTCCATTATTTTCCTACCCCTATTAACTAGGTACTTGTATTATACCCAAAAACAGATAGAATAAGGCATGATTATTTACATTAGTCCATCTGATTTTGCATTTCTTTACAAACAGTCAAAATGGGGTTTTCATCAAAAGTGTATGAAGAATATTCGAAGACCTTATTTACCTATGCCAGGAATTTTTAACATAATTGATACTGGAATGAAAGATTATCTAAAAAACACAAAGTCTCCTAATATTAAAAATACAGATATATTTAATAACTTTGAATTTAAATTTGAAGATGCTAATGTTTGTTCAAAGCCAATCTCTAATCCAGATTACCCAGACATTCAAATTTGTCTTCGTGGGAAAATTGATGGAATTTACTCTAATGGTTCTGAAAACTATTTAATCGATTTAAAAACTAGTTTTTCAGATCCAGATTCTCTTAAGAAGTACAACCTTCAACTTAATTCTTATGTCTTTGCACTTGAAAACCCATATGATGAATTTGGTGTTAGTATGAATATCTATAAAACTGGATTAATTGTCTACGAGCCAGATACATTTACAGAGCTAGGATTAATGGGTGGTTTAATATGGTATGAAGCTAAATTAAATCTACAATCTTTTGAGAAATATATTCAGGAAACAATAATTCCATTTTTAGCTGGACCTGAACCAAAAGCAGAAGAATCTGACCCATTTTTCCCTTACCTATATAAGCTAGGATTTAGAAACTCAGAATAACAAAGGAATATGCCTGGCACTCTTGTAAAATAAAATTCAGGAGTGTCTTTTATTATGCCAAAGTTTGTAGATAATTTTGTTTCCGAAAGATTAAAAGATAATTCGTTCTATCCTGAGCTAAGTGAAAAAGAACGCAAGTCTATTGCTTTTGCAATAACTTACAAAAAATTAAACGAAAAAAAGCAAAATAAAAATAAAAAGAAAAGCTTTTTTATTGGACATAACACAAGATACTCCGAACTCTTAAGATTATGCAGACATTTAGATTATAAAGGCCAATATCGAACCGCTGATAAAATTGTTGAAGCTTTTAATAGAGGCGAATTTTGGATTCAGGAATATGGAGATCCTGTTTATGCAGATGGTGAATATGGTGACGTTAATCATGCAATGCTAGCTGAACAGGAAATGATTTCTAGATTAGGAATATATTTCGAAGATGGCGTGTATTCTATAGAAGAAGCTAGACAATTATTTGACGATGCTATTTATCATGAAGGCTCTGGTGGACCTGAAGGTATAGATGAATACATAGAAGATCTTAAATCTGATTATGGAGATAATTGGGAAGACGAAGCTTCTTTTGATCATTTTGTAATTTGGAATTCAGCTAAACAAAACAATAATCATCCACAAACCTTAATCAAAAATCAAAAGACCCTAGAAGGCTTAAGAGATCCCGTTACATTTGCGATTGAAAATTATGGATGGGTTAGAGCTGTTATTTTAAGAGATCAAGCTATTTTTCAGCTTAAAGTTTTAAATGAATTTTATTTTGATAAGATATTAAATTGTTTAATTCCATATGATCATAAAGATGAAAAACAGGATCCAGATTACAAAATATCTTTAGAAATAATGTCGCCTGTTGAAACATCTTTAAATTTCAAATATAATGATTTTTATTGGGAAAATGTATGGGATCAATTTAAGGCTTCAATAGGAATGAAAGAACCAATTTCACCCTCAAAGTTACCTACTCCCAACATGCCAAGTTTTTATCAAGGAAGAGAAGGCGATTAATGACTAGCTCTTTAGAATTATTGAGACTTGCTGATTCTTTAGATCGCCAAGGATTTTATAAATTAGCGCAAGAAGCCGAACAAGCTGCGCAACAACAAGAATTGCAAGAGAATACTTCTGATGTTTATGGAATGGCTGGAAATGCTGCAGAGCTATACTCAGCTTTTAATTATTTACAACAACTTGAAAGTATTTTTGTACGTCCTCAAATTAGACAATTATTTTTAGCTGGAAAATTAAATTCCATTGATGCTATGATTAACCAATTTTCAAGATTAGGAGATGGCAATGCTGTAAAATTGCTACAATCTATTTCTAAGAATAAATTTATGGCATCTAGAATGAAAAATTTATCTGCATATTTAACTTCATTCGAACCTGGAGCATTTTTTACCGCTGAAGAATTAATTTTATTAAAATCTGGATCATCAGCTGTCCCTCAAGCAATAAAGATGAATGGAGTCTTGAAAAATATTGGAATTACTGAAGAAGTTATTAACGCAAATCCAGGAAAATTTAGAAATGTTTTAAGACTCATAAATAATGGTCAAGTTGACAAAGCTGTTGAAATACTTAAAAGTATTGAGGGAGTTACGACAACTGAAATTATGCAGTTGCGTAAAAATGCTCCAACTCTAACAAAATTAATTCAAGAAGAAGCAAACGTACTTAAATTTGATAAAGCAGCTACACAAAAAGGCAATGGAGTATTCACAGCTCTTAAAGCAATGGCATCAGAAATTCCAGCAGTAGCTAAAGTAATTCAAGTTCTTGAGTGGGGTATGTCTAAAGGCCTACCAATCTTAGGAATTTTAGCTGGTGCAGTTGAAGTTATTGCATATTCTAATCAACTCAAGAGTGCTCCAGAAGAAGAAAAAGCTGACATTCGTATGGATATAGCCCAAGGAGTTATTAATATTGTCGGGAATGCTTGTATGCTTTTCCCACCAGCTGCTCCAGTTGGCACTATTATTCTTGGATTAAATTTCGCAGCTGATCTTGTTCAAGGCCAATCGAAAAATTGGATGGCACAAGCTGAGGGTTTTGAAAATGCAGAGCAGATGAAGCAAACCAAGCAAATTGCCGAACAAGATCTTTCTGTTGTAAGCACTAATCCAGAAGTTACTAAAATCATGGATTATATCATTAAGAAAAAATGGATGTATTTATCAGATCCTATAGGTTATAAAACTGAAGTTTCGCAATTATTAACACCAAATGGAGTTATTATGGAAGCTGGTTCTTTATATGGTTCTGATGCGAATGCAAATTTCTGGAAATGGTCCAAAAATACAAATTCACCAGAATATTTAGAACTGATACAATCTATTACACAACTTAAGCAAAAATTATATAGAGATGCAAGAAGTAATCCAAATAATTTCATTAGATCTAGAAACCCTGGATTTACACCACCAAGAGCAGCGAAAGTAAAAGTTAAGCTAAAATATGCTTAAAATTGTATAAATAAAAATAAAAAAGGATTAATTAATATGGATAGAACATTTGTTATTTTTGATTTTTCTGAAGTTGATAAAATTGACTTCTCTCAGGTACTTGAAACATCTGCAGACACTCTTAGAAAGTCAGTTGATGGTACAAGGACATTCGTAAAGTGGGAAAATGCAGTTCCGACATTTCTAGAAGATCTTGAAACAAAGTCTGAACTTTACACATATGAAGAAATTATTGCAATTCTTCAAACACCTGAATGGACTGCTCCTATGGAGATGCCTTCGGCTTAGTTTTCTTTTCTAAGGTTTTCATATAAGCCTCAAGATTCTGGCATATTTCTTGTTGAGATATTTCAGTTTCTTGGGGCTTTGGTTTGTAATTAAAAATAAACCCTAAACTAATTCCCATAATAAAAACTATAAGATGAATTTTAATCTTATTAAATAACAACATAATATTTCCAGTGCTCATCAATTTGCCCCCCAGATTTGCTCAAAATCGCATTAAAAGAATACTTAGGTGGCTTTGGAATTGATAATAATTTCATACCAGATTTATCTAAAGTTTTTCCAGCTTTCTTGTAATTACATTTCTTACAGCAAGTTACAAGATTCTGCCATGAAGTTATTCCACCCAGGTGTCTAGGATATACATGATCTAAGGTCAAATCTACGTGTTTTTGGCCACAATATTGACAAGAAAAGTTATCTCTAGCATAGATACCATATCTTGAGACTTTGAACTCATTTCGGAACCTTTTCTTAGCTTTATAATTAAGACGAATAACTGATGGAATTTCAAATGTTAAACCTCCACCAGACACAAAAGACTCTCCGCTATAATGAAGAACATCAGCTTTATTAAGAATGATCAATTTAATAGCTTTATGAAGGGTGCAAATATTAAGAGGCTCGTAATCTGAATTGAGCAAAAGAACTCTAGACATAATTTATTCTACCATATTTAAGACCATCTACAAAAAAATTACCCCAGCTTTTTTGCCGGGGTAATTTCTTCTTCGATGAAAATTAGCCTTGCGGACTATCTTCTACTACTTCAGGTTCTACGATTTCAGCATCTACTACATTCTCATCAGTAGAGGGTTGATTCTCTTGAGACTGTTCGTAAATTCTTTGGGAAAGTTCAAAAGCCTTAGCCTGGAGTTCGTTCAAAGCAGTAGTAAACGCTTCTTCATCTTCAGACTCCATGACTTCCTTAAGAGCTGTAATCTTTTCACCGATAACAGTCTTCTCTTCTTCGGTAACCTTCTCGCCAAGATCGTTCATAGACTTTTCAACGCTATAAACTAATCCGTCTGCAGAATTATGACGCTCAATCTTTTCCTTTTGCTTCTTATCTTCTTCAGCAAATTCAACAGCTTCTTGAACCATACGCTCAACTTCATCCTTGGAAAGACTTGAAGATCCAGTAACAGTGATTTTAGCTTCCTTATTTGTGCCCTCATCCTTAGCAGTTACGGACAAAATACCATTAGCATCAATATCAAATGCAACCTTAATCTTTGGAACACCCCTAGGAGCTGGCATAATTCCCGAAAGTTCAAAATCTCCAAGCTTCTTATTATGGGATGCGATTTCACGCTCACCTTGGAAAATATTTACACTTACAGCATTTTGGCCATCAGATGCAGTTGAAAAAACTTCCTCTTTGCGAGTAGGAATAGTTGTATTTCTTTCGATAAGCTTTGTAAACACTCCACCCATCGTCTCCAGCCCAAGAGATAAAGGGGTTACATCAAGAAGTACAACTCCCTTAACATCTCCACTCAATACTCCGCCTTGAACAGCAGCACCAATTGCAACAACTTCATCAGGGTTTACAGAGCGATTAGGTTCCTTACCAGTAAGAGACTTGACCAAATCTTGAACAGCTGGAATGCGAGTAGAGCCACCAACAAGAATTACCTGAGCAATATCTGAAGAAGAGAGACTTGCATCAGAAAGTGCTTGATTAACAGATACCCTAGTACGTTCAACAAGATCCCGTGTTAGGTCATCAAATTTGGCACGAGTAAGATTGATATCAAGATGCTTTGGTCCATCTGCATCTGCTGTAACAAACGGAAGATTAACAGTTGTAGTCAAAGAAGAAGAAAGTTCAATCTTAGCCTTTTCTGCAGCTTCCTTAAGACGTTGTGCAGCTTGCTTGTCCTTACGAAGATCAATTCCATTGTCTTTCATAAATTCTGTAGCAAGATAATCTACAATCTTGTCATCAAAGTCATCACCACCAAGATTTGTATCACCAGCAGTAGACTTTACTTCAAATACTCCGTCACCTACTTCAAGAATAGAAACATCAAAAGTTCCACCACCAAGGTCATATACTAAGATAGTTTCATTAGCATTCTTGTCAAGACCATATGCAAGAGCAGCAGAAGTTGGTTCATTGATAATTCTAAGAACATCAAGACCAGCAATCTCTCCTGCATTCTTAGTAGCAGTACGTTGTGCATCATTAAAATAAGCAGGTACAGTAATAACAGCCTTATCTACTGTTTCACCAAGATACTTTTCTGCATCGTTCTTAAGCTTAGTAAGAATCATAGCAGAAATTTGTTCAGGTGAATAGCTCGTGCCATCAACCTCAACACGGTGATCTGTTCCCATATATCGCTTAATAGACATAAATGTACGATCAGGATTAACAACAGCCTGACGCTTTGCTGGAGCTCCTACGAGTCGCTCTCCAGTCTTAGAGAAACCTACGATAGATGGAGTAGTACGAGCACCTTCTGAATTAGCAATTACGACTTGCTCTCCAGATTCTAAAACACAAACAACAGAATTAGTAGTACCTAAGTCAATACCTACAGTTCTTCCCATTAATAACCTCTCTTAAAGAAAATACATTGTAATTTTATACAAAGTTATGAAAAATCATGAAGTTTCTTCACTATTTTCAGTCAACCTAATTATACCTTAATTTGATGCAAAAAGGAAATTGCAACCGATACTTTATAACATGTTAAGTAAGAAAAAAGTTTCTAAGGATTTTTTAATATGAGAGAAGTTTTTGCAAGTATTAATTATGTAATCAATAAGCTTGAAGAAAAGAACTTATTTAAGATTGCACAAGAAGGACATGACATTTTTGCTGCGATCTATAGATTTGTTGGTGATGGTGAAGGTGGATTAAATAGAGCTGATGATGATAAGAATGATCAATATTATGAATCTACAGCTCCTAGTAACATGTTTGAAAATGATTTATATAATCCTCTTGAAAAAACAAGACAAACAAAGTGGCGTGTAAAGAGCGAAGTTCCAAGCGATTATAGTAAACCATCTGCAACTGAAGCTCCTAGCAGTCCATTTAATACTGAAGCTCCAAGTGCAGAATCTACAAGTACAAATACAGAAAATCCAAGTACAGGGCCAACAACTCATACAACATCTGGACCAACAACTTTTACAATGCCTAGCCCTGAGACAAGTACTGTTACAATTACAGCGCCTTCTTATAGTAACAGAACTGAAGGAACATCATCTGGAGCTTCTAGCAGTAGTGATAATATTATTGACCTTAAACCATATCATATAGATGAGGGCATTCCTTTACTTAATTCTAAATCTGAAGAAAGTAATTCTGGAACAAGTTCTTATGAGCCGACAAGTACTGGATTATTTGGTGAAAGCTCAAACCCTAGATTATTAGAAGAGCGTAGTATATATGATCGTGAAGAAAATGATCAAAACTATACTAACGAAGAAAAAATGGCTAAATTAGTATTTAAAAAATTATTGAGAAAGGATTATGGAATTCTTTCTAATCCTACAGTAATTAAAATGGCAAAAGATGCTGATTCAGGACTTGTAGATCAGTTAGCTTTTAATGGATATTATTTAATTATTCCTGAAGGCGATGTAATTAATCTTGGTGTTTCAACAGATAGAAATACATATCTAAATAAACAACAAGTTCTTCACAAAGCTAAGGGTAGATCTCCTGCATCTGCTAAACAAGTTCTTTCTATGACAAACACCTTTATTACAAATCTTGAAAACTTTGGATTAAAGAGAGAAGCTGACGCTATGCATGATGTATTTGTAAAAATTGCAAATGCTTATGATCTTGTTAATAGACCTGGTGTTTCTGTTCAAGCTAAAAAGTGGATTCAAGATAATGTTGCAAATATTGATGCTATGACAAATTTGCAGCTTGTTAATATGATGGCTAGTCTTCCATTAAATGTACAGACAGAATTAAAGCAAATCATTACACAATATAAGAGTACACAAGGTTACAAGCAAAATAAGCCAATGGGGTATCAACAACCTAATCAGCAAGGATACCAACAACCTTATCAACAGGGGTATCAGCAAGGCTACCAACAGCAAAACATGTATGGAAATCAAGGCGGAATGGTTAGACCGCAATAGTGATTAAAAAGGGGAGATTTTCATCTCCCCTTTTTTTATAAGCCATATCGGGATTTTTCTAGATTATACATATTGGTAACTTCAGTGTCAGTGAGGGCTCTTTTGAAAATTTTAACCATATATATTTTTCCACCAAAAGCACCATTAGCTTGAGAAAAGGATCTAGATATACCAATATAATTTGTATTATTGATATAAGCACCTTGTGGTGAATTGGTAGCTATTGCATGACTTCCATTATAAAATATATGTGAAGATCCACCAAGATCATATCTCCAAACAATATAATAATTATTATTTGGCTGCACACCTATTTCTCGCCAGGTATCTGCACCGTAAAAACCAAAATGTATTTGCGTATTTCTGAAACCAGCATGTAACGCAATTCTGAAACCTGCTGCTCCATCACCAAATATCATATTGTCACCAACATTTACAGATGGACTACATGCTGCTACAAGAGTGAAGCTTTGATTATATATACCAAATCCAGTGGAGAGTGAGTTTGTTTCAATAACATCATTGGTTTTATCAAAAGTAAAATAAGAACTAGCACCAGCACTTGTATAAACAGGGCCATTTTGAATTAAACCATTTTTACCATTAGGACTTAAATCATATACAGTGGTTCCGGATGAATATGATACAGGATTCCCAAAATCATAAAGTAATGTAAGATTATTAGTGCCAAA
>Ga0102816_1000089_pt1 | contig 42100 bp, 41 predicted proteins | sample ColrivemetaGS545_FD_84509 | JGI IMG/M metagenome (GOLD analysis project Ga0102816, IMG submission 84509) | Estuarine microbial communities from the Columbia River estuary - Flood tide non-ETM metaG S.545 | ecosystem: Environmental > Aquatic > Marine > Intertidal zone > Estuary | place: USA...
TTAAAAAAAAAAGATAACACTGAAGCCATATTCAAAATAATGATTAGTTCTATTTGATATAATTTTATAGCCTTGTTGAAAAGGGTTTAAAGTTGTAATTTTGTAAGCGTTAACCATAAATTTAATAGAATTTTAAAATTAATCATCAGCTAATTCAGCTGCAGGTCTTTTATTGAATAAATAAGCTCTTTTTTTTTGAATTTTTAAACGTTTTTTAACGACTCTATAAATAGCAGCTTCAATGATTTCATGTTTTTCACCATTCATGCCATTAGTGATATGTCCTCTTGCGTAAGGAGCGCCTGCTTTGTTATATTCGTTACTAGTATTTAATTCCTTTTGAATCAGCGGTGCACGTCGATATCCGAGAATGCTCATTATGTAGTCTTTGGCCGTCTTATCAATCATAGAAAACCTAATTTTTTTAATTCACTTTTTTCTGTTACTTTACTGACACATTACTGTTACAAATATCATATAATTATCTAAAATATAAAAATAATTATCTAATTATTTTATGACACATAAAGAAAAAATATTAAAATATCTTCAATATAAGAATATAAAACCGGCAAGATTTTATAAAGAATGTAACTTTTCTAATGGCTTTTTAGATTCTGGAAAGTCATTCGGTGCTGATAAATTAGCTATTATTTTAGATAATTATAGAGATTTAAACATCAATTGGTTACTACATCACGAGGGCGATATGCTTTTATCGGACGCTAGTATTGTTAATGAACCAAAACCAAGTTACGGGAAAGATCTTAAAGATTTGCTGGTTGAACAGATTGAAGACAACATAAAACTAAAGGCTGAAAACAAACTTTTGCAGGAAAGTTTGGAGAGTTTAAAAAAAATGGATTAGCAAGTTTCTGTTCAAGATTAATTAAATCAGAAATAGCACAAAAAAAACCGTTCGGTTAAGAACGGTTTGGGAATTTTGTTTTAGTGTTGGGTTAACCAACAATCACATCTTTTTTCATAGGATATAGATTATACAGTTTCTTCAAATCTACGAAAAATTATTAAACTACCTTTAAACTATCCCCAGACACAAATTGTTTTTTTGTGATACAGTCAACAGAATAAAATTCTTTAGAGTAAACTCTGTTTAAGCCTGACAAAGAATGCTTTGAGATAATTGTTAATTTGATAAATGAAGATTTATCTGTCCATTTTGCTTCTAAATTTTCAAGAGTACTAACTCTCTGGGCATGCATATTGTTTTGTCAATTTTACTTTTTTTAGAGATGCTTGATATAAAGTTATCGACTTACTTTATGTCTGTACTTTTTAAGTTCATACCTTCAATATCTCCGTAAGGCTTGTAAAAACAGGATCAATGCGAACATCAAATATCCCTGATTTTGTGTGATTAACAAATTTAAATTCATAACTGGTTTTACCTTCCCGTTTTACTTTACTGATATGTTCCGAAATAACAATTTTTGGCACCAGTTGCTTTAGAAAAAACAATAAAAATAGAATCCCTCCTAAAAAACTAGTAGCTAATCCGATAGCAATTGAAATAATATAATCCATAACATAATTTATAAGTAGATCGCTAAAGTAATAAAAATAATAATTAAATAGTTCATTTGCCTATCCCTGGAAGGTTGAAAACAAGCTTTTTAAGGCTTCGTTGTAGGTGCATATAAAAACCTAAATCACAAACCACTTAATCTTCATAAATTCACTTGAATAGATTTTTTTTCAAAATACAAAATGAGTTAACTATATTTGAGTTTTAATATACACATGCAAGAAAAAATAATTGTTACAGGCGGTTGTGGTTACATAGGCTCTCATACAGTGATTACGTTGATTAATCACGCTTATGAAGTCGTCATCATTGATAACCTTTCCAATTCAAATTTTCAAGTTTTAGATCGAATAGAAAAAATCACCAAAGTAAAACCTCAATTTGAACAGGTAGATTTGAAATCTTTAGAAGCAACTCTAGCCGTGTTTGAAACCCATAAAGATGCTAAGGCAGTAATTCATTTTGCAGCCCATAAAGCGGTTTCGGAATCTGTTCAAACCCCGTTAATGTATTATCAAAACAACCTTTTTTCATTACTAAATACGCTGATCGCCCAACAAAAAAATGGCATCAATCATCATATTTTCTCCTCCTCGGCAACCGTATATGGAAACCCTACAACATTTCCAATCACAGAGAAAACACCAGTACAACGTCCATTTTCACCTTATGGGAATACTAAAAAAATCGCAGAAGAAATTCTAGAAGATTTCACCAATTCACAGGCTGATATATCTGTGATTTCTTTGCGGTATTTTAATCCTATAGGCGCACATGAATCTGGCCATATAGGTGAATTTCCATCTGGAGTACCAAATAATCTAATGCCCTATATTACGCAAACGGCTGTTGGTCTTAGAGAAAAACTGATGGTATTTGGAAATGATTACCCGACAAAAGACGGCACACCTATCAGAGATTATATTCATGTTGTAGATTTAGCGGAAGCCCATTTAAAAGCACTTCAAAGACTTCTAAATTCAACCGATACAAACCCCTTTGAGGTTTTTAATCTAGGCTCTGGAAAAGGATTCTCGGTTCTTGAAATAATCAAAACTTTTGAAGCTGTCAGTGGACGTCCACTAAATTATGAAATTACATCCCGTAGACCTGGCGATGTTCCAGAAATGTTTGCCTCTACAGAATTAGCTAAACAGGTCTTAAACTGGGAAGCCGTCCGCGATTTACATGACATGATTCAATCCTCTTGGACATGGGAAGAAAATCTTAGAAACGAAATAAAATAATGAGCACATCTTCAGACCCCCTTAAAACGTATATTACCGACGTTCCAGACTTTCCAAAACAAGGAATTGTATTTAAAGATATTACCTCTTTACTCGAAAACCCTCAAGCAGTGAAGCTGTGTTTAGAGTCGCTTTTATCGGAACTTACTCATAAGAAAATTGATAAAGTAGTGGCTATAGAAGCGCGCGGATTTTTCTTTGGAATGCTATTAGCACAGGCTTTAAATGTTCCGTTTGTGCCTGTCAGAAAACCGGGAAAGTTACCTCGCAAAGTGATAACCCAGTCTTTTGATTTAGAGTATGGTTCCGATACTTTAGAGCTGCATGAAAATGCTATTAGCCCTGGAGATAAAGTGTTAATTCATGACGATGTTCTAGCCACTGGTGGAACAGCTCAAGCCGTTTGTAAAATGGTAGAGTCCTTAGGTGGTCAAATTGTCCAATGCAATTTTATTATGAAACTTGATTTCCTCGAGGGATCTAGCAAAATCGAACCCCATCCTATCTATGCTGCTGTGAGCTATTAATCCAATGCTTTCTTGGTCACATAAAGTCGCCATCCAAATAATGCCATCTGTGATTTAGTAGCTTTACTTAGGTCAACTCGTTTTTTTGTCAAACTAGGAAGGATGCGCTTATTGAGCTTTGCTAAGATTTTAAAAACTGCTTTTGAATTCATATGTCAAAAATAGAAAATCTTATTCTAATTGTATATAAATTCCATAACTTAGATTTATCTTCGTAAAAAAAATACATGATTATAGATATTGTTTTGATGCTGTTTGGATTTGGTCTTTTAGTCATAGGAGGTGAATTTCTAGTCCGTGCGTCTGTTGCGTTATCCTTGAAGCTCAATGTATCCAAAATGGTAATTGGGCTCACAGTAGTATCTTTTGCAACGTCACTTCCAGAGCTTTTAGTCAGTTTAAATGCAGCATTAAACGGATCACCGTCAATTGCAATAAACAATGTGGTAGGCTCTAATATCGCCAATATAGGAATGGTTCTTGGAATCACTGCACTGATGGGGACGATTTATATCGATAAAACGTTTTATAAATTTATTTGGCCTGTATTGATTATTTTTTCGCTTGCCTTTTATTATTTCTTAAATAATGACAATCAGTTAGATGCTATTGAAGGCGTGGTTTTATTTTTAAGCTTAATTTTATTTGTAATTTATTCTCTTAAAAAATCAGCTACAATTGAAGATGATGATGATTCTATGGATGCGTTGTCATTGAGCTCTAACTTCAAAATTGTAATATGGTTAATCATTGGAGGTGTAGCCTTGTGTTTCGGAGCAAAGTGGCTGGTAGATGGTGCAGTTGTAATCGCTCAGAAAATAGGCGTGAGTGAAGCCGTTATTTCTGTATCTGTTATCGCAGTTGGTACAAGCATCCCTGAGCTCGCTGCATCTGTGATTGCAGTACTTAGAAAAGAGAAAGCAATTTCCTTAGGAAATTTAATTGGCTCTAATATTTTTAATATTGGTTCTGTGCTTGGGTTTACCGCTATGATAAAACCAATTGTGGTAGAAGACCCTGAAATTTTATCGAGAGATATGATATGGATGTTGGTGTTTGCTGGACTTTTATTTCCTTTAGCTTTAGTGTTAAAGCGCCATCAAATCAAAAAGACCGAAGGGTTTTTGTTGGTAGTTTTGTATGGTGTTTTTATTTATGCCGTGTTTTCTTAAAATTAAATTCTAATAGCAACCATTTAAAATCGAATACTATGAATACTTACGAATGTAAACAATGTGGAATGGCAGTTAAAGCAACTTGTGGAAACTGTGATGTGCCCTTAGAAAACGGAATGATAGACTTGCCAGATGGCGCTCAAGTTCAGGTCTCTAAATGTCCAGAGTGTGAAGGAAAAATCAAGTCACCAATGTGTTGTGGAGATGATATGAGCTGTAATTTATAACGAAACTCTAAAAGGTATTCTCGACGTTTTAAAACCAAAAAACCCACTCAGTGAGTAGGTTTTAAATACTTTTAATTAAATAAAATTATTTTTTATTAACGTTTTGAATGTATTTGTTCAACGCCATTGTCATTGAAGGCATTTCGGTTGTAGGTGCAGAAATATCGACACGGAGTCCTTTGTTTTCTACCGCCTTAACGGTAGTGTTTCCAAAAACAGCAATTCGAGTATCGTTTTGTTTAAAATCTGGGAAATTGTGAAACAAAGAATCGATTCCTGATGGACTGAAAAACACTAAGATATCATAATATACATCTGCTAAATCTGATAAGTCACTAATAACAGTGTTGTAGAATACAGCTTGTTTCCATTTAACGCCTAGCTCATTCAGCATTAAAGGAACGATAGGTTTTAATTTGTCAGAAGATGGTAATAAAAACTTTTCTTCTTTATATTTTTTTATGAGCGGAGAAAGGTCTTGAAAGTTACGTTTACCAACATAAATTTTACGCTTGCGATAAACCACATATTTTTGTAAATAAAATGCAACAGCCTCAGATTGACAAAAGTATTTCATGCTATCGGGTACTTTAAATCGCATTTCGTCTGCAACTCTAAAAAAATGATCGATGGCATTTCTGCTGGTCATAATTATGGCAGTATAACTTGAAAAATCAACTTTTTGTAACCGAACTTCTTTTGCAGTCACGCCTTCTACATGAATAAAAGGGCGAAAATCAATTTTTACTTTTTGTCTGTCCTGTAAGTCAAAGTAAGGAGAATTTTCTACTTTTGGTTCTGGCTGAGACACCAAAATTGTTTTTACTTTCATAGATTAATTACTCTAAAATGTTAATTTATATCTTACGAAAATAGATTACATAAAAGTATGTAAGGCCCAATTTCGAGTGTGCAAAGATACAAAATAAAATAAAATAAATTATTGATTAATAGTTTTTGATAAAATTTAATCGATTTGAGCATTCCAATCAACAAAATCAACCCTGAAATTGATAAAATAAAAGTTAATAAAAAACGATTATTAGGAACCCCGAAAATCAACAAAGAATTTAAAGGGAGTAAAATAATTCCTAAAAAATTAAAAAAACTAACCTGTTGAAACACATAGCTATGGAAAATTTTTTGAATGTCAAATAAATAACCAATCCCCAATTCTATTAAAATTTTTACCAGAACAACTGCACCGAAAACAACAGATAATTTTAGGAATAACACAATGTCTATATCTATTTTTTTTACCAGTTGGATATAAGCTAGTAGGCTAATAAGCATACCATTGAGGCAAAAATTTAAAAACAAAATAATATCAAAAGGGTCCAGAAACTTATGATCTTTAAAATAGATTCTCAAATAATTTGAGTTTCCAAGAAGCCTTAAGATATCTATAAATCGTTGGGGCTTTAAATACTTAGCACCTACAATAATAGCTAAGCAAGCTACAATAATAGTTGTGTATAAATCGTTAAATTGAACTTCTCTAAGCATGCACAAAGCTATGAAGAATATTTATAAAAAGAGTCCGCTAAAAATATCTTACTTTTGTTAAAATTTTTCTACTCAATGCAAGACGCCATTGTCATCATACCTACGTATAACGAAATTGAAAATATAGAAGTCATCCTAACTGCTGTATTTTCACAATATAATGAGGTTCATGTATTGGTTGTAGACGATAATTCACCTGATCAAACTGCCCTAAAAGTAGAAACCCTCCAAGCTACTTTTGGACATCGTCTTTTTTTGCTAAAACGCACTGGAAAACTAGGTTTAGGAACGGCCTATATCGAAGGGTTTAAATGGTGCTTAAGTCGTCATTATGAATTTATATTCGAGATGGATGCCGATTTTTCTCATAACCCTAAGGATCTTCAATCCCTATATGAAGCCTGTAAAACTCAACAAGCCGATGTTGCCGTCGGGTCACGCTATATAAAGGGAGTCAACGTAGTAAACTGGCCATTGTCAAGAGTCCTACTATCGTATGGAGCATCTTTATATGTGAGAATCATTACAGGAATGAAAGTGCTAGATCCTACAGCAGGGTTTGTGTGCTATAAGCGAAATGTCCTTGAAGCTATTGATTTAAATGCAATACGGTTTATTGGCTATGCATTTCAGATTGAAATGAAATATATTGCTTACAAAAAAAACTTTAATATCAAAGAAATCCCAATTATCTTTACCGACCGACTACATGGGGTTTCCAAACTGAATAAAGGAATCATAAAAGAAGCTATTCTGGGCGTTATCAAAATACGATTAAAAACAATTTTAGGAACATCATAAATGAACAAAAAATCTATACTCATAAAAAATGCTCGTATTGTTAATGAAGGTAAAATTTTCGAAGGCGATGTATTAATTGAGGACCAATATATCAAAGAAATTGCAAGCTCTATAAGTGTCAAAAACTCAAATGTGACTGTAATTGATGCCGAAAATAATTACCTTATGCCTGGTGTTATTGACGATCAAGTCCATTTTAGAGAACCTGGATTAACTCATAAAGCAACCATTAAAACAGAATCGAGAGCGGCTATTGCAGGAGGTATCACGTCTTTTATCGAAATGCCTAATACCAGTCCGCAAGCCACAACGATTGACAAGCTAGAAGATAAATTTCAAATCGCAGCTCAGACCTCTTCTGCAAACTATTCATTTATGTTTGGAGGAACTAATGATAACTTGGATGAAATATTAAAAGTTGACCCGCTTAAAGTTGCAGGGCTTAAGCTGTTTTTAGGATCTTCAACTGGAAATATGCTTGTTGATAACCCAGAGGTACTAGAAAAAATATTTAAAAGTACTGACTTGTTAATTTCTGTTCACTGTGAAGATGAAGCCACAATTAAACAAAATACTGCTAAGTATTTAGAAACGTATGGCGAGGACATTCCTATTAAATGCCATCCCGAAATTAGAAGCGTAGATGCGTGTTATATCTCCTCTTCAAAAGCCATAAAATTAGCCAAAAAAACAGGAGCGCGTTTACACGTGTTTCACCTTTCAACGGCTAAGGAAACTGCTTTATTTTCAAGCAAGAAAGCCTTAAAAGATAAGAAAATAACCGCTGAAGTTTGTATTCACCACCTTTGGTTTTCAGATGAAGATTACGACAAAAAAGGCACCCTTATCAAATGGAATCCAGCTGTAAAATCAGCCAAAGATAGAGATGCCTTGTGGAAAGCGCTTTTGAACGATAAAATTGATGTGATTGCATCTGATCATGCTCCACACACACTTGAAGAAAAATCAAATACCTATACAAAAGCACCATCTGGAGGTCCTTTAGTACAACATGCTTTGGTCGCCATGATGGAAGCACACCATAATGGAAAAATATCTATTGAAAAAATGGTTGAAAAAATGTGTCATAATCCTGCAATTTTGTTTCAAATTGAAAAACGGGGTTACATTAAAGAAGGCTATTTTGCAGATTTAGTATTGGTAAATCCAAACAACCCATGGACCGTTAATAAAGATAATATTCTGTATAAATGTGAGTGGTCGCCTTTTGAAGGTTCAACCTTTAAATCTCGAGTTACACACACCATTCTGAACGGTACAGTGGTTTATGAAAACGCCAAATTTACAAATCAAAATGCAGCCATGCGTCTAACTTTTAACAGATGAAAACGATTCTTTTAGTAGCAATTACCTTCTTTTTTATGTCTTGTGAGAACAAAGCGATGAAGAAGCCTCCTAATTTGATTTCTGAGGATCAAATGGTTGATATTTTATATGATATGATGCTTTTAAATTCTGCGAAAGGAATCAATAAGCAATTGCTGGAAAAAACCATCCAAAACCCTGAACAATATATTTACAACATTTATAATATAGACAGCCTTCAGTTTGTGGAGAGTAACGCCTATTATACTTACAAAAGTGATACGTATAAAGCTATTTACGAAAAAATTGAAATAAAATTAACTGCTCAAAAAAAAGAATTTGAAGCTCTCGCTGATGAAAAAAAACGAGTTAAGGATTCTATAAAAAAAATCAAAAATAAACTTAAAATAGACACCTTGAAACTAAGGCGTGAAAAGCTATTTGAAGCGAAGCTTAAACGGTCTTCGAAAAAATCTGACACACTTCAGAAACAACCGCTGAAATAGGTTCAAATTTAAAACTAACATCAGCTTCTAAAAGCTTTTCCGAACTGTAATAGCTTTTTTTCGTTAAAGTTTTGCTCAAATTCTTAGTAAGTTTTCGTTTTTTACCCGTTAACTTATGAGTTAACCAATCCAATCGCCATGCCATAGAAAGCTTTAAGCTGCTCACAGCTTTTTGAGGCGGATTTCGTTTGAACGCCTTTGAAATTAGCGTTGTGAGTTCTAAAAATGAGATGTTTTCGGCAACCATAATATACCGTTCATTTTTGTAATCACTGTTCAGAAGGTAAATCATACCTTTGACAACATCTTTGACATCGACATATCCAGACACTCCTGAAGTGTAGTGTTTTAATCCTTTGTGGATGCGTTTAAATAAAAGTCCGCTGCCCGACTCAAAAAATCCAGGTCCTAAGATCACACCTGGGTTCACAATAACACTCGGTACCCCTTCTTGAACACCACGCCAAACTTCCATTTCAGCTTCGTGTTTTGTCATTGCATACACACTTTGACTGTCTTCTGGATTCCAAGTCGTTTCTTCAGTGATTTTTTCGGGATCAAAACCCAGAGTTGCAATAGAACTCACATAACACAATTTTTCAATTGCATTAATCACACTCAGATTTACAATGTTTGCAGTCCCTGTAACATTAGTTTTTCGTAATTTATAGTAATCGTTTGGGTCAAATGAAATTAAGGCTGCACAATGGTACACATGTGTAACCCCTTGAAATGCAGTTTCCAGTTTTGGTAGATCTTCCAAATCGGCTTCTAACCATTCAATTCTATTAAAGTAATCATCAACCTGATCTGTGTAAAATGAGAATACTGTTTTAACGTTTTCAATGGTTTCTTTGGTTCGATATAGGGCGCGAATCTTGAGTTGTGACTTGCTAAGTTCAAACAACAAATGACTCCCTACTAATCCTGTACCCCCCGTGACTAAAACCATAGCACTAAATTAGTATTTTTTCTTTTCCCATCACTCATGAAACTGTTATCTTTGTCTTAATTAAATTTATGATAATGGCCAGTAATTTTATTGAAGTGTTACGTTGGAGAGGAATGATCCACGATGTTATGCCTGGAGCAGAAGACCATTTGTTAGCACAAATGAGAAGTGCATATGTAGGTTTTGACCCGACAGCTGACTCTTTGCATATCGGAAATTTGGTTCCAATTATGCTTTTGGCACATTACCAGCAGTGTGGACATAAACCCTTTGCCTTAGTAGGCGGGGCAACAGGAATGATTGGAGATCCCTCTGGGAAATCTACTGAACGTAACTTTTTAGACGAAAAAACACTGCGGCACAACCAAGAAGCAATCAAACAACAACTTGCTCATTTTTTAGATTTTGATAACGGTGAAAAAAACGCTGCAGTCCTTGTCAATAACTATGACTGGATGAAAGATTTTTCCTTTTTAGATTTTATTAGAGACGTTGGAAAACATATTACGGTCAATTATATGATGGCCAAAGATTCTGTTAAAAACAGAATTTCATCAGAAAGTGCTGATGGGATGAGTTTTACAGAGTTTACCTATCAACTCGTTCAGGGTTATGATTTCTTGCATTTATTTAAAGCACATGACTGTACCATTCAAATGGGCGGAAGTGACCAGTGGGGGAACATCACCACTGGAACAGAGCTAATTAGACGTGTGGGCAATGGAAAAGGATTTGCCATTACCTGTCCTTTAATCACCAAATCAGATGGCTCTAAATTTGGTAAAAGTGAAGGTGGAAATGTGTGGTTAGATGCCAAACGAACCTCACCTTATAAGTTTTATCAATATTGGTTAAACTCGTCTGATGAAGATGCTGAGAAATACATTAAAATATTCACGTTTTTAGAAGAACAAGAGATCAAATCTCTTGTAGAAACGCATACAGAACAACCGCATTTAAGACAACTCCAAAAACGATTGGCACAAGAAATCACCACGATGGTTCACAGCCAAGCTGATTTTGAAAATGCCGAAAAAGCCTCTACCATTTTATATAGTAAATCGTTCAAAGCCGACATTCAAACTTTGGATGAAGCTACGTTTTTAGATGTTTTTGAAGGGGTCCCAACCGCTGAGGTTTCAAAATCGCTTTTAGAAGCTGGATTGGATATGATCGCTGCGTTGTCTGCCGAAACCAACTTTTTAGCCTCCAATGGCGAAGCCCGTCGTGCGTTAAAAGAAAATTCAATTTCGGTAAACAAAGAAAAAGTAGGGGAGGACTATAAAATATCAAGTGCGGACTTGATTAATGACACCTATGTGATCGTCAATCGCGGAAAGCGAAGTACTTTTATTATTCGAGTGGTTTAAAGCACCATCAAATTACAACCTCTAATATCAGACTGGTCAAAGCGTCCTAAGATTTCAAAGCGTCCATCGGACTTTAGTTTACCCAAATCTTGAGTGGCAATAAACGCACAAGAATTCACATTGGCTAAATCAATAATATTGACACCTCCAGATTTCCCAGTTGACTGAATACAAAGTGCATCTTCAGGATCTCTTGTCAATATTTTCATCCAAGCTGGAGTTTCAAAAAGACCTTTCCCTTTAGAATAGGCTTGTGACAGCAACTCCGTCATCCCGTATTCGCTATGAATGGTATCCACGCCAAACCCCTGTTTCAAAAGTGCATGCAGTTCTGATTTCACAAGTTCTTTTCGTTGGCCTTTCATACCGCCAGTTTCCATCACGATGGTGTGTTTTAGTTCAAATGAATACGTTTCAATCAAATCTAATAAAGCATAAGAAACCCCCATCAGCAAGGTTTTTTGACCTTGGGCTTCGAGCTTCAATAAGTTGTTTTTTAAGGCCTCTAAATCGTGCAAATAAAATCCGCTTTCAGGGTGTTTGGACGCTGAAATCATATCATTTGCCATATAAACCAAAGACGATCCTTCACGCTCTAAATATGAGGGTAACAAGGCCAAAACTGCATAGTCTTCGATGTTTCCATAAAACGAATCAAAACCACGCCTAAAACTTTGTTTATAAACCTCCAAATCACACACATGGTGTTTGCTCACGATGCTGCCTGTGGTTCCGCTGCTTGTAAAAGTGGCTTCAACAGGTTTGTTAGTAGATACTATGGTGCGAGTTTTAAAAAATTCAATCGGTAAAAATGGAATTTCCTCAATAGAATGTATATCGCTTGGATGTTTGTAGAGTAAATCACAAAATGATCGATACACAGTATTGTGTTCAAATTGATATTTGAAAATAGCTAAAGCAGCCGTTTTAAAATCGGCTTCAGATTGGATGTTAAAAATTAAATCTGTGGCAATCATATAAGTACTATTCCAATACAAAAATAGCTAAAAATTAAAAGAGCGTTACCATGTGGCAACGCTCTTTTAAAAGTATTTAAAAAGTTTGATTATTGAATAATCAATTTTTTAGTAGCTTTTTTACCTCCGCTTGTAAGTTCCAATAAATATATTCCAGAATTAACTCCCGTTACATTTAATTGGTTTTCGATTTCAGTTTCAAGAACTACACGCCCCATTAAGTCGTGCAAAACTGCTTTTTTAGCTCCAGCAATACCCGAAATAGTAACGATATTAGAAGATACTGGGTTGGGAAACAATGTAAATCGAAATTGTTCTGTTGTATCAATTGACAATGTAACTGGTCCTGGAGCAGCTCCGAGATATCCCCATGTATCTTCGTCATAAACAATCCATTCAGAGTTTTCTGCTGTAGTTCCTGCAGAGCCAGCCCAATCAGTATTACCTTCGGTTACACTAGCCTTGCGTACAAGAGTTTTATTTACCGTACCGTTGGTTATGCCTGCCACATTCCATCCTGAACCAGGATCTGCATAATTTGTATCTGTAATATTTTGTCCAATTACATCAATTACTGTGAAGTTATCTTCAGTTCCTAAAACCAATGCATAACCATCGTCACCATTAGATAAATAAGTATGAAATTCATCTGCAAGAGCTTTAATTGCGTTATCAGCTGAACCGTGAGCAATGATATAAACATCTCCAGGATCTATCGATGCACCTTCATCGAACGTATTCCAGTATTCGTGTTCACCAGCTGTAGTAGGAGCGTTTGATACACTTGGGTATGCGTAAGCGCTCAAATCAATAGTAGAACTAGTTGGGTTATAAATTTCTAGGTATTTGTTATTGCTAGAACCTTCAGCGTATTCGCTAAAGTAAAGAGATTGTGAAAACCCTTGAAAAGAAAGGATGGTAAAAAGTAAAATGTAAATTTTTTTCATAATTAAATAGTTTTTGGTTAATTTTTGTTCATCCAAATATAGAAAAACCTAAACAATTTCTAGTCCACATGATAATTACTTAACAATTTGTTATCAACAATTTATGAAATTCTGTGTTCGTTATGTTAATATTACCATGTTGTTATTAAAGTGTTATTAAAATTATAAGTTTCGCTACGGTATTTAATTTTTCTATCTTTATAAAATATTTTAGTTTATGATGAATAAGGGATCCATAAAAATTTTACTGGTAGACGATGAGCCAGATATCTTAGAGATTTTAAGTTATAATTTATCTGCGGAAGGCTATGCAATTTCAACAGCGTCTAATGGGTTAGAAGCCGTAAAAAAAGCTAAAAAACATCAGCCACATCTCATTATTATGGATGTGATGATGCCCGAAATGGATGGTATCGAAGCCTGTGAAAAAATCCGAATGCTTCCCGAATTAAAAGATACAATGGTTACGTTTCTAACTGCGCGTAGCGAAGATTATTCTCAAGTGGCAGGATTTGATGCGGGTGCCGATGATTATATCACAAAGCCTATTAAACCAAAAGTATTGGTCAGTAAAATCAAAGCGTTGCTTAGACGTTTAAATGATACGTCATCCACAGGAAATTCGGAAGTGATTAACGTAGGCGATTTAACCATCGACAGAGAAGCTTATAAAATCATCTCTAAAGGCATTGAAATTGTATTGCCGCGAAAAGAATTTGAATTGCTGTCTTTGCTCGCATCCAAACCAGGAAAAGTTTTTAAAAGAGATGAAATCCTCGATAAAGTCTGGGGAAATGAAGTTGTAGTAGGAGGGCGAACTATTGATGTGCACATCCGAAAACTACGCGAAAAAATTGGAGACGATTCGTTTAAAACCATAAAAGGAGTAGGGTATAAGTTTCAATCTTGATGGATAAAAAAATAAAAAACTCTCATATATTTTCTATACTCACAGCGTTTTTTATAACGGGTATACAAACGCTTTTATTGGCCGTTTTTTTATTTAGTTTTTACCATATAAATACATCATTTCTTTTATTTTGGTTCCTCTGTTCGTTTATGCTCACCTATTTCATACTCCATTTGCGCCTAGAAACCTATGTCTTTAATAGTATTAAAAACATCTACAAAGACCTGACGCTTCTAGATGCAACAGCCTTTAATAACAGTCCGATCACCACAGATATGGAAAGTTTGTCTAAAGAAATCGATACCTATGCTAAAAACAAAAAACTAGAATTAGAGGCTTTAAAAATTAGAGAAGAATATCGAAAAGAATTTATAGGCAATGTATCTCATGAGCTTAAAACCCCACTTTTTACAGTGCAAGGCTATATTTCAACACTGATTGATGGCGCTGCCGATGATCCACAAATTAGAGATAAATACCTCAAACGTGCCGATAAAGGTGTCGATCGATTGATTTATATTGTAAAGGATTTAGATATGATTACCAAACTTGAAGTAGGCGATGCAAATCTGACCTTTGAAACCTTCAATATCATTGAATCCATAACTAATGTATTTGATTTGCTTGAAATTAAAGCCGAGAAAAAAAACATTTCCTTAATTTTAGATAAAGACTATCCAGCCCCTCTTATGGTTACTGCCGATCGCCAACGCATCCAACAAGTGCTGACTAACTTGGTGGTGAATTCCATTAAATATGGCCATCAAAATGGGACTACTGAGATTAGTATTGAAAATCTTAATTCTGATAAACTTATTGTTCGAGTGACCGATAACGGCGAAGGCGTTGAGCATAATCATTTGACACGTCTGTTTGAGCGTTTCTATAGAGTCGATAAAAGCGGCTCAAGAGAAGAAGGCGGCTCAGGACTTGGTCTATCCATCGTGAAACACATCATTGAAGCCCACGAAGAAAAAATCTATGTGGACAGTAAATTAGGTATTGGAAGTGAATTCTCTTTTACACTTCAAAAACAAAGCGAGTAATCCAGATTACTTTCCGTATTTTTGCCAAAAATTAATACAAGTGGGCAGTAAAAACAAACTCAAACGATTCAATGAAAATGATACATTTCACAATGTATTTCAACCTAAACGCGAAGACTTAGTCGATGCCGTATATCCGCTTAAAGGACAATGGAATTCACAGTTTTTCAAAAATAACAATCCGTTGGTTCTAGAACTTGGCTGTGGAAAAGGCGAATACACCGTAGGTTTAGCCGAACGCTATCCAAACAAGAACTTCATTGGAATTGATATCAAAGGCGCAAGATTTTGGAGAGGCGCTAAAACCGCCATTGAAAACGAATTGCCTAATGTGGCATTTATTCGTGCACAAATAGAACTTATTGAACATCTTTTTGCGGCTAATGAAATCGATGAAATTTGGATTACATTTCCGGACCCTCAAATAAAATATAAGCGTACCAAACACAGAATGACTAACGACACGTTTTTGAAACGTTACAAAAACATTCTTAACGCTGACGGAATTGTGCATCTCAAAACCGATAGCGAATTTATGCATGGCTATACTTTGGGGCTTTTACATGGGCAAGGCCATGAGGTGCAGTATGCCAACCACGATGTGTACCGCCAAGAAGGGAGTCCTGAAGAAGTGACGGCCATTCAAACGTTTTATGAAAATCAATATTTAGCGACTCAAAAAGCAATTACGTATCTTAGATTCAAAATCAATTAAATTTTGGAGATATCAATTGTTTTTCTTTTCGGACTATTATTTGCCTTTGTGGGCGTTATTCCTCCAGGACTGCTCAATATGACAGCAGCCAAAATCAGTTTAAAAGAAGGACACGTTAGGGGGTTTGTATATTCTATTGGAGTCTGTGTCGTTGTCGGAGTTCAAACCTATTTAGCCACTATATTTGCGAAATATCTAAATCAGCATCCCGATGTAATTGATATTCTAAAGCGTGTTGCCTTAGTGCTATTTATTTTAATTTCAATTTACTTTTTTCTCTTAGCCAAAAGCAACTCGAGCCCTCAAAAAGTGGATACTTTTAAAAGCAAAAAAAGCCGTTTTTTTCAAGGTGTTTTGATGTCTGCCTTAAATGTATTTCCAATTCCATACCAAGCTTATATTGTAACAACTCTAATGTCGTATAATTGGCTTTCATTGGACAGGCTTGCTATTGGGTCCTATGTGGCTGGAGCCATTTCAGGAACTTTTGTAGCGCTCTATATTTACATTTTATTCTTTGATAAGATTAAAAACTCTAAATTTACAGCCCCAAAGCGCATGAATTATAGTATCGGAATCATTACAGCTCTAATTTCTATATTTACGTTAATAAACATTATAAACGCCTCTTAATCTATATGCCTGCTACACCTACCTTTTTCGATAAATGTTATGAAGTCGCCCGACAAATCCCTTTTGGTCGTGTGACGAGTTACGGCGCAATTGCCACCTATCTAGGAGCAGCCCGCTCTGCTCGAATGGTGGGTTATGCTATGACCGCCTCTCATGGAAAAGACGTGCCTGCACATCGAGTGGTGAACCGTAAAGGGCTTCTGACAGGAAAACACCATTTTGAAGGGACCAACCTTATGCAACAGTTGTTGGAAAGTGAAGGGTTGCAAATTATAGACAATCAAATTCAAGAATTTGAAAACATTTTTTGGGACCCCGCAAAAGAACTCTAACTATTTAGATCATCATTTCCTGAAATCCACTTCTGTTTTAAAACAATTCACAGTATATTTGTACTTTAGAATCCATCTAAATTAGAGACTTTGAAATTTAACAAACAAGATGTAGAGCGCGCGCTCAAGACAATAACAGTTCCAGGCGAAGGTCAAAATATGATCGAAAGCAAAGCTGTCAAAAATATAATGGTTTTTGCAGATGAGGTTATTGTGGATATCACCATTTCCAACCCAAGCTTACAAGCCAAAAAACGTACAGAAGTAGATATCCTAAAAACCATTCACGAGTTGGTTTATGCCAAAGCAAAGATCACCGTGAATGTGAAAGTAGAGGCGTCAACCCAACCCAAAAATGAAATCAAAGGGAAGGCTATTCCTGGGATTCAAAATATAGTAGCTGTTGCTTCAGGAAAAGGAGGCGTTGGTAAATCGACTGTAACTTCTAACCTTGCGGTCACGCTTTCCAAAATGGGATTCAAGGTAGGAATATTAGATGCCGATATTTACGGGCCATCAATTCCCATCATGTTTGATGTTCAGAACGAAAAACCATTGGCGGTTAATGTAGATGGGAAATCCAAAATGAAGCCCGTTGAAAATTATGGTGTCAAAGTTTTATCTATAGGTTTCTTTACGAAACCCGATCAGGCGGTTGTTTGGAGAGGTCCAATGGCTGCAAAAGCATTGAATCAAATGATTTTTGATGCGGCATGGGGAGAACTAGATTTTCTGCTCCTAGATTTACCTCCCGGAACAGGAGACATTCATTTAAGTATTATGCAGTCTTTGCCAATCACAGGGGCAGTAGTGGTCAGTACACCACAAACAGTAGCACTTGCCGATGCCAAAAAAGGAGTGGCCATGTTTCAACAAGACAGTATTAATGTGCCTGTTTTAGGGATTATTGAAAATATGGCGTATTTCACTCCAGAGGAATTGCCAGATAATAAATATTATATATTTGGAAAACAAGGAGCAAAGCACTTGGCTGAAGATCTGAAAATTCCATTTTTAGGAGATATTCCTTTGGTACAGAGTGTACGAGAGGCGGGAGATTTAGGTCGACCAGCAGCAATGCAAAAGGCAACGCCTATTGAAAATGCATTTAATTTAATTACACAAAATGTAGCACAAGAAGTTGTGCGTAGAAATACGGCATTACCGCCTACAGCTGCAATAAAAATAACGACGATGGCAGGCTGTTCTGCGGTCAAAAAATAAAGGCTATGAATTCAGAAGAAACGAGACTTAACGTTGTAAAAGCTTTGGATGAAATCCGTCCATTTCTTGAAAATGATGGCGGCAATATTAACCTTATTGCGATCGAAAATAACGAAATTGTTAAAGTACAGTTAGTGGGTGCATGTTCATCTTGTAGTGTCAACCAAATGACACTTAAGTCTGGCGTTGAAATGACGATTAAAAAGTATGCACCTCATATTCAATCGGTCATAAATATAGAAGCTTAAAGAATGATTGAAACGGATATTTTAATTATTGGAGCTGGACCAACAGGGTTGTTTACCGTTTTTGAAGCGGGCCTCCTTAAAATGAAGTGTCATCTTATTGATGCGCTCCCTCAGGCTGGCGGACAATGCTCTGAGATTTATCCCAAAAAACCAATTTACGACATACCAGCTTATCCAGAAATTCTTGCCGGCGATTTGACTGAAAAATTAATGGAACAATGCAAACAATTTGAACCTGGATTTACTTTAGGTGAGCGTGCTGAAACCATCGAAAAACAAGCTGATGGCTCGTTTATTGTGACCACTAATAAAGGCACGCAACACAAAGCGCCTGTAGTGGCAATTGCAGGTGGGCTTGGAAGTTTTGAGCCGCGAAAACCACAACTCGATGCTATAGCGTTTTACGAAGATAAAGGCGTTGCTTACATGATTAAAGACCCTGAGGTTTATCGCCATAAAAAAGTAGTCATTTCTGGTGGTGGCGATTCTGCTTTGGATTGGAGTATTTTTCTAAGTGAAGTGGCTAGTGAAGTCACTTTGATTCACCGACGTAATGAATTTAGAGGGGCTTTAGATTCTGTAGATAAAGTTCAAGAATTAAAAGATAAAGGAAAGATTAATATCATTACACCTGCTGAGGTGACTGGGCTAATTGGAAAAAATAAACTTGAAGCCATTGAAGTGACCAAGTCTGGAGAATCGCCTGTGCGAATAGAAACCGATAGTTTCATTCCGCTATTTGGTTTGTCGCCAAAACTAGGTCCGATTGCCGATTGGGGTTTAGAGATTGAAAAAAATGCAATCAAGGTTAATAATGCTCTGGATTATCAAACTAATATTCCTGGTATTTTTGCCATTGGCGATGTCAATACATACCCTGGAAAACTCAAGCTTATACTTTGTGGGTTCCATGAAGCCACTCTAATGTGTCAAGCCGCCTATCAAATTATAAACCCCGGAAAACGCTACGTATTAAAATATACAACTGTAAGCGGAATAGACGGTTTTGACGGTACTCGTAAAGAAGCGCCAAAAGCTGTAGTAAAATCAATAAATTAATGGATCAAGATATACAAATAAAAATCACAGATCGTGATGGAACATCACATGCTATAGCCGCTCCAACAGATATGGCTCTTAATATTATGGAAGTGGTCCGATTGTATGAACTAGCACCAGAAGGCACTATAGGAATTTGTGGCGGAATGGCCATGTGTGCGTCTTGCCAATGTTATGTTTTAACAGATCATTCGCTTCGTGAAATGCAGGACGAAGAAGAAGCCATGCTTAGTGAAGCTTTTAACGTTAAACCAAACAGTCGTTTGGGTTGTCAAATTCAAATCACACCAGAAATGGAAGGTCTTGAAATTGAATTAGCTCCAGAAGATTAATCTCTTTTTACCAAAAAAAGTTACTTTAGAATATCTATAGCCATTGGTAAAATGCGTTCTACGAATTTTGTGTATGCCAGTGCCGATGGATGTAAATTGTCTGAGGCTACAAGCAGTGGATTGTTTAAGCCGTCTTGTGTAATATCTGTGATATTGACATACTTTATGCCATTGTTTTCGCAATAGGTTCGTGCAAACGAATTATACAATTCGAGTTGTGAGCTAATATTTTCTGGGTTTCTACCTTGACCAAATGGCGTATAAGCATAATCAGGAATTGAGACTACAATTAACTTAGACGCAGTGTTACCAACCAAGGAAACAGCAGTATTGATGAGTTCAACAAATTCAGTTTCATAGAGTGAAAAGGGTTTGTTTTGGTATTGATTATTAACTCCAATCAAAAGTGTTACCAAATCAAAATCTGTTTGTAAATCTGCAGCTACTATTGCACTTTTTAGATCGGATGTCGTCCAGCCCGTTCGCGCAATGATTTGAAGATTAAATGTATCAAGAACGGAAAAATACGTTTGTAAACTGTCTTTTAATTGCGCTGGAAACCGACACGTTTCACACACACTTTGCCCAATGGTATAGCTATCGCCAAGTGCTATCAGTTTGAAGTTTTCTGGTGCTGTAGTATTTTCTGTATTAGTATCTCCGGCAGGGGAATCTGTATTTGAATTACAGCCAAAAAAAGTGAGTCCCACAATTAGTATGAGTGCAATAAATTTAAAACGTCTGTTCATTAAATTCAATTTATTTGAATGCATTTAATCCAGTGATATCAAATCCAGTGATTAGTAAGTGAATATCATGAGTACCTTCGTAAGTAATGACACTCTCTAAGTTCATGGAATGACGCATGATACTGTATTCGCCACTGATGCCCATACCGCCTAACATCTGACGGGCTTCACGTGCAATTTTTATAGCCATGTCTACATTGTTTCGTTTTGCCATTGAGATCTGTGCAGTAGTAGCACGGTCTTCATTTCTCAATACTCCCAAACGCCATGTTAATAATTGGGCTTTGGTAATCTCGGTAATCATTTCTGAAAGCTTCTTTTGTTGTAGTTGAAATTGTCCAATCGGTTTTCCAAATTGAATACGTTCTTTACTATATCTTAATGCGGTATCATAGCAATCCATAGCCGCACCAATAGCGCCCCAAGCAATACCATAACGGGCAGAATCTAAACACCCTAAAGGGGCGCCGAGTCCTGATTTATTTGGCAATAAATTTTCTTTTGGAATTTTGACATTATCAAAAATAAGTTCTCCTGTCGAGCTTGCGCGTAACGACCATTTGTTGTGTGTTTCAGGCGTTGTAAAGCCTTCCATTCCACGCTCAACAATCAGTCCATGAATACGACCTTCTTCATTTTTAGCCCATACCACTGCAAGTTGGGCAATTGGTGAATTTGAAATCCACATCTTAGCACCATTTAATAAATAATGGTCGCCCATATCTTTAAAATTAGTGGTCATTCCCCCTGGGTTACTTCCATGATCCGGTTCAGTCAGTCCAAAACAACCAATCCATTCACCACTAGCGAGTTTTGGTAAATATTTTTGACGCTGTTCTTCATTTCCATATTTCCATATAGGGTACATGACTAATGACGATTGTACAGATGCTGTACTTCGAACACCAGAATCTCCACGTTCAATTTCTTGCATGATTAATCCATAGGATATTTGATCCAAACCTGCGCCTCCATATTCTGTAGGGATGTAAGGGCCAAAGGCACCAATTTCTGCTAAGCCCCCAATGATTTGTGTAGGAAACTCTGCGCGTTGCGCATAGTCTTCTATGATAGGAGAGACATCTCTTTTGACCCAGTCACGAGCTGCACTTCTAACGAGCTTGTGTTCTTCAGATAATAAATCATCTAAGTTGTAATAATCAGGTGCTTCAAATAAATCTGCTTTCATCGGTAATTTTTGTTTTTAATTCATTTTTTAATCAAAAAAATGTGAATTAGATAATATCTATACAAAAATACTTAATCCGCTTCAAAATTCTACAATTTTAAATAAAAATCTTTGGTGAGTGCGCTGTATTCTTTTGTGTAGTGGTGGCGCTCAATTTCTATGGTGAGTTCAGTTGTTTTGACAGCCTGTTTTTGAGCTGTGAAGTCTAATAAACTTCGTTTAATGGGGCTAGATTTTTGCCCTCTTACATTCAGTATTCGGTAGGGATATAGACCTACGTTTTTCGCAAGTTCGATAAAAAACGATTGTTCGCTATAAGGAATTACGACGTTGAAGTGCCCAGATTTTGACAGTAATTTGGAAACCGATTTCAGAAGTTCACTGAAAGGCATTGCATCTTCAAACCGTGCTGTATTGCGCTTTTCATTACCGCTTTTAAAGGCCTCTGTGTAGAACGGTGGATTCGAAATAATCAAATCATAGTGTTCTTCGATTTCTTCTGTAAATTCATCTAATGCTGCATGGTAACAAAATAAACGATCACCCCAATCGGAGTTTTCAAAATTACTTACACATTGTTCGTAGGCAGCATCATCGATTTCGAGAGCGTCTATAAGTTCAGCACTGCTACGTTGAGCCAACATCAAGGCTAAAACCCCTGTACCAGCTCCGATATCTAAAATGGAAGTGGGCTGCGCATCCAATTCTGCCCAAGCGCCTAATAAAACGGCATCGGTTCCGATTTTCATAGCGCAACGGTCTTGTTCGACGCTAAAGTGTTTGAATCGAAACGGCTTTGACATCACTCTAAGTATAATTCAATCAATCCAGGCGGTGTGTTGACTGTAATTGTTTTGGCAGTACGATCTAAAGTTTTTATGAAATCATCGTTCATAGGAATCAGAATTTCAGTTCCGTCGCGGTCCACCTCAAACAAGGCTTGCGCTGTGGAGTCATTAATGCCTTTAACAACGCCTACAGGACCAAAGTTTTCATCGTTCAATTGAAAGCCAATAACTTCGTGAAAATAAAATTTAGTACCCTCGAGTTTTGGAAGCAAGTCTAAAGGCAAATAAAGCTCACACTTCATCAAGGCATCGGCATCGGCTTCATTGGTGACATCGTCAAACTTTAGGCGGAGCAAATCCGATTTATGTAATTGCGATTTTTCAATAAAAAAGGGAATCAATGTGCCATTCACTTTAATGAAAATGGCATCTAAGTTCTCATAAATATCGGGTTGATCTGTATCAAGTTTTGCAAGGAGTTCGCCTTTGAAACTGTATTTTTTAACAATTTTCCCTAAATAAAAACACTCTTCTTTTGTCATGATTTATGTCATAAAAAAAACCTGACAAAATTGCCAGGTTTTAAAGGTATAAAAAATTTTTATTTTTTTACTTTTCTTCAGCAGCTGGTGCTTCTGGAGCAGCCTCTTCAGCAGGAGCAGCTTCTTCAGCAACAACCTCTACAGCAGCAGCCTCTTCAGCAACAACCTCTACAGCAGCAGCCTCTTCAGCAGGAGCAGCTTCTTCAGTTGCTTCTTCTACAATAGGTGCAGCTTCTTCAATTACCTCTTCAACAACAGGTGCAGCAGCAGCAATTCGAGCTTCATTAGTTGCTTTTTCAGCTTCAAATATTTTAATAGCTTCAGCGTCTTTAGCTTTTTCTAAATCACTTTTCTTAGCGTCAACTTTAGCTGTTTTCTCATCGATCCAAGCTTGAAACTTAGCTTCTGCTTGCTCTTCAGTTAAAGCGCCTTTACGAACACCACCAACGAGGTGATTTTTTAACATCACACCTCTATAAGATAAAATTGACTTTGCAGTATCTGTAGGTTGTGCTCCATTTTGAAGCCATTTTACAGTACCATCAACATCAAGTTCAATCTGTGCAGGGTTGAAGTTTGGATTGTAAGTCCCTAATTTCTCAAGGTATTTTCCATCTCTTTTTGATCGTGCATCAGCGGCTACGATCCAGTAAAAAGGTTTTCCTTTTTTACCGTGTCTTTGTAATCTAATTTTTACTGGCATAATAATTAATTTGTGAGGTTCTCGACCTCGGTTATTAATGAGAGCGCAAATATACTATATTTTTATAATCTACATGCTTTTGTTTATTTTTTTTATACTTTTGAATTTAGACATATAATAGATTGATTATTAGCTAATGTTGCCCCATTCAAAAATGAACTCTAATTATGAAAAATTTTCTCACATCCCTACTGGTGTTGTTTCTTTTTGGTTGTCAAGAACACCTCGAATCCAATACACCTGCTTTTCAAGGTCAAAAAAATGGTGAATTTCTATGGAAATCTACGACATCCACAGCCATAATTGATGCTGCAGGAGTACTTACGCTAACAGGATCGGATGGCTTTGGAAAAATGACGCTAAAAGTGCCTTCAGTTGATTTAGGACCGTTTGTTCTTGGCGCTGACGCTACTGCCTTAGCAACATATACAGAAAACGGTGATATGTTTTCAACCAACAACAGTGGTAATACAAGTCTTGTGTATGTGAGTGATGGCGCAATTAGTATTGAAGAATACGATGCTAATGCCAAAATCATTACCGCTTCTTATTATTTTAATGCTTATACCGTAAATGGTGAACAAGGTTTGAATTTCTCTGAAGGAGTTATCTATAAATTACCAGTGACTACGGTTACGCCTTAAGTAGTTTTTTAGGTTTGTCGAGGGTAAAGGCATTGGAGAACGGAGTTTTTTTGTACCACCCACACGAAATATTCGTGCGCCAGCGGAGGGTCTTATAAATTGGTGCTATCGGTTAGGTATAAGCATTGTAAGGGATTAAAATGCACTAAACTTTGGTTTAAGCACTGAAGCCCTTATTATTTTTACACTTTGTTGGCAGTAGTTTGCTTTATTAATTTTAAGTTTTCAAAATCAGAATTGTCGAATATTATATCGGCTTTCCCCTCAGGTTTGTTTTCGATTAAGTATATTTTTGACGCTTTATGATACCTTTGCTCAAACTTTTCTTTAGTTGCTTCAAATCCACCCAAATTTTCTTTATCCCTTTCAATTCCCCTTTTCATCGCACTTTCAAAATCAGTTTTTAGATATATTTTCAAATCCCAATGATGTATATAATTTGGCTTAAACAAATATGCTCCGTCAGTTATTGTAATCGTTTCATTGCTAATTTCAATTGGTTTTAGGTTTAGATATTCATCAGTATCTAAATCGTGAGTAGCAGAAATATAATTTGGTTTTTCAGTTTGTGTTGATTTCAAAACCTTATTTACAAAAGTCATCTCATCATAAGAATTTTCATAATAACCTTTTGCTGAATTTCGACCTTGTTTATATCTTACTTCTTTATTAAAATGAAATCCATCAATTGAAATTTGGATTGCTTTCATTTCGTTAGAGTTTAAATATTTCGTTAGCTTTTCCGCAAATACAGTTTTTCCTGTTCCTTCAATTCCATTTATTGCTATTCGAGTTGGTTTTCCTTTTTCGGATTGAATTTCAATTATTCTCTTTTTTACAATTTCAAATGCTTCTTTTTCATTCATATTTTAGGGATTGATTTTTTCGTTATGGAATTACTGCTAACTTTTATTAGCCGCTGGCTTTTATCATAATTCAATGGGCATTTAAAGTTATCGCTAATGATTATGTTTACCTTGTATTTGAAATCATTAAACACTATTGTTTTTTATTCCAATTTTAAACAGCATTTTCATTCACAATTTACGCCATGAATTTGTTTATAATTAATAGCATTTAGGAGTGTACAAACCCCTAAATAGTTCTATATTTAGACTTCTGTTGATTGCTCATAAAACACATCTATGTATTTAATTTTTGATACCGAAACGACCGGCTTGCCAAAGCGTTGGAATGCACCCATTACCGATATTGATAACTGGCCGCGCTGTATTCAGATTGCATGGCAGTTGCATGACGCCCTCGGAAATTGTATCGAGCATCAAGACTATTTAATACGCCCCGACGGCTTTAATATCCCCTACGATGCCGAAAAAATTCACGGCATCTCCACAGAATTAGCAAGCGAACAAGGCTTGGCTTTGGCGGAAGTCTTAGAGTTGTTTAATATCGCACTTTCCAAAACTACTTTTGTAGTCGGTCAAAATCTAGGCTTTGATTTGAATATTATGGGCTGTGAATTTCACCGCCTGCAAGTCGCATCGTCCCTTAGTGATCTCCCTGTTCTGGACACCTGTACCGAAAAAACAGCTTCCATGTGTCAAATCCTTGGAGGTAGAGGAGGGAAGTTTAAATTGCCTACGCTGACAGAACTCCACCAATTTTTATTTCATAAACCGTTTGGAGAAGCGCATAATGCCACCGCCGATGTAGAAGCCACTACCCGTTGTTTTTTAGAATTGATTCGACGTAAAGAATTTACCATTGATCAATTGCAAGCTTCCAACGATTTTTACGAACGCTTTCAGTCCGAAAATCCGGAGGAAATTACGCCGATTGGAATAAAACATGTCAACCTCAAACAAGAATCGGCCAAAATCGCCGCACGAATCCAACAAGAAAAAGACGCAGTAACCCCTCAACAAATTACAACAGAAGTTCCGGATATACTGAACGATGTGGAAGTAGTGCATCTGCATAACCACTCCCAATTTTCTGTTTTACAATCCACTATAAGTATTAAAAATTTAGTTGCCGCTGCTTCTGATAATCAGATGCCTGCCGTGGCAATTACCGATCATGGAAACATGATGGGTGCCTTTCATTTTGTCAAAGAAATAGGCAATTATAACAGAGGCATTCGTCAAAAAAATAAAGAGGCTGAAGCCGCCAATGAGCCCGCAGATGCACAAGAAATTAAAGGGATTGTAGGCTGTGAATTTTTCGTCTGTGAAGACCATACCAATAAATCTCAAAAAGACAATGGCTATCAAGTCGTCTTTCTAGCTAAAACTAAAAAAGGCTATCACAACTTAGTGAAAATGTCGTCCATGGCCTATACAGATGGGTTTTATTATTTACCAAGAATTGACCGCGGTATCGTTGAAGCTTTTAAAGACGATTTAATAGTCCTTACAGGGAATTTATACGGTGAAGTGCCGTCCAAAATATTAAATGTTGGCGAGCGCCAAGCCGAAGACGCCCTTTTGTGGTGGAAAGATAAATTTGGTGCCGATTTGTATGTGGAGCTCATGCGGCATAAGCAAGAAGACGAAGACCGCGTCAATCCTGTATTGATTAGTCTTGCTCAAAAACATGCCATCAAATTAGTGGCAACTAACAACACCTATTACATCAATCAGGAAGACGCCAATGCACATGATATCTTATTGTGTGTTAAAGACGGTGAAAAACAAGCGACCCCCATAGGACGTGGGCGTGGATACCGTTATGGATTGCCAAATCAAGAGTATTATTTCAAATCCTCTGAGGAAATGAAATCGCTTTTTAAAGATGTTCCGGAAGCGATTGTGAACATTCAAGAGGTGGTCGATAAAATCGAACCCTTTGAATTGGCACGTGATGTTTTGCTGCCAAAATTTGATATTCCCAAAAAATTTGTCAACCCAGCGGATGAAATAGACGGCAGTAACTTTGGTGAAAATGCTTACTTAAAACATTTGACTTATCAAGGTGCTGAAAAGCGTTATGGAGAACTCACAGACGCCATAAAAGAACGTCTTGATTTTGAGTTAAAAACCATTGAAAACACAGGGTACCCAGGGTATTTCCTCATTGTAGAAGATTTTATTCGGGTCGCGCGTTCCATGGATGTGTCGGTGGGACCTGGTCGTGGGTCAGCCGCGGGTTCTGTGGTTGCCTATTGCCTCTGGATTACCAATATTGACCCTATTAAATACGACTTACTTTTTGAGCGTTTCTTAAATCCAGATCGTGTGAGTATGCCCGATATCGATATTGATTTTGATGATGAAGGCCGTGGACGTGTGATGGATTATGTCATCCAAAAATATGGATCCAGTCAAGTGGCTCAAATTATTACCTATGGAACCATGGCGGCCAAATCGTCTATTAGAGATACCGCAAGAGTTTTGGACTTGCCTTTAGGCGATGCCGATCGCATTGCGAAGCTGATCCCCAACATGGCTAAGCTGAATAAGATTTTTAATACTCCAGAAAAGGAGCTAAAAGCGAAGTTCAGATCGGAAGATATGGAACTGATCAATCAGTTGCTTAATTTGTCGGATGGCGATGACTTGGAGGCCGAAACCATCAATCAGGCACAAGTCTTAGAAGGATCGCTTAGAAATACAGGAATTCATGCTTGTGGGGTGATTATTACTCCTGGAGATATTACCAATTATGTGCCCATAGCAACCGCTAAAGATTCTGATCTTTATGTGACCCAGTTTGATAACTCTGTGGTAGAAGATGCAGGGCTTCTAAAAATGGATTTTTTAGGGCTGAAAACGTTAACGCTTATAAAAGATACCGTTAAAATTGTAAAAGCCAAACATGACATTACATTGGATCCAGATAATTTTCCATTGGATGATGAGTTGACTTATGAGCTATTTCAACGTGGAGAAACCGTCGGCGTGTTTCAGTATGAATCACCAGGAATGCAGAAACATATGCGGGATTTAAAACCTACGGTTTTTGCGGATTTAATTGCTATGAATGCCTTGTACCGTCCAGGTCCAATTGAATATATTCCGAGTTTTATTCGCCGTAAACAAGGCGATGAAGAAATTAGTTATGACCTTCCCGAAATGGAAGAATACTTAGAGGAAACGTACGGAATTACGGTCTACCAAGAGCAAGTGATGCTTCTGTCGCAAAAACTGGCAGACTTTACTAAAGGTGAAGCCGATGTTTTACGTAAGGCGATGGGTAAAAAGCAAATTTTGGTACTCGATAAAATGAAGCCGAAGTTTATCAACCAAGCCGCCGCGAAAGGCATGGCTGCGGATAAGCTTGAGAAAATTTGGACGGATTGGGAAAAATTTGCGAGTTATGCATTCAATAAATCCCACTCCACCTGTTATGCGTGGATTGCCTATCAAACCGCCTATTTAAAAGCGCATTATCCAGCAGAATATATGGCAGCAGTATTGTCTAACAATATGAATGATATCAAGCAAGTTACATTTTTTATGGAAGAATGTAAGCGCATGAAATTAAATGTATTAGGGCCTGATGTGAATGAGAGTTATTATAAATTTTCGGTCAATAAAGACAATGCGGTACGCTTTGGAATGGGTGCTATAAAAGGCGTTGGTCATGGGGCTGTGAAAACCATTGTAGAGGAACGTAAAAATGAAGGTCCGTACAAATCCATATTTGATTTGGCAAAACGGATCGATTTAAGAGCGGCTAACAAAAAAGCATTTGAAAACTTAGCCAATGCAGGCGGATTTGATTGTTTTCCACATACACATCGTGCACAGTATTTTCAAGATGAAGGCGATGGCGTTACCTTTTTAGAAAAAACCATTAAATACGCCAACCGCTATCAAGAAAATAAAAACTCTGCACAAGTCAGTTTGTTTGGAGAATCGAGCGATGTGCAGATAGAAGAGCCCGAAATTCCACCTTGTGAAACATGGGGAACAATGGAAAAATTAGCACGTGAAAAAGAAGTGGTAGGAATTTATATTTCTGGACATCCTTTAGATGATTTCAAACTCGAAATGCAAAACTTCTGTAATGGTGATATTTCTGTGTTTCATGATATGCCAAGCTTTATAAATAAAGAAATTTCTTTTGGAGGCGTAGTAACGGATGTTCAGCACCGTGTGAGTAAACAAGGTAAAGGCTGGGGGACGTTTACGATTGAAGATTATATGAATAGTCATGAATTCCGAATTTTTGGCGAAGAGTATTTGAAGTTTAAGCACTTTTTGATGCACAACAATTTTGTATTTGTACGCGCTTTAATCAGAGAAGGGTGGACCAATCGTGATACAGGAGCAAAAGGTGAGCCGCGATTGCAATTCAACAGTTTTCAGTTGCTGCATGACATCATGGAATCCTATGCTAAAAAATTATCAATCCAATTAAATATCAAAGAAATTTCTGAAGAAAAAGTACAAAGCATCAAAGATCTTTTGCAAATGCATTCAGGAAATCATAATCTGAAATTTGTCATCTATGACGATGAGGAAGAATTAAAGCTAGAGATGAGTAGTCGCTTGCAAAAAATTAAAATTTCTCAAGAATTATTAGAAGAATTAAAAGCGGAAGAAGTGTTTTATAAATTAAATTAGGGGTGTATAACAATCGACAATTCTAGCATAAGAAAAACAAATCGTGCAGGCTGTTGATTTGGTCAATTTTTTAATTATTTTTGTGGTCAATTAAATAATAAATAGCATTTAAATATAACTATTATGGCATTAGAAATCACAGACGCGAATTTTGAAGAAACAGTCTTAAAAAGTACAAAACCTGTATTGGTTGATTTTTGGGCAGCATGGTGCGGTCCTTGTAGAATGGTAGGGCCTATCATCGAAGAAGTTAGTGCAGAATACGCGGACAAAGCCGTAGTAGGAAAAGTTGATGTCGATGCAAATCAAGAATTTGCAGCTAAATACGGCGTTCGAAATATCCCAACGGTATTGGTGTTTCAAAACGGTGAAGTTGTAGGGCGTCAAGTAGGCGTATCTCCAAAAAATGTATATACAGAAGCGATTGACGCGTTGCTGTAATAACATCTTTGAAAAAAGAAGTTTAAAAAGGTTTGTCTTATTGACAAACCTTTTTTAGTTTAGAGCCTATGGATATTCAAAAGGAATTACAGCAAGCTTCTGGGTTTTTAAACTTTGATTTATTAGCTAAATCCATTGTAGAAGGTTTTATTTCTGGGATGCATAAAAGTCCATTTCATGGGTTTTCTGCAGAGTTTGCCGAGCATAAAATTTATAATAATGGCGAAAGTACACGTCATATCGATTGGAAGTTGTTTGCCAAAACAGACAAGCTTTACACCAAACGTTATGACGAAGAAACCAACTTGCGCTGTCATTTGATTGTGGATAATAGCAGTTCCATGCATTATCCAAAACTTAAAAACTACTCTATTGATAGTCTAAATAAAGTTGGTTTTTCAGTTTTAGCGTCGGCAGCGATGATGCAGCTTTTTAAAAAACAACGCGATGCGGTTGGGTTGAGTGTCTATTCAGAAGCACTTGACTACTACGCACCAGAAAAAGGAAGTGAGCGCCACCATCAAATGCTGATGGATACTTTAAACATGACTTTGAACAGTTCTCAAAAAGAGATGGGAACCAAAACTTATGAGGTACTACATCAGGTTGCTGAAAAGCTCCACCGCCGCTCGTTGATTTTCTTGTTTACGGATATGCTTCAACCCGACCAAGCTTCGGAACAGCTGTTTGAAGCGCTACGCCATCTCAAACATAATAAACACGAATTGGTGTTGTTTCATGTCTATGACAAGGCCACGGAATATAATTTTAAATTTGACAATACACCAAGACGCTTTGTAGATGTAGAAACTGGGGGAGCGGTAGATTTGTATCCAGAGGCATTGCAAGCCAATTACGAAACTGCTATAGCAGCCTATTTCAAGGACTTACGTTTGAAGTGTGGACAGTATAAAATCAATTATGTTGGGGTCGATATTCAAGATGGATTTGACAACATTCTAAGCACGTATATGGTCGAGCGTCAAAAATTTATTTAATTTTCATTTTAGTTGAAAATAAAGTCAAAAATAGTTGTGAAATGAAAAATGCAGTGTATATTTGCAACCGCATTAACGCAACGGTTTGGTAGTTCAGTTGGTTAGAATACCTGCCTGTCACGCAGGGGGTCGCGGGTTCGAGTCCCGTCCAGACCGCTAAGTATTTTTAAGTAAATACAATAGTAAATAAGATGTTGTGTTGTGATAATCAAATGATTATCCGTGGTTTGTGACAAAACCAGTGAGAAGCTTTCCTGAAAATGGAGGGCTTTTTTTATATCTAATCATCAAGAATTAGTAAGTCTTCATATGTAACTCTTTCTCAAAACGATAAGCCTTATTGTTGTTATGAGTTTTTATTGTATATTGTTAAATGTTTAGTGATTAAATTTAAACAATATATGTCATCATTAAATCCCTCAACTTCAATTTTAGGGCTTAGAAAAGCCAAGCACTTGCTTAGACGCAGTTGTTTCCAATATTCTAAAACTGTTTTAGATCAGTTTGCGGCGCTAACACCAGAACAAGCCTTGGCGCAACTTACTGTAGATCCTACCGTTTTTTGGGAAGATCCTTATGACATGAAAGTAAATCTTCAAACCGGAGTGTCTGATGATTTTTGGATTCATACGCCTAATACAGTGCCTTCAGATTTTCCTTATGGACAATTTCGAAAACGAGGCATACTTTCTGGATGGTGGTGGTACAATGCCTATAAACAAAATAACCTTAAGCATAAGCTTATCTTTTTTCTACACACGACTTTTACGGTGTCAAAGGATAATGGCGTCGGGAAGTCCTCCTATTTTTATGACTATTTAAAGTTATTAGATTTCTATGCTTTTGGAAATATTAAAACACTCGCTAAAAAAATCACATACGACAATGGAATGTTAAATTATTTGGATAACACGACAAATAATAAAAACAATCCTAATGAGAATTATGCGCGCGAATTCCTTGAGCTTTTTACAATTCTTAAAGGCCCTCAAATCGGACAAGGAAATTATACGAATTACACAGAGACCGATATTCAAACCACAGCTAAAGTTTTTTCTGGAATAAAAATGAAACCGAATAGAGATGTTATCGACCCTGATACAGGAATCCCGATGGGTTACGCATTGGTTAATCAGCATAATACAGATTCCAAAACATTTAGTAGTGCATTTAATACTCAAACAATTTCTGGGCAGTCTACTGAGTCAGGTATCAAACAGGAGTTAGACGATTATGTAGAAATGGTGTTTTCGCAAGAAGCAACAGCGAAGGCTTATGTTAGAAAAATATATAGATATTTTGTAAAAAGTGAATGGGATCAAGAAGTTGAAGATGATATCATTACGCCGCTTTCAACGCAGTTGATTGCATCTGATTATAACGTATTAGATGTCCTTAAGACGCTTTTGAAATCCGAACATTTCTATGATGAAGATGATTCAGACAGTTCAAATGAAATTATTGGAAGTATAGTCAAAAACCCAATTCAATTGTTAAGTGAAGCGTTAAGTATATTACAAATCGAATTACCAAACCCCGCTGCAAGCAGTGCAAATCCGCCAACGACTTGGACAACAGATCAAGATTATTTCTATAAATTTTATTTTAATTTTTGCTACTTCGGATATTTTGCTGGCGCTGGAATGAGTCCATTTTCTCCTGAAACAGTCGCAGGATATCCTGGAGATTATCAAACGCCCGATTTTGATCGTAGTTGGTTTTCTTCGAACACCATTATTTCACGGTATAAACTTATAGAATGTTTTATTTCTGGAAAAAACAAAATTAGCAGTCCAAACACTAGCATTCGGGTGTTGTTTAACAGTGTTGACTATGTTCATAACTCTGGACACTTTTCCTTAGCGAGTGATGCTCAGACTTTAGTAACCGAAATTTCAGAATTGCTTTACTGCGAATCTATAGATCAAAGCAGAATCGACTATTTTATGACGGTTCTTAATGAAATGGATCCCTATTATTGGAATTCAGCTTGGAATAGCTATCTCCAATCCGGAGTTGATGTACAGGTCAAAATACGACTTGATGCCCTATTTACTAAAATGATTAATGCTCCAGAATTTCAATTGATGTAAGACGCAGACGAATGAAAAGAAGACAATTTATAAAACTATCATCAACAGCTTCAGCGATTGGACTTATGCCTTTTCAAGTGAATGCCTCTTTAAAATTAATGAATTCGTTTTTTAATTGTGATGTCTCAAACAGGAAATTAGTTTTGGTAGAGCTTGCTGGAGGCAATGATGGACTTAATACGGTGATTCCTATTAGTGCGTTTACCGATTATCAAACCTTACGTCCAAACATTCATATTCCATCAGCCTTATACCTTCCGCTTAATCAGATTGACGCTAGTTTAGCAGGCACAAATCAAGATATTGCGTTACATCCTGCCCTTACAGGGTTGAAAGATTTATATGCAGCAGATCAACTCAGAATTATTCAATCTGTAGGATATCCATCCCAAAACAAAAGCCATTTTGCGTCTCAAGATATTTATGCAACCGGTAATGATGGTAGTAATTGGAGTAATGGCAGCGACAGTGGTTGGATTGGTCGTTATATGGAACAAGCTTATGCGGATTTAATTCCAGCAAACTACCCACTGGGAATTCAAATAGGTTCACAAAATACAAATCTTGGATTTCATGGCATCAATGAGCACGGATTGGCCTTAAATATCAATGGTCAAGATTCAGAAAATTTTTATTCTGTTTTAAGTGGTTTGGGAGGCAATCCACCAGAAAACATTCCAAACTCACATTACGGAACAGAACTTCAGAACATCATAAACGTCGATGTACTTTCTAATCAGTATTCTGAAGTTATTTCTAACTCATTCAGTGCGGGTTCAAACAGTGCTGCAACGACTTATCCAGATACTGATCTTGCCGATCAGTTAAAGACGGTCGCAAGATTGATGCGAGGTGGTATTCAGTCTAAAATATTTATGGTGAAACTAGGAGGGTTTGACACGCATAATAATCAAAATCAAGCTTCCGGAGATGTACAGGGAAAACATTATCAATTAATGTCAGAATTATCTGGAGCTATTGAAGCCTTTATGTCAGATTTGAATTCTGATAGTTTAGCAGATGATGTTTTGGGGATTACGTTCTCAGAATTTGGAAGAAAGGCCCAAGAAAATGGCAGTTTAGGAACGGATCATGGCGAAGTTGCGCCTGTTTTTGCTTTTGGAAAACCGGTTAAAAGTGGGGTTTCAGGTGTGAATGTTGATTTGAGTGAAGCAGTTTCATCTAATAATTATCAAATACAATCGGTTCAACATGATTATAGGCAAACTTTTGCAACCATTATGCAAGATTTTCTAGGCTCCAACGATGCTGTAGTAGACGCTGCCTTTGTAGGAAATATGAACAGTGAAAGCTTTACAGATTTTAAAATCTCAGAGCTGATTAAATCAGAATTTTTGGTTCCTGAAAGTTGCTATGATGGTAGTTTAAATGCCCCTAACGAAACACTTGCGGAGTGGTCTGTATATCCTAATCCATTTAAAACAGATTTCTTCGTGAAGTCCGAAAATCAACATTTAGAAACGTCCTATGAGTTAAGAAATTATCTCGGTCAGCGCGTCTTGAGTGGGGATCTTGAATTTGTAAATGGAAATGCAAAAATTCAAACTAATAACTTACAAAATGGATTGTATATTTTAACCTTAAAAAACAACATAGAATCTTCCGTTTATAAATTAATTAAATATTGATTTTAAGCGTTTATAAAATAACAAAGGCGAACCGATTGGTTCGCCTTTGTTATTTTTAGTGTTTTTAAAACTTATTCTTTCGTTAAATCAAATTCCTGACCTCCGAGATCCAATTTAAAACCCGTTTTTTCCGCATTAAATTGAATGCTAATTCCAGCTTCTTCCATAGAAAACTCACCACTACCTTCGCTCTCTAGTGGCAATGATGGTTGTCCTTCTGCTTCCAGAACAAGGGTTCCACTATTTTCAGAAACAGTAATTTTTATTGGAAGTGTAGGCGATGAATAGACCCCTAAGTAATCTGTTAAAATCTCAACACTCTTAGCGCCGTCAGTTGCTTTCCATTTATTATTACTTGAATCAACATCTGGTAATGCAAAGTCGGGATCAATAACTACTTTTGTCAATTCTTCTGTAGTATCGACCTTAAATGTCCAAGTGACATTGCGTTTCCAAATCTCAACTGGCAATGTTTTTCGTGTCACTTTTCCGCTCTTTGTTTTTAGCTCAATAACCACAGGCATCGGCATTTTCTCTAAATTCTCGATCGTTATGATAGCGCCTTGAGTCGGGTCGTTTTTAACATATTTAACTTCAGTGATTGCTTGATCTAATTTCCAGCTATTAATGAACCATCCTCTCCAAAACCACCTCAAGTCTTCGCCAGCTACATTTTCCATGGTTCTAAAGAAATCATCTGGAGTAGGGTGTTTGTAAGCCCAGCGGTCGATATATGCTGTAAAGGCTTCATCAAAACGCTCAGGACCTAAGACTTGCTCACGCAACAATACTAGCCCCATACTGGGCTTGTAGTATGCCAAAACTCCTAAGTTTCGTTCTTTTAAGTTGTCTGGAGATGTATAGATTGGCTCGAGCCTGTCATTAACAAACATACTGGACATTCGGTGCATGTTTGATTTACGTTCTTTATATTCGCCGTCATTAAATGCGTCGGTACTTAAAGAATTAATAAAGGTATTAAATCCTTCATCCATCCAAGCATGTAATCGTTCGTTAGATCCTACGATCATTGGGAACCAAATGTGACCAAATTCATGATCTGTTACACCCCATAAACGCTCTGTTTTGGATTCATAGTTACAAAACACTATACCTGGGTATTCCATACCACCTTCGTTTCCAGCGACATTGATTGCTGCTGGATAAGGGTATTCTAGCCATTTTTCGGAGTAATGCTCAATAGAAGCTTTGGTATATTCTGTAGAACGCGTCCAACCATCTTGCCCTACACTTTCAACAGGGTATGCAGACATGGCAAGTGATTTTTTTCCACTTGGTAAATTGATTCGAGCGGCATCTAAAACAAATGCTGCAGAAGAAGCCCAAGCCACGTCTCTAGCGTTTTCAATTCTAAATTTCCATGTTAAGGTCGGTGAATTTGTTGGTCGAGAACTTGCTTGCGTAACTTCTTCTTCCGAACGAATTATTACAGTAGCGTCGCTTGTTTCGGCTTGTTTTAATCTATTTTGTTGATCAGCTGTGTAGACTTCAGAAGGATTTAAAAGTGCTCCCGAACAGACCACAAGGTGATTAGAAGGGGCTGTGATGTTGACGTCAAAAGTTCCATATTCTAGATAGAACTCTCCTGCGCCAAGGTAGGGAAGGGTGTTCCACCCACTTACATCGTCATAAACACTCATTCTAGGATACCATTGTGCAAGTGTAAAAATACGCCCGTTTTCGGTTTCCAAAACACCCATTCGATCTGAGCCATAATCAGGAGATGTAAACGAGAAATTAATTTTTATTCCAACAGTACCGCCATTTGCTTCAAGCGCTTTAGGAAGGTTGACTTTCATGCGGGTGTCTACAATTGTATAGGTTGTATTTACTTCTGTAGAACGACGCCCTTTTTTGTAAATAAGTTTGATAGTGTTGATGCCATATCCGCCGTCAAAATCTTGACCCTTGTCACCATTTCGACTTCCACGTAGAGGAACAATCGCCTTTCCACGAGAATCCAGTTTAAATAAATTTTGATCCAGTTGCATCCATAAAAAGTCTAGTGTATCCGGACTATTGTTTGTATATGTAATGGTTTCTGATCCCGAAATTTCTTTTGTAGCTTCATTTAAATTGACATCGATTGTGTAATCGGCGCTATTTTGCCAATAAGCATATCCGGGTTTTCCGCTAGCAGAACGTGTTTCAGTGCCGTTTTTACTATAAAAATCGTGCCCAAAGGCATCGTTATAATCGTAGTTAGAGGGCGCTTTTTCTTGTGCCATAAGGCTAGTAGACAAGAAAAATAAACCACAGCATAGAATAGAAATATACTTGTTCATAGATAATAGAGTTTAAAATTAGAGTGTGAAATTAGTGTAAATTATAAAATATTGATTAAAAATTTTGTTAAAAGCGTTTAAGACGTTAAAACACTACAGAGCGCTGGTTCCACAAGATGGAAATGAATACGCCTAAGTAAATTATAGTCACTACAAATTTAATAAAAGCAGAGGTAAGGAATCCCAATAAACTTCCAAAGGCAGCTTTAAGAGCTGTTTTAGAATCCGCTTTATTTATGATTTCTCCTAAAAATGCACCTAAAAAAGGCCCAATAATAATGCCCCCCGGAATCGGGGCAAGTAAGCCAATAATAAGCCCAACCGTTGTACCAATCATTCCCGCTTTTGTGCCTCCAAATTTTTTGGTTCCCATGGCGGGTATGATGTAATCTAAAATCCATATTAAAATGGCAACGATAAGTGTTATAATTAGCGTCACAGTACTAACCTCAATTTCGGGCATTAGATACAGCACCAAAATACCAATCCAACTTGTAATAGGACCTGGTAAAACGGGTAAGAAGCTTCCAATGATTCCTAAAACCATAAAAGCTGCTGCGATAATAATGAAGAAAATATCCATACGTTAAAGAATTAGACTCTAAAGAGGCTTTAATGTTACAAAATTTAACAGTTTGTTAAAAGAATTATGAAATCATTTTTGACTACAAAAGCCTATTTTTGCACAAAATATAAAATTATGCAATCCCTTTCTGAACTTATTGAGTTATTAACACTCGAAAAAATTAATGACCATACCTATATCGGTAAAAATTATAAAGCGCCTTGGGGACGTGTTTTTGGTGGTCAAGTGTTAGCACAGTCACTTCACGCAGCGTATCAAACGGTTCCTAAAGATCGCTATGCACATTCTATGCATGGCTATTTTATCTTGGGTGGTAGTATTGATGTTCCAATAAAATATGAAGTCGATATCATTAGAGATGGTGGTAGTTTTACAACCCGTCGTGTAGTGGCATTCCAAAACGAAAAGGCAATTTTTAACATGTCAGCGTCATTTCAGTTGAAACAAGAAGGTGTTGATCATCAGATTTCGATGCCCAACGTATTACCTCCAGAAGAATTGATGAATAGTCATAAACAAATTGAACAATTCAAGGCTGTTATCCCAGATACCTACAAGCGTTATAAGGCCTTTTTACCTAAAATATTCGAATTTAAACCTGTTGATAATATGCTAACTAAGTTAGTGAAAAATAGCCCTCCTTTTGATAATATTTGGTTTAAAACTACAGAAAAACTAGCATCAAATATTCCGCTTCAGCACCAATTGTTAGCCTATGCTTCGGACTATAATATTCTCCGTCCAGCATCGATGCCGCATCGCGAATTTTTAAATTCAAAAGAGGTGTTTTATACAAGCTTAGATCATGCGTTATGGTTTCATCGTGATTTTGATATTAGCGATTGGCTTTTATATGCCATAGATAGTCCTAGTGCTTCAAATTCAAGAGGATTTTCTAGAGGAAGTATTTTCGATTCCAAAGGAAATCTGATTGCATCAGTTGCTCAAGAAGGGTTGATGCGGATCTTAGATCAAGGATCAAAAGTTGGCACTATTTAGAAGTGTTAACGATCACCGTGGTGTGCATTTAAAACAATTTCTGAAAAGGATTATCTTTTAATAAAAATCAAATCGAAAGACTATTATTCTATCTTTGTAAAAATTTTTTAGTTGAGTAAAACCATTATCTCTAAAGTATTTCAACAGTCTTTGATTCATCAAAATCTGAGCGTTGCCATATCAAAAATCAAAGAAAAAATACATTTAAAAGGAGTACTAGGATCTTCTTTATCGTTCACTATTGCCAATGTATTTAAAACTTCAAATCATCCTTTTTTGTTGATTTTTGACAACAAAGAAGAAGCGGCATATCACTTGAATGATTTGGAAGTCTTATTGGACGATAATGAGGTATTGTTTTATCCCGGAAGCTATCGCAGGCCTTATCAAATTGAGGAGACAGACAACGCCAATGTTTTGTTACGAGCGGAAGTTTTAAGTCGGATTAATTCTCAAAAAAAACCCGCACTTATTGTAACCTACCCTGAAGCACTTTTTGAAAAAGTGTTATCTAGAAAAGCGCTTGAGAAATCAACATTTAAGGTCGCTGTTGGTGAAACACTTAATTTAGATTTTTTTAATGAGGTTCTTTTTGATTATCAATTTAAGCGAGTTGATTTTGTAACAGAACCCGGCGAGTTTTCGGTGCGTGGGGGTATTGTAGATGTGTTTTCATTTTCGAATGACGACCCCTACAGAATAGAGTTTTTTGGTGATGAAGTTGATAGTATTCGCACCTTTGATGTCGAATCACAACTCTCTATAAAACCCATTAAAAAGCTACAAATAATCCCAAATATTGAGCATAAACTTTTAAACGAAACCCGTCAAAGTTTTTTAGACTATATAGCTTCCAATACGATTGTGTTTTCTAAAAATATCCCTGTATTTTTAGCGGCCACGGATACACTTCAAGAAAAAGCAGTAGAGGCTTATAACGAACTTTCATCGGCAATCAATCATAGCCGTCCTGAAGATTTATTTTGTACTTCCAATAACTTTAAGTCTCAGTTGTTAAATTTTTCAGTAGTGGAGTTTGGGAGTACGGCTGTTTTATCACCTGTAAATACGCACCAATTTGAAGTAAACGTAGCTCCTCAACCCTCATTTAATAAGCAGTTTAATCTAATAATAGAAGATTTAAATAGCCATCACAAAGATGGTTATCAAAACTATATATGTTGTTCAAATACCCAGCAAGCCCAGCGATTCTATGACATTTTTGAAACTGTCGATGAAGATGTGCATTGTCAAATTATTGTATTGTCTTTATATCAAGGATTCATCGATCATGATAAAAAAATAGTGTGTTATACAGATCATCAGATTTTTGAGCGCTATCATAAATTTCATCTTAAAAATGGATACGCCAAAAAACAATCTATCACCCTTCAAGAGTTAACAAAACTTGAAATCGGGGATTATATCACTCATATCGATCATGGTATTGGAAAGTTTGGAGGTTTACAAAAAATGGATGTAGAAGGTAAAGAACAAGAAGCTATAAAATTATTTTACGGCGAACGCGATATTTTATATTTGAGTATCCATGCCCTTCATAAAATCACAAAATTTAATGGCAAGGACGGCAAGCCGCCTAAAGTCTATAAACTTGGCAGTAAGGCTTGGAAAGTTCTTAAACAGAAAACCAAATCAAGAGTAAAAGAAATTGCATTTAACCTCATAAAACTCTATGCTAAACGTAAGCTAGAAACAGGATTTAGGTACAATCCCGACAGTTCGATGCAATTGGAGTTAGAAGCCTCATTTGTGTTTGAAGATACGCCAGATCAAATGACAGCTACTGCCGATATTAAATCAGATATGGAAAGCGAACGACCAATGGACCGTTTGATTTGTGGCGATGTTGGGTTTGGGAAAACTGAAGTGGCGCTTAGAGCAGCTTTTAAAGCCGTTGATAATGGTAAGCAAGTTGCTGTTTTAGTGCCAACAACCATACTTGCGTTTCAACATGCGAAAACATTTAAAGCACGTTTAAAAGAGTTCCCTGTAGCAGTAGATTATATCAATCGATTTAAAACCACTAAACAACGCAAAGCTACCTTAGAGCAGTTAGAATCGGGAAAATTGGATATCATTATTGGAACCCATCAGTTAGTAAATAAGTCAGTTAAGTTTAAAGACTTAGGCCTATTAATTGTAGATGAGGAACAAAAATTTGGTGTAGCGGTTAAAGAAAAACTCAAAACTCTTAAGGACAATGTGGATGTACTCACGTTGACAGCCACACCAATTCCGCGGACGCTTCAGTTTAGTTTGATGGCGGCACGTGATTTATCAGTAATTACAACGCCCCCGCCCAACCGTTTTCCAATAGAAAGTATTGTTATACGTTTAAATGAGGAAACGATACGTGATGCGATTCAATATGAAATTCAACGTGCGGGGCAAGTCTATTTTATTCATAATCGAATTGAAAACATTAAAGAAGTTGCAGGGCTTTTACAACGTCTTGTGCCAGACGCAAAAATTCGAGTTGGTCATGGGCAAATGGAAGGGCGAAAACTAGAACAGCTCATGCTTGATTTTATGAATGGAGAATTTGATGTTTTAGTCAGTACGACTATTGTTGAAAGTGGTTTGGATGTCCCCAATGCCAACACCATTTTTATTAATAATGCCAATAATTTTGGATTGAGTGATTTACACCAAATGCGGGGCCGTGTAGGACGAAGTAATAAGAAAGCGTTTTGTTATTTTATTACTCCTGATTACCATGCGATGACCGATGAAGCACGCAAACGCATTTCTGCGTTAGAGCAATACACTGCGCTCGGTAGCGGGTTTAATATTGCCATGAAAGATTTAGAAATTCGTGGAGCTGGAGATCTTTTAGGAGGTGAACAAAGTGGGTTTATCAATGATATTGGATTTGAAACCTATCAAAAAATCCTGAATGAAGCCATAGAGGAACTCAAAGAAACAGAATTCAAATCGCTTTATAATGAAGATATAAATACCAAAGAATTTGTAAGAGATGTTACTATTGATACAGATTTTTCGTTACTATTCCCCGATGATTATATAAATAATATTACCGAACGCTTAAGTCTTTATACGGAGTTGAACGCCTTGAAAAACGAAGCAGATTTGCAGCGTTTTGAGCGCGATTTGTTGGATCGATTTGGGGCACTTCCTACACAAGTTGTTGATCTACTCGACAGTGTGCGGATCAAGTGGTTGGCAACAACTTTAGGCTTTGAAAAAATAGCCATGAAAAACCATAAACTCGTAGGTTATTTTATAAGTGATCAA
>Ga0102816_1000091_pt1 | contig 41698 bp, 49 predicted proteins | sample ColrivemetaGS545_FD_84509 | JGI IMG/M metagenome (GOLD analysis project Ga0102816, IMG submission 84509) | Estuarine microbial communities from the Columbia River estuary - Flood tide non-ETM metaG S.545 | ecosystem: Environmental > Aquatic > Marine > Intertidal zone > Estuary | place: USA...
ATTCAATGGTGTCATTTTATCTCCTAGAGTAATAGCGAGTAGTTTTACAAGGTACTCAGCTTGTTTTCAATATTTTATAAGTCATTTGTTAACTTTATGTTAGTTAAGCCCATATAAAATTTAATGTGTTTCAGCGTAGTTACTACCTGAACAACTATCAGAATCTAATCTCAATCTGAGTCCTAAGCTAGTTTCAGCCATTGTCATAGCCTTACTCGAAATTTCTGCTAACTCATCATGTGATATTCTGTTTTCATCATATGCAATCTGTAATTCATCATGTACGAATGCTAATTGTTTTACATAATCCTTGTAATTTGGATCACGTTGTTTTAATAAGTCATGTATATTTACCATCCAAGTCTTACACACAATAGCACCTCCACCTTGTAATAAATAGTTTAATGCAGCATGTTCACTAGAACAGTAAATCTTTCTACCATCTAATGCTTTAACATAACCCTTAGTCCTAATTGTACCTTTGACAGCACTAGTAAGAGCACTAAGTGCAGGTAAATTTGTATCAAAATCTGACACAACTTTTTTCATCTGTGCTACTGGCATTTTACAAGTTTCAGCTAAATTTTTAATACCTGATCCATAAATCTTGGCATATATAAATGTCTTAGCATCATCCCTTGTAGGAAGCCCTGCGGCATTTTGATTAACTGTATGTACGTCACCATTTAATACTGTATCTGCATACTCTCCATTGTCAAATGGGTGCATGTAGTGTGCTAACATTCTAAGTTCTAAACCTGATGCATCTGTACCAAATAGCTTCATACCTTTAGGTGCTGTGAATAATGATCTACACTCTTTACCCCAAGGTGATCTAACTGCTGGTATCTGTGCTAAGTTAGGTTTACTATGAGAGCACCTAGATGTACCAGTACCTAGAGTATTTACTCTACCATGTATACATTTAGTTTCTTCATTATATAACTTTATCCATGCTCCTGCACCACTAGCTAACATTCCTAGACGTTTTTCAATCATCATGTATTCAGATATTAATTCTGTAACAGGGTATTTTAAACTATCTAAAATGTCTTCATTTAATGTTGGTTTACCATCAGCTCCAAATTCCTTTGGTTTCCATCCAAATCTTTCAATAAGTCTTTGACCTAAATCATATCTAGAGTTTGCATTAAAAGGTTTATACTTAATCTCTGTATAAGCAGCTCCCTTAGTTCTATTAGCTGTCTTAGGGTCTTTATACTTAAGATTTTTCTTAGGTACTTTTACATTTAATTTAACTAGGAAATCTCCACCTAAATCTTTACAGATTAATTCAGATAATTCCTCTTTTCTATTGTTTAAATCTATTTCTAATTTTAAACCAGCTTGATAATCAAAATTAAAACCTTTCTCAGATTGTTCTAAACAAATCTGTTGAGTTCTTGTTTCTAATTTAAGAGCACCTTCTGGTATATTTTCTCTAACAAGTCTATGGTATAACCTTGCATTTACTTCAACATCTTGTACACAGTAAGATAACATATCTTCTGAGAATGTTTCAAAGCCAACCTCTTTACCGAAGTCACCTTTGTGTAAACCTAGTCTTAAACCATAAGCCTCTAGTGAATGTTTACCAATATTCCTAATCATAGCTAATTCAAGTTCTGATCTTTGGTTTACTGGTTTGTTCATAACTCTCCTGAGTCTTCTAAAATCTCTTTCTTTGATATCAGGAAAAGCTATCTTTGCTGCTATTAATGTGTCATATAGTTCAGCACTATGTGTCCATTTAGGATATAACTTTTTAATAGCTCTAATGTCATAATCAATTATATTGTGTCCAACTAAAACTGTAGCATCTTGTAAGTGTCTTAGACCTTCTTTAATTTGATGTGGTCTAAATCTTCTTACTTCCTCTGTGTCGAGGTCTTTGGTTACAATACAATGAATTGTAGTTAGTGACTCAAGATAGTTGTCACCTTCAATGTCAAATAAAAGTTTCATACTTTCCTCTGTTTAAAATGGTCAGTGTGATAGGAATTTAACCTATGCCCTCTGGATTTCCACCAGTTGTTCTCGTTAAGCGATCAACCTTAACTCTTCATTAAACTACACACTGTTAAGAGGAAGAGATAAACTTTTTACTCCGCACGTACCTCAATACATTGGACTCTTCCATTAATTAATTTAATTTACTACGTTTAATTTAAAACGAGAGATATAACTGATCACCTCCTTTAAAGTTAGAACATTTCTTCTGTTTCAGATTCAATTGGTTCAAACTCTTCGACGAATAGACCTGTACTTGGTACATATCTAATAGTGTCTGTAATTCCTGTATCGCCTGTGTACCTACACTTAAGTAGCGATAACTTAACTGTATTCCTCTCTTTCTCTGTCTCAGCCATCTGATCTCTACTCAAAGCTATAACATTATCTGCTAACTGCTTTAATGATCCAGAACCTCTTAAATTATTTACTGTAGGGATTGCACCTTCCTCAAAAGGTTTACCACCATTAGTACTATTATTTAAATGTGAAACCACAAATAAATGAATACCTAACTCTTGTGTTAAACTTTTAAGACTAGTCATAATATTATCTAAAGCTCTACGCTCATCAATATTACCATCCATTCCAGATACAAGCATTGTAATGTGATCTAAGTAAATAACTTTACAGTTTTCTACTTGAGCTAGATATCTAATCATGCTATATAATTTTTCAGTATCTAGAGCACCAAATGTATCTACGACATTTAATCTCTTATTTCCTTCTTCATCTTCTGCTGTACATAAACCTTCCCATACTTTTCTCACCTTTGGGTCTTTATTTGCATTTTCTTCTAGGTGCAATTGTCTACCCATCTTTACTGATACTAAGCCTTGAATAGTGTTTCTAATGCTTTCTTCTAAGTGTATAATCCCTTGATTATATTCTGTAGTATCATTGAAATGTACTTCGAGCTGTTTCATAAATGTTGTTTTTCCACTCCCACTCCCTGCTGTTATAATACTTAAATCTCCAATACGCATTCCACGCATTTTTCTATTTAAGCCTTTAATAAAGTCAGGTAACGGATGACTCTCTGTTGTGTCTACTTTGTCTAGAAGTTCTAAAAGTTTATTACCACTTTTTATTTCTTCTGGAGTATGTATTTTAGCTTGAAAAATAGCATTTATTACTTCTCTACCTCTACCCTCTTTAAGCATTTCATTAGCATCTTTTAATGGTAATTCAGCAATCTTACAGTACTTAGGAGGGAACATTGATTGAACCTCTAGTGCTGCTTTTTTTCCTGCTTCATCATTATCAAACATTAATACAATCTCTTTAAAAGATGTAAGGTATTCATAATTTCTTTTTATATCACGTTTAGCTGATGCAGCACCATTTGGCAATGAAACTACTGGATATTTGTTACCCTGTATCTCACTTACACTCATAGCATCTATTTCACCCTCAGTGACAATTAATTTAATCTTATCAGAAGCTTTCCATACATTCTGACCAAACATTGTTGATTCTTTAGAATTACCAGACCATCCGAATTCTTTATCTCTTGATCTATACTTCTCAGCAACAATATCTCCATTATTATCATAATAGTATGTACAGTGTTTACCATTGTGTACACCATATGTAAACTTCTCTAATGTTGTTTTGCTAATACCTCTAATACCATTAGGTATCTCAATAAAGCTTGGTTCAAATTCTTTTTTAACTTTTTTGTGTTCCATTGAGTCACCCTTTGCTCTTACATGTTTGCCACAAGCGAAGCAATGAGTACCGCCATCAGAGTAAATTGCATTAGCATCTGATGAACCGCAAGAGTCACAGGATGTTTTATATAAATACTCTGACGTTGATTCCATTAGTCTTCCTTATTTATTCCTAGTAACATTAATATAAACTTAGCTTTATATCTAGCTTCAGCATAATTATCTCGGAACATTACTTTATCATTAAGATATGTAGTTAACATTATTAATTTATCTTCGTAGTCCATTATACCCTCGCTATAAATATTCTAGCTTTTAAATTTAAATCACCTAAACTATTCTCATATGTTTCTATATCAATTAAATCAATATTATCAGCAATATGTTTAGCAAATTTCTTTGATAGTTGATCTTTAATATAACCTTCTAGACCATATGTGTGACTACTTAGAGCAACTTGTGCTTCTCTAGAGACTGATAGTAGGCAGCCTAGTTGTGCTGTTTTAGCTTCTAGAATATCTGCAATATCCTGAACTACAGTATGAGGTACTCTCTCATCATCAATTAATGTATTCAATATTTGTTGTTTTAATATGTTCATTTATACCCACTTATAGTAAGATGCTTGATCGTCACTATGTACTTCATAGAATCCGAGTCTTTTATACATTCTTACGAGTTTATCATAATGTTTATTTACTTTTTCTACACGACAGAACGCACTATGCAATCCATGTTCGTTTTTTAATTTCACAAAATGTTTTACCATTTTAAATAAAGTTGATCTACTTTTACTTTCTCTTACATACATATCAGCAAAGTAAATGCTTCTTAGTGTGTTATTACCAAGACCTTTATGATGTATAAGTTCAAATAATATAAAACCATCTTTTTCAAAGTGATAGAATCTAGGACTCTTATAATACTCTTGTGCATGTTCTTCAATCAATTTTAACTTATCTTCTGCATCCATATTATTCCTTTATAAATGAAATATGAGTACCAAAGTCTTCATCTTCTTCTGTATATCTTTTAGAACAACTAAGTTCAATTACCTGTATATCATCTTTCCATATCATTTTTGCGTGTGTTATTGCATCTAGTACAGCTTTTGCCATATTATCAATATCATATCTTGGACACTTAGGATTACTAGGTTTCTTTGGTTTAAAACATACGAATTCTACATTTACTCTAAATAAAGCTTTATCACTAATCGGTAAATAGTTAGCTATGGTCTTGAGAAAAGCATGTGTTTCTTTTCTATATGCCATGTAACTTTTACTATAATAAGAACCAAAACTTGTTACTCTAGGTCTACTAGCACTAACTGGCTTAGTAGGTATGAAAAAAGATATGGAGTTACCTTTTACAGTAACCCCTTTAATATTTTTTCTAGAAGTCATAGCTTCCACTAGATTGATCAAAAGATTCTTCTTGTTCTTCAGTTTCTAGATTGGGTTGTTCCATAGGGTCAAAACCATAATCTGAACCACCAGCAAATTCTACTACTTTAACAAGTTGTACTGATTTAAGACCAATTGATACACCAGCTTTACCCATAAATGTATACTGCTTAACTTCAATTTTAGCTCTAATCTCAGAACCATTACCAACATTTAGTGCTTCTAACTCTGCACCTTGTAATCTCTTACCTAATGCATTATAGATCGCAGGAGCGTTTACAATGTACTGTGAACCATCACGTTTAAGTCCTTTAGACTTAGACTTAAGTTTTACCTTGTAACCTTCTGGAGTCTTCTCATAAGGCTTCTGACCTTCACCAAACTCTTCGAGGAAAGAAATAAATTTCATAGACCTTTCAGATTCATCTAAATGTAATTCACAAGTATAATTACCAAACTTGTCAACCTTGTTTACACTGAACCATTTTGCTTCACCAATTGGTGTTGTTACGATCTGTTTCTTTGCTTCACTCATTCTTTTTCTCCTTATCACCTAAAGTGACTTTTGTTTTAATACCTTGTGGTATCTTTTGTTTCTTCAATATACTACACATTTCGTTTTCCCTAGTAATACTAGGTACATACACTTATATTATATTAACATATATAAATATATGGATATTACATATTGTAATATGAAATATTCTATATATAAATAATATAATACTCTATTATTTCTATAATTAATCTATTTTTTCATATTAATCTATTATATCTATTATTAACATTATATGTAATTCTAACTGGACACAGTATTTCACTTTGTTCAATATACTACACATTTCGTTTTAGTCAATAATATTAACAACTTAGGAGGATAGAAAATAGGAATATAAGTTATTGATTTTTGGTATTCATTTTATGGTATTTTGTGTATAAATGCGACATTTATGTGACATAAGGTGTCATATATCTGACACCCTATGAGAGGTAGGTATTAGAAAGTGTCTAAGATATAGACACCATTATTGTCTTTTTGACCAATCTTTGAGTTGCATAAAGCACATAGGTAATAATGCTAGTGCTAATATCTTGTTATTATTAGGGAAATTACCTATTAGTGTATAGACTACCATTGAAGATAGTACTATACATAATATTAATCTTTTCTTTGATTTCAGGTACTTACTTGAATAGTTTATGTGTGTCATATTCATTCCAATCTGATGTATTAACATTTTCTGTTGGGTAAGTAGCTTCTAGTCTCTGTGCAAAAGTTAATTTACCTTCTAATTGTTCCTTTAGTGTTCTAGTGTCTGTTGTTTCTGTCTCAATTGTTCCATCTGGGTATACTTTAGTAATTTTAGTCATTTGTGTCTCCTAGTAACCAACTTTCTCTAAGAATTTGCTTGTTGGTCTTAATGTTTTTAATTTGTCTTCAAAGTTATCATATGTCATATCATCCATTATAACTTCACCACTTGTATAATAAATCTCTTTGGCTTCAGATAAAGTTTTCTCTAACCAATCAGCCATGTACTCATTTCTATGCTCTGCACCTTTCTTAATTTCAATACAATGAATTCTGTTCCATTCATCAAGCCAATCTTTGAATTGCTTATGCGAAGAAGTATTCACTATTAAGTACCTCCTTTAAGTCTAAGTTACCAAATTCAGGTAAATCTGGTTGATCAAATTCTGGTTGTTGTGCTATCCAATTCTGTAAAACATCTTTGTTTTTGTAGATGTCGTAGAATTGCTGCCTAATAGCCTCATACATAGCTCGACTGTCTGACGCATGTGTTCCATAGGAGTCATGTATCATATTGAAGCAGACACCATCTGGTAAGCTATTAATAGTATTCTGTAAATGACAAGCATCCAGACTGTGAATTAAGTTAGGAGCAATAGAGTTACCATGCTTACGTGTGTTTGGCGTATCTAACGCATATTGCATTTGCACCATAACTCTTTTATTCCCTGCAAACTCACCAAGCATAGTATTGGCTTGAATAGTTTTTAAATTAGGTTTACGTTGTACCACTTTAAAACCATTCGGTGTTACCCAATCTATTGTAGTTTTCTTGGAAGACCTAATTATTCTTGGTGCTGCCTTTCTTAAAAATTCCATAATCTCTCTACCCTTAATAATTTTCATACCAATTGCATCCCATAAAGCATCTGTGTATTCTGTAATAACTTGAGTTCTATCCTCTTCTGAAAAATGTGTTAGTAGGTTATTTTCCTCAAGATATACTCTAACATAATCTCTAGTACCCATTTTAGTCCCTGCATATGGTACTGTCATTACTGGTCTTTTACAGGCTTTTCTAGTAACAGCTTCAATATCAATGAGTTTAAGACCAATCTCAGTTTTCCTTTGACGTAATAAGTCAATTGTAACCTCTTTGACATCATCATAAATATCTCCTTTTGATATATTATCCGTAAGATTTACTGACTTACCACCAACTTCATCTAAGAACATAGCTGATAGGTGTTGTAAACCATTACAAGAACCATCCATTGCAATTGATAAATAACTCTTAAATTCTGTACCTAATTTTCTATATGCAGCCCATTCAAAACAAAAAGCTAAGAAGTTCCAAGGATCATCAGCTTTATGCCAGATAGCATTGTCAGCTTTAGGATTCTCAGCACAAGCTATAATATCTCTTTCTAAACCTAAAATGAACTGATGTTTATCAAAGAAAGATAACTTATCCTCTCCCCAAGTGTTACAACCATGCATTGCTAAAAACTTTTCATCATCTAAAGTTTTAATTGCTTTACCTTCAGCAAACTGTAATAAAGCTTTACTATACTTATCACCTTGTGGGCTTAAAGCATTAGCCTTTGGGTAAAGTCTACCTCTATAATCAACATAGTATGCATAATAAATCTCAGGGTAATCTTTAAATCTCTTAGCTTCTGCAAATACTCTAAGCATTTTCATATACTTTGAGTTATCTGAAATCTCTTGGTTATGAATTGATGCTTTATGTTTTGACCATAATCTTACTACTTGTTGTTTCTCTTCGTCTAAATCTTTATATTTGATACCCTCGTAAGGATAAGGTACATAAGTGTATTTATCCATAACTGGCAAGTCACCAAACCCAAGATTATTCTGAATACTATATTTCATTATTTCATAAATCTTACTGTTAACTTTCAATGCTGTATTTTGTAATCTATTAACAGCTTTAAAAGTATTAGTTAAATCAGCATCCTTGTAATCTCTGTGTTTACCTCTTGATATAAAAGTGTATTTAAGATTGTCAGTGTAGTAACCACCATCCCTTAAGTTAGTCCAAGGTAAAGGCTTTTCAACCATTGGTGTATTATAAGCTGTTACTAAATTACCATTCTTAATATTATTAATAAGATATTCTTTAAACCATGATTTTAATATAATGTATTTACACTGACTATTCCCTGTGTTCTCAGTTGTTATACTAAATAGTTTATCAAATCTTACACCTCTTATCTCAGGAAGTACCAATGAGATATACTCTATACAGTAAAGTGCAGTAGAATGAAATTTTTGTCTCATACCTATTTCACCTAACTTTTGGTATCTATGTACCAATACACTAGCTGCTTGCATTTTCCTTTCTGTACCATAAGTTCTACGCTTTAAGACAGTTTGAAGAAATTTAAATCTCTCTCTACTATCCTCTTTTGATTTATGTAATAAGAATTCCTTTTCTAATAATAAAGCGAGTTGATTAGCAGCACTACTATACTTATTTTTAAACCCTAACAAGTTGATGATGGTTTTTACTGTATAGTGTGCAACTACTTCTGCACCTAAAACTTCAATCACTTGGTTTGCAACTCTACGAGGCATAGCTTTACCATTTTTAGCCTTCTCAGTAGCAATTAGTAATTCGTCAGCTAGAGCATCTTTATAATGCTGTAGCACTTGTGAAGCTCCTTTTACGTTGTCAAGACTTCCATTTTGTGAACTCTTATAGAACTCACGTTCCAACTTTTCTGTACTAATCATAAAGTTTTCACGTTCAATCTCTAGCTGTGTTTTCATATTATCCCCTATTATTTATACTTTCTCTTAAACTATCCAAGTATTCACTTTGTATTTTACCTGAATCATACAATTCAACAAATTCTAATATTTGCCCTAAACCATGATTAAAGGCTACTTTTGCATGTGTTGTTTCTGCACTTTCTTTTAAAGGTAATACTGGAAATTTAACAGTCTCAATAAAACCCTTTATTAAATCTATTTCTATTTTTTTCATAAATATCCTATAAGTAAAAGTTTATATAAATTGCTATACCAACCATTGCTGATATAGTGTCACTAATTAATGCAAGTGCAATAAATTGTAGATAACTATTAATACCTAGTTGTCCAGAAAATACATCACCTATGCCCATAATTGTAATAAAAAGTGTTGTCATACATTCTCCAATAAAGTTATTAATAATATCACAAATATTGCCAATAGTATTGATCTTGATACTATGATCAAACCTAGCAATTTGTCTTCATCATATTCTGTAACTTTCCAATAGTTTTGCTTGCGTAAAGTACGTCTTCGCTTACATCTTCTACTCATAAGTGATCTCCATTATCCTCAAGGATATATTTAAATAGTTCATAAAGCATTTCCATGCTATGTTGAGTCATATCCACAATTATTTCACCATTACCAAGTTCTTCGATAAATAGTAACCTTTTTTGTGCACAAAACTTAAATGATACTAAGTCATTGGTTGTAAATTCATGACCCAAATAAACTTCCCTAACTATCTTTTTTATTGTTGTGTTCATTATTAATCCCCCTTATTAGATCACCTATTGCCTCTAATATGTCTAATGATTCTTGTCTTGTGTAACCACTTCTAAGAAGTATGTCACCTAAATGGTTTGCTATTTTTAATAAATCAGATTTTTTCATTTAGTTTTTTCCAATCTTTAAAATGAAATAATGACATATTAGTGAATAACCCAACTTTAATATTGTCATTAAATTGTTCCAAAGTAACACCTTTTCTTACAAGGTAAGCAGTTAATGATCTTATATTACTTAAACATTTATTTCTAGCAACCGACTCTTGCATCCAATTTCTCTCAGCAGCGTTAAAGCTAGATAACTCATTTAAGTATTTGTTAATCTTTTCAAAAATGTCAGCATTAGACTCCCCATTTTTCTGTTTTTGTCCCACAAAGCCCCCAATATATACCATTTTCACGTTTAACAAAAGTCTTTAGACAAGGTGTATCTTTATACCTTTTATCAGTCTTACAGACCTTTGTTGCTCTATTCAGACTTTTCATATCTCTTGGATCACTTCCAAAAGTCATACCAGAATGATTTAAGATAATAGTTGCTATACATGCTAGTATCATTTTGTCTCCTTAAATTTGCACCTGATGCCAGCTCTTGTATCTTCAGTATTGTAACAGATTACTTCCTTGTTTTCACATCTACGCATCCAGTTACCTACGTCTTCACATTGCATCATGTAATGACTCTCCTGTATAGGTTTATCATTCACAACAGAATAATTATCTTGACGACTTTTACATCCAACTAATATAAACATTAGTAATAAATACTTCATTTGTTAAACCCCATAGCCTCTAGTGACCATACAATTAATAATAAAATACCACTTAGTATTGCTAGACTTATACCTAGTATTAAAGGTGCTGTTATAATTGCTGCTACTACTGTCCAAAACATTTTGTAACCCCTATTGTTATTGGTTTTCTATCTCTCAAGCTTAATTGTGCAAAATCACTATTAAAAACTTTCTTTTGGTCAACCCTATCTACAAAGCTATCATACTTGTAAGGATTATAAGTGACACCAAAAAACTCTCCTGTTGATAACTCTACTGGACAACAAATTGTACCTTCAATAAAAGCATGTACATTTTTACGCTTTTCTTTCAATACCTTTTGTCTACCACCTTCACGCACATTGTATTTTACATCTTTAAGACTTAAAGTGTCTACGTGTGCGATAACTAGTCCTGTTTTTCTATCTTGTACACTGTATACCTTTTTGTGTAGATTAAAGTATACTCTTACTTTCTTGCCAATCATAATTTTTCCTTTTCGATATAATCCTTTATAGCATCTTCTACCATTAACGGATTACATTCAATTCTATATGTTTTAGATAGATATTTAAAAGTTACCTCTCTTTTACCTACCTTAAAGTTAATATGTCCCTTTTTATATGGGATTATATGTGTATAGTATTGTATTTTACTACTTATGTTTTCTATTCTCATAATAAACCCCTTAATGCATACCCACCAGTAAAACCGCATAAGTATATAATTATTGTGTATATAGGTAATGGTATCATACTAGACTTCCTCTTATAACTCCCCAGACAACAGCTTGCAATTGGTGCGGTCTAATATTAAACTCTTGTGCCACCTCTTGATAAGCTTGTGTGATTAGTTTTACGTTTTTAAGTTTTTGTTCCATGCCTACACTTCTAAAAGCCCACATATCCACCGTTACTCTGTTACAAGTATCATAGAACATAATGTTATTAAAGAAGTTAACTGTTTTTATTCCTTTAAGAATTCGCTCAATTTCCTCTACTGTGCCTTGAGAATGGAAAATTGCCAATGCCTTTTTTCTTTGGTTCATAAAAGTGCATACCTTTGTTTCCAAAGAGGGAACACTTAAGAACTTATCAGTATCAATCTTATTGCGTTCCCATTTGTTATTCGGAGAAAGTGCAGCCATTATACCGATGACCTTTACGATGCTAATACCATGCTTAATTGATAAATTATATGCATAGTTATAAGCACCTTGATACCAATCGAAGCCATCATCCAGATTTTTTCGAGTAGTCTTATTGAATAACGCAATAATCTTTGTTTTATGTTGTTCTAATAAAGTGTTCATAAGTGTTCCCCTTGTGTTTTAAAGTGTTACTTGTTTTGCAATTAGTGCACCTGATATCAACCAACTATCTAAGCAAGTTTGTGTTAATCCTCCATCAAGACTTCTTAGTTCAATCTTATTAAGCCCAGCATCCTCAATAGTTTCTATAGACTCTACTTGTAAAGGTACATTTGCCATTACATAAGATACACCAGCATTACCCTTATCAAAAGAAAGAATTTGCCCTACTTTTATATCCTTGAAGTTCAGGCTATTATTCTTAGGTTCAGTTATATTTACTCTATGTAGTTCTCTACGTGGTCTTTTGTATTCACTAGTGTTAATATCATACCACTTTGTTTTACCATAACCGATATGATGTTGTTTCTCACATCTACGAATAGCTGTTAATGCTTGAGCTTGAGTGAATCTAAATTGTACCTCATTAGAATTTCTATCTAAACCTTCTACAAATACATACTCTTTACGTTTTCTATCAAAGTTTAAGTATCTTACAGGTATTTTCTGTACATTGTCTCTTACAATAATTGTCATTAAGTAAGCATAATCTTTTCTAAAGTGTGAATTCATTTTTAATTTCCTTTGTTTTGGTTGGTTGTTTATTACTATTCTACGATGAAAAATGATTTATTTGTTGGGTTATAACTCCAGTTATCCACTTCTACCGCTACATCATAAGGCACTTTCTTAAATTTACCTAACTTTTGCGGAGATTTGTTACCCATATATATTAGTGTTGCATTTCTATCACCAGTGACAAATAGTACACTTTCTTGCTTAGAGTCCATCACTAAATCTAATACATTATCCCAGTCATTAGCATTAATACAAAATGATAACTCTTGCTCACCCTTGTATTTACCTAAGTATCTAATAACGTCTACTTTTCTATCCTTTAACTCTTGATAAACATTTAAAGAGTTTTCCACGTTAACATCATAGTCTATCCCTTTTTGAAATACACTGAAAAAAATCAAATTGCCTTTTACTTGTCTCATTACTTAACCCCTTGTGTGTATAGTTCTATTAATTCTTTTGTTACAGGTATACTAACCACTTCACTTGGTTTTTCTACCCTTTTATTGTGTTTTAAATTAAATTTTACTCTCTTATTGCGTGTTTTTAACATTGCTTTCTTTGTTTTTCTCATGTTGTCTCCTTGTGTCTTACATCATCACTAAGTGACACCAATTGTTACCCTGATGTCACCTATCATAATATAAAATATTACTGTATTTACTGAGTCGGTTACGTTATTAGTTATAATACTTTTCGTTACACTTACTCTTCAGTTAAAGCATTGCCCTTACTTTTCAGCGGAATAAAGATTCTTTGACTACTATTGTTATAAATAATTGTACCCGTTTTCTCTTAAATCTAGCGGTGTCAGGAGCTTAAGCCTTTGACTGTTTGTTTCAGTCTGTGAATGTAGTGTTTACTAATTAATTTTTAAAGTGTAAACAAAGTGATCAATAGTGTAAAAATCGTGAATATAATCATCGCATTTTTAACATTCCATTCAATCATTTTGTTACCCTTTGTTTCAGTTGTTAATCTTATCGTATGCTACTCTCAAATACTTTAGCTTTATTTAATTATTTATTTGGTTACATTCAAGTAAGCTTTAAAATAATGTTTCAAGCTGAGGTATTAACCTTATCGCCTACGCTCTATAATACTTTAACATTATTTCACTTTAATTCAAGAAAATAATGATTATAATGTAATATATCAATGATATTAGTAAGTTAGATATAAAATAGAAAAAAATTAATAACTACATTATATAGACAAGAAAATAAAAGAATAAATAATTAGTAATAATACTAAAGTTATGATACAATTATACGATAAGATAGACAATAGCAACAACAACAAAGGATAATTAAATGAAAGATAATGACAATGGATTAACACTACTAATTATAATACTGATGATACTAGGTGCATTCATGGTGTCATCACAGATAACACAAAGAGAGATAGACACACACGATAAGACACTAAAGGATAAGAACAATATCACGTATAAGTTCTTCATGGATGCGAAGTAGGAACACTAGGTGTTATCTAATAATTATATAGTGGCACTAGGTGTTATCTAATAATTAGAAGAAAAAAACAATAATGATACGTAATTATGCCACACATTGTTGGCACTTTGGACACAACTTAACACCTAAGTGCCACGAATTGTTGGCATAGTGACACCAAAGTGTCGCATGATAAGAAATATTATCGTGCGATGTAAAACATTAGGGGGCAATTTGAGACACCGAGGTGTGAATTAAGGGGTGCAAGGGGGAAACTCGGTGTCCGCGATGTAAATACACTCCCTGAGAAATATTTTCAATTTTTTTAGGGACACCAATTAATCCTAGAATAACACTATTATATCCCAAATTGACCTCAAATTGACTAAAAGACGACAATACTAGGATTATTTATCAAATTCACCAAGTGTCAAAAGTTTAGACACTATTTGGGCAACTGATGCTCCTGTAGTGTTTGCCAGTATCTCTTCCAAGGTAGGGTCAAACTGTGTTCCTAATATGCCATGAAGTGCGTGTATACATTCGTGGGTAAATGTATCAATAAATTCTGTTTGAGATTCATATTCTGAGCGAAGTATGATTTTATCACCTTCATATAAACCAATAGCATTCTCTCTGTCACAGTGTGAATCATTGATAAGTACTGGTATTTCTGAACCAAGTATAGTAATTGAGTGTAGTTTTTTAGGTGTTTTGTACATATATCTCCTTTTTAGCTCATATAAGCCATTTTAAAGCGTTTTAGTGTTAAAGGTAAGCTTAGGTAGCCACATGGGGTCTAAAGTGTCTTAAATCTAATCCTGTGGATTCCTAGGCATATAAAATACCTAGAGACAGGACTACCATCGAAAGCGAACTAAGTATAGTTAAACTGCATTGTAACCTTAAGCACACATTGGTGCACTTCGTGTTCACTTTGTAACACATTGTAACCATTCGGTTATACCAATAATCGTATATTTTTATATATACCATTATTAGTATATTTATTCCCTATGCGCTATATCCTGATGTTATTCCTTATAGGGAATAGATAGTGGGATATATAGGGATAGTATAAGTATTAGTTCTATATATAATCTATTAATATTTATTATATATACCTTATAATCTATTTTTACATATTAATCTATAAGTGTTCTATTATAACATTAAATAACACTATATAAACCCCCTTTCCCCCTTTCAATATACTACACATTTGGTTAAAAGGTAATAAAATCAGGGGGATAGGAAGCTTGGTATCTATTGGTATCTACAGGTGTAACTACCTGTTTCTCCATAGTCGAATGGTATTGCCATTAGAACTTCCATGTTCTTCAAACCATTCATTTGCGAAGTCTTGTAACATCTTGTCTTGCATTTCTTCTTTACGGATATTAGTCTGCATTTCCTGATCTACGTCTAAGTAATCAAGAAAGTACTTAACACCTTGTGCTAATGCATCTAACCTATCATCATGTTTTAGTGAACCACGTTCCTTGGATATTCTACTAAGTTGGTAGAATAACATGTATTGTGGTGCTTTATCTGGTGAAAAGTTAGCCCTAGCAGTTTCATAATCTTCAACAATTGTCTTAGGGTCAAATATTAATCTATGTTGGTTCATAATAGGTTCAAGTGCATCAATAATTCTTAACTCTTTTTGAGCAGTTGCACGTACCTCTTCAATCTCAACTGGATAAACTTTTGACACTTTTGGTTTCAATAGTTGACTAAACATACCATCACCAAAGTTACTTTCTACCACTATTTTGTTTACTTTGTAAGCTTTTGCTATATGAGCAAGAGCATCAAGTGATTCATCAGTGTAACCACCAATTAATCCACCGAACTTTGGAACAAAGATATTACCATTCAATAATTGAAGCACAGTATAGCCTGTCTCATCTTTACCTCGCCCAGATGGGTCAATGGATAGGATGGTTAACTGAGGCTCTCTACGGACATCCTCGACCTTCTCAGGGGCAAAGAACTTTTGTCCAGCTATGGCAACATTTGGTAGGCTTGCCAAACACTGTACAGGATTATTACTCCAATATATCTCAACTGGAAGTTTATTATGTAATGAGCTTATTACTAAATCATTTATCTTTAGTGGGAATTTATCACCATCAGATAAACTAGTATCAAGCATAAATTGAAGTGCAAAACCAGAACGACCATAAGATAATTCACGTTCAGCTAAATCTTCATCACTAAATCTTGCAGGGTCAGTAGTAGTCCCAAACTCTCTAGTGAGCATCATATCTCTAACAATCTGTGCAAGTTTAGCACCATATGTCTCAGCTTGTTTCTCATTAGGCACTCTAGCACACCATATTTTCATATCGTAACCCTTAGTGTATAATACATTATATAAAGATAATTCCGTCTGTGGAGTACCTAAATACATAATTCTACCATCGGGTTTAATAACAGCATCAAACTCTGTAACGAGTCTAGCTAATTTTTCTCTTAAATCATGAGTCGCACTATTTGAGACAACCTCAATATCATCTGCAATGATGACATCAGCACGACTACCTGTTAATTGACCTGTGATACCAACTGACTTAACAGAAGGTGAACCACTTGGTTTACATCCATGAACATCAAATACGTTCTGGGTAGCTCTCTCTCCTAGAGATTTATCAGGTTCTAAATGTTTTAGAAAAGGAACATCACGAATAATATTCCTTACAAAGATTGCAAATGCATCAGCCCTATCACGACCAGCAGATATAATCATTACTTTTGTTTCAATATTCTTCCATAATAACCAACACACAAAAGCAGCAGTTAGATATGATTTACCAACACCTCGAAATGCTGATACCTGTATTCTTCTTCCTCCATGTTGAAGATATACACATATATCATTTTGAATTGGTGTTAAAGGTGGAAGCCCTAGATGCATCCATATAACATGTGCAAAGTTACGAAAATCCTTTTTCATAGCTTTAATTTGTTTTTCACTCAGATTCATCTTCATCCTCCACAAATGGTAGTTCACCTACAGCAGTAACCTCTTGTTCCAAAGCATTCATAGGTTTATTATATTTTATATCCGCAGTAACATCATTGTCTTTGAGGAATTTAATTGCAGCATTAATTTCTTGAATAGATGCTTCACCAGTTTTAATTCTATTAATTAAATCCATAGCAACCATCTGATGAAGTCCATTCAATAAATCTTCATTTGCCTTTAATGTTTTGTCTTCTTTAGACATCTTTAATCTCCTAGAATAAAGCTTTTAGTAGTTTAATTATTTGTGAATCACCACCAGCACTAAGTGGTATAGTGATACACGATATAACTATCATATACTTCATTTTTTGTTGAGCTAGTTTTAATAAACTAATCTCCTGTGCAACCTCAAATTTCATATCTGATAAAATCTGTGTATGTTTGTCTAATGTATCATTTATCTTATTGATGTCCTCCTTATCAAAACTCATTAATACCTCCTAAATATAGAGGGAGCTATTAACTCCCCCTTTGAATTATTATGTGAAATCTGTAGTAACTTCCATTGATGATGGATGCTCTATGAGAGTCATAGATGTCCCAGCACCAGTAGATAGTACCTTTAGATTTGTCAAAGTGTTAACACTAAATACTATAGTAGTCTGAGTAGCTTCAAATATATAATTATATTCCAGAGTGAATGTTGCACCTGTATGTGTATAATTATATTTAGTAAGTTTACTTACACCACTTCCAATATTCATACCAGCTAATATAGTCTTAGTATTATCAGCATTATCTGTAGTCTCACAAGTTATAAAACCAGATACTTGATACATTTTACCAACAGTTAGTGATGAGAAACCTAGGGCTGTAACATTAGTAGATATAGCTGTTATATCAGCGGATAAAGACTTCTCTTGATACTTACCAGTTAACTCAGGAGTCAAAGCAATATTTTGTGTAACTGCTAGACCCTGAATAGTTAAATGATGATAAGTAGCTCCTGTTGATAATGTACCAGATACGTCCCATCTAATAGCTAATTTATCTCCAGCAGTTGCACTAATTATGAAATTTTCTAAAGCAACATCAGTAGAATAATTACGAGCCATTGTACCTTGACCAACATATCCTGCACCAGAATCTAAGTATACTTGTACTCCAGACCATGATTTGTATGCTGTAAGATGTACAGATGCTTGAACAATATATCTACCAGTTATAGGTATCACATAATAATTTCCTGCTGGAGTCCATCCAGAATCAGTATCAGTGACTACTGTTTTATAATCAACATTAGTACTACTAGTTATACCCGAACCATCACTACCTTCAACATATAGGTATGGTAAGTCAAATGAAGGTGTCTCTGTTAAAGAACCTATATTTTCAAAATTACCACTAACTGTGTTATATACTAAAACGTCCCTGTTAGTTAATGTACCAATTGCAACATCACTAAGTCCATCTAAAGAACTTGCTCCACCACCTCCTGCGGCAGCTTCAGGTTTCCAATTACCAGAGGCACTATCATAAGTTAGTACATAATTATCAGTCAAACCTGTCATATCAACATTAGATAAATCACCAAGATTACCATCACCCAACACTGTAGCTACAGGAGCATTAACCCATTTACTTGTAGCATTATCATAACGCAATAACTGAGTATCAGCAGGACTAGTAATAGTAGTATCAGTAAGACCACTTAAAGTAGTTGCACCACCACCACTAGCAGAGTCTACTGCTTCCCACCTTGTATTAGCTTGAACCCATGTTAGTACTTGTGTATCAGTTGGAGCACCTACAGAAACATTTGTTAAATCATTTAACACTGTAGCTCCACCTCCACCAGTAGCAGCTATTGATTTCCAATTAGCACTATCACTAGTAAATAAAGCACTCGAAGTATGATTAGCTATACACATGTATAATTCATCAGCAGGACTTAGTATTACATTATCAATGACATAACCTGTTGCTGTTATCCAGTTCTGAATAGCACCTTGTGTCTTACATTGTTCAACCCAATAAGAAGCATCAGTAGAAAATAGAGAAGCACTTGTATGTGCTGTAGTACATCTATAAATATACTCACCATTTCTAACTAAATTATTAATAGCATAAGATGTAGCGTTTGCCCATGTAGATACAATATCTTCTGGAAATCCATTTTCATATTGAGAAGTAGACGCATTATATCTTAATACATGACCATCAACATTATCAACTACTGAAACATCAGATAAATCATTTAGACCATCAGATACATCACCACCAGCAACAGTCTTCCCCCACTTATTAGCTAAGTAGTTTCTAATCTGTCCCATTTGTGTAGCAGTTAATCTTCTGTCATATAAAATTATCTCACATATTTCACCTCTAAAAGATGTTGAACCAAAAGGATAACCTGATTCAGTACCATCATAACACTCAGCACCAATAGAATCTTCTGAATTTCCAGTACCAGCACTACCATTAGCAGTTTCAAAAACAGCTTTACTATAGTCAAGATTCTCAGTAGTCCAAGTCTCTACAGCACCATTAATTAAAACATCCATTGATTTGTTAGGTATACTAGACCTATGATCTACAATTTTAAGATCATTTGCTAACATATCATATTCACCAATCTTTCTTGATCCACCATTATCACCATGATCTCTACAAAATTCATAAGGAGCATAACCTTCATGTATATAATGTCTTAGTCTGGTAAACTCAGTACCACCCCAAGAATCTAGTAAAATCTGCTGTGCCTGATAACCTGTTTGACTTTCAGGTGCAGTAGTCATATCCTTAGTATTCCTATAAACATAGAATGTAGTTACACCAGTTTTACCACTTAAAGCATCTGATATTTGAGTACCTAGTTTAATATAATCAGCATTTGCTGCTGTTCTATCACCATTAAATGTTATACATTTCTGACCATTTAATTCAACAGTTCTCGTAGGTGCATTAACTATTGTACTAGTCATAGCATTATCAGATTTATCAGTCCAAGCTGTAACTTCATTAGACCCATTCACTGTCCATGCTGCATCATCAGCGGCATCTAGCCACATAACACAACCTGACACTGTAGTTGGATCAGTAAAACCACCAGCACCTTCTAAAGAATCTAAACGTGTATCTAAAGACTCAACAACTAACTGTAAACTTGTTTCACCAATTGCAGCAATAGTATCATCAAAGACAACATCAGCAGCATCAGGTGTAGTAGTTAAACTTGTTAATTTAGCTTGTTCAGCATCAGTGAAAGCGTTAGTATTAGCATTAGATTCATAAGCTGCCTTGATTTCAGCAGCAGTTTGATCTTGAGTAGCTGCACCTTCGATATTGGCAAGCTTAGTCTTTTCAGCATCAGTAAAAACATTAGTATTACTCTCAGCTTCATAGAGAGATTTAATTTCTGCTCCAGTTTGATCTTGAGTAGCTCCAGCTTCAATGCCAGCTAATTTAGATATTCCAGCAGCATTAGTAAATTTATTAGTAGTAGCTGTGTCATCAATGTCATCAGCGTCTAAAACTACTACTCCAGTTTGTGCATTTACTGAATCAACAGCACCTCCACCACCACTTGAGTCTACAACCCAATCACTATTTGTTATTCCATCCTTTAGAATATATTTAACATTGGTACTATTGACATAAACTGTCATACCTTGTTTTCTTCTTTGTGTGGTTATAGCATCCCTTGCTGTTATATCAGCTACACTTACATAACCACCTCGCCCATAATCAGCGTCATGTGTAGCATACTCGTCTAAAGTATCAGTAGGTACTATCTTACTGACAACTTTAGTTCCACTTGTATCTGCCATTTTAACTCCAATCGACCGTTATCGTGCCGTTTATAAGATTATAACTTCTATAAATATAGTAAGGTATTGATACACCTTCTGCATTTATAACACTTCTTGTTTCTAATACCCAATCATTCCAACTTAAAGCATTAATGGTTGTAGCTGTTAAAGCTCCAAAACTCTGAGGAAATGCAAAGTAGAAATATCTACCACCAGTACCATCATAAGTAATACTTTTTGTATGATTAGTTGATAATTCATCACCACCTAAAGCTAATAAAGCTGTATCATCTAATGATGTACTCGCAGAAACACCCCAATATCTTTTGTATCTCCAGCTAACACTAATAGTATCGCTAATAGTCTCAGATAATGAATTTACTGCACTTATATTATAAGTACTAGATGTAGCTGTTGTTTCAGTTTGATCAGATAATGTCTGAGTTTCAGTACCATCATTTGCTAAACTACCTGTACCATTAAGTGTAACAGAGTTAGTATTAATATTAGATGGATTAGCTATATCCCAAGTAAATACTAAACCAGTACCACTAAATGTAGCTCCAACTTCTAAACTTACAGAAGAAGAACCATTTACTCTAAAGTAATTAAAATAAGGGTATTGATAAGGATATAGTAAATCAGTTAATATACTGGTAATAGTAGCAGCACTAAATGTAGTACCAGCTTCAATACCACCTACTGCTTCAGGCATTGCTGTACCATTAGTATAAGTAGCAATTGCATTAGCTTCAATACCATCTAACTTTGTAGATTTAGCATCAGTAAAGGCATTAGTATCTGAATTGGATTCATATGCTATTTTAATCTCACTAGCTGTCATATCAGCAGTAGCACTATCTTCTATACCAACTAATTTTGCATTATCAGCATTTGTAAAAGCATTAGTATCTGAATTAGACTCATACATAGTTTTAATATCTGATGCACTTAAAGTTGAACCTTCTGACAATTCAGTAAACTTAGTGACATCAAGTGTTCCACTAGAAGTATGAGCAGTAGTACATTTATATATCTTAAGATCAGTATAATGTACAACATTACCTAAACTATATACAGTAGCATCAGTCCAAGCATCTAGACCTCCACCAGAACCACCAGCAGTAGCTCCATCTTCAATTCCTGCAAGTTTAGACTTTTCAGCATCAGTGAAAGCATTAGTGTTAGACTCAGCCTCATAAAGAGCTTTAATCTCAGCTCCAGTTTGATCTCCAGTTGCTCCAGATTCAATACCTGTAAGTTTAGATTGTTCACTATCAGTGAAAGCATTGGTGTTAGATTCAGCTTCATATAGAGCTTTAATCTCAGCTCCAGTTTGATCTGCTGTAGCACTAGCTTCAATAGCATTAAGTTTACTCAATAATGTATCAGTTAAAGCATTAGTATCAGCATTATTTTCATAAGCAACTTTAACCTCTGCATCTGATAAAACTCTAGATATAATCTCAAATTTAGTTCCATCAAAAGTACCACTTGAAGTATGTGAAGTTATACATTGATAAATAACATTTAAGTATTCACAAACATCATCAACCTCATATAATACTGCTGAAGCCCAAGGAGATAAATTCTCACCACTAACTGCATCTGCATAAGCTTTAGCAGCAACCAATGTAGCAGTATCTCCTGATGTAATAGCAGATGTATTAGCAGCTATATCAGCTTCATTTTGTGTTACTCTTATATCTAAGTCTGAAATATCAGAAATATTCTGAGCTATCTCAATGTCATTTGAAACTATAGCAGCAGTATTAGCTGCAATATCTATATCATTATTTGCTATATTAGATGTATTAGCAGCTATAGCAATAGAATTATCTGAAATATCAGAAGTATTAGTTGCTATGTTTGCTGTATTAGTTGCTATATCAGATGTATTAGTTGCTATATCAGATTCATTCTGTGTAACTCTAGCATCTATAGTTGTACTAATTTGAGAATTATCTTCAATTAAATCTCTAGTCTCTTGTATTAAATACAAGGCTTGTTCAGAGTCATCATTTAAATCAGCCTCAACTAGTTTAGAACCATCATTATAATTAGTTAGTCTAGTTGATATAGAAGACTCTCTTACTATAGTTACGATAACTCCATTTGCAGGAGCACTATTCATTACAATAGTAGTACCATCGTCCCAAGTATAAGCTGAAGTTAATACATCATCAAGATATACTTTAATATGGGATTTCTCTATATAAGGGAAAGAGACTACGAAATTAATCGTAGCCCCATTACCAGTATAGGAAACCTCAGCGTATTTAGCCATAATTTCCTCCTATTTCTTATCATTAACACCAATAACATTTAGCATCTGTTGTATGCCTAGCATGTTAGCGAAAGGTGTTGTTTTCCTAAATTTATCCATTGCCTTTTCACCATCACCTTGCAGTACAGCAGAAGCTCCCTCAAAAGCATTCTGTGCTAACTGACCTACTGGTTTTGATGATAAATCAAAGTATTTTTTATTCTTTCTAGTAAATGAAGAACCAGATGTAATGTCAGGTAAACCTAGCATCTGTGATCCTGTAGCTACATACATATCCATAGAACCAACAAAACCAGACCTCCAAATTCCTAAAGACATCGCTCTAGCTGGATCATCCATTATTTTGTTAAATCCAACATCGTCTCTACCTGTACCAGCATATTTAACTTCGTCTCTAACACCAATAGATAAAGTACCCATTGCTGATGCCCAGAACATATTATTAACAAACTTCATAACCTCATGTGGATCATTATGTTTAATACCATTATATAAGTTACCAAAAGCAAAGCCTGTAACTTTAGACATAGCATTAACACTAAATGTTCTAAATTGGTTTAGTAGTTGTCCAATACCTGTAGTCATCCATAAAGCAGTAGTTGTTGAGTCAGGGTTAACATGAATATGTGATGTTTGAAGTTTAACAACGTCTCTAAATGCATCTTTTGCTTCTGGCATCCATTTATCAAAATTCATTCTAACTGGATTACCTTTGTCATCAAACTTAACATGCTTCATATAATTATCTTTTATAGAATCATATAGCTCATTAGTTTTAAATACCTTTTGACCACCATCATCAACCCAAGTACCTAAACCAGAATTCTCAAGTGCTCTATTAGTTGTCTTTTTATTCAAACTAAAGAAAGATTTAATAACACCATCTGGTTCTTGACCCATAAAATGTCTACCCCACTTAACAGCTAGTGCATTAGCAGTAGCCCTACGTGTGGTATTCTCTATCCAGCCAAAAGTACTTTTAGTAACACTACCTAAAGCATCTACACCACCTTCAACATTAGCTAACATACCACTTTTATAAATCTGCTGTGATTTAGAAACACCTCTAGATGTAAAAGCCATATCTTCAAAACCTATACCTATTAGGGATGTCATATCATCAGTTAAAGATGCAAGTCTCTCAGTAGGTGTCTTAAACATGTAAGCTCTGTCTAGTGAAAACTTAAAAGAATCCATAACAGGTTTAATAGCATTAAATGCTCCAACTTCAGAAACAGTACCAGAAAATTCAGCTAATGATGCAATACCTGTATCTCTTAATAAATTAACAGCAGTTATTTTCTTCATCAATCTTATAAAATCATTTGCCTCTGCATCTATAGTATCAGCCTTACCACCAAAACCACCATATTTAAAAGCTTTAATATCTTGAGATAAAATATCATCAAGGTATTTAACTCTCTGTTCAATATGATCAGAACCACTATCTAAAAGTCTTTTCTTTTCAGCTACAAGTGCATCACGTTTCCAAGCATCCAGTGCATTAATATCTTTTATACCATGCTCGGCAGCAGATATTCTAGCAGCCATTCTAGAGTTATATCTATTCTGTGTATCAATAAAATTGTCTTCTAGTATATCAGATAATCTCTTACCATTAGAATTAGGTATTTCAATATTTAAATCCAATTCAGTTCTCTTACCAAGCTCTTTCAATTCATTAGCTAACTTTCTAGCCTCAGTATGTCTAATCTCTGACTCAACAGCATCTATAACTGCTTTTTCAGCTCCTTGAGCTTCCTGTGTTTTAATGAATTTATAAAGATTATCTAAATAGTCCTGAGTAACCTCAATATTGTTAGTGATGTCTTTATGTTGAATACCATAAACAAAGTTTCTAGATTGTTCTTTAATAAAAGATTCTTCAATAGGAAGACCACTATCTAGTAGTGATTTTCTAATTGCAGTTTCCACAGCAGCTTCTAAGTCTTGCTTAGGTATAAGTCTTGCCTTACTGGAATCCCATGCTCTATGAATATAGTTTTCACTATCAGCACCAGCACCTACAACACCATGCTTTTCAGCTAGTTTTGCAATCTTTTTATTTAAAGAGTTATAATCCTTTGTAAACTCATCAGCTATTCTCTGAACAGTACTATCAGGGTACTTTGATTTAAAATCATCTATAGACATAACAAGCCTATCTTTAAATATTGGCATTACTTCATTTTCAAAAGCATGAAAATCTCCAAATACTTTCCAAATCTTTTTAGCTCCTTGTCCTTTATACATATGCTTAAGTAACTCATACCCTCTTGGTTTATAGTTATCCATTTGCTCACCAAAGAATGTCTGTTGATAAATTTCTTTTGTTTCATGTGCTCTAATAGCTGACATACCAACTCTACCACCAGCGTCAGGAGCTAACCAATTATAAAGACCAGCTACATAATGATTATCACTATTAACATGATTACCCTTGTTTAATAGGTATTTAGTCATTAAACCATCTGTATCAGAGGCAGTTCTTAAAGTATTATAAACAAAACCACTAACACCAGAGTCTATATTAAGAGGCATATTCTCCATCTTAGCTGATACTTGGTTTAAAAAGTGATTAGTGTTCTGTCTAGGATTACTAGAAAGCTCCTTAATTTGATTTTTAAGTACCATTTCATATCCAGACTCTCCTTCAAATACTAATTGTTCAGCAAATTTACCACTTTCAACATGAAAGAATTTTCTCAAATCTTCAGGCTTACTTAAAGTTTTAGGGTCAATTCCAAAATCCTTAACCATTTCTTTGATAGCAAACTCTTTATTAAAAGCTATTCTTAATTGTGGATGAGTACCATCTACAACTTGTTTTAGCTCATTGATAATATTTTTCTCATCCCTCTTTGATATCCTAACAGCTTTTTGTAATTTATTCTTAACATCCTTATATTCAGGTGTTCCCTTTTTAAGAGTCTTAAGTTCTTTCTTATATAAGTCAACCACTTTACTATTATTGTCAAATTTAGAAAGTAGATTTTTTCTTATATAATTACTTTTTCTTACTTTACCATCAGCTAAATTTTTAAGTATCTGGAGTTTAGATTTATCATCAGTTTCCTTAGCAACCTCAGCAACTAATCTTTTTGCATTAGACTCACTAAGAAGTAAAAATCCATCTTCATTCTTTAGTAACTCCTTAACAACACGACTATTCTCAACAGTGTCAACAACATGCCTAAGACCTGTACCTACTGATACACCAGCTAGAAATAAAGCTGGGTGTGTAGTATAATCGTCAACCAAAGCATTTGCTCCAACTTCATAAAGACCTTGCTCAACTGTTTCACCACCTAAGAAGTAACCAAGTCTCTTAGCTTTTGTTAGTGAGTTTAGAGCTTGACCAGAAATCTTAGCAGCAGCAGCAGAAGCAACAGCACCACCTATAGGCATAAAGAAAGCACCTTCAACAAGCATGGTTGACAGAGAACTTATAGCACTTACTGCTGGATTCTCTTTTGTATATTCTTCCATTCTATTTAATCTTTCTTTACGCATAGATAACATAGTAGCAGCTTTTAAGAAGTCTTGTTCATTATAAGAATAATCCTCTAACAATACCTTTATCTGTTCTGGAGATAAGTCTTTAGTCATTTCAGTAAATAATATCTGATTTTTTGTAGGATCATAGTTTGGATCAATCTTATCACTTGTTTCAGTAGCAAGCATACCTTTTTTAATAGCTCCACCTATTAAAGTTCTCTCCATCATTGTATCTGAAAAATCTTGACCAAATCTATCAATATCTTCCTGTTCTATATCTGGAATTTTCTTAGCATTCTCAAAAATATAGCTAGGAGCTTCAGAAACAAAGTCAGCAACAGTACTAGCAATAGTACCAATTGTACTGGGGGAATATAGGGGTGCTCCTGTAATTTCATATCTTTCAGCTTTCTGTTTTGAGAAAGTATCAACTGATTTTAATGTATCATCTATACTCATGTTAGGTTCTTTTTTGCTAACATGTTTTACTAATTTCATAGCATCAGCAGCATTATTAGGTGTATAATCTAACTTTGTAGCTTCAACAGCTAATAAACCTTCAACAGCACTAGATTGAACTTCTTTTGACATTTGATTATTATTAATCAATTCAATACCTGAATCAATATCAACCTTCTTTTCTGGCTTATTAGCAAACTTTTTCAAATAAGAAGTAGCCTTAGTTCCAAAAGCATCTTGAGGTACTTTACCGCTTGCTAACATATTAGAAGCACCCTGAGCACCTACTAAGTGTGAAGCGGCAAGAAGACCATCTGCTGTAATTGGTATACCTTGGAAATCAGTACCGATCTTATCCCAAGCACCAGTTTTCTGTAAGCGTTTCTTTAACATTGGAATCCACTTACTAGCAGCAGATTCCTGAATGTCCTTATTCTTTAAAAAGTCTTCCTTACTATTTACACCATCTTTACCAAGCCATTTACCTTTACTATCTTTGTAACCTAAATCTTGGAGAGCTAATCCACCAAACTGATATTTACCTATATAGCCTAAATCATTCACAGCATCATACTTACCACTGGACTCACGCATCCCAAGTTTTTCTAAGAAATCATTAGACATATCTGGCTTTTTAACTTCATCCATATTTACCTCCAATTGTTAAGTTTTTCTGTCCTTACTTTTAAGGATTCTTTAATCTGTTGTTTTCTATCTCTTTTGTTAAAGATTTTTTCATAGTAATCGTTACCAATTTTATCTGGATTAGAAATTACTTTTACATAATCATCATAAGAAAAAGATTTTAAAAACTTATCACCATAGTACACATTATACTTTTGTGTTTGTCCAAAACCTACACCTCTTGAAATACTAAGTTCACTTTCATTTGACCATTGATCAAACCAATTATCTCCTGAACCAAACCAAGGACTAGAAGATGCTTCTTCATACTCTTTCAGAGTTCTAGCATATGCAATAATACCATCTTCAGATATAAGATCATGCTTCTTTGGAATAGCTATTTCATCACCATTAGGCATTTCAAAAGACACATTGTTTTTCTTAAATATTTCAACAGCTCTCTCTTTGGCTATCTTATCTGGGACATTAGCTAATTTCTGTAGGTTGTAATAGTGCTCTATCTCATCAGCATTTTGCTTTATTCCTACGTAATCATCTGTTGTATCGGGAGCATTTGATGCTACCTCTTGTAACCAAGTCTTATCTACAGTGTCACCATCTATTGACTTAATATATCCAGAAGTATTATAAGTAGTAATCTTCTTTGATAGTAATTCTAGAGCTTCTGTCTTCTCTGGTCTTGTTAATGAAGTGTCTTCTAATATCCTAGCAATACCTCTTACTTTAGATACTTCTACTGCACCAATAAGTTCCTCTACAGACCTATCTGTTCCTACAGTAATAGAGTCTAGCTTATTAACAAGTTTATTAGCTTCTAACCACTTATTATCATCTTTGATACTAATACCTGATGGTATATCAAATTGTTTTGTAAACCTTTCAGGAAGTTGTCCGTTAACTTCTAAATAGTCTTGTAATTTACTAACTACTACTGGATTAGATAATTGAGAATTTACTACATCAATACTAGGTGGTTCTCCTGCTATTTCCATAATATCAGTGAATGCTCTATCATAAATTGATTCTCTTTTCTTTTTATCCATAGTGCTAGTAATATCATACCTTTTATTACTTAAAGTTTCTAGATAATTAGATGTATTACTTAATAACTCATTCTGACCTTTAAACTCTTTTCTTATCTTATGCTCATCTTCAGCAGTTAAAGGTTGTCCAGATTGTTTAAATCTATCTAGAGCTAAGTCTACATCTACACTAACACCTTGATTAGTTTGTACATATAGAGCTTCTTTAAATCCTCCTAGTGCAGTTTTATAATTAGCTTTATCAGCTTGTTGTCCTTTACGTATAGCAACACCAACAAGTTTCTGATAATCCTCATCAGAAGCATTAACACCTACAAGTTCCATGAACTCTTCGGTTTGAACTAAATTAGCTAACTTAGAATTCTCAGGATTAGCGAGTTGAATTGCGACACCTTTCATATAAGCTTTTCTAGCATCACCAATAAGTAAACCTTTATATCCTACTTCACGTTGTTCCTCACTTAGAGGTACTGATGAACTAGATGGTGTTTGTAATGCCTCAGTAGATGATTGTATAGTATTAGAAGCTTCTTGTAGATATGCCTTATCAGACATTAAACCTTTAGAATACATATTTGAATTATCTAAACCTACTTGTGATGTGTAATCTGAAACCTTTTGAGTACTAATAGCATCCCTTCTACTATACATACTTGGTACCACCTGAGCACCATAACCTTCTAAGTCACTTCTTAATTGATGTATAAAGGGTTCATCTTTATGTTTCTCTAGGAAACTATCAGAGTACTCTTTATATTTTTGCTTTAACCCATCATCACTAGTATAATCAAAGTCTTTAGTATTTTTTATGTTATCTTCAACATGCTTAAGGAAATCATTACGTAGTTTAGCACTAGCTATTCGATGCTTTTCTTGAAGATTTCTACTATAAATTCCATCCGCTGATGTGACTAATTGTTGTGCCATTCCAGACAACATATCAATACCTTTAGCAGCATTCTCAGCTTTCTGTTGTGCTCTTATGTCCTGACCTTGTAGGTTTGTCCTCTGTGCTTGGTTTAGTTGTACTTGTCCCATTTGAGGTTTATTAAAAAACTTTGGCATATTTACCTCCTATTTTAAATACTTTTTTAAAGGCTTATCGAACCTACCATTATTTGCAGCACTACTAAATGTTGAAACACCTGATGCTAATATTGCCATGTTCTGATTAGCTTCTGCCGCACCAGCATCAAATAGATTAAGATTTTTAATAGCTGCTTGATTAGCTTGCCCTTCTCTCATTAGTCCAATGAATTGATTATCCTTCTGTTGGTCACTCATACTTTGATTTTCATTATGAGCTTCACTCACACCCCTTGATATTTCAGCATCTAATACATCTACTGTTCTACCAGATACTCCTGAACCAGCAAAAGCTTGAGCAAATAAATCCATAGCTTCTAGTTTATTCTCTTGTATTGCTACATCATTTTTCATTTTTTGTCTATTTATTAGTTGCTCATTGTTGTGCATATTTTGAGTACTTAACATAAACTGATCTTCCATCATATCCATCTTAGCTTTGTTCTGTTTAGTTAAATTTCTAGCTGCATTAACTGATTGTTGTGATTGTTGCATTCCAGAAATAAGCATTGATGCACCAGCGGCAATACCTGTGGCTAACCAAGTCATATATCCTCCTTATTTTAATTGTTTAAGTTCAGAGAAATCTTTTGCAATAATTTCATCCTCTATATCGTCTAAATCTGTTTTATCTGTACCATGTGATGTAACCCATACACTATCTTCATGTGATATCACAACTCTCTTTGTAAAAGGGTCAGATACAAATATATAGGGTGCTTCATATGTATGGAAACCCATTTCAGATATCACTGATACCTTACCCTCTGTTATTATATTAAATGTTTTACCTCTGTGTATCTTACTTATTAAAACTTGTCCTTTAGGTATAAATAGTTCTCTACCATATACGCCTGTGGCATAATGGTGTTTTATCTTCCCTTCATTAAATTCTTGCATACTATAAGTACCATCTAGTGTAAGAATTCTCCTTTCTAACTCACAGATAACTGCTCGTCTTTCATTCTTTAATTCTGTAGATGGATTTAAATCACTACTAAATTCAGTAATTACTTTTTCTATACTTAATGTAGGTAAATTTTCACTCATTGTTTTACTCCTAAGTAAATAGGGGGGAGTTACCTCCCACCCTGTGTTATTAATTGTCCTTGCCATTCAATACTATTAGCTCGTAATGGTGTAAATACATTATCAGTAGTTATTTTAATTGTAAGGTCTTGTGATCTACCATTAATAGGAAACCTCGCAGTTTCATTTGTAACAGCATCCCTACCAACAACTATAGTACCAATCGTAGAAGGTACAAAGCTATGAATATAATCACTTCTATTTGTTCTTGATATAATAGCTTTAAACTTACCACTGAAAGTCATATTTATAGCCATCCTTCTTAACATTAATAAAGTATAGCCTAACTTAGTTTGACCTTGTTGTGTTTCCTGTCTAGGGACTATCTCACTTAATGTAAAACTAGAGTTATAATATATACCATCAACACTATTTGCATCCCCAGATGTTACTAACTTACCTATAGATTTATCTACTGTTACAACATCATCTAATAATGCAGATAAAGTAGTATCTTCAGTATAAAAGTCTAGGTAAGGTTTATAACCTATCTGTGTATCAGTATCTTCAACAATTTCTTGAGGTGTCAACGTCATGTTACCATATACTGTTTGACTATTACTAATGTCTTCAAATATGAATTTAATAATCTCACCCTGTGCGAATATATATTTTATATCATATTTAAAAGTCCATTTATGCCAAGCATTCTGTACCATACTTCCGTCAATAACATATGTATGCTGTACATATAATGATTTAGGGTCATCATCAGTTCTCACAATAAATACATCATTGCTAAATAAAGATTGTATAACCTTACCTCTTATGAATCTTTCACAATGCTTAGTAGCTGAATTGTCTGTATAACCAACTCCAGTTGTATTATCAGGTGCAAGTACTTTTATTGTACTAAAACTACCCTGCTTTATCGGAAAGTACATAGACCTTCTTACAGCTAAAGGTACATTAGTGCCTAAATCAAAAGCTGAAGCTTGAGTGAAGATAGCTGATGATATATCTAGATTTGTAGGTAATGCTAATTTACTTTGAGACAGTCCAGTATCAATTGTCAATGTATTATCTATATTAAATATATTTCTGATAGGTTTATAACCTAATCTAGAAGAATCAAGTTCTAAATCAACAACATCACTAATAAGATAGCCAGATGTGGTTGTTCTATATAGATTAAATATATCATTTATTACACTGAATACAAGAGTATCGTCTGTAGCATAAACTAGCCTACCATTAAATAATGCTATATCATTAATTGTCTTATGCAATATTGTAGGAGGTCTGTTACTATAATTATCACCTACAGTTGGTTTATTACCTTCGGTATGTGATATAGTAATATCACTTGCACTATTCTTTATTATCTGTACTGGTAGTGTTGTTTTATCAAGTGGTGTAATGAATGGTATAACATCTTCAACCCAGCCTAAATAATCTGATGAGTATCTTAAGTAATATGTGTTAAGACTATCATTTATATCAGGATTAACTCTTACTAGAAAGTTAGTCTCACCATAAACATCATCTAAACCTCTTGATGAAGTAGTACCAACACAGTCTTCAATTCCAGTAGCTATCCTTGCAGGTAATCTACTAGGGTCTGTAATTGTAGCCTTATTACCACCAGTTGCTTCATGTAACAGGTGTATATGATCTCCATAAGAACATTCAACACTAAGTCCTTGTTGTAAAGCATTACCTCTAGTTATAACTGTATTATTAAAAATATAGTTATCATTTGAGGGAGCATATGTATCCATTTGACTTTTTAGTGCTGCTATGATAGTTGCTGGAGTACTAGAGGTTGATCCTGTAGCTGTTGCTACTACCACTGGAGTGCCTATACCTGAATCAAACTTTATAGTATATACAGCATGTTCAAAAGCACCACTTACCCATATCAAAGTTCTCTTCTCTGTACTATGATTAACATATCTATCTTTTCTACCATATATATCCACAGAAAGTCCACCTAATATTGGTATAGTGTATTTAAAATCATCCCTAAAATACTTAAAGTAAAAAGCCGTTTCTTTTTCAATAAACTTAACTTCATTAGCCTCTATAGTACTTGGATATGTACCGATAATGGATGATCCCCCAGAAATTCCACTCATGGCAGTTGAATATATATAAGCCCTCTCTTGACCTACATCAACACTTTGCGTTAGTATAGAATAATAAGCTTCATAATCAGCACCGTCCCTGTAAACACACCATCCCATTATAACACGTTCTGTTTCACTTATATCTATAACTAAACCACTTAAATCGTCTCTAACCGAGTCTGGTAATTGTGTTGGGTTATTAATAGAATCTATGTCATAGTCATCATATGCAACTCTCTTTATCTCTATAGAGTCAATGTTTGTTCCTGATGTACAACTAATTGTAGCATTTATAAGAGAAGCTTCAGCTCCAACGTATTCACATTCAAATTTCTCAGTGTTATAAGGTGTTGTTCCTTCTGGTACTACTGCCCATGCTCTACCAGCATAACCACTAGACTCTCTCCATTTTATTCTCAAACCACTTATATGACTTGGTTGATTCTTATTTAGATTAGCTTTTATACCAAATATTACCTCTGAAGATGATGCTGACACCTCTTCACCTAAGTAGTAGTCTTGATCATACTGTGTGTAGAACCAATTAGCCCAATCAAATGTATCACCGTTATCGTTCCAAGCTCCCCAAGTTGTTGAATCAATAGCAATTGATGAGTTAGTTAAACCACCAAGTCTTAATTCAGCGGTTGAGTCTGCTGATCCTACTCCCTTTTTTATCTTAAGCCACATAGAGCTTGTTGATACTGTGCTATAGAATGATGGCATTCTAACATTGTCAGAACCCATTTCATAACTCACCTGTACATCAATAAACGGAGGCATTGAATCTCTCCAAGTAGTATCTACATCTGCCTGTGTAAATCTAGTTGATGACCCCTTAGTTAGTGTAGTAAATCTGTATAAGGCATTAGCTGGTGATGATTTAGTGTTTCCTGCCGCTGACTGTCCATATTCAACAAAGTCTGTATGTGTATCATTCCATATTACAACAACATCACCAAATAAGTTAAAGTCATTTCCTGCTATAGAACCATCAACACCTACATACATGAAAGCATCCATAGTACTACTCCAATCAGTCCAAGAGCCTTGAGAACCTTGTCCATCAGCCCATTGTACTCTAGGTAATTCAAAATCTGTAAGGTCTAACTCTACAGTAACACCTCTGTTTGCTATTACAAACCTATCTGAAGTCTCAACAACTTTTAAGTCCGATGGGTCAGTATGGGCTAAATAGTTTTTTACTGTATTTGATTGTACAATGATAATACCTTCGTGTCCTTCATCAAACCTATAAACAGTACCATCAGGTTTTATACCTATACAAACAACTTCATCATCTATAGTTAGATTAAACATTGCATGTTCTTCAGTATAATCTCTAGAACCATCATGTGCAATTATGTCATCTAATGCTACAGGAGTCCTTCTAGCAAGTCCACTAGAAACATCAGGTATCATATTTACTTGTTCTTCTAATTGGTTGTCTAATCTAACACTAGGTGCTTGCTGTGAAACACCATTTGTTAAACTACGGACAACACGACTAATTAAGCTCATATTACCTCCTATCTTCTATTTTTAAATGCTATATTATAGCCTCTTGTTGTTGCTACCATATTTAAGTCTCTATTATCAATATCCTCTCTCTCTACTTCTAACCTATATCTTGTTATATCTTTTTGTATAGCTGCTTCTGCCACAGGTGATCCAAAATATTCAGCATTATACCTTAATTTTGCTAGGGCTACTATATACTGTCTGAATGACTGAGGAAGGTTTATAAAAGTTAATTCAGTTACCAAATTTAATATTACTGATTCTGTAAATACATCTGTGTTTTCTACTTTATTAAATATTTTAAAACCACGTTGTACATACCTACCATAATCATTTGGTAGTTCACAGCGTAGTGTGTCTGATGGTAAATTTATATAACCATTTCCATCAGGTGCTTTTTCAAATTGGTCAAGTTCATTAAACCACCAACCTCTAGCTTGTTCTTCTTTTGAAACTTCATTTAATATTCTCTTAGCAATAATTGCTTGTTCATAAGTACTTGAAGTACTCGATACTGCTGCATCACCAGTTACACTTAGTATCTGGTTCATTGCATCTAATTCTATATTTGTAGACATATAAATTCTCCTTATTTAGTTTTTTAAAAAAAAGGGGAAGCAATTAAGCCTCCCCCTATATAACCCCTATAAGGAGTTATTATTATGCATTAGTCATTTCAAGTGAAATAGCTGATGCATGGTTAAGAATACCATAACCAACAGCCATTTTCCCTGCCATTAAGTAAGCAAGTTTCTGAGGAATGTAATCAACTCTTACATTTACAGAAAGTAATTCTAAAATACCAGCACACTCTTTAGCAAATAAAAGTCCAACACAGTTAGTTACTCCTGTTGTTCCAACAAAAGCTGGAAAGTGTGGTGAGTAAACTACTTTAGAACCTAGTACCATTGGTACTCTACCTGATTGTGCGTGAGGATCACTAATCCAAGTAACACCAGAGTTTTGTGCGTTGTTAAGTAGTGCAAAGTAGTGTTGTGGTCTTAGTAAGAATACTGGATCACCAACAGCGTCTTTGTCTCTGAACTCAGTCATTGCAGCAGCCATTGAAAGGAATACCTCTTCACCTGTAGCTACACCTGAAACAGATACTATGTCTCTTTCTGACTTAGCTGTAAAAACGTCATCACCATTAGTGCTAAAATCTCTAAGACCAGCAGTAGTAGCAGCAGCAGCATCAACTACTCCAGCAGCTTCAATTACCTTAAGGATAATGTCTTGATCTACTTTTTTAGCTAGTGCTCTACCGATAGACTCAATTTGTGCTGCTTTAGAGTTATAATGTGCCATTGCTTCATCTAAATCAGATAACCAAGAGTGTGCTACAGTAAGATCACCAATTATGATTTCTCTCTCTGTTGCATTGATAGATTTATCCCCAAGGTCAGTGATAACCGCTTCTTTTCTAGATGAAGCTTCAGCATTACCTACGATTGGGAAAGATTTAGACTTTCCAGACTCGATAGAGTCATTTGTGATTAGTGGTCTAGCCACGTTTGTTGATTGAAAATACTTTAAAACGTCTGTTGCTGCTTTCTTTTGAAATAGCTCTCTGTCTACTGTACCATTTAGTACAGCACCATCGTTAGCACCTATTGAACCATAAGCCATAATTTACCTCCATGTTAGAACCCAGATAGATTTCTCTTTGCTTCTACTTTCGCAGCGAATTCTGGGTCTTGTTTATATTTAATATCCATTGTATCTCTGATGTACTCTTGAGGGTTAGAATAAGGTCTACTCCCTTCATTTGATGTACCACCAGATTCGATCACTTTGTTAGGGTCTTGACCGTTTGCCCTTAGATATCTAGCTTGTAAACCTTCAACAGCTAATTTTGCTAGTCCGATATCACCAGATTTTAATACAGCATGGTTAAAAGATGCAATATCAGTGTCATCAAGATTAGCTAAAGCCCATTCTTGTAACTCACCATATGCCTCTTTACTACCTACTACACCCATAATCTCGGAATCATTCTTTGCAATCTCAGCTTGTCTACCACTCACAATAAGATCAAAATGCTTATCAATACCAGCCTCAGCTAGTTGTTGTCTCTGCTCTTCTGATAACTCACCATTAATAGCGGCACTAACTAATTTATCTAAATTTTCTGAAAAGGATTCGCCAGCTTCCACATCACTAGGTTTATCACTCTTCTGTAAACCAACTTCACTTCCATTAGTCTTAATTGAAGTATCTTCTTGCTTACCTTGTGTAGAGGTTTGCTGAGTTTCTTCACTTACATTACTAACATCTTGTGCCGATGTATCTACATTACTATCACTTACTTGTTCTGAATTTGTATTTTCAGCGTCCATTTATTCTCCTGTTTTACTAGCAGCATTAATTGTTGGTGCTATAGCATTTTGTTGCATTTGAGCACGTTGCTGTGCCTCTTGTTCAGCTTGTAATTCCTCTGTTGTCTTAATAAGTTCAGCAGTACCAATATCTAAACTATTAGCAATTCTAGCAATCATTTCTGGCATCTTAATATAAGCTCCAAATTCTTGTCCTAGTGTTTGTTGTAATAGTCCTATGAAAGTACTCATAGCATTAAACTCAGTTCCTCTACCTAAAGCAGCAGAACCAGTTGTAACTTCTAATTCAATTGAGTCTTTTAAAGCATCATTAATCATACCTTTATTTCTTAATCTAACTAAGTATAATTTAACCAAAGGTTCTTGTAATACATTAGCTAGAGTTGAGTAGATACCCCCAAGAGACACTTCTAGCTCCTGTGATACCCTTCTGATCTCTTCAGCAGTTACTCTTTCAGCATTACGTCTAACTGAACTATCTAATAAAAAGATAGTACTTAAATCCATGCGAAGTGTCTCTGCTTCTGATTGAGCAATTTGTAAATCCATTCTTTTTTCTGCTTGTATTACTCCAACGTCATCAGGATTACCAAGTAGTACATCACCAGACCTAGCTGATTGTAACTTTTTTACAGTTAATGTAGCATTAGGTTTAATAACATATATGATACGTGCAGATTCAGCAGCAGCTTCTAATATTGACTGTCTTAAACCTTCATAAGAATTTAAATCACCAATAAAATCTTCAATATATGATCTACCATAATCTTCACCTCTATCGACAAATGGTACAAATACATATGGTAGTTCCTTTTCTTTAAACATACCTTCAGTATCTTTCATCTTCTCATCAAATATCTCTTGGTGAACACTATATTTACCATCAGGTTGCCTCTTAATTACAGTATAAACATCCATAGACTTTGCATCATCTTTGTGTTTCTCTGTGAATTCTAATGATGACATAACCTGTTCCTGAGCATCTTTATCTAACTCAGAGAAAACTATACAATCCTTAACAATTAATTCTAATATTTTCTTAGATTTACTTCTCTTAATTACAAAATTTTGTAATGGAATTACTTTAGGGTCTTCATTTTTTGGTATATGCATAACTGCACTACCACCAACTATACACTGTTTAATTATATCAACAAGTGTTGACCTTAGTTGTGAAATTTCCATTTCATTGACAATACTTCTTTCAAGAATCTGTAAGGCTTGATTAATTTCACCTTCTCCTTTATTCATACTCTTTAGTGTTAATGGATTAATACCCATCTTAAAGAATGCTGTTGCAGGGGGGAATAAGGTTAGAATAATTTTATTTGCCAAGTTATTAACACCTCTTGCCCCAAGGGACTGATAGGGGTTAGGATAACCTTGAGATTCTGTGGAACTATCATAATGACCATTATATAACTGAGGAATAGTTACCTTAGAGGCATCTTCAGCTCTAGTTAAATAGTCTTTACGCTTTCCAAGCATTTTGTCAAACTTTTTCTTAGCACTCATTATGATTGTAGTCCTGTCTTACCTTTTGACAATCCCATGCCAGAAGATACAGAAGCTCCTTGAGTCCTTTTTCCTTTACTTCCTAGTATTACAGTAGCACCTTTATTAGCATCTTCATTTTGAACTCTTCTCATAGCTTCATCACGCTGTGCATTTTTCTGCTTTTCTAATGCTGCTGCTCTATTCTTAGCATCTTTTTTTACTGCATCTTTTGCTTCTTGTTTTTGTTTTACAAATGGATCAAGATGTATACCATCACCACTAGCTATTCTATCTACTTCACCAAAAACATCAGAAATACCTTTTACTGTTGTTTTTAATACATCCTCAATTGGATTACTCTTACCACCCATAATTACCCTCCTTATTGTTTTACTATAATTAGACTTGGAAGTGTCCTACTATTAGACTTCTTATGGGATTCTTCTACCTTAGCTATAAAAGCTAGACACTCTTCATAAGTCATCTTATTAGTAAAGCCAGAACCATCAACCATTATTTTAAACATTTCTATTTCTGGTTTATCCTCACGTTTCTTTGGTTTAACCTTTGGCTTTATGAGCTTTTCCTCTGGTTTTCCATATTTACGCTCACTTTTACTCGTCCTTGTCATCTTTAACTCCAAATTTTAAATCAAAACATTCAGCACAGTATTCTCTACCATCTTCAGTTCCATATGCTCTTTGACCATATTGAGATAAAGAGACTAACTCTTGACACTCTTTGGCACATTCTTTGCACTTGAATTCTTGCACTTTTTCTCCTTTGAGATTTTCTCTGTATACTCATCAGCCCACTCTTGTAATACTTCATCTGATACACTCATTATCTCTATTGGATTAAATGTTTTATCAAAGTTTTTAAGAGTTATAAGATCAGGATAATTTAATATTCTAGCCTGTCCCATTTGAGCTAATAGATTCTCTTTTGCATCATCAATAGAATTCTTATAAGCAACATAGTATCTAACAAATGTCTCTCTAAGTAATTCTAATTCATTCTCACAGTCCATTAATGCTCTTTCAGCTTTAACCTTACCAATTCTAGGACAGCCTTTATACCCATCAACTGCATCACCAGTTAACACCTGAGTATATAACCATCTGTTTGCTTCTAGTTCAGTAGGTTTGATAAATTCTTTCTTTTTAAAATCCCATTGTCTACTAGGTATAGTTCTAAGGTCTTTATCTTGAGAGTATATAGAAATAGTATCATCTGCTGTGGCAGCAATGCCCATACAGTCATCTGCTTCTAACTCTTCAATCATCATTAATTGATACTTCTCAGCATTCTCTTTTTGATATTCCCTAAGCCATTTAAGACCTAATGGTTTTTTAATATGTGATCTATTGGATTTATAAGTATCATACTTTCTTTTACGAAAGTTCTTATCACAAGATATAGAAAAGATAATATCTTCTCTTGCATATCCACATAATTCACCAATGTCATCTAGAGATTTTTCTAATAATCTAACCATAGCTTCTTTGTCAAAAGATTCACATATCTGATCACCAAAATCTGATATATCTTCAGTTACTCTACCAATAGTAAAATTAACAATATCACCATCTACAATTAATGTTTGTTTCTTATTTTCCATAAGTTCCTCTTTCATTTAAATATTTAATAGCATTTTTTAGTATATCAACACTATCTCCTAGTTTTCCTAAACCAGTGTTACATGCATTACATAATAACCCTCTGATGTCTCCTGTGTCATGGTTATGATCTACACTTAACCATTTAACTTCACCTTTAACATCTTTTATCACTTCTGGATTTTTACATATAGCACATACACCTCTTTGCTTTAGAAATAGTTTATTATAATCATTAATACTCAGATTAAACCTAGCTTTAAGATTTTTACCTCTAATAAAATCTGGTTGTGTTTTTTGTTTATGTACTAATTTAGTTCTTACACAACACTTACACATAGCCCGATAACCATCTTTACTAGCCTTACGCTTGGTGAATTCTGATATTAATTTTAATTCTTTACATTTTGTGCATTTTTTATTCTGCACTTTTTAACAACATTTTAGCAATTTTTTTACACATATCTTCAGGGCTTAGTGTATTGCTAACTCTATGTTTAAAATTATAAGTATCAAGTGAACATTCAGTTGGGTCTTCTTTTCTACTAATATCTACATTAGAACCACGTTGCTCACCATCAATTCTAATTAAAAATCCAACCTTATCAATAAAGTTAGCTTCATTTTCAAACCTAACATCATCACAAATTAAAACCTCTTTATCAGTTTCAATAGCATATTTAGCTAACTGGTCTAACCAAAAGTCAGGATTTTTATTCCTACCCCATAAACCAATAGCTATTAATAAATCTCTATCTTTTTCACCTTCCATTTCTAAACCATACATTTTATATAGTGCATCTTGTGCATTATAAATAGGTTTAGCTAATGATATTCTTTCAGACCTATGTTTACCTAAAGCCTCAACCAATATATTAGTTACAGTACTTTTTCCAGTACCCATTTTTCCTGATATTCCGATAATTAATTTCTTCATAATAATTCCTTATTTTCTGAATCGTTTTTCTTGTGTTCTACCATAAGCATATATTGATATAAATGCTGTTGCCATAAGATAAAAATCTTGTGGTAAATCTTCTAGTATTGGTAGGTATATATCTAAGTTTAGATAATTTACTATTAGTTGTAGTAAATGATATAAAGGAAATCTAACAAATATAGCCATAAATACTATCAATGCAGCTATAGGTCGCCAGCTTCTTTGTAACCAAGAGTCAGATTGCATTTCAGCTAACCTAATATCTCTATCAGCTTCTACAGCAGATTTCAATGCATCATTATATGCTTTCTCAACCTCTGCTTTAAACTTTTCAGCTTGATTTTTATCTGGTATAAATTTATTTACTGTTGACAGTATTTCAGATATCACTAGACCCTCCTTTGCTCCTTTACCATTTTTTGTATACCTTTAAGTCTTTTCCATAATTCTTGCGGAATAACTCTACCATCTGCTGATAACAGTAAAATCTCTTTAGACAGATAAGCTACCTCACCTAATAAGAAATTTAATATATTATTAACATATAAATCTTCCGTAGAAATTCCTCTATCAAAAGTAGCTGGTCTTTCTGGATCATAGTCTTCACTTGGGCATCTTCTTATTTTAATAAAAAGTTTTGCCTCTTTAATCATTTTTATTTGTTGTGAAACATTCAATGGTGTCATTTTATCTCCTAGAGTAATAGCGAGTAGTTTTACAAGGTACTCAGCTTGTTTTCAATATTTTATAAGTCATTTGTTAACTTTATGTTAGTTAAGCCCATATAAAATTTA
>Ga0102816_1000098_pt1 | contig 40112 bp, 40 predicted proteins | sample ColrivemetaGS545_FD_84509 | JGI IMG/M metagenome (GOLD analysis project Ga0102816, IMG submission 84509) | Estuarine microbial communities from the Columbia River estuary - Flood tide non-ETM metaG S.545 | ecosystem: Environmental > Aquatic > Marine > Intertidal zone > Estuary | place: USA...
CAAACACACTATTTGTTAAAAAAGCCCGTAAGAATGTCCTTGAATTTTCGTTAGACAATCAGTCTTTTAAATGTGCTATTTGTAAAGTGAGTGCAAGCTTCAACAATAAACTGTAGTGTTTAGCGTTCACCGCCGTCGTTTGTTTAAAATGTGTGCCTTGTATGATAAGTGTATTCTTTTTTTTTTTAATTTTTTTATTGGTAGTTAGAAGAATTTGTTATAAATTATATTAAAGTTTAAAATAAAGTTAAACAAAAAAAATTGAGTTTGATCCTGGCTCAGAGTGAACGCTAGTGGTATGCTTTATACATGCGAGTTGAATGTTTTTAAAACATAGCGAACGGGTGCGTAATATACAAGAAATTAGCTTTTAGTTCGGGATTAAAATACCGAATCAAAAGATTTAAAAATAATTGCTAAAAGATATGCTTGTAGAAGATTAGGTAGTAGGTGAGGTAATAGCTTACCTAGCCAACGATCTTTAGTTGATTTGAAAGAATGATCAACCACACTGGGACTGAGACAAGGCCCAGGCTTTTTTTTGAAGCCAGCAGTAAGGAATATTGGACAATGGGCGAAAGCTTGATCCAGCAATACCACGTGAGGGATGACAGCTTATTTTGGTTGTAAACCTCTTTTATTAAGGAAGATCATGACTTACTTAAAAAAAAAGTCCCGGCTAACTTCGTGCCAGCAGCCGCGGTAATACGAAGGGGGCGAGCGTTATTCGGTTTAATTTGGTGTAAAGGGTTCGTAGACTGTAATAAGGTTGTTTAAAAAAAAATTGAGAGACTCAATCTCTTTAAAAGAATTTAAAAACACTTTTACTTGAGTATAAAAAAAGATTGTAGAATTTTAAAGGGAGAAGTAAAATTCGAAGAGCTTTAAAGGAATATCAAAAGCGAAAGCAACAATCTGGTTTATAATAACTGACGTTGAGGAACGAAAGAATAGGTAGCAAACAGGATTAGAGACCCTGGTAGTCTATTTTCTGTAAACGATGAGTGTTCGTATTTAGAATATTATATTTTAGATACTAAGTTAACACGTTAAACACTCCACCTGAGGAGTATAGTCGCAAGTCTGGAACTCAAAGGAATTGACGGGGGCCTATACAAGTGGTGGAGTATGTGGTTTAATGCGATAATACGCGCGAAATCTTACCAGCTTTTGAATTCTTTCTTTTTAAAAGTAATAGTGTTTATTTTTAAAATATTAAGAACAGGTGTTGCATGGCTGTCGGCAGCTCGTGTTGTGAAATGTTTGGTTAAGTCCTTTAACGAGCGCAACTCTTTTTTTTAGTTGCAACTTTTAGTGCACTCTAAAGATATTATTTATGATGAGTGAATGGAAGGAGAATTACGTCAAGTCCTCATGGCCCTTATAAGCTGGGCTACACACGTACTACAATGGTAATTACAAAACGCAGCAATAACGTAAGTTGGAGCAAATCGTCTAAAAGTTATCTTAGTTCAGATTGTTGACTGTAACTCGTCAACATGAAGTTGGAATCACTAGTAATCGTAAATCAGAATGTTACGGTGAATTTGTACCTAGGCCTTGTACATACCGCCCGTCACATGCCGGGAGTTAGTTTTACTTTAAGAAAGTGGAAATAACTTATAGAAACTTGTTTTTTATGAGAATTTTTTTTCCAAAGCGAAATTAATAACTGGGATGAAGTCGTAACAAGGTAGGCGTACGGGAACGTGCGGCTGGAATTTAAAATATTAAAATAAAGAAAGTAGATCCGATTTAAATTTTTTTTTTTAGAAAAATCCTGAAATTTTATCAAATTCGTGTTGAAATACTAAAAATTCGCTAAATACTAATCATCTTGGGAATCATGCGAAAACAAACTGTAAGTTACAGTACCATAATGAATATTTGGTCATGTATAGCCAGAATATTCTAAGTTTTATTTAAGGCAGCATACATTTTTATGTCGTCTAAATCTTTAAAAACTTAAGTTTTTTATTAAAATAAAGAAAATAATACAATTAAAAACTTTTTTTTATTGTGTTTAAACGTCCATGTTAGGACAAAATTTGCGAGTTTTTACAACAATTGTTAAATAAATACGTCATGATTTTTTCATTAAGCACTCTTTTAGCTTTTTCTACTCTTATTTTTATGCTGGGGTTATTGGGTTTGGTTTTGAATAAACGTAATTTATTGATTATTTTAATGTCAATAGAATTAATGTTATTAGGTTTAAATTTAAATTTTATTTTTTTTTCAGTTTATTTGGATGATATTCTAGGGCAGGTTTTTGCTTTATACGTTCTTACTGTTGCTGCAGCCGAATCTGCTATTGGATTAGCTATTTTTACAGTTTATTATAGAGATAAACAAACATTATTACTTGAAGGATTCGTGCGTGCACGTGGTTAAATTATTATGATACAAATTCAAACTTTGCTGAAAGTGGCAGATAATTCTGGAGGTAAACTGGTTCGTTGCTTGAAAATTTTGAAAAAAGGAGCAAAAACACGTTATGGGAAAATTGGGGACGTTATCGTTGTTTCAGTTCAACAAATACGATCAAAAAATAAACTAACTTCAAAAGTAAAAAAAGGAGATGTGTTACACGGTGTGGTTGTAAAAACAAATTCGGTATTACGCCGTTCTGTTGGTTTAACAATTTCATACAGTTCTAACTCTGTTGTTTTATTAAACAAACAACTGAAGCCGTTAGCAACACGTGTACTTGGTGTTATACCAAAAGAGCTTAGAAATAACAAATTTTCTAAAATCATCTCTTTATCTTCGGGAACTATTTAAAAATTGTATAAAAAAAATGTTAACATTTAGAAACCCTTATCAAATCAACCATAAAATAAATCGTTGTTTCAAGTATAAAAATGTACATGAAACTTCGTTAACTATCGACCAATTATCTCTTTTTTATGTAATAAAAAAAGATATTTCTTTAAAAGCGTTAATACGTGTAGCTTCTCTTTTAGAAATTATTACAGGTCACCGGGCTTTTTTTATTCGGTCTCGTAAATCGTCTGTTTTTTTAAAAGTTCGTAAAGGTGCTCCTTTGGGGGTTAAAGTAACTTTACGAAAAGAATCTGTTTTTTTATTTTTGATAAAATTAGTTTGGCAAATTTTTCCAAATATAAAAAAAATCCGATTTAAAACAAAATTGGCAAAAGTAAAGCAAGAAAAAATAAATTCATTAATGTATGTGATTTTTGATCCGTTAGTATTTCAAGAACTTAAAAATTTTTATTTTTTATTTAAGTCGTGTGTTAATTTAAGAATTTTGCTTTCTTTTTCCAAAAATTTAAACAAAAAAGAATTATTTTTAAATACAAGATTTTTACAATTACCTTCTTAAGTAATTTATTTTAGGTCTTTTAATTAGTTTTATTTTTTAAAAATTTGTGATAAAACTAGAATCCTGCGAAAAATGAGGTTTTGCTATTTAACAGGCATATTGATTTATATCTCCATAAAGTGTCCATAACATCTTTATTAAACAGTTCTGTTTATTTATGGTGCTCGAGATGGTTATTTTCCACAAACCATAAAGATATTGGTACCTTATATTTAATTTTTGGTGCTTTTTCTGGTGTGATGGGAACTGTTCTTTCTATTTTAATTCGTATGGAATTATCTCATACCGGTAGTCAAATTTTGGCAGGCAATAATCAATTATATAACGTTATTGTTACCGGACATGCTTTTATCATGATTTTTTTCATGGTAATGCCAACAATGATTGGGGGGTTTGGTAATTGGTTTATTCCTTTAATGATTGGTGCGCCAGATATGGCTTTTCCTCGAATGAATAATATTTCATTTTGGTTATTACCACCATCAATTTTATTATTGTTAGCGTCTACTTTAGTTGAAGCGGGAGCAGGTACTGGATGGACTGTTTACCCTCCATTAAGTAGTGTTCAAGCGCATTCTGGGCCTTCGGTAGATTTAGCTATCTTTTCATTACATTTAGCGGGTGCTTCTTCAATTTTAGGTGCTATTAATTTTATTACAACTATCTTTAATATGAGAGCTCCTGGTATGTCAATGCACCGATTACCATTAATGGTTTGGGCTGTTTTAATTACAGCATTTTTACTTTTACTATCATTACCCGTTTTAGCTGGTGCAATTACAATGTTATTAACAGATAGAAATTTTAATACAACTTTTTTTGATCCAGCAGGTGGGGGAGATCCTGTATTATACCAACACCTTTTTTGGTTTTTCGGGCACCCTGAAGTGTATATTCTAATTTTACCTGGGTTTGGTATGATTAGTCATATTGTTTCTACATTTTCTAGAAAAACCGTATTTGGTTATTTAGGAATGGTTTATGCGATGTTATCTATTGGAATTTTAGGGTTTATTGTTTGGGCTCACCATATGGCGCGCGTGATCGTTACACGTAGAGAGAGATTTGTCTGGTATAATGTCTCTAGAAAAGGTTCGCTACTTTATTAAAAATTTTTAAAGCATAAGGTAGTAAAGCAAGAACTTAAAGGATGATTTTGTTATTTTTTAATTATTAAATTAATAACAAGTAGTTCCATTCTGATATCTTACAGGGTTAAGCGAATGAAGGTTATATTGTTGGGTTTATGTGCAACCATGTTAGCATTACAATCATGTAATATTAGCATTTTATTTATCAAGAGTTTTTATACATATGGATTACTCATCCAGACGATGAATAAACAAAAAACAATTACCAACCCTATGTAAGATTTTATTTTATCCTCTACACGTATAAGTCACGTTATACTCACTGTTTTCTTTAATAGTGGGACAAGGAACTTCATAATAAATTTTTAAAGGAAGTAGAAAAACTTGTGTGTCAGTTAATCACAACCGCTCTCAATCTGTTTTTGGGATTAGCTTACAGGTTATTGAAAAACAATATTAATTTTTTTATGAAATAGAAAAAAAATAAAATGTTGTTTAGAGTTTTTTGGAGAGCTTAATGAGGGGAGACTTTCACGTTAAGTTCGGATAGAAGTGTTACGCTTTAATTTAATGCGTTACTTACTATACTACACAGTGGGTATGGATGTAGATACTCGTGCATATTTTACAGCAGCTACCATGATTATTGCGGTTCCAACCGGAATTAAAGTTTTTAGTTGGATTGCTACAATGTGGGGTGGTAAAATTTCATTTCAAACACCAATGTTATTCGCTCTTGGTTTTATTTTTTTATTTACTATAGGAGGACTAACTGGTGTTGTTTTAGCAAATTCTGGTTTAGATATTGCTTTACATGATACCTATTATGTAGTAGCACACTTTCATTATGTGCTATCAATGGGTGCGGTATTCGCTATTTTTGCAGGTTTTTATTTTTGGATTGCGAAAATGACAGGATTACAGTATTCTGAGGTTTTAGGAAAAATTCATTTTTGGATTTTTTTCGTTGGGGTTAACGTTACTTTTTTTCCAATGCACTTTCTTGGTTTAGCGGGAATGCCACGACGTGTACCTGATTATCCTTCAGCATACGCAGATTGGAATTTAATTGCTTCTTACGGTTCATATTTATCAGCAATTTCGAGCGTTTTTTTCTTTTACGTAGTTTACCATACATTAGTTCATGGTGAGCCAGTAGGTAAAACAAAAAATGTTTGGGCTTAATTTTCAGTCCTTTTGAAATTTAGTTTGAAAAATCGAGCTAAAATATAATGTTTGGGCTTATAGCTCAGCTGGTTAGAGCATACGCCTGATAAGCGTAAGGTCAGTGGTTCAAGTCTACTTAAGCCCTTTATGCAATATAAGTATAAAAATACTTATTCTTTACATAATTTTTGGAAGGATAGTATTTAATTGATCTTTTAAAGTAAATAAAAAAATAGATGCTTAAAAATTTAACAATTGGATTATTTAATCTAAGTATTTTAACAATATTTTTTAAAGAAAATGTTGTGTTTATGGACGCAGCCGAAGCGTGGCAATTAGGATTCCAAGCTCCCGCAACTCCAGTTATGGAAGGTATTATTAATTTTCACAACCATATTATGTTTTTCATGGTAGGTATTGGTGTTTTTGTTATGTGGTTACTTGCAAGATGCCTAAGTTTTTATGGTGAAAATTCAGGTAATAAAGTTGATAATTTTGTTCATGCTACTACAATTGAAATTGTATGGACAATTGTACCAGCAATTATTTTAATGATTATTGCTGTACCTTCTTTTGCATTATTATACTCTATGGATGAAATGTTAGACCCAGCGGTAACATTAAAAGTTGTTGGTCACCAATGGTATTGGAGTTATGAGTATTCGGATTATAATCATTTAACAGAAGAAAATTCAGGAATTAATTTTGATTCTTACCTTGTTGCTGATGATGATTTAGAAAAAGGGCAGTTTAGATTATTAGAAGTAGATAACCGAATCGTTTTACCGATTAATACTCATATTCGTGTTTTAATTACAGCAGCTGATGTATTACATAGTTGGGCTGTTCCATCGTTCGGAGTGAAAGTTGATGCTTGCCCAGGACGTTTAAATCAAACAACAATTTTTATTAAAAAACCTGGTGTTTTTTACGGACAGTGCTCGGAACTTTGTGGAACAAATCATGGTTTTATGCCAATTTGCGTAGAAGCTGTTGAATTAGAAGAATATACACTTTGGTTAGAAAAAAAATTAGAACTTTAATTGAGTTTTTATATTCAAGTATTTTATTTGCGGATATATATTAGTGGTAAATTATCTGCCTTCCAAGCAGAAGATAAGAGTTCGATTCTCTTTATCCGCTTAAAAATTAAAATTTTTTATGGTTTATATCTTAAACACAGAAATACAAGATAAAAAAGTTACAAAAATTGCACTACAAAATATTTTCGGAATTGGTAAATTAAACTCAATTAAAATTTGTATTTCTTTGGGTATTTCAGAAAAAACACCAATTAAATTTTTAACATCCGAAATGAAAAATAAAATAATACTCTATATTGAAAATAACCTTAAAATTGGTGATGAGTTAAAACAAAAATTAACTCGTCTGAGAGAAAACCAAATTAGATTAAAGTGTTATAAAGGACAACGAGCAAAATTTAATTTACCAAGAAGAGGACAAAGAACACATACAAATGCAAAAACGAGTAAAAAAGTTACTGGCAAACTATAATGGAAAATCGAATCGTTAAGGTAATTGCTAGTTGTACCTCAAACAATACTATTTTACACGCTAGTTTATCTCCAATTGATAATATTATCATTAGTACGGGAGGTGTAGGATTTAAAGGTGCAAAAAGGTCTACAGCATTTGCTGCTCAACGGGCAGCGGAAGTTTTGGGTGAAAAACTTATAGAAAAACAATTTACGAATATTATTTTAATTTTTAAAGGTTTTGGTAAAGGACGTAAATCTATTCTAAAAGGTCTAAAACAGCAGCAAATTACTGTGCGGAAGTTAATAGATAATACACCAAAAGCACATAATGGGTGTCGTGCAAAAAAAAAACGACGCTTATAAATGGACTAGAAGGAATGACCGAGTGGACAAAGGTGGCAGACTGTAAATCTGTTAGAGTTTCTTACGTAGGTTCGAATCCTACTTTCTTCAATAAGACCTAAAAAATAGTTTGACGATTGTTTCGGTTTAAATCGTGAAATACTAAAAATTTGGTTGAAAATGGTTTTAAGCGAATTTTTCTATTATTATCCTTAACCAGAATGGTGGAATTGGTATACACGCTAGGTTTAGGTTCTAGTTTTTTAAAAATAAGGGTTCAAGTCCCTTTTCTGGTAATTACAGAAAATAACGGAATAGTTCAGCGGTTAGAATATTGGAATCATAATCCAAATGTCAAGGGTTCGAATCCCTTTTTCGTTAGTAAACTCCGCTTTAACTTTTTAAAGTTAGAATATGAAAAGGTGGCTGAGTGGTTTAAAGTATTGGTTTGCTAAATCAACGTGTAGATTAACTCTTACACCATGGGTTCAAATCCCATTCTTTTCGGTTATCAAAATTTAAGCTCACTTGGTGAAATTGGTAGACACGACAGATTTAAAATCTGTTTCTTTTTAAGATTACTGGTTCAAGTCCGGTAGTGAGTATTTTGTGTGTTTTTCACAAAAAAAAATTGTTATGGAATAACTTTTTTAATTATGCTATTTATTACTATTATCAATATTTTAAAAATTTTATCAATCGTTGTTCCACTTTTAATTTCAGTCGCTTATTTTACATTAGCTGAACGAAAAATTATGGGTTCAATTCAACGTCGTCGTGGTCCTAATGTAATTGGTTATTTAGGGTTACTTCAACCTTTAGCAGATGGTCTTAAACTTTTTGTAAAAGAAACAATTTTACCTACTGCAGCAAATACTGGGATTTTTTTATTAGCGCCTTTATTAACTTTTATTTTAAGTTTAATGGGTTGGGCAGTTATACCTTTTGGTGAAGGTCTTGTTCTTTCCAACATAAATGTGGGTGTTTTATACTTGTTTGCTGTTTCATCTTTAAGTGTATATGGTATTGTTTTATCAGGTTGGGCAAGTAACTCTAAATATGCTTTTTTAGGCTCGTTACGTTCTGCGGCACAAATGGTTTCCTATGAAGTTTCTATGGGGTTTATTATTATTTCTGTTGTTTTATGTTCAGGTTCATTTAATTTAAGCCAAGTCGTTCTTGCTCAAGAAAAAATTTGGTTTATTATGCCATTATTTCCTATGTTCTTATTATTTTTTGTTTCTGCATTGGCAGAAACAAATCGGCACCCATTTGATTTACCCGAAGCAGAAGCAGAATTAGTTTCTGGGTACAACGTAGAATATTCTGCGATGGGTTTTGCTCTTTTTTTTTTGGGTGAATATGCAAACATGTTATTAATGAGTGCAATGACATCTATTTTTTTTTTAGGCGGATGGTTACCATTATTTAATGTTTTCCCGTTTATTTTAATTCCATCACCTTTTTGGTTAGGTCTTAAAATTTGTATTTTTGTTGTTATGTTTTGTTGGATTCGTGCAGCATTACCGAGGTATCGTTATGACCAATTAATGAATTTAGGATGGAAAACTTTTTTACCTATTTCATTATGTTGGTTAATTTTTACTTCGTCTGTTTTAATTAGTTTTAACTGGTTACCCTATTAATATGAAAACACTATGAGATTAATTTTTTAAAAAATTATGAGTAACACTTATCATTTAAAAATTTCTACGAGTAATTTATCAAGTCTTTGTTTTGTAAAAACAGTAATACTTTCGTTTTTCCCAAAATTTAAAGTTATTTTTTTACCTAGAAAACAAAAAAAATTTGTGTTTATACGTTCTCCACACGTTAACAGCAAATCAAAAGAACATTTTCAAATAACAAAATATCAAAGATTATATATTGTAAACTCTTCGAGCGAATCGTTAAACGTTTTTTTATCAAAAATCCCTAACGATTTAAATATTATTGTTAAAAAAATTAAAAAATAAATTTACACGGTTATTAAAAACATTATTTTAGAATTTATTTTTATTATAAAAAAATGAATACACATAATTTACAAAAAAATAATCAGAGACACCCTTTCCATTTAGTTGACCCAAGCCCATGGCCGTTTGTAGCTTCTGTAGGCGCTTTAGGTTTAACCTTTGGTGGTGTTATGTTTATGCACAATTATTCAGGAGGCTGGAGTCTTTTTTGTCTTGGTTTTTCAACCGTACTTTATTGTATGTACGTTTGGTGGAGAGATATTGTTCGTGAGGGGACTTTTGAAGGTCAACATACTTTTGCTGTACAACAAGGTCTTCGTCAAGGGGTTTTATTATTCATTGTCTCAGAAATTATGTTTTTTTTTGCTTTTTTTTGGGCTTTTTTTGATGCAAGTATTAAACCAGCTATTGTACTTGGGGGAGTTTGGCCACCCGACGGGCTAGAAACATTAAGCCCATGGGGAGTACCATTATTAAACACTGTTATTTTATTAACTTCAGGTGCTACTGTTACCTGGGCTCATCACGGTATCGTTGCTGGGGCAAAAAAAAGCTCTCAAATTGGATTACTTTTAACAATTGTTTTAGCAATAATTTTTACTGCTTTGCAAGTATTTGAGTATTACAATGCACCTTTTACTATTTCAGATGGGGTGTATGGTTCTACTTTTTATATGGCAACTGGATTTCATGGATTTCACGTTTTTATTGGTACTTGCTTTTTAAGTATCTGTTTAATTCGTTTAGGGTTAAATCATTTTACACGTGAACATCATTTCGGTTTTGAAGCTGCTGCGTGGTATTGGCATTTTGTCGATGTTGTTTGGTTGTTTTTATTTATCACTATTTATTGGTGGGGTTCTTAAATTTTATAAAAAAGTAAAATATTAAAAATGTTTTTTTTAGCAAGTCCTTTAGAACAATTCCAAATTCTTCCAATTATCGGAATCAATATTGGAATTTTTGATTTTTCTATCACCAATGGAGTTATTATTTTATCGATTGGGTTAGGTAGTTTTATTTTTGTATTATATTCTTTATTGTCTGAGCAAGGAAATTTTTACGTAGTTCCTAATAGAATTCAATATATCGTTGAAGTAATTTATAGTGTTGTTTATGGTTTATTAAATGATAATGTTGGTCCTGTCGGAAAATCGTTTTTTCCTTATGTTTTTTGTTTGTTTAGCTTTATCTTAATTTCAAATATTATTGGACTAGTTCCTTATAGTTTTACAGTGACTAGTCATTTAATTGTTACTTTTGCATTAGCATTAATGACTTTTATTGGAATTAATATTATTTGTGTTAGAGAACATAGTGTTAATATTTTCTCTTTATTCTTACCACCTGGTTCTTCAATGGTTTTAGCTCTTTTATTAGTGCCAATTGAATTAGTATCATACATTTTCCGTCCTATCAGTTTATCTGTTCGACTTTTTGCAAATATGATGGCAGGGCATACATTACTAAAAGTAATTGCTGGTTTTGCTTGGACTATGTTATTAGCAGGAGGGGGTTTATTAATAGCACATACTATTCCTTTAGCAATTTTAGTAGTTTTAATGTTACTTGAGTTAGGGGTAGCTGCTATTCAGGCATATGTTTTTACAATTTTAACTTGTATTTATTTAAATGATGCAATTCATTTACATTAAATTTGAGATAAAATAGACACGCAGGACGTTAATGTTGTATATTTTTATTAAAGGTTTGTAGTTCAGTGGTAGAACATCCCGCTCATAACGGTAAAGTCGCAAGTTCGAATCTTGCCAAACCTAATTGTTTTGTTTAACAATATTTCTAATTCGAACACGTTAAAAAATTTATTAAAAAATCTTGCATTCTTAACTCAGTTGGATAGAGTACCGGTCTTCTAAATCGTTTGTCACAAGTTCGAATCTTGTAGAATGTAATATGTAAAAAAACAAAGAGGATAGTAGAAATTATAACTGTTTTAGAGAATTTTGTACACGCGAAAAACCTATATTCTATAAGGGTAGTTTGTGAATGAAACAATCAGCAAAATACTGCAAGGTAGTACCCTTGGGCAGCAAAAAAACAGTATTCTGGGGCCTAAAAAACCTATATTTTATAGGGATAAAAAAGTTGTATTTTTACTTTTTTTGGGTTTTTAAAACTTACTTAAAACGAGTAAGCCACAATACTATTTCCCTTATCAATTCACTAAAAAAAGACTAGGTGTTTATTATGTTTTTCATAAAATTAATAGAACAATTAGTTTTTAATTCGTTACAGTAAATATTTCACTTTATAAAAACAAGTTTTACCTAAAATAATAAACTAAATACTATGATTAAAGTTTTTGTAAACAATAATATTGTTTTTGTTCCAAAAAATACCAGTGCTTTAGAAGCATGTGAGATAATTGGGGTTTCTGTGCCGCGTTTTTGTTACCATGAAAGATTAGCTGTAGCCGGAAATTGCAGAATGTGCTTAGTTGAAATTGAAAAAGCGCCTAAACCGATTGCATCTTGTGCATTTCCTGTCGCATCAAATATGCGAATCTACACAAACACCCCACTTGTTCAAAAAGCTCGTGAGAATGTCCTTGAATTTTTATTAATGAATCACCCTTTAGACTGTGCTATTTGTGACCAAGCAGGCGAGTGTGACCTTCAAGAACAAACTTTAGTGTTTGGCTCTGACCGTAGTCGTTTTTCTTTTCCAAAACGTGGCGTTGAGGATAAAAATTGTGGCCCTTTAGTCAAAACAATAATGACCCGTTGTATTCATTGTACCCGTTGTGTTCGTTTTTTTCAAGATGTTGCAGGCCAAGAAGAGTTTGGGACCACATTACGAGGTCAAAGTACAGAAATTGGTACCTATATTGATAAAAATTTAAATTCAGAGTTATCAGGAAATATTATTGATTTATGCCCCGTAGGGGCCTTAACATCTAAACCATATGCCTTTACAGCACGTCCGTGGGAAATAAAAGCCACTGAAACTATTGATGTAGTTGATAGCGTTGGTTCAAATATTAAAATAAACTTTAAAGAAACAGAAATCTTAAGAATTTTACCGGTTTTAAACGACTCGCTAAACGAGGAATGGATTTCAGACAAGACACGATTTTTTTTTGATAGTTTAAAAACCCAACGAATTGGGCAACCTTTTTTAGTTCAAAAATTTAATTCTTTAAACGCAAAAACAATTTCAAAAATAAGTTGGAGAAAAAGTTTAGGGATTTTTTGGAAAACTTTTCAAAATTCGTATGAAAATAATCCAAAAAACGTTCTTTTTGTTTGTGGAAATAATGCGGATTTAGAAACTATTCAATTTTTAAAAAAGGTATCACAAGAATTCAATATTTCATTAATCAGTGAAGATTTTAAAGATATTAGTACAGATTTAATGATGTCTGTAAAATCTAATATAACTTTTTCCGATATTTTAAATTCTGATTTATGTTTAACTGTTGGGACAAATGTTCGTTTTGAGGCGTCATTATTAAATGTTCGTCTTAAAAAACGAATTAGAAGAGGAAATTTTGTTAAAGCGTCTATTGGTTTAAATGAAAATTCTACATATTTAAATGATTCAATTGGAAACTCGATAAAAACATTATTTGCAATTGCAGAAGGTAAACACAGTTTTTGCCAAAAATTAGTGAAAGCAAAAACCCCTTTTATTATTTTAGGATCAAGTGTAAAAAAACGTTTAGACTCTAATTCAATGTCAAGTCTATTGATAGAATTAGCGAAATACTGTCATATTATTGATGAAAATTGGTTAGGTGTTAATTTTTTACCTTTAACAGCGAATGAAGTTGGTTCTTCTTTAGTAGGGGTTAATAAAAAAAATAATATTGACTTTTCAGAAAAAAAATTTATTTATTGCGTTGGCTTAGATTCTTATTCAAAAGTACTAAGTAAAGTTTCTGCGGATTCTTTTGTTGTTGCACAAACAGCGTATGCGGATCCTTTATTAAAAAAAGTTAATTTAATATTACCAAGTACTTCTTTTGCCGAAAAAGAAGGTACTTTTGTTAATTTAGAAGGGCGTATTCAAAAAACTACAAGTGCTTTAATCGGTCCTAGTTTAGCACGAGATGATTTAAAAATCACTAAAACGTTATTTGGGAATCAAATTTTTGAAAAATTAAAATTTTTCAAAAAATCACGTGCCCTATTAAATCAATTTAATGGAGTAGATTCAAGCAATTTTTTTGATATTGAAAAAAATAAAAACACTTTTACAAAAAATTTATTTTTTAAAAAAGTAGCATGTAAAAAAATTTATAAAACATCATTTAAACCTGTTTTATCAAATTTTTTTTCATCAAATATTTTAACACAAAATTCAATTTTATTGTCAAAATGTGCAGCTTTATTTAGAAAAAATTATTCTAATTTTATTTAATAAAATACGATTAGTTATTTTTAAATAAATTTTTAATTATTTTTTGTTTTTCGGGGGGCATATATCAATGGTAGATTATTTGCTTTGCAAGCAAAAGGTTTCCGGTTCGAGCCCGGATGTCTCCAATTAGGTCATTTTTTTGTATAAAACCTAAAAATTAAAAGTTAATTCGGTTTAGTACGTTTTACTGTTACTTTTTTTAAATAAAATATTATGGATTTTTTTTACTTATTACTTTTACTTTCTTTAGGATTCTCTTCATTTTTTGTTATTAGTTCGCGAAATCCTATTCATTCAGTTTTATCATTAATTTCAGTTTTTATACTGTCAGCCATCTTATTATTATGTTTAGAAGTTGAGTTTTTAGCACTATCTTTTATTATTGTTTATGTGGGGGCTATTGCCATTCTATTCTTGTTTGTAGTTATGATGCTGGATATAAAAATTGGTGATAACTCTTTAAACTTTTTAAGCTATGGACCTTTAGGTTTTCTTTTAAGTTTTATTTTTATTTTAGAAATTACTTTTTATGTGGCTGATTTTTCTCCAATATTCCAATTATCTGTTCCTCTTTCTACTAATTATTTTTGGATAAATTGGATTAGTGAAATTGATTCTCTTGCAAATGTACAAGCAATTGGACAATTATTATACACATACTATTTTGTATTATTTTTAATGGCAGGTTTTATTTTGTTTATTGCTGTTATTGGGAGTTTAATGTTAACATTAAGATTACAAAAGAATTAAATTAAAGATTCAATCTAGTATAGCGTATAGATGCATAAAGTAAACCTTTTGGTATTTGTATAAAAATTTGATGATTAAAAATTTTCAAAAAAAAAAAATTACTACTCATTTAAAAAGTTTATTGCCAACAATTTCATCAATTGGCTATAATAAACAAACATTAGTTATTAGTGTTAAACCTGAAGATTTAATATTTACTTTACAAGTTCTTAAATTTCACACAAACACACAGTATTCTTTATTAACTGCGATTTCCGGTGTTGATTATCCTTACAGAAAACGTCGCTTTGAAATTGTATATGAGTTATTGAGTATTCGTTTTAATAGTAGAATTCGTGTTAAAACCTTTGTTGATGAAATTACACCGTTATCAAGTGCTGTTTCGGTTTTTTCGGCAGCTACTTGGTGGGAACGTGAGATTTGGGATCTTTTTGGTGTTTTTTTCGAAAAAAACGATGAAATTAAACGTATTTTAACTGATTATGGGTTTGAAGGACATCCGCTGCGTAAAGATTTTCCTTTAAGTGGTTATGTTGAATCACGCTACGATGAGCAAACAAAGCGTGTGGTTTGTGAGCCTTTAGAGCATGCTCAAGAATTTAGAAGTTTTGATTTTACTTCAGGATGGTCAGCCCAATCAATTAAATAAATTTAGCTTAAAAACATTGAGCAAAAAATTTAAGCAATTAAAAGTTAAATTTTAATTTGTGCTTTTTTATAATTATAAAAATGAGTAATCATTTTCGTTGGAACAAAGATTATGTTTTGGCAATTGTAGATAATCATATTATTGATTATCCAAGTCCAATTAATCTAAGCTATGCTTGGAGCTTTGGGGCATTGGCAGGTATCTGCTTAGTAATTCAAATTGTAACAGGAATTTTTTTAGCAATGCACTATACACCTCACGTTGATTTAGCTTTTGTTAGTGTTGAACACATTATGAGAGATGTAAATAATGGATGGTTAATTAGATATATGCATGCAAATGGAGCATCAATGTTTTTTATTGTTGTTTACAGTCATTTATTTCGAGGATTATATTATGGTTCTTATATGCAACCACGTGAACATTTATGGTGCTCTGGTGTTATCATTTTCCTTTTAATGATGGCAACTGCTTTTATGGGGTATGTGCTTCCATGGGGGCAAATGAGCTTTTGGGGGGCAACTGTAATTACTAATTTATTTTCGGCAATTCCTGTTGTTGGGGGTTCTATTGTTGAGTGGCTATGGGGAGGGTTTTGTGTTGATAATGCAACATTAAATCGTTTTTTTAGTTTACATTTTGTTTTACCTTTTGTTATTGCCGGATTAGTTATCGTGCATATTGCATTATTACACAAAGACGGATCAAATAACCCGCTTGGAATTGAGAGTAGCAATGATAAAATTGCTTTTTACCCTTATTTTTATGTAAAAGATTTATTTTCATTAATGTTTTTTATTGTTTTTTTTTCAATAATTCTTTTTTATTACCCCAACACACTAGGGCATCCGGATAATTATATTCCTGCTGATCCGATGTTAACACCAGCGCATATTGTTCCAGAATGGTATTTTCTTCCTTTCTATGCAATTTTGCGATCAATTCCAGATAAATTAGGAGGAGTTGCTGCAATGGGTGGTGCTATTGTTATTTTATTATTTTTACCTTTTATAAATACTTCTGAGGTAAGAAGTTCAACTTTTCGTCCAATTTACAGAAAGCTTTTTTGGTTTTTATTTGCTGATTTCTTATTGCTTGGTTGGATCGGTCAAGCAGTTGTTGAAGCACCTTTTGTTATTATTGGACAAATTGGGACAGTTTTTTATTTTGTTTATTTTTTAGTTTTGATTCCAGCAGTTGGTCTTTTAGAAAACCAATTAATTAGAACAAAAATTTAAAGTAAAAAAAAAGGTAAAAAAAAATATTTAATTTTTTAAAATTATACTTTTGTATGATAGATGTAGTTTTTTTAAGCAATTTAAATAATCTAATTTTTTTTATTTTTTTATTTTTAATCATAGTTAGAAGAAAACAGTTATAGATAGGGTCTATGATGTTTTAAATACAATAAGCGGATGCCTTGGCATCAAAAAAATAGACGTTTTTACGAAAAGTAACATTTTTTCATTTAAAGTGTAATATAATGTTACGTTCTATAAAAGGAAACTTTTATTATAAAAATATAAAAAATGGGGTGAACTGAAACATCTAAGTAACTCTTAAAAAAATCAAACGAGATTCCGTTAGTAACGGCGAGCGAATGCGGAAATGCTTTTTATATATATTCTTGAAATATTGCCAAAGAAGGTGTTAGCCCTGTAAAGAATAACAATATAAAATATTGAAGTAAAACAGATTTTCTGTTTGAATATTGGGGTCCCACCCCCAATGCTAAAAATTTTTGGTGACCGATAGTAAAAAAGTACCGTGAGGGAAGGGTGAAAAAAGCTTAATAATGTTGTGAAAAGACCTGAAACTTATTGTTAACAAGCTGTTGATGTTTGAAAAAATGACAGCGTACCTTTTGCATAATGGGCCAGTGAGTTTATTTAAAAGGCAAGCTTAAACAACTGTGTGGAGGCGTAGAGAAATCAAATATGAATAATGTTGATATAGTCTTTTGGATAAGACCCGAAACTGAGTGATCTAACCATGAACAGGTTGAAGATAATAAAGTAATTTATGTCGGAGGACCGAACTCGTGTATGTAGAAAAATACTGAGATGATTTGTGGTTAGGGGTGAAAGGCTAATCAAACTCAGAGATAGCTGGTTTTCCGCGAAATCTATTTAAGTAGAGCGTTTTTTTTTTATAATGGGGTAGAGCTCTCGATAAGCTAGGGGGATTTTGAATCTTACTAAACTTAATGAAACTACGAATACGTTAATTTAAAATTAAAGCAGACAGATATTAGATGCTAAGGTCTTTTATCAAAAGGGAAACAGCCCAGATTAATTGTTAAGGTCTTTAATAAATATTTAAGTGAGTAATGCAGTGAATAAACAAAAACAATCGTTAGGTAGGCTTGGAAGCAGCCATCTTTTAAAGAAAGCGTAACAGCTCGTCGATCGAGTTTTTTTGCGCGAAAGATGTATAGAGACTAAAAATATTAACCGAAACAGTAAATCAGAAATGATGGTAGCGGAACTTTCTGTATTTTGATGAAGAAAAGCTGTAAAGTTTTTTGGAAAAATCAGAAGTGAGTATACTGGCATGAGTAGCGACAAACAATGTGCAAAACATTGTCGCCGTAAGTCCAAGGGTTTTGAAGCAAGGCTAATCCTCTTCAAGAAAATCATAAGATTTTAAGATAAGACGGCCCCTAAGGTAACAAACCAATGTTTGTGCTAATGGGAAATTTTTTATATTATTCTTAGAAAAGTGACAAAGATTGACATTTATTGTTTTGAGTATCTAACAGTTTATTAAATTTTTCAGGAAAAAGCTTTTCATAAAATTAAACCGTACTTTAATCCGACACAGGTGGACAGGTTGAGTAAACTAAGGCGCTTGAGATAACTTTGTTGAAGGAACTCGGCAAAATAACCCCGTAACTTCGGGAGAAGGGGTGACTTTTATAGGGCAACCTATAAAAGTTGGCACAAAAATGGGGGTAGCAACTGTTTAATAAAAACACAGGTCTCTGCTAATTTGTAAAAAGATGTATAGGGACTGACACCTGCCCGGTGCTGTAAGGTAAAAAATTGTTGTTTTGGCAACAGTTATAAACCCCAGTAAACGGCGGCCGTAACTCTGACGGTCCAAAGGTAGCGAAATTCCTTGTCGGGTAAGTTCCGACCTGCATGAATGGTGTAATGACTTCCCCACTGTCTCCAACAAAGACTCAGTGAAATTGAAATACCCGTGAAGATGCGGGTTACTTGCAGCTAGACGGAAAGACCCCGTGCACTTTTACTATAACCATTTATTGTAAAAAATTGATTTTTGTGTAGGATAGGTGGGAGCTGTTTGAAATCTTTGTGTAAGCAAACTATTTAGGCATTCTTGAAATACCACCCTTTTATCAATTGTTTACTCACTTTTATTTAGGACATTTTATGGTGGGTAGTTTAGCTGGGGCGGCTGCCTCCTAAAAAGTAACGGAGGCGTACAAAGGTAAACTCAAACAATTTCCATTGTTTTAGAGCGTAATGGTATATGTTTGCCTGACTGTAAGATTGATAAATCGAACAGAGATGAAAATCGGTCATAGTGATCCGGTGGTTCTTCGTGGAAAGACCATCGCTCAACAAATAAAAAGTACGCCGGGGATAACAGGCTGATGCCTCTCTAGAGCTCTTATCGACAGGGGCGTTTGGCACCTCGATGTCGGCTCATCACATCCTGAAGCTGAATAAGGTTTCAAGGGTTCGGCTGTTCGCCGACTAAAGTGGTACGCGAGCTGGGTTTAGAACGTCGTGAGACAGTTTGGTCCCTATCTACTGTAAGCGTTAAAAAATTGAAGAGATTATTCTCTAGTACGAGAGGACCGAGAAACGCAAACCTCTGGTGTTTCGGTTGTTTTTTAAGCAACGCCGAGTAGCTAAGTTTGTTTTAGATAATCACTGAAAGCATCTAAGTGAGAAACTGACTCTAAGATAAATTTTTTTAAAACCGTAAAAGACTATTACGTTTATGTTTTTAAAACATAAGAATAGGTCTCGTGTGTACTTTTAGTAATAAAAAAGCATAGAGATACTAAATGTTTACAAAAAAAATATTTCCGATTATTCTCATAAAATTTTTTTGCGTTTAATTGTTTTAATAAACCCTTTTTAATTAACTACTTAACTGAACACTTAAATTTTATTTTTATCACTATTTATTAGTGGGGTTCTTAAATAAATAAAAAAAAAGGGCACGGCCTGTAAGAAAAAAATGGAAATTTTATTTAACAACCCGATCACATTTTTTATTACGGTTTTTACAATAACTTCATCAATCATTTTGTTTCAGATACCCAATTAACTAGTGGCGCTATTGAACAGCCAGATAAGAACAAAGAAATACTCGAGTGTGTCGACCCACGACCGTTTGAGTCGTGAAACGACGATATGCTAGAATGTGCCGGACATATGCCAATCGAACCTCGCCAACATACCTTAGTCCGGTCTAAAGTTTGCGAGTGTTTAACACAGTCAAGTTCTAGCGAAGATTTATCAGATTTAGATGAGAGCACCCAAACTTTAGTTGAAAATATGAATCTTTTTATCGATGTTTTGACCTAAAAACTACATAATGGTTGCCAGGTAGACGATTTTTGATAAAACTTTTTGTATGGGTTTTAACCGATTCTAAAAAATATAAAGTTTTTGGTGTAACAAACAGCTGGATCATAGATTGCTAATTTTATTTAGGGTATGTTATTCGCAAAAAGAAGTTTTAGTTTAATTTTTCTTTTAAAAGGGTAATTAACTCAATTGGTAGAGTATTTCGCTTACAACGAAAAGGTCGGCGGTTCGAGTCCGTCATTGCCTATATATAATTTAACGTTAAGTTTTTGAATTCACAAAACCTTTAATTACATACGGTTATTTACAAGAATTATATTTTCTAATTTTTTTAACTATTCCATTAGGTTTGTTTTAGTTAGTTACCGCATGAATATGAAAACACTATCAGATTCATTTTTTTAAAACTTAAAAGCAACACATGGTACACATGGTTTCATAAACCGCAATTTATAAAATTTTATTTCTGTGAAAAACCTATATTCTATAAGGGTATTTTGTTAAATAAATAATCAGCAAAATGCTGCAAGGTAGTACCCTTGGGGAACAAAAAAACTGTATTTCGGGGCCTAAAAAACCTATATTCTATATGGGTAAAAAAAGTAAGATTTTCGCTTTTTTATGTTTTTAAAACTTACGTGAAACGAGTCAGACATGATCTTAGCCATTCCTTAAAAAGACTAGGTTTTTATTGTATTTTTTATAAATTTATTATAACAATTATTTTGAAATTCGTTATAGTAAATCTTTCATTGTATAGACACAAATTTTACCTAAACAAATAAACAAAATACTCTGGTTAAATATTTTGTAAACCGTAATATAGTTTTTGTTCCAAAAATATGAGTGTTTTAGAAGTAAGGAAAATAATGGGAGTCCCTGTACCGCGTTTTTATTACTTTGAAAGGTTAGCTGGAAATTGTAAAATTTGCGTAGTTGAACTTAAAAAAGCGCCTAAATCGATTGCATCTTGTGCATTTCCTGTTGTATCAAATAAACGAATCGAGAAAAATACCCAACGTGTTCAAAAAATTCATCAGTATTTCATTGTTATTTAGTTAGTTATGTAAAGCTGGCTAACGTGAAAGCTATGTATGACGAATCATAAAGATTATGATAACCAATGACAATTTTTTCGCAAATATTTTTAATTCATGTCACGTTATCCTTTAAAGCGTAAACAAATACTGCGCCAAGATTGATACTAAAAGCCGACTATTTGCCAATAACGAAATAGTTAAAAAAAAATTAAAAAATATAACTAATTTAAAAATCGAAAATATAATTCTTGTAAATAACCGTATGTAATTAAGGTTTTTGTGAATTCAAAAACTTAACGTTAAGTTATATATAGGCAATAATGGATTTGAACCGTTAACTTTGTCGTTGTAAACAAAATACTCTAGCAATTGAGTTAATTACCCTTTTAAAAGAAAAATTAAACTAAAACTTCTTCTTGCGAATAACATACCCTAAATAAAATTAGCAATCTATGATCCTGCTGTTTGTTACACCAAAAACTTTATATTTTTTAGAATCGGTTAAAACCCATACAAAAAGTTTTATCAAAAATTGTCTACCCGGCACCCATTACAAGTCCTGCCCCAACAGCTTTCACACTGCTTTGTGCTAGCGACAAAATTTTGTTAATGACCGGGAAATTTCTATAAAAAATAATGTGAATTTTAGCGAAAAACACAGTAAATAGAATTACACATAAAAGTCCACCAGCGACTTTTAATTGCAAGCCACAACTAGAATAACGAAAATCTGTTATTACAGCTAGAGTGCACAATTCGGAATAAGACGCAACAAAAAGACAACCCACGCGGATTATTTTTGTCAACAAGATCAAGTCAGAATCTTGACGCCAATGATTAGAAATAGTTTCCCGATCTTTGGCTAACTCTTCCTGTAATTTTTTTACTGCAGAAAATCCACTTACTTCCTCAAAAAATAAATAGCCCAAACCCATGAGCGCCGGCTGACGAACCTCCTAATACAAACAAATACTACAAAATACAATTACTAATCTTTTCATTAATGAAAATAAAGTTTTTTGGTGGATATACCGATTAATATAATTTAAAAACTGATCTCGCAGATTACGTAACATATTAGCGTTTTTTTATAAAATCACACCTTAAACCTTCTTAAGTGCCTTGTTTTAAGATTTTTACTTTAAACCACAATTCTTAATAAATTAAAAAATAAAATATTAACTTATTGTAGTTTTTTTAGCCTGTGCTAAGTAAAAAAAATTCGAGAAAAACGGGACTCGAACCCGCGACATTTGACGTGACAGGTCAATACTCTAACCAAACTGAGCTATTTCCTCTGGTAAAATATAAAATTTATTTTTGTAAAAACTTTGTTTTAAAATTTTCAAGTTTTTTAGTTGTTTTCGAAAAAGACTTTGTTTTAAAAGTTTGCCATAAAGGATGATTTAATGGATCATTTTTTAAAAAATAAAACGACTTATCGTTGGAAAAATTTGTTAAAAGGGAACCTTCTGTTGTGATTATATGTCTAATTTTCATATTTAACGATCTACTTCCCCAAAAACGATATCTTGAGTTCCAATAATAGTCACTACATCGGCAATCATGTGTCCTTTACTCATCATATCTAACCCTTGCAAATGTCCAAACCCCGGTGCTTTAATTTTACAACGGTACGGACGATTTGTTCCATTAGATAATAAATAAACCCCAAACTCTCCTTTAGGTGCTTCTGTTGCTGCATAAGTTTCTCCGCGAGGAACAACAACACCTTCGGTAAAATATTTAAAATGATGTATTAATGATTCCATAGAAACTTTAAAATCCTTTCTAGATGGTGGAGTGATTTTTTTATCATCAACTTTGATAGGGCCCTCCGGAATGGCGTTTAAACATTGTAAAATAATAGATAAAGACTCTCGCATCTCAAAAATACGAATCAAATACCGATCATAACAATCACCATGTGTTCCCGTGAAAACATTAAATTTCAACTGCTCATAAATTTCATATGGCTGTTGTTTTCGTAAATCCCAGTTTATTCCAGACCCACGTAATAAGACACCGCTAAACCCCCACTCAGTTGCTTCTTTAGACGTTACCACCCCTACGTTTATCAAACGTTGTTTCCAAATTCGATTGGTCGTTAACATTTCTTCCATTTCATCTACACGAGTACTAAATTGCTCTGCAAAAATGTAGATGTCATCTAAAAGACCAATCGGAATATCTTGTGTCACGCCACCCGGTCGTATATAAGCAGAATGCATGCGAGCTCCTGAAACACGTTCATAAAATTCCATCAGCTTTTCGCGTTCTTCAAAAGCCCATAAGAAAGGAGTCATTGCCCCAACGTCCATTGCATGACAACCAACAGCGAGTAAATGGTTTAAAATTCTAGTAATTTCTAAGAATAAAACCCGAATATACTGAGCTCTTAGAGGAACAGCCACGTCAATTAATTCTTCAACAGCTAAAGAATAAGTATGCTCTTGAGCCATCATTGAAACATAATCTAAACGATCAAAATAAGGCAAAGCCTGTAAGTAGGTTTTATACTCAATTAATTTTTCAGTTCCTCTGTGTAATAATCCAATATGCGGTTCTGCACGTTCTACAATTTCTCCATCTAGTTCTAAAATTAAACGAAGAACACCATGTGCTGCTGGATGTTGAGGCCCAAAGTTAAGAGTAAAATTTTTTATTTTTTTTTTTTAAAGGTTTTTTTTTTAAAATTATAATAAATATTTATATTTTTGTAGAATTTTTAGAAAAATTAATCTGAAAATTTTATTTTAAACGAACGTTACAGTAACACATCATAACGCGCTTAGAGCTTTTTTTATTATTATCTTTTACGAGAATCGAACTCGTGTTTCTGCCGTGAAAAGGCAATGTCCTAACCACTAGACGAAAAAGACTAACCTTTTAAGAGTTTATTTGAGAAACTAAATTTTGCACACTCCCGTGAATAACTTCTAAAAAAATTTCAGGATAAATTCCCATAAGAAAAGTTCCTGAAAGAAGTGGTAAAAATACAAAAAATTCGCGAATATTTAAATCTTGAAAGTGTGTTAAATATTGTATCTTTAAATTACCATAAACAATACGATTAAATAACCATAACGAATACCCCCCTCCTAAAACCATTCCTGTTGCACCAAAAAACGTCGCACTTGTACTAATCTTAAAAGCACCTGCTAAAATTAAAAACTCACCAACAAAACTACTTGTCCCAGGTAAAGCAATATTTGCCATTGTAAAAATTAAAAAAATTAAAGTAAAAATTGGCATAGTATGTGCTAATCCACTATAATATTTTACCATTCTTGTATGGTGACGGTCGTAAACAACACCAATAAGTAAAAACAGTGCACTAGAAACAAAACCATGACTCAAACTTTGTAAAATAGCACCTTCTAGCCCAACTGCGTTAAAGCTAAATAAACCAATCATAACTAAATTCATATGCGCAACCGAAGTATATGCAATAATTCTTTTTAAATCAGTTTGTCGAATTGCGGTTAATGAGGGATAAATTACTCCTAAGATACTTAAGGCAAAAATAAAAGGAGTGAAGTATAGAGAAGCTTCCGGTAAAAGTGGTAACGAAAATCGTAAAAACCCGTAACTTCCTAATTTTAATAAAATTCCGGCTAAAACAACCGAACCTGCTGTTGGAGCTTCTACGTGTGCTTCCGGAAGCCAAATATGTACAGGAAGCATAGGAACTTTTGAAGCAAAAGAAGCAAAAAAAGCTAACCAAATAAAACGCTGCTCATTGAAAGTGAATTGGAAAGTTAATAATGTTTCATAATCTGTGGTACCAACGCGAAAATAAATATAAAGAATCGATAAAAGCATAAGTACAGACCCTAATAAAGTATAAAGAAAAAACATATATGACGCACGTACTTTTCGCTCTCGTGAACCCCAGACCCCAATAATAATAAACATAGGTATTAAAACACTCTCAAAAAAAATGTAAAAAAGAAGTAAATCACGAACAGAAAAAACTAAAATTAAAAAAGATTCCATTATTAAAAACGCAATAACATATTCTTTTACGGATTTAGTAACGCTATTCCAACTTGCTAACAAACATAAAGGAATTAGCAAAGTAGTTAATAGAAGAAAAAAAATTGAAATCCCATCAATTCCTAATGAAAAATTTAAATTTGATGAAGATACCCAAATAAAATCATAAACAAACTGAAACCTCACATAAGTGCAATCAAAAAATAACCATAAAAACAAAGAAAGAAAAAAAACTAAAAACGAAACAAATAAACCGAACTGGCGAATAAACGTAACATTTTTATTTGATACAAATAAAAGAAAAATAGAACCAAAAATGGGTAATAAAACCAAAATAGGTAATAAATTCGCAATACAAAATGAACTAAACATACTCAATTTTTTAATTTTGGGTCATTAAATAAAAAAATGACCTGACTGGAGACATCCGGACTCGAACCGGAAACCTTTTGCTTGCAAAGCAAATAATCTACCATTGATATATGCCCCCCATAAAATGCAATGTACCTTTATATTACTTTTTTACAGAAAATAAAATCGTTAGAAAAAATATAAAAAGTAAACTTGGATCAATTTGAAAAAGAACACTTTCCCAAACATGAAACCCAACAATAAGAACTAATACACCAACAAACATCCATAGTGCATAATCATACACACTACCTGTTTGTAAATTAGATAATGACTGTGATTTTTTTAAAACTGTTTTTGATAACCCAAAAGGACCTACCATTTCAATAAAGCCACGATCAATTGTTTTATAACTGACATGGTAACCAAATTTTAAAACAACTTGGTTTAAATACTCATTATAAACCTTATCAAAAAACCATTTTTTATTTAAGAAGTTATATAATTTTCTACCTATTATAGACGTTTTTAACAAATACAAATCTTTAGAAGAAAAAGTATAAAAAAACAGGGCTAATGAAGCACCTGTAATACTTAAACAAACAGGAAGTAACTTAAAAAATTGAGGAGCAAATTCTGCATCAATTATATTTAAATTGGTTGGAAAAATAAAAATTGCATTGTTCCAAAATCCACTTCCTAAACCGATAAATAAATCTCTGGACAAATATCCAATAAAAATACTGGGAAACACCAATATAAATAGCGGTAAAGCCATTTTAATTGGCGAATCATGAGCACCAAGAATAACTGGCTTGAACCCATTAGGATCAGATAAAAAAGTTAAAAAAGATAAACGCATTGAATAGAAAGCAGTAAAAAAAGCTGCAAAAGTTCCTAACCAATACGCAAAATGACCTGCATTGCTATACTTAGCAAAAGCCACTTCAAGAATAACGTCTTTAGAATAAAATCCTGTTAAAAAAGGAAAACCCATTAAAGCAAATGACCCTATACTCATTACTGCAAAAGTAAAGGGTACTAAACGCTTTAATCCACCCATACGCCGCATATCTTGTTCATCTGCAACTGCATGAATAACCGATCCTGCCCCTAGAAATAATAAAGCTTTAAAAAACGCATGGTTTGCTAAATGAAAAACTCCAACTGAATAGTTCGAAACCCCACATGCAAAAATCATATACCCTAATTGGCTACAAGTAGAGTAAGCAATAACACGTTTTAAATCATTTTGTAAAAGTCCTGTTGTTGCTGCAAAAAACGCGGTCATCGAACCTACTAAAGTAACAACAAATAAGGCATTTGGTGCGTATTCAAAAATTGGCGAGCATCGTGCTAATAAAAAAACACCTGCAGTTACCATCGTAGCTGCATGAATTAGAGCCGACACAGGTGTTGGTCCTTCCATCGCATCAGGTAACCATGTATGTAATCCTAATTGAGCTGATTTACCAACAGCGCCAATAAATAGTAAAATACCAATTAAAGTTAAAAGATGACACTCAAAACCTAAAAAAGTTAAAATATCGCTTTCAAATAATGGAACTAATGCAAAAACAGTAGAATACTCAACAGAATTAAAAGTAATAAAAATACTGAAAATACCTAATGCCAAGCCAAAATCACCAACACGATTCACAATCATCGCTTTAATTGCAGCTTTGTTTGCTTGAATACGTGTAAACCAAAAATTAATTAATAAATATGAACATAACCCTACACCTTCCCACCCAACAAAAAGTTGAATAAAATTATCAGCAGTTACTAAAATTAACATAAAAAAAGTAAATAATGATAAATACGACATAAATCTAGGTAAATGTGGGTCGTGTGACATATATTCTGTAGAGTATAGATGCACTAAACTTGAAATAAAAGTTACAACAATTAACATAACAACGGTTAAGCTATCGAATTGAAAACCCCAATTAGCACATAAATATTCACTATTAAACCATGTTAACAATTTTATATAACAAGGAGCTTCTGAAAAGCCAACTTCATAGAACGCAAAAAATGATAAGAATAAACTTGACATTACGCATACGGTTGACAAAATACCTGCCCCAAACGGTCCTAAAAAACGCCCAAAAAGACCACTAAAAAACGAACCCAATAAGGGTAAAAAAACAATATTTAAATACATTTTTCAATAAATAATTAAATAAAATTCGGACAGAGTAGGATTCGAACCCACGGTACTTTTAAATACATTAGTTTTCAAGACTAACACCTTAAACCACTCGATCATCTATCCAAAAAGGCAAAATTACAGGAAGAGAGGGACTCGAACCCCCGACCTTCGGTTTTGGAAACCACTATTCTACCTGGCTGAACTATCCTCCTTAAATCATTATTACCGGTTTGTAAACCAACGTCAAATATTTTGTCCAGAAGCGGGATTGAACCGCTGACCTAAGGATTTTCAGTCCTTCGCTCTACCACCTGAGCTATCTAAACAAAAATAACTTTTGTATACCAAAAAATTTGCATAGGCAATGACGGACTCGAACCGCCGACCTTTTCGTTGTAAGCGAAATACTCTACCAATTGAGTTAATTACCCTCTTATAATACTATTCCAATTTAATGAAAACGAATAATGTTGTAGCTGCTGAATTAAATCAACTTTTTCAGTTAAAATAACTATTTTAAGTGTTTTTATATTCACTTCAACATTATAAAAAGTATTAAAATAAAAATCTCTTACGTTTAATTGCTTTGCTAAACGTTGTTTGATTAACGGTTTAACTGAAGGTACAAACGAAATGATATCGCCTTTTTTTAATAACCGCGAAAAAGAAGAATTTTCTTGATTATTTATTTTAATTTTTTTATGAGAAATCAAATGTTTTGCTTCAAAAAGTGTTGTAACAAAACCAAGTCTATATAATAAAATATCCAGACGCCGCTCTAAAAGCGAACAAAATTCAATTTCGTTTAAAAAACGCCACGACTTTTTGTTTTTTATTAACTCAGTTTTACAATATTTCTTCAAAAGTGATGTTCTTCTAAAACCTAATAGTAATTTTACTTTTCGACGCTGAAAAAGTGATAACTGAAAATGATCTTTAAGTTTATTACTTGATTTTGAAGTTAAATAAGTTAAATCTGGAGAAAAAAAACTTAAAGTTTCTTTTTTATTTTTTTTCAAATTCAAAAAAACTCTTATTTTTGTATATTTTTTTAATTTTGGACGAATTTTATGAATGTTCATGTTTTTGTTCGAAACAAATAGATAATAAAGTTAAAATTAAATTTTGTGATAAAAACGAATTGTAATTACCTGTAATATAGAAAGAACTTGAAAATTTGTTTGATGTTAAATCACTGAATGAAATTAATGGAACATTCATTAATAATGCTTCTTTTTGAATTAATTCAGTTTTTTTATGGTTTAAAAATATTGTAATAATTACAGTATTTAAAATTTTTTTGTTGGTTAAAAACCCCGTTGACATTTCTGAACCCTTTAATAAGGTATATTGTTTTTTTTTACATACATGATAAAATTTATCAAAAAGAATTGAATCCTTAATATCAACAATGAAAATAAAATCATATTTATTTTTTACAAAAGATTCTAAAAAAATAAAACATGTTTTTAACGAATACTGAAAAGAAAATGGGTTAATTAAAGCAAATAATGATTTACGATAACCTAATAAAACATTAAAGTTAGTTGGATCTGTATAAGCCATTGAAGACCCCACACAAATTTTAGAAAAGATAAAAGAATTTATAAGCGAATTTTTTTTGATATTTTTCATAACCTATTTTTTTTTAGTTTCTTTTATTATTAAAACCTGATTTTTATATAGAACTCCTTTACCTTTATAAATGTTAGGTGCTTTAAATGCGCATAATTTTGAACAAAACTCTTTTAATAGCTGCTCATCAATACTTTTTAAAACTAATAAACTTTTTTTTGGCGATACAATATTAATATGCGGAGGGATTTTTACGTAAACAAAGTGACTAAATCCTAATTTAAGTTTTAAAAAATCCTTTTCAATTGCTTCTATTGTAAAATCAACACCTACAAAAACTAAACGTGTGACAAACCCTAAATTTATACCTATTAGTGCTTTTTGAAATAAACGAAAAAATGAAGAGTATTGAGTTTTTTTATTACCTGATAAAAAAACTGATGAAGATAAAAAAGAAATATCTAAACAAATGGACCCTAAAGGTCCCTTAGCAAATAAATAATTTTCTTTTGTGCATAATTTAACCTCGGAAGGTAAAGTAAGATTTAGTTTAAAAATATTTTTCATTTTTATATAATATAACAAATCGCAGTGCCGCCAATTTTACGTTTTAAACACATTTGGTTTGTCAAAAGTCCTTCATTTGTAGAGATCACAAGAACACAAAGACCTTGTGTTAATTTTGTCAACTGTTTATACGATAAATAAAAATTTTTACCAGAAGTTGAAAGTAATTTAATTTTTTTTAATGTTGGTGTACCAGTAGAACAGTACTTTAAGCAAACCTTTAATTTTTTTCCTGAATTTATTTCAACAACACTTGAAATAAAGCCTTCAGCAAACATTAACTTTAAAAATGTAAGACAAAAGGAAGTTTTTGGTAAATAAATAAACTTTTGGTTAAATTGTATAGCGTTTTTTAATTGGGCTGTGAAAGAAGAAAATAATTTCATTTACTTTTTAATTTTTTTTGTCTAGAAGCGGGATTGAACCGCTGACCTAAGGATTTTCAGTCCTTCGCTCTACCACCTGAGCTATCTAAACGAAAAAAGAAAATAAGTGTATTGGGTTTCGAACCCAAGGCCAATGGATTAAAAGTCCAGTGCTCTACCACTGAGCTATACACTTTTTAAAAATGAGATAAAAAATACAGGAAAAAGGGATTTGAACCCCTGGCCTTCTGTTCCCAAAACAGATACGCTACCAAACTGCGCTATTTCCTGAAAAAAAAGCTTTTTAAGGTTAAAAAGGGACTCGAACCTTCATCATTAAATTTGCAATTTAACGCATTACCAATTATGCTATTCAACCAAAAAAAGGCGAACAACGGGTTTTGAACCCGTGACATTCAGAGCCACAACCTGATGCTCTACCAACTGAGCTATGTCCGCCAAAATGGAACAAAAGGATTCGAACCTTTGAATGCCCGTACCAAAAACGAGTGCCTTGCCACTTGGCGATGTTCCAAAAAATTATAAACGTTAAAAATCTCCCTAAAAAGGATTTGAACCTTTGACCTAATGGTTAACAGCCATTTGCTCTACCACTGAGCTATTAGAGAACATATTTGTATTAATTTATCAAAATTAAACTAAACCTTACAAAAGAAACTAAATTTGTGAAAATAAAAAAGTAGTTGCAATTTGTTTGTGTAATGCTTTTTCCATTACACTATTACTTAAATTTAAATCTTTTGTATTTAAACCAGTAACTTTTTCTTCTACCCAAACGTTCATTTTTTCTGTTGAGTCAAAAAGTGATGTTTTAACAACAGACGACATGTTTTCCATAGATGAATTAAATACTTCAGTAACTTTATCTTGTTCTGTAGAAAAAGAAAGAACACCCGCTGATCCTTTTTGAAGTTTTTTAGTACGCGCTTTTAAAACTGAACTTAGTTTTGGTAAAAAAATTTTCAGAGAAATTAAATAAAAACCTGAAAAAAAAATGAATAACCAAAAAATTTGATTAAAAAATGTAATTTTATCAAACTGTGGCATAATAATTTTGTTTAAATTTAAAAATAAAAAATTAGCTAAGCAATTTTAAAGTTTAAGTATATTACCAACTCGATTTTGTAATAAACGGTAATGAATTATTCCTTGCTAATTCGCGAATTTGAATTCGAGATAAGCAAAAAAATCGAGAATAACCACGGCTACGTCCGGTAATAAAACAACGGTTTTTTAACGTAACACGAGACTGTCTTTTTAAATTTTTTGATAATAATAAAGAAGCTTCCCATCGAAATGATTTAGATAAAGTTTGATTATGAACGATAGATTTTAAAGCGATATATTGTGTTTCAGTTTCTTTAAAGTTTTCACGACGAAAACGTTCTTTGATTACTAAATGTTTCATGTCTTAAACTATTCCCAATCTAACGCACCAATTTTCCAAACATAGACAAAACCAACAACTAACTCGAATATAAAGTCAATCATTGTCCAAAAGCCCATTGAGCCAATATGGCTTAAAGAAACAGCCCATGGAAATAAAAATAACGCCTCTAAATCAAAAACAATAAAAAGAATTGCAATTAAATAAAATCGTACGTCAAATTTATTTCTCGAATCTTCATAAGGATCAAATCCACATTCATAAACTGAAACTTTTTCAGTGTCTGGCTTTTGAATTCCTAAAAAATAAGAAGCACCTAAGATAATACAAGCTAAACCAATACTAACAAACAGTAACAATAATATTGGATAATATTCTTCAACTAAAAAAAACATTTTATTAAAAAAGGCATAAAGCCATCTTTTGAGCTAATAACAATAATAAATAAGGATTTACAAAAAAATAAAGTAAAAAAAAGACTGCCACACTTATTGTCAAAGAACAAGCCCGGTTAACAGGAAAAATAAAAGAATTTTCTCTTTTTTTTTCAAAATACATTGTTTTTATCAAACGAATATAATAATAACTTGCCACCACACTTGATAAAATCGCAACTGTACTAGCAAAAAATAAAGATGAGCTTAACGCATTTAAAAAAATTTCCATTTTTGCAAAAAATCCTGCTAACGGTGGAACACCTGCTAAACTAAAAAAAGCTAACATTGCCCCAAACCCCAAATATGGATTAACGCTTCCTACTGACGCTAAATCAATTAAAGTTTTACTTCTTTTTTCATTTGTTAACGTATCTAGTGATAATACAACTGACCAAAGGCATAAACTGGTGATCATATAAATAACTAAATAAAAAAAAAGAGATTGTGTTCCTTCAAGAGAATTTGCCGCAAATGCTAAAAGCAAATAACCTACGTGACTTATTGAACTATATGCTAATAGACGTTTTAATTTTTTTTGTCTTAATGCAACAAAAGATCCACTTATCACTGAAGCAATAGAAAAAAAAACTAAAGCAAATAAAAAAAGTTCTTCAAAACTTGCAAAAATAAATTGAAACAATCTCAAAAAAATAGCAAATAAAGCTATTTTAGGAACAACTGCAAAAAAAATTGTCGAGCTTGTTGGAGAACCTTCATAAACATCCGGAGACCACATATGAAAAGGAGCAGCCGCGATTTTAAAGAAAAAAGCAGCCATAATGCAAATTAAGGCGATCTCAACAGATTGCGTCAATGACGATGTTTCACTATCAATTCCTGCAAATAATAAATGAAAATTATCGAAATTAGTAGTTCCCGTACTTCCATATAAAAAAGATATACCAAACAACAATAAAGCTGAAGAAAAAGAACCTAAAATAAAATATTTTAACCCTGCTTCTGTAGAAAAAGACGAATCCTTTTTTGCCGCAGCTAAAACGTATAAGCATAAACTTTGCATTTCAATAGCAAGATATAGCGATAGCATATCGTATGAACTAACTAAAAAAAGCAATCCCAAAACTGCTGACAACACTAAAAGAAAATACTCAAAATTATTTATTTGTTGTTTTATTAAACTATTTTCCGAAATAATAATACAAAAAAGAGCTCCTATCAAAATAATTTGTTTAACATTTGATGATAATAAATCAAAAATAAATGTATTTTGATAAGTAAGCATAAAAAGAATTGCATTGTTATTAACCAATAAAAAAGTTAAAAATAAAATTAAAACCGATAGTTTTCCAAAGCTTTGCATAACCAACGGGTAACTTAAACGTCTTGAAGTTACAATTAAAGATGCGTGTAGGCACAGAATAAAAATAGAAGTTGATAAAAAAACTTCCGGTAAAAACATTTTAAAATAATTTTGTTGCAACAACGTAAAGTCCATAAATTGATTTAAATTAAACAATTCTATGAGATCTAATCTCGGAAGTATATAATTTACTAACAAAAAATCCATAATATCTGTATATTTATAATTAAATTTAACAATAAAAATTTTTTACTTAACTAAATCTTATTTTATAGAAAAAACTATAAATAAAAAACTAAACAAAAGGCTAATTTTAAGCAACAGTTTAGGTAATTCGATCATTTGAGGCTGTATTTGTCCTATTCTCTGTTAAAAAAAAGAAGCTCCTTTGATCAAATTTTTTTATTTTTTAAGTAAGTTAAAAAGCCAATAAAAATCCACTGAAAATCCAAAAAAATTAAACGGTATAGTATTTGCCTTTTTTTAAAAAGCAAATAAAATAAGAAAAGCCATCATTAAAGCAAATAATGCAATTGCCTCAGTTAAAGCAAATCCTAAAATAGCTAATTGCTGTAACTCGTCTTTAAGTGATGGGTTTCTAGATACACCAAGTACTAAAGCACCAAATACGGTACCAATACCTACTCCCGCTCCTGCTAATCCAATTGTAGCTAATCCTGCTCCAATTAATTTTGCTGCTTGTAACATAGTAAGAAATAAAATTTCGAATTTTTAAACCATGAAGCTTTTTTTCAACTTCCCTCTTTATAAAGTTTTATTTAATAATAATCTAAAAACGTGCGCGCTTTAAATATAAACAAACAATACAAAAAAAGGTATTATTTCTTTCTCTAAAGATCAACATACTTTTTTATTTTGTTATAACAAAAACTTAGTCATTCTTTTTATAAAACGTTATATTTTTTTTTGCGAGTTATCTTTGCTGAGAAGTAATTTAGAGGAGGTAACAAGATTTATTTTAGCATTACTTTTTGAAGAAAATCTTTGAGACTTTTTAAAAATTTTAAAACTAAGTAAATATTGTTTTTCACCACCCTTCTGTGCAAATGCACCTAAACTTTTTGGCATAAAACTCGTTAAGCCAGATGAAGTTGTCATAAAACCACCTTTAACTTGCTTTAGTAAAAAAAAAGAATACCATTTTTGTTTTTTGAATAAATAATTAACAAAAATAGCAGAACTTTTTAATTTCTCTTTTCTTCGGACAATTTGTTTTTGATGCTTTTTTGCTAAACGATAAGAACGTAAATCTTTTAAAGACGATGAAAAACGAAAATTTTTACAAGATAATTCTGCCTTTGTTATTGTAGAAACAACATTTAAATCATTTAACGCATTTTGAGGCGTGTTCGATTGAATAAAAGAAGTTGAAGGTAATAACGGCAAATTAAAAAATAAAGAATTTTGTTGTTCTATTTTTTGTTTACCGAACTGGATTTGTTTTTTTTTATTTAGCATTTTTATTTTATTATAATTTTTGTTTTTATCGGTAATTTATTACCGCCTTTGATCAAAGCCTGCTTTGCTTTTAGTAAAGGAACGCCTTCAATTTCGAACAAAATAGTACCTGTTTTTATTGGGGCACACCAATAAGATACAGACCCTTTACCTTTTCCCATTCTATTTTCCGTTGGTTTTGAAGTCACGGGAATATGCGGAAAAATATTAATCCAAATTTTACCCGATCGCCCCAATTCACGGTTTACACATTGGCGAACAGCTTCAATTTGCCGTGAAGTCATACGAAAACTGCTTAAAGCTTTTATTCCAATAAAACCAAACCGCAACTGACAGGCACGTGTTTCAAGACACTTGGCTAAATATTTTTTTTTTAATTTTTTAAATTTAATTCTTTTCGGTTGTACTAACATTTACTCAAATACCCAAACTTTTATTCCAAAAACGCCATAACTTGTATTCACATGAAACAATGAATAATTAATTTTATTTGTAATAGTTTGTAAAGGGATACATCCTTTTTCAAACACACGGATTTTTGACCGCGGAACTCCTTTAAATCTTCCTTTTATTTGAATTTTTAAACCTTTAATACGGCTACCTTTTAAACGTGTATGAGCAATGTTTTCGACAAACTTTGCTAAAAAAAGTAAAAATTTATTAATCTTTTTTGTTCGATGAAACATTTTAAAAAAACGACCAATAAATTTAGCAAATAACAGGCTACTATTTTTAGTAGTATTCATAAGGCAAAATAAAAAAACACCTGCATCAAAATAAATTTCTTTACTAAAAAAATTTAATTCTTTTTTTATTCGATGATGTTCATTAGAAAAAAAAGTTTTTTGATGTTTTAAAGCAACTTTATTTAAATTTTGTAAAACTAATCGTTTTGATGTTTTATAACCAAATTTAGATAAAATATTAAAAAATTTTTGGACAATCGTTTTTAAACCAGTGTTACTATTTTTAGTGTTTGATTTCAAAAAATATTTAGATTTTTGAGCTCGTTTTAAAACTAAAAAATTAATAAAAACAGTTAAAAACGATTTTTCATTGTTCATGATTAAAAAACAATCTTTTACAAGACAATTATTAGTTGGATAGGTAATCTTTCACAAGTTTTCCCCCCACTGGAACCGTACATGAAAATTTCTTTTCATACGGCTCAAACGACAGACTAATTTTGAGGATATTACTCAAAGCCGTGCTTTACAATCATTTTTTGCTCTTAATCTTATTTTATTTGTTCAAATAAAACATAATTATAAAAAACAACTATAACCGTAAGATACCGTTATTAAAACCATAACAATAAAACAAGATGATACTTAATTAGCTTTTGAATGCAAAGGATCTAAAATTTTAGCTAAAATATTTACACTCGTGATGTTATGGAACACAACGGACAAAACGTATTATAGTTCTGTTCGCTCTTTGATACAAGTCAGCATCCTTTCAGATTTAGCCAGATGGCCTTATCCCTATGGTTACCATAGGGCATTTGCTTTTTGAACCGGTCTTCTACCCTCTTACTTGATAACAAACATTGCTGTGTTGTCCAGTTTTTAGATTTTAAAAACAAAGTATAGGGCTTACCAAGTTCTGTTTTAAGTTCGTTCTATGACAAACGTAGATTTCTGTGATACGCCGTAGCCCTCATGATCAATCGGATAGGAAAAGAAAAAGATCTCCTTCCCGAGCTATTTTAAAATCGTTTTTTTAACGTTACGATTTAACCTTTTTCACGACGCCCTAAATTACAGATTCGCTTACGCTAATCTTATCTGTCCAGCTTATCTAAAAAATATATTATAAAACGTAAATAGATCTTATTAATATTTCTCAGGCTTTACACAAATAAATTACTTTAGTTGCATACCGAGGATAAACATACAAAGAATGATTTTTGCAGTGGTGTTTTAACCACAAAACTTAAAACAACTTCTTGTCACACTTTTTCAAAAAAGGTTGTTAAATTAGATGATACAATATATTGTTCTTTTAAAAGAGTGGAATACTCTAACATATTAAACGTGTTGCCAGAAAAGAAAGTTGTTTTCGATGGCAATTGAAAACTATTTGGATTTGCTTTTTGACCCATAAATTTTTGTTATTTTTTTTTTTTATAAATATGTCGTAATCGTGTTGGTATAAACTCACCCAGTTTTGAACCAACCATTTCTTCAATTATAATAATTGGAATAAAAACCTTCCCGTTGTATACATATAAGGTTTTGCCAATCAAAAACGGTAAAATTACCGTACTCCTTGCTGTTGTTTTAATTTTTTTTTTTATTGAGTGAAATGTCACTAAAAATTTCTTTATGAATAAAAGGACCTTTCCAAATTGAACGTTTTGCCATATTAATTTCTTTTTTTGATAATTAATTTATTGAAATTTTTTTTTGTTGGTTGTCCTTTTGTAATTTTACCCCAGGGTGTTACCGAAACGCGACCACCAGATGTTTTTCCTTCACCCCCCCCGTGTGGATGATCAACAGGATTCATTGCTACACCACGCACTGAGGGCCGTTTATTTAGCCAACGCGAACGTCCTGCTTTACCTAACGAAACATGTTTGTAAGCAGCGTTAGATAAGCTACCTAATGTTGCTTTCGTGCTCAACGAAAATAACCGATGCTCACCCGAATTTAATCGCAAACGACAATATTTTTCATTTTTTGATATAATTTGGACACCACAACCCGCTGAACGTGCCACACCACCTTTACTATGGGGAAACTCCACGTTATGAATAAAAACACCTAAGGGTAAATCTTGCAAATAAAATAAATTACCTATTTTAAAATCTAATTCACTTTTGCCGAGTTGAGAATTGACAAAATGTCCTTGTTCTAAACCTTCTGGAGCTAAAATATAAGAGTGAGAGTTTGTACCTTCGCAAAAAATACGAGCAATGTTTGCCGAGCGGTACGGATCATATTCGATAGACTCGACAATCCCTGAAATGTTTGTACGTTCGTAAGAAATTAGTCTATATTTTTTTTTATGACCACCCCCTTTTGTATAGACAGTAATTTGACCTTTATGATTTCTTCCTGCGTTATTTTTTAAAAAGCTAGTTTTACTTTTTAAAATTGTTGTTTTGTTTAATTTTTTTCTATCTAATAAACAAACATGTCGCTGTGAAGATGTTGTTGGTTTTTTGTAAGATAATAGTGTCATTTTTAGGTTGAAAGTTTTAATTTTTGGTTAAAGATTGTTTTTAAAAGCACAAAATATACTTTGATTGAAAATAATAAAAGCTTTTTGTTAAAATATTTCTAATTTAAAATTTGTTAAAAAATACTACAAAAATTAACGTATTTTTTTTGTACCGTATTTCGATCTAGCTTGTTTACGATTTTTTAAGCCTAAAAAATCATATTTTCCACGAATTAGGTGATACTTAACGCCTGGCAAATCTTTAACACGCCCACCTCGCATCAAAACGGTAGAATATTCTTGTAAAGTATGACCTTCGCCTGGAATATAAGCAACTGTTCGTTTTTTAGTAGACAATCTTACGCGTGCTACTTTTCGACATGCTGAATTAGGTTTTTTTGGTGTGCGTATAAAAATTTTTAAACAAATACCTTTTCTTTGTGGGGAATTTTCAAGTGCTGGTGTTCGAACCAAACGTTTTTTTAATTGGCGAATTTGATTACATAACTGATTAATAGTTGGCATTTTGAAGTTTTTTTAAATTTCAAAAATTATCGAAAAAGTTTAAAACCAACGATAATTGATAAATAGTCGATTTTGAATCGCAAGCTTATGCAGCGCTAAAGTAACTTTTACGCTTTGTCCTTGATTAAAAGAAGAATTGATTAATTCTGTAACCAATAAATTTTCAATTTTTTTCTTACCTTGTGAAGAATGCAAAATAGTTTTTAATGATACTGAAATTTGACGTGAAAGTTGTAGTGGAAAAGGTACAAAAAAAGATTTTCCTTTTAGACGCACATTACGTACTTCGACATATGGTTTAACATTATTGATTGCTAACGTAACAACTTCTACTGGCGAATATCCTTTTAAAGAAATTTTAATAAAAATATTTTTTAAAATTTTTTCTGCTTGAGCCTTTTTCCCGTTTTTCATTAATTGAGAAATAAATTTTTTCAAAACAAATGAAAAAAAAAATTGTAAATTTGAATTTTTTTGAAGCATTTTATTTTTTTGTAGTGACATTTTTATATTTTTTTAATTTAGTTTTAAAAACGTTTTTTTAATGTTGCTCTAAAATCAATGAATGCTAGCAACAAAGTTTTTAAAATAATTATTCGTATATTTTTTTTGTAACAAAAAGTTTGTTAGCTAATTTTTTGCGGAAGAAGGATTTGAACCAACGACCTTCAGATCATGAGCCTGACAAGCTACCTAACTGCTCTATTCCGCAAAATAAAAAATCATTGGGTAATATAGTTATTTAATTTCTTACTTAAAATACTTAAAGAGTATATAACAAAAACAAAACGACTAAACATGAAAAAATGTTTACTCTTTTTAAGAATTATAAGTGCACTAGACTTCGGGATGCTGCATTTTTAGTTTAATTAAATATTAAAGAAAGTTTACTCTTTACTACGAACGAGAGTCTATATTTGTTTTAAAAATTATATGGTAACAATCAGTTTTTAAAACAAATTGATATTCTCATACATACCCAAAAAGTACCGAGGCCCCGCCTCGGGCGAAAAAACAAATTTTTTTGTTTTTGGGCAGAGAATAGATGAAAATTCTTTATGTTAATTTTTTTATCACTCGATCGTCGGTAACAGGTGCCTCACTTCTGTAAACATAAATAAAAAAATTTATCTATATACCCAACTACCAATAAAAAAAAATTAAAAAAAAAAGAATACATCTATAATACAAAAATTTTAAAACTATGTTTTTGGTTTTTGGGATTAGTGTTATTTTTTAATTTTTTTAATAAGTTGTTCAAAATTTTAGATTATAACCTCCGTTGAATAAAGTATCAGTTTTCTAGTTTGTTTGTCACAAGTTCAAAACTTATAAAATATAATGCGTAAAAAACTACAGGGTATAGTAGAAATTATAACTTTTTTAGAGAATTTTGCACACGCGAAAAACCTATATTCTATAAGGGAATTTTGTGAATGAAATAATTAGTAAAATGCTGCAAGGTAGTACCCTTGGGCAGTAAAAAAACAGTATTCCGAGGCCTAAAAAACCTATATTCTATATGGGTAAAAAAGTAAGATTTTCGCTTTTTTAGGTTTTTAAAACTTACGTGAAACGAGTCAGACATGATCTTATCCATTCCTTAAAAAGATTAGGTTTTTATTGTATTTTTTATAAGTTTATTGTAACAATTATTTTGAAATTCGTTACAGTAAATTTTTCATTGTATAAAACCAAGTTTTACCTAAAATAATAAACTAAAAACTATGATTAAAGTTTTTGTAAACAATAATATGGTTTTTGTTCCAAAAAATACCAGTGCTTTAGAAGCATGTGAGATAATTGGGGTTTCTGTGCCGCGTTTTTGTTACAATGAAAGGTTAGCTGTAGCCGGAAATTGTAGAATGTGCTTGGTTGAAATTGAAAAAGCGTCTAAACCGATTGCATCTTGTGCATTTCCTGTTGCATCAAACAAGCGAATCTAGGC
>Ga0102816_1000108_pt1 | contig 38276 bp, 38 predicted proteins | sample ColrivemetaGS545_FD_84509 | JGI IMG/M metagenome (GOLD analysis project Ga0102816, IMG submission 84509) | Estuarine microbial communities from the Columbia River estuary - Flood tide non-ETM metaG S.545 | ecosystem: Environmental > Aquatic > Marine > Intertidal zone > Estuary | place: USA...
CCGTCGTCAGTGCCTTATTGGGCTCGTTCGTCTTATAAGTAAATGTGAAGTCGCTGTCTACCTCCAGCGTACCATATTGGCCGTTGAGGACAGTGCCTGCGGGCATATAGGGGAGAATGCTAGCTCCCCCATCAGTACCACCCTCATCCAACAGATTGTCCCTGCCTGTTCTAGCGCCAAGAAACAGTCCTGAGGGCGAGTCATTAGGAGATAGGTCACCCGCAATAGGTGCATCGGACGCCACGTTGATACTGTCATCGAAGGGCGTCCAAACATTATTTCCTTCGGGGCGGAATATAAATTCCTTTACTACCTCTTCTACCTCCCCGTCGGGGTAGGTGATTTGATATGTGACATCAAAGAAGCGGTCGTGTTGTCCACTAGAGTAATCCCTATTATCCGAATAGGCCCACGTATTATCGCCCATGTTAATGACGAGCTTGTCGCGATCGGTCTCAAGAGTTGCGTTAACTCCATCAGGCGACACTTCTTCAGTATCGTCGATGGAAATTTTCACCAATTCAAAGGTGGCGCCAATATCGACGACTTCCGCGCCGGTAAGATTTCCGGTGATTGTTCTGCCCGCCTGGGTCCACTGGTAACGCGGGATGCCAGACAGGTCAGTCAGGCCATCATTGTGACCTTGAATTTGTATTTCTATTGAACCTCTTGCCGTCTCACCAAACTCGTCCTCAACCTCATACTCGAAGTTAAATGTCTCGGTGTGGCCTCGAGGAATTTGAAAATACCAATCGCGATCAAAATTGGGGCCTTCGGCTATAATCTCTCCACCTTCACTGTCACTGTAGACGTTGAAAACGGGTGTTATCGTTTCTCCGTCAATGGTTCTTGAATCAAAGGTAATAAAGTTGCCGTTATAAGGTTCGGATGCAAAAACCTCATCTGTTGTGGGGTCAATATATCCGTTGAAACTAACATTTGCGCCATTATGGCCCACAAAGGTGTCAATAAAGCTATCCGGCTGACTGTTGTCAGCTGCCGTGTGGGTAACAGACCACCGATCGGACGTATTGTAGATGCTATGAAAACCGGAATTTTCCAGATCGAATTTAAAATATGCGCCTTGATTTTGTGCGTTACTTGAATCTGACGCAGGTCCGCCATCCCAAGTGACAACAGTCGAGCCGGCTGTGGGCGGAACCAGCGTATCCGTGCCTTCGATTGTAAAATTTATATTTCTAGCATACGGAGCCTGGTCTTGCGTATGCGATTTATTGCTGCCGTAAACCGTTTTAAGCCCCATAGGGTCTTCAAAAGTGAAGCCTATATTATCCGAGACGCTTGAGCCGATAGGTAAATAGCTTCCGCTTGCGGGGGTGTAGGTTAGCACGTTGTTAGCGCCTATTGACCAAGTCCCGTGATCCATGACGAGGCTGGTGCCTCCGCCCTGAAAGAGCATCGTAAGATCGCTGTCAGCGTGGTCCGGGTCGTTAACCCAGTTGATGGGGTGACCAGGATCGCTGGCTGCAAGTGTGTACACGCCGGAGTTCTGCACAGTTATAGGACTGTCAATGTTGCCCTCCCAATAGGGTGCGTCATTGGCTGGCTGCACGTGGACAGTAATTACCCCATCATCTGTGCCACCAAACTCATCCATGACGCGATAATTCAGCCTGTATGTCAGATTTGCGTCGTCGGGCGCTTGCTCTTCAAAGTTGGTGATAGTGCTGGTTGCGGAATTATCCAGTCGAATGAGCCCGTCATAATTTCTTACGCTCAATCGAAAAAGCTGCTCCCCACCGGTAGACTGAAAATACGGAGAGGTTAGAGTGAACCCCGATGTGGCATCTCGGCTATAATCATCAGCTGACGGCGTGTCGCCGTCCAGCCAAGTGCTTATGACTGCAATCGCGGCGCCATTATTGCTGGTGACATGGTCGCGCCAGTCAATCATATCTCCGTTAAGTTTGGGGTCCCCGCCTGCAATTGTGAGAGAATTTTCTTGCCATTCACCATGCATATTGTCTTCGCTTGTGTATGCGTCAAAGTCGGTTGCCACGGGGGCGGGCTTGCCGGACCATACGAAAACCCGAATGGCGTCATAGTCGGAAGAGTTTCCAACATCCCAATTTAAGGTAAGGCGTCGGCCTGATATGGAGACACTTTCCGAGTCTTCAACGGCGTCGGGACTCAAACGCACGGGATAGGTGGCGCCAGCCTTCGCAAATGGCGCATCGGCCGGACCATCATTATCTGAGTGATAGTGGTCCGTGTAGACGCCGGCTATTGCCGTATCAAAGTCTATATAGACTTGGCTAGATGAAGGAAGTTCGCCATTCCTGAATATGAGATAGCTGTCCAGACGGTTATCGGCGTCGTTTACAATGGTGCTGCCAATCGCGAAGTCGTTTATTGTAGAGCCGGAGAAGACATTGGTGTTTTCTTTGACGATGTGGATTTTTTCGGTTCCATAACCATCGCCGCCCGAACCCGAAGCGAAATTAGTGAAATCATTGGAAATCACAACGCGGTCAGAAGTATGGCCAGCTACCTTATCGGCGTCAGCATCAATATTCACCGTCATCGTATTGGCTGTCGCACTGTCAGCCGTGCCGTCATTAACTTTGAAAGTGAAGCTCCCATAGCCTGAGCCGCTCGCGCTTGTCGCCGGCGTAAACCGCAAGCGCCCACCATTGAGATCGGCGAGGCTTATCGTTTCATTTGCAGAGACGCTTGCCCAATTTACCGCATCGTGGAAATCATTATCTTCGCGCCCCCCCGTGTGGTCTTCATCTGGCGCCGTCCAGGTGCTCTTTTCGAGAGTGCCATTGATAGGTAGTGAGGCAATTTCCACGTGGACGAGCGTGTCATTATCAGCATCCGCAAAGCCAAATTGGCTAGCAGCAAATGTATAGCTGTTACCCTGGCCAACCGTTACAGCATTGTCGGCAGCTGCCGGCGCATTATTAAGTTGAAAGGCATATTCGTCGGCTTCAATCGCATCAGCCTCAATAGGGCCAGTGTTGCCTTCCAACTCCCAATCGCCACCAGCACCTGTTATGTCATCCGATGCGGCAATGTCGGCGGCAGTTAGCTCGGCCAGTTCCTCAATAAAGGTTTGGCCGTCTTCACCGGCGGCGATATCACAGCCATAAAGCAGAATATCACCGTCTTCGGTGAGTGTGTCTTTGAGAGCAGCCAGCGTGCCAGAGTGTGAGGTGAGTGTCTCGAGTGACAAGCTGGATGTTCCTAGACTGGCTTCGCCCGCCGCACCGTGACCGAATATATGAATTTCATCCACGCGGTCATGATTTTGTAAAATGTCGTTAATTTGCGCGAAGCCGTCGCTATCGCCATTTAATATGTGTATCTGCGCATCATCGGGCAGCACATGCACTGCTGCATCTGCGAGCGTTTGCGGGTCTTCGACGCCACCATCAATAAACACAATGGCGCTACGCGCGTTTTGGGCTTCAAGGCGAAGATTGTCGCGTTGGTTTTCGGGGGCAACGGCAGGGGCCTCTGACGCATTGCCATCTCGATAAACAATAGCTGAGGCTAAATCTGCCCCCAAATCCCCATCGAACAAAAGGCGAGGCTCTAAAGCATAGATTAACGGCGTCTTGACTTGCTTCTTATTCACACACTTACTCCGATGCACTTGATTCAGATTTCTGAACCGTCCTTATGATAGATTAAAGCTGAATGCATAACAAGAAAAAGAGAAGGTTTGTCATTTTCTTTTAAGTGGCTCTAAAAGCAGAAATCTGCGGGCAGGGCAAATGAAAAGATGGGCTTGTTGCCGTTGTATCGGAGCGTCTCTATTGCCTTTGCAGTGAAGTTCAGTATAGCTTGATTTCATCAAGGAGATAGAAATGACACGCGTCCTAATCATCCTCGCGCTTTTGTTTGCGACGCCAGCTTGGGCGGCTCAAGCAGAGGTAAATTTTCAGGCGCTGCGGTTTCTTGGCGAGGTAGCCTTGGGGCTGTTGGGTTTCTCAGCCATTCTCATAGGGTTGTCGCGCGTCGATGATGGGGGCTTCAATCCACCCGACGAATTCCGCGTTAAGCTTCTCTTGTACACCGGGCTTGGGGCTTTATTTGGTTCTATTTTGCCGTTCATTATTTTTGACCCAGCGGCTGCAGAGTCGTCTTGGCAGCCATTATTGTTAGGGATGTTTATTTATATTTTGTTTGGGCCAATCTACTTCATGCCCAAGGCCCGAGGCTTGAGAAACGGCGGGTATAAAAATATTTTCTCGCTTCCGATTATGGTTTTTAATGCAACCATTTTCACGACGAATGCTGCGATAGCCGGTTCAATGGCTCTGATATCGGGCGACATGAACCCTCAACTTTATGCCTTCTGTGTGCTGCTTTTCTTAGTGCAATGTACGTCTGCCTTTATCCGGACAATTTTCTACAGAGCCAACTAATGGCCAGAATCTTAACCCTCATAGCACTTCTTTTTGTTACACCTGGTTGGGCAAAAGATATAGATACCTCAATTCAACTTAAATTAAGTGAAAGCCGAATAGAGGCTTCTTACCAGTACGGAAATCGTGCGGTGGCGGAACGTCTTGTGGGATTTTACTGTCGTGAGCAGTTTGGCAAAGTCGGGCTTTTGTGGGAGGGTGCCTGTACAAAGATGCTTCCCGTAAAGGCTAATAGATGCATTGCACGAGGACTGTGTAAATGACCCGCATCTTAACCATATTCGCGATTATGTTCGCGGCGCCTGCGGCAGCTTTTTCGCCTGATAATGTGGTGATTTCTTGCCCTTCTGAACAAGGCGGGCGCGACGTTTATATATATAAAAAATACATAATGTTTGGGACTGGAATTTCTTGGCCATACAATAAGGACACAAGCCATTCAATAAAAACTGAAGTAGGCGATTATTTTGGATGGTCGATAGCCGTTTACGAAAATCAGGCGCAATTGGAAAAACTAGCTGACAAAAAAGGTGTTTTAAAAAGGCCAATCAGTCGACTTGAAAAAAAGACATCAATTGATTTTAAGACATTTGCTCGCGCTGTAAACTTTCGGTTTTTAAATGATGCTGCTCAGCTGGTTTATGAAGCTACCGAGAGGGTCGAATGTAAGGATATTACACCTCGTTAGCTGAGAGGCCTACCTCCGGCGTTGCCCCTACAATCCTTTACAAAGCACTCTGATTTATTACGCATTTTTTGTCTTCTCTGAAGTAAGGTTTTATCCTCGTCTATTGCTATCTGGATGCAGCTTCACTTTCATAAACCGAAACATCACTTTCATTCCTACGACAAATCTGACTAAGATAAGGAGGCAAGGTTTTTTGTTTAATTATGAAGCTTAGATAAGCCTTGTCTCTCGTAAACTGTGCATGTTTTGGCAGTTGACTGAGGTAAATTTTAGCGGGGGTGTTAAATCCTAATGGTTTTGGTTTCAAGGTAGTTAAGTGCTTAAAACCCCTACTGTACGCGGGCATCTAAGATTACTCGCTCAAAAGGCTTCGCGCCAAAATGACATGCATTAAATCATGATTATTTTATTAAGGAGTGTTACATGACTTTTACAGAAACAAATATGTTTTACGCGCAAATTTATCAATTTATGGGACTAGCTTTTATCGGCTCGTCGTTTTTGCTTTGGGTTGGCATGAGAGTTACCTCCGTTTTGGTGGAACGCGAAACTGACAACGTCGTTGCCAAAGTGTTGGCGATTATCTTTGGTGTAGCGGTTAGTCTCAACTACATAACCATATCTGCGAATTTGGCGCTCCAATTTCAGAACCATGCATACTCGTTGAAGCAGTTGTCTGCGCAGGGCATGGACCTTCCAGCTACATCGCTTGGCTTTATTGAAAGAATGGGCGGTGGCAACGCCGTTCCTGAATTTAGCCTGATAGGAAATCCGCTACAATTGTTGATAGGCCTTATCGCGTTAGCCTTCTGTGTCATGCCTCTTTTCGTGCCAATGAAGTCTGCCAATTCCTAACTTTTTAGGGAAGCAAATGATGAAAAACGCGGCCGAAGGGTCGCGTTTTTTATTAAAGGGTTTATCGTTGGCGCGGTTCTCTTTGTGACCTTCGCCAGCGCAACCGCAATAGCCTGTTAGAAAACAGCCAGATTTATCGTGCATCTTGCATTGCTTCTATAATGAAGATCGATTAAGGCTTTTTACTGTGTAAAAAGTAAAAGCTGAGCAAAATGTTGAATTTTGATTTTCTAGGCTGGGCGGACAGGGTCGCGATATCTGCTTCTAGCGTATGCGTCATACATTGCCTTGCATTGCCTGTAATCTTATCCGTTTTTCCAGCAATAAGTGGCGTTTTTATTGGCGAGGAAGCATTTCATATTTGGCTGATTTGGACAGTAGTTCCGTTAAGTGTTTTAAGCCTTCTCGTGGGCTGTCGAAGGCACAAGAATTCTATGGTGATTTATTGTGGTGTAGCTGGCGTCAGCATACTTATTATGTCTGCTTTTTTAGGACACGAAATTTTGGGTGAAATAAGTGAACGCGTTTCGACGGTAACTGGCGCATTCATTTTAGCATTTGCTCACATGAGGAATTTCTCATTATGTAGGCAATCTAACTGTGAAACCTAAATCAACCCAATTGATGAGTATTATCGCGCTAATGTATGCCAAACCGGCTTGAACAAGGATTTGTTAAGCTATTATGGACCCAATATCACAAGGAACAGTTGGCGCAGTCTTTGCGCAATCGACGGCAAATAAAAATAATATTGCAAAAATAGGCGCTATCGGTTTTCTTGCGGGAGTGGCGCCCGATTTAGACGTATTAATTCGGTCATCGACTGACCCCGTTTTATTTCTCGAATACCACAGACAATTCACTCATTCCCTCTTTTTCATTCCGCTAGGGGCGTTAATTGTCTCTGCACTCGTTTTTCCGCTAGTTAAAAAAACTCTGAATTTCAAAACGACCTATTTGGCTAGTTTTCTAGGTTACGCAACCCACGGTCTACTAGACGCATGTACATCCTACGGTACGCTTCTCTTTTGGCCGTTCTCCAATGAACGCGTAACTTGGAATAATATATCGATTGTTGACCCAATACTTACAATTCCCGCAATTATTTTTCTTGCCATGGCCGTAAAAAAAAGACGTCGGCAATTCAGTTTTCTTGCCGTTGGGTGGATTGTCTCATACCTGGCTTTAGGTCTTGTTCAGTATGAGAGAGCTCTGTCGTCTGGGCTGAAACTAGCCCAATCGAGGGGGCACAGTGCGCAGCGTATTACGCTTAAGCCCTCTTTTGGAAACCTAATACTTTGGAAGTCCATTTATCAGCACGGAGATAGGTTCTATGTTGACGCCATTCGTGCTGGACGGACGCTCACTTGGTGTCGTGGCGATAATATCAAAATATTTGACTATCAACATCACTTATCGGATTTGGAAAGAAGTAGTCAGCAATGCAAAGATATTGAGAGATTTCGCTGGTTTTCGCAGGATTATTTGGGCTTTGACGACGATAAAAAGCTTGTTACCGATGTGCGTTACTCGATGATTCCAAATCAGATTGCGCCTATGTGGGGGCTGACCATTAATGAACGGCGGGGCATCAATGAGCATGCGGTTTGGTGGGCAAGTCGCGATTTAAATAATGAGAGTTTGACTTTATTTAAAGATATGTTGTTTGGTGATATTTGCTCAGCAAAATGATTAGTTCCGCCCTAAAATTTTCGGTACCATAATAAACTGTATCCATCGTAACCGTCCCCTAGCCTCTATTAAGAAGAGCCTGAGCAGCTGTGCCGCCCCCTCTATGGATTTTTAGCGGACCGCATAACGACTACAAGCGCATCTATCGCCTCTGTAGAATAGCTTCGAGCTAACTTAGCGTCGTCTACAAAACGTCCTAATTTACTGCGCATCGGTTTCTAAGCCGAATTCTTCACTTGCTTCTTCTAATATTTCTTCAATTGTTGGCTTGTCTTCTGTCGATGTATCGACATCATAAATTGTAACCACTCCCTTTCTTCCGGGATTAAGTTCCCAATATCGCTCTCGTAAACGTTTCATGCGTTGTTTATCTTCATAGCGCAGAGCGGATAAGCCAAAACCTTTGTTCGCAGTTCCTTGGCTCACAGCTTCTAAATTAATGTTTCCTCCAATATCTCCTATAATTTGAGAGCTTGCGCTTACTGGCAAAAAGCCGGCGCAAGCAAAAATCACCAAGCAAAAAATATTCCTTGAATGTGAGGGATTCGTGAGCCCTCCAGTAAAATGTCCTGATTTATCGCGCATCATGTATTGCCTCTATAAACACTAACAGTTTACGCTGATTTGTGTTTAGGAGATAGCTATGACCCGCATACTAACCATTATCGCGCTTCTGTTAGCGACACCTGCTTGGGCTGCTGGCAGTTACGGTTATGAACCAAGTGCAAGTAGACTTATCAATGATGCGAAGAAACTTATAAAAAAAGAGAAATATAAACGAGCGATTGAAAAGCTAGAAAAGGCAAAAAAGGAAGAGCCTGATAATGCCGACGTCTTCAATTATTTGGGTTTTGCCTATCGTAAAATCGGCAACTATCACAATAGTAAAGTTTTCTACGAAGAGGCTCTTGCTATTCAACCGGATCATAAGCTAGCGCTTGAATACCAGGGGGAACTATTCCTGGCCCTTCATGATCCAAATTCTGCTCAGTCTAATCTAATAAAATTGACGGCGCTGTGTCCCCAAGGCTGTGATGAGCTCCAGGATTTGGGAACTGCCTTCTTTAAATACATAACAGAACATAGCGACTGATGATCCGCATACTGATCGTCGTGACACTTTTTTTTGTTGCGCCTGCTTGGGCGGAATACGAGCAACCTAGCTATAGCTTATTGCTTCAACAAGATGGATTGGAAATAAGGGATTATGTGCCTGCGGTTGTTGTTGAAACTCAAGTTGTTGCTTCGCGACGAGATGCGGCCGGTGACGCCTTTCGAAGTTTGTTCAACTACATTAGCGGTAATAATGATGCCAGCCTGGAAATTCCAATGACTTCACCAGTCACTCAAACTTATGCAGGACGAGAGCGAGATAATGTTGGCGATAAATGGGCGGTAAGGTTTTTCCTGCCAGTAAGTTTGAGAGCTGAAAACATTCCAAAGCCGTTACAGCAAGGCGTCGATATTGTGGCGCTTGGCGCCCAGCGGTTTGCAAGTGTGTCGTTCAAAGGCACACAAAATAATAAAAAGGTTGCAAAGAACACCGCCCGACTTCGCCAATTTATTGCGGAAAATGGTTATCAGGTATCTGGGAGGCCTGTATACGTCTTCTATGACCCCCCTTTTGTGCCATGGTTCTTAAGGGATAATGAAATTCTGCTTCCTGTTGAAAGGGTAGGAACTCACTGACCCTTATTCTAACCATACCGTCGCTAAGAAGCAGCTGATATAATAACAAAAAAAATGAATTCACATTGTTCACCTTGATCAACTTATTTTAAGACAAGGTGGCGCCTTTTAATCTTGAGGTGAAACAGATGTCCATAATAATTTACGATGAGGGAGAGCTAGATGTCGCTCCGTATCTCGAATGTGCGGAAGGCTGGCGCAGCGGCAAGCATTTCACTGACGCTGGCTACTAAGCCTGTCTCGACACGCCATCCGATGTAGTTTTGTTGATGCTCTGAGCTTTCCCAGATTTCGACCAGTAGAAGCGTATGCGTCTCAGGTTCATAATAGCTTTTAATCTCGAGGCATCCATTATAAGCACGGGTATCCGGCAAAATTTCTTGCATTGTTTAGATTACTGTTTCCGCCGATTCGGGTTTCATTTTAAACTCAGCCGTTACCATTACTGTCATTTTGAACTCCTATATCAAACAGTTTCATGTATATTCACGGATTAGCGACACGAAATCAATCCCATCAATTGCTCGCGCCAATAACTTTAAGTTTTTAATGATGTCTTGACGCTTATTTTTTAAGGCGCCGACAGGATTGATTACTAGGATATTGCCCGCATTACACAGCGCGTCATGATTTTGTATTCGGTTGTCCCCAGCCACTCTAGCAACGTTTCCGCCTGCCTTTCAAAAAAATTAACTTCACTTCGTTATCGGCGGCACGATTTCCAAAGCCATTTAGTGTCTAATCTCAGAGCCGGGCATAGCTTTTATCTCTAGACGGTTTTACCGAAGCGACATACTTATTGAACAGGTTTACCATTTCCCCGTTGAGCCCCCGTCGAAATGTTTAAAGGGGGGGCTAAAATGTCAGCACTATGTCAGAAATAAGCTGAATTTGCTTGGTAACTAACTGGAATTAAGGTAAATCGATTTTGACCCTAAGTCACTGTTAATAAGTACTTTCTTAAGGGTGGTTGTGAATGGCCCCGTAGCTCAACTGGATAGAGCGCGAGACTTCTAATCTTGAGGTTGCAGGTTCAAGTCCTGCCGGGGTCACCATCACTAAGTTTCTAAAGCCGTCTAAAGCCGTCTAAAGCATAGATCCCGTCTCACCCAGCATATAGCGCGCTAAGTCAATCGTGTCGATTGTCAGTGAGATTCCTGCCATTACCAAATAGAACAGCACGAATTTAGAGAAAATCGGCGCATCGGTGAATTGCTTGCGGCGGGTAAATACCCAAATGTAAACCGGCGTCCAAAACAGCAAATGCGCCAAGCCCAGTAGGCGGACATAGCCATATTGGCTGTAGAGATAATTCATAAATTCACCGGCCAGCAAAAATGCCACCACAATGGCAATCGCTTCATAACGTGGGCGCCATCCATCTTGCGTGCGCTGCACGATGAAGAAAATCGCGCCTAAATTGGCGGCCACCAGAACATATAGGTAGCTCATAAGCCATGGAGGTTGCAGTGCAATTGCCTCGCCGAGGGTTGCTGGTAATTCCATTGTTTATCTCCCATTTCATTGTTTGAATTCGAGTTTAGCTGATTTGACGCCAGATGCCAGCCCACTGGCACAAGCTATCGCCAGGCCCGAAGGAATCCGATATGTCTAAACGATGCAATTAGAACGGCTCATAGACGGACGACCCGTATTCATTCGCCATAAGCGGATTAAGAATTTAAACCTGCGTCTGGTTCGCCAGCCCGCGCATCCCGGAGGCGCGATTATGATTTCCGCGCCCATGCGCATGTCCGAGGCGCGCATCGCCGAGTTCGTGCGCAGCAAGGCCGATTGGATAACCAAGCAGCAAGCCAAATTGGCTTCGCGGCCATCGCCCGCGCCCCTGGTGTATGAAGAGGGCGCCCCCTTCGCGCTTTGGGGCGCGCACTATCCGTTGCGGCTTACCCACGCCTCACGCGGGCAGAAGGTTCATTTTGCCGATGGTCAATGGCATATGGTCGTGCGCCAAGATGCGGCGGAAGAGAAAAAGGCCAAACTGATGGAAGTCGCCTATCGCGATATTCTGGTGCAAGAGGCTTCGTGCCGCTTGCAAGATTGGTCGCAAATCATGCGCCTCGACGAGCAGGGGCTAAGCCCGAAAGGGCTGGCGGCGCAGAAAATGACCTCGCGCTGGGGCAGTTGTCATGTCAGCCGCCGCAACATAAAGTTAAACTCTGAGCTGGCGCGCAAGCCTGTCGCCATGCTGGAATATGTCCTGGTGCATGAGCTGGTGCATTTGTTCGAGCGCGGCCATAACGCGCGCTTCTATGGGCTGATGGATCGATATTTGCCCGATTGGCAAGACAAGCGGCGCGCGCTCAATGCCAGCTAAATGGGTTTACGCTGCGCGCCAAACTCGGTAAGACAAATAAACCAGCGGCTCCGGCCTAAACGATGACCCATGACAATGAGCGGACGAGACAATGCCAGTATTGAGATCTAAAACGTCGACACATGGACGCAACATGGCAGGGGCCCGAGGCCTCTGGCGCGCCACAGGCATGGGCGATAGCGATTTTGGAAAACCAATTATCGCCGTCTCCAATAGTTTCACGCAATTCGTGCCAGGCCATGTTCACCTCAAAGATTTAGGCCAATTGGTCGCGCGCGAGATTGAAGCCGCTGGCGGTGTCGCCAAAGAGTTCAACACGATTGCCGTCGATGATGGCATCGCTATGGGGCATGACGGCATGTTGTATTCGCTGCCATCGCGCGAGATTATCGCCGATAGCGTGGAATATATGGCCAATGCCCATTGCGCCGATGCTTTGGTGTGCATTTCCAATTGCGATAAAATCACCCCCGGCATGTTGATGGCCGCCTTGCGCTTGAACATCCCAACGGTCTTCGTCTCGGGCGGGCCGATGGAAGCGGGCAAAGTGAAATGGGAAGAGGAAGAAGAGCGCGCCGTCGATTTGGTCGATGCCATGGTTGCGGCGGCCGATGAAAACATGTCCGACGAACAAGTCGATGCCATCGAGCGCTCGGCCTGCCCAACGTGCGGCTCTTGCTCTGGCATGTTTACCGCCAATTCAATGAATTGCCTGACCGAGGCCATCGGCCTTTCCTTGCCGGGCAATGGCTCGGTGCTGGCCACACATGCCGACCGCGAGGCTTTGTTTAAAGAGGCGGGTCGCACGGCTGTCGAGCTGTGCAAACGCTATTATGAAGACGACGATAAAACCGCCTTGCCGCGCGCGATGGCCAGTTTCAAAGGTTTTGAAAACGCAATTACGTTGGACATCGCCATGGGCGGCTCCACCAATACGGTGCTGCACCTTTTGGCGGCGGCGCATGAGGCGGAAGTTGATTTCACCATGGCCGATATCGACCGCCTGTCGCGCAAAGTTCCGGTGCTGAGCAAAGTCGCGCCCGCTGTGCAGAACGTGCATATGGAAGACGTTCACCGCGCCGGTGGCATGATGTCGATTTTAGGCTCGCTGTCGCGCGGCGGTCTGCTGCATGACGATGTACCAACCGTGCATAGCAAAACCATGGGCGAGGCGATTGCCAAATATGATATCGCGTTGGATGTGTCGCCAGAGGTCAGCGAATTTTACCGCGCCGCCCCGGGTGGCGTGCCGACGCAAGTGGCGTTTAGCCAAAGCCGCCGCTTTGATAGTTTCGACAATGACCGCGAGAACGGAATCATTCGCTCGACCGAACATGCGTTCAGCAAAGATGGCGGCTTGGCGGTTCTCTATGGCAATTTGGCCGAGAAAGGCTGCATCGTCAAAACCGCCGCCGTGGCCAAAGAAACCATGGAATTCACTGGCACGGCGCGGGTGTTTGAAAGCCAAGATTCTGCCGTTGCTGCGATTATGGCCAATGGCCAAGTCAATGCAGGTGACGTGGTGGTCATTCGCTACGAAGGCCCCAAAGGCGGGCCGGGTATGCAAGAGATGCTCTATCCCACCAGCTATTTGAAATCCAAACGCCTGGATAAAGTCTGCGCGCTGGTCACCGATGGTCGCTTTTCGGGCGGCACATCGGGGCTGTCTATCGGCCATGTCTCGCCAGAGGCGGCGAGCGGCGGGCTGATTGGTCTGGTGCAAGATGGCGATAAAATCGAGATTTCCATTCCCAACCGCTCCATTCATTTGGCGGTGGACGAAGCCGAATTGGCCGAGCGCCGCAAAGCTGCGGATGCCAAAGGGTGGCGTCCCAGCGAGAAACGCGAGCGCAAAGTCACCAAGGCCTTGAAAGCCTATGCGGCTTTTGCCACCAGTGCCGATAGAGGCGCGGTGCGCGATTTGGATCAGGAATACACAGCCGATAACAGCTAGAGCGGCACAATGTGCTCGGCAATTTTACCGCTGCGGCAGGCATCGATAAACTGTGCGCCGAGCTCGTGGCTGCGCGCAACCACCTCGTTCCATTTTTCAAACCGTTCGGTTTCTTTTTTCTGATATTTCGGGAAGTCTTGCCGCGATGGAATTTTGCCATCGGGCAGGGCTTTCACCCAGTCGCGCGACGGGGCAATCATGACCACCTTATCGAGTTGGCTTTGGGGTGCTTTGCGCCATGGGTAAAACTTGTCGAACCAGCGCATTTTAAAATGGTCGTAGAAATGCGGATATAAAATCAGCCCCTCGGTGTCCGGCCAAAAAGTGCCAGGCACGGGGTGATAATCCAACATGCCGCCATCGTGGTAAATATGCGCGGGGTCTTCGGGCAAGCGCACGGGCGACATGTAAATGGGAATGGAGCCAGAGGCGCGCAACGTCAGCATGAAATTCTCCGGCGTTAACGTATCATGGCGTACGCCATAGCCATCGCGCGCAGTGAATTCGAGTTGGCTGCGCGGATCTGAAAACACGGCGCGCTCGGTCAGGCCGCGCAAATGCTGTTGCGTGCCCACAGCCAAAAGGCCTGCGCGCGCCAATGCCAAGCCTTGGCGGGCGCGATTGGCGCTATTCAAACCGCCATGGCAGCGCACTGTGCCAATGTGCAGGCGATAGCGTTCATTGCTCAAAACCTCTTCAATGGCATTGGCCTTATGGGGGGCAAAAGCCTTGTCCAACACAAGGCCCGTCTGCTCATCAATGGCGTCTAAACTCGTGGCGCTTTTATAGCTTTGCTCGACATAGGCCTTGGCCGTGGCCAAAAGTGCCGCGCCGGGGTCTGTGCGCGCACTGGCCGAGAGTTTAAACGCGCCAACCGATGTGCCAAATAAATCAACCGGTGTCGACTTGGTGCGCTGCGGCATAAATTCGGAAAACACCGCATGGTCGAGGCCCGCAATGGCCAGCCATTTGGCGGCGCCAGAGGCGCCAAAAATCGTGCTGATATCATTGGGGCTCAATCCGTTCTCGCGGATATGCTTCAAAGCTGAGGGGCCAGCTGCAAGGGTAAGGTCTGGGGCCGGCGCAATCATTTTAGCGTTCTTGCATGGCGCGCTGTAAATCGCCGAAAAGTTCTGCCGAGATGATGTTCTCGCCGGGTTGATATTCAGGGTGCCATTGCACGCCAATGCAATGGGTCGCTTGGCTATGGCGCACCGCTTCTATGGTGCCATCTTCGGCCCAAGCTTCCACAATTAGGTTGTCGCCTAATTTGTCGATGGCTTGCCAATGCAGCGAGTTGGTTTGCGCCTGTTGCACGCCAAGCAATTTATGAAAATATCCATTTTCTAAAAACTGCGCCGCATGGCGTGAGGCATAGCGTCCCTGTAAAGTGTCGGCGTCGGGCGTGCGATGATCGAGCTTGCCCATTTGCGTTTGAATGTCGGTGGCCAAAGAGCCGCCGCAGGCGATGTTCAGCTCTTGCATGCCTCGGCAAACCGTTAACATCGGCAGGTCGCGCGTTATCGCGCTTTGGAGGAGCGAAAAGGCGGCGGCATCGCGATTGACATCAAAGGGTTCATGCGCCGGCGTGGCGGCAACGCCGTAGCGCGAGGGATGAATGTTCGAGCGATTGCCGGTAATCAAAAGCCCGTCGAGTGCGTCAAGGGCGCGCTCGGCGTTAAATGTGTGCCCAGGCATGGCCGCTGGAATGAGCAGGGGTTGCACATCCATGTGCGCCGCTATCGCGCGCAAGTAAAGGTGGTTTACGGCTTGCAGCGTATCAAGGTCTTGGTTTTTTTCATTGCAAATTATACCGAGTAGCACGCGCAGATTCCTTCAAAGCAAGTTAGGTGAGTTTACTTAACGCATATATACCGATAAAACTCTTACCATAAAACTAGTCAAATTTTCGTCATAATTAGTGAGTATTATTTTCCTATGAAAACGACAAGCAAAATCATTTCAACCGCCATCGCTCTGTTCATGAGCCTTGTCGGTTTCGCCCAAGCTCTCAGCGAACGCGAGGGGCTGGATATCTACCAACGCGGTCTTTACCTGGAAGCCATTGAGTATTGGAAAAAAGCTGCCATTGCTGGCGATGCTGGCTCGGCCTATCGCTTGAGCGAAGAGTATTTCGATGCCAAGATTGTGAAACGCGATATCAAATTGGCGCTGCAATATTTAGAGCAGGCCTCTAAAGGCAATGATGCGCGCGCGCTTACCGATTTGGCGTCTATGTATGATTACGGCACAGGGGTTCGCGAAGACCGCAACAAAGCGGGGGAGCTATATTTGCGCGCCGCGCGCATGGGCATGCCCGCCGCTATGTTTAACGTCGCCTCTATGCTCGAGACAGGCGAGGGGCTGGGGCAAGATAAAATCGAAGCCTATAAATATTATGTGCTGTCGCGCGACCAAGGGTTTGCGCCTTTTGCCAATAAAGCCATCGAAGAAATATCGGCTAATATGAGCGTCGAGCAAATCGCTGAAGGCGAAATGCGGGCTGATAATTTTATCCCCGATACGTTTTAGATCGAATAGCCAGCCCGTTCGAAGCCAGCCATCAGGTCGGCTTTTAAATCGTCCACATGTTCGAGGCCGATAGAGACGCGCAGCATTTGCCCGTCGGTTTCAAACGGCACGGCGGTGCGCGGCGTCTCGCACGGCACGATGAGGCTTTCAAAGCCGCCCCAACTGTAGCCCATGCCAAATAACGAAAGATTGTCCAACATGGCGGCCAATTGGCTTTCGCTGCAGGGCTCGAGCTCAAACGAAAACAATCCGGCGGCGCCGCTGAAATCGCGTTGCCAAAGGGCGTGGCCCGCATCGGATGGCAGGGCCGGATTAAACACCCGGCGTACGAAACCAAGCGCTTCGAGCCAGTTGGCCATCTCTAGGGCAGAGGCTTGGTGCTGTTTCAGCCGAAGCGGCATAGTGCGCAAACCCCGCAGCGCCAGATAGATATCATCGGGCGCCGCGCACAGTCCCAACTGCCCATGCGTTCGGCGCAAGTGGTCATGGTTTTGTTTTGACGTAGCCACCGTGCCGAGCAGGGCATCGGCATGACCCACAATATATTTGGTGGCCGCCTGCACTGAATAATCGACCCCATGATCGAGCGGCTTAAAGTTTAGCGGGGTGGCCCATGTATTGTCCAAAGCGGTTTTGACCTTGCGGGCCTTGGCGGCCGCGACGATGGCTGGCACATCTTGCACTTCAAAAGTTTGCGAGCCTGGGCTTTCCATGAAAATCAGCCCGGTATTTTCGCTTATCAAATCGGCGATATCGGCGCCGATGAGCGGGTCGTAATATTGGGTCTCGACGCCCATGCGGGCCATAAATTTATCGCAAAATTTGCGGGTGGGTTCATAGACCGTATCGACCATCAGCAAATGCTGGCCTGCCTCGACGCCCGCCAAAATGGCCAAAGACACCGCCGAAGCCCCCGAAGGGGTCAGCACGGTGCCGGCACCATTTTCCAACTCGCAAATGGCCGCCTCTAGGGCGGCAGATGTAGGGGTGGCGCGACGACCATAAGTAAAGGGTATTTTCTCGGTGCCGCGAATGGCCGCCAACGAGGGATAGAGGATGGTCGACGCATGATAGACCGGCGTGTTTACCGCGCCATTGAAATCTTGTGGCTTACGCCCCGCTAGAATAGCTTTGGTTTCATCTTTCATTGTTTTCTTTCGCGCGATTAGTGTTACATTTGAGGCATCTTAGACGAGAGAGAGATCTTCCCCGAAGTATTTTTTAAGGAAACTAATTATGCAAATCTTCCGTACCCTTTGTGTCGGCTTTTTAGGTCTGGCGGCCGCTAATTTACTGGCCATGCCTTCCGTTCAAGCGGCAGGTAAAACACTCGAGATTGTGCAAAAGCGCGGTCACCTCAAATGCGGCGTATCGCAAGGATTGCCTGGCTTTTCAACGCCAGACAATCGCGGCAAATGGACCGGCATTGATGTCGACTTTTGCAAAGCCATGGCGGCGGCTATTTTTAACGACCCAAGCAAAGTGAAATTCACGCCGCTTTCTGCCAAAGAGCGCTTTACTGCCATTCAATCGGGCGAAGTCGATATTATTGCGCGCAACACCACGTGGTCGATGCATCGCGATACGGCGCTCGGCGTCGATTTTCCAGTGATCAATTATTACGATGGGCAGGGCTTTATGGTTCGGGCCGATTTGGGCGTTACCAGCGCGCGCGAGCTAGACGGCGCCACGCTATGCACCAATCAGGGCACAACGACCGAGCTTAATGCCGCCGATTATTTCCGCTCGAACGGGATGCAATATGAAATCGTCGCTTTCGAAAAAGCCGATGAATCGGTCGCCGCCTATAATTCGGGGCGTTGCGATGCCTATACCACCGACCATTCGGCGCTTTATGCGCAAAAGCTGAAGCTGTCGCAACCCAAGGCGCATATTGTGCTGCCGGAGGTTATCTCTAAGGAGCCTCTGGGGCCCTTGGTGCGCCAAGGCGATTCGTCTTGGAATGATTTGGTGCGCTGGACGCATTACGCGACTGTGGCGGCGGAAGAATTTGGCGTGACGTCGAAAAACCTTGCCAAGATGAAACACTCAAGCAATCCCTCCATCCGCCGCCTGATGGGGCTAGATGGCAGTTTTGGCGCCAACCTAGGCTTGTCGAAACAATGGGCGGTCAACATCATCCGTTCGGTTGGCAATTATGGTGAAATTTTTGAACGCAATGTCGGCGTACAAACGCCGCTTGGCATCGAGCGCGGTGTCAATGCGCTGTGGACCAAAGGCGGCTTGCACTACGCGCCGCCCATTCGCTAACGAGGCTGGCTATCCAAAACCTACTTCCTTTGAAATGGCTTCGGGCTTTGAAATGGCTTCAGGCTTTTAAGTGGCTTCAGGCTCGTCTGTCCGCTTGGGGGAGCCGAGAGGCTTTCTTGCAAGTCTTGGTGCTGGCGGCTGTGTTGGGCGCCATGGTGTGGCTGGTTGGCAATGTGCAAAGCAATTTGGAGCGCCAGAACATTAACTCTGGTTTCGGCTTCTTGTCCGAACGCGCAGGCTTTGGCATCAATCAAACGCTGATTGCCTACACGGAAGACGATAGCTTTGGCCGCGTTGTGGTGGTCGGGCTGCTCAACACCTTACTGGTTTCTGGTTTGGGCATATTCTTTGCTACGCTTTTGGGCTTCTCGCTCGGCGTCGCGCGTCTGTCGCGCAATTGGCTGATTTCTAAAATCGCCATGGTCTATATCGAGATATTCCGCAATGTGCCGCTGCTGCTGCAAATCATGTTTTGGTATTTCGGCGTGCTTCGCAATCTGCCATCGCCGCGCCAAGCCTTGTCAGTCGGGGACGCGATGTTCATGAGCAATCGCGGCATCGTTTTGCCTTGGCTCGAGGCGGGGGCGGGCGCTATGTGGTATGGCGTGGCTCTGTTGGGGCTGGCCGCGGTTTTCTTCTGGTTACGCCGCCGGACTTTGAAGGCCAAATTAACCACCGGCCACTCGACGCGGTTTTGGCGTCCTTTGTTGGTTTTGGCATTGGCTTTATTTGGCGCCGCTGCCCTGATGGCAGGCGTGCCTTTCGCCTTAGACGTGCCGCAACTCAAGGGCTTTAACTTTCGCGGCGGGCTGACGGTTATCCCCGAGTTCGTGGCGTTGCTTTTGGCCTTGAGCCTGTATACGGCGGCCTTCATTGCCGAGATTGTTCGCGCCGGCATTAACTCGGTCAACAAAGGCCAGCGCGAGGCCGCAGCAGCGCTCGGCCTGCCCGAGCGTGTGGCCTTGCGTCTGGTGGTACTTCCCCAAGCCTTGCGCGTTATCATTCCGCCCCTGACCAGCCAATATTTGAACCTGACCAAAAACTCGTCGCTGGCGGTAGCGATTGCCTATCCCGATATTGTTTCGGTTTTGGCCGGCACCACGCTGTCGCAAGTTGGCCAAGCCTTGGAAATTATTTTTGTTACGATGATGATTTATCTGAGCCTCAGCTTGCTCACCTCTTGGGCGATGAACCGCTATAATCAGCGTATGGCATTTGTGGGGAATAACACATGAGCGCGAAAACCTGGATCCCAACACCGGCGCGGCCCGCCCCTGCCAATACGGTGGGCTTTGTCGGTTGGGCGCGCGAAAACCTATTCGCCACGAAATTAGATAGCGCCCTGACGCTCGTCTGCGCCGCTTTGATTATCTACCTTCTCGACGTGGTTTTCGGCTGGGCGATTGTCGATGCCAGCTTTAGCGGCGAAGACCGCAACGCCTGCCTGAAGCAAGTGCAGGGCGCGTGCTGGCCGTTCATTGATGCCAAATTGGGGCAGTTCATCTATGGCCGCTATCCGGAAATGGAACGCTGGCGCGTCGACTGGGTGTTTGCCTTGGGGCTTATCGGCTTGGTGCCTTTATTGATGCCCAAAGTCGGCTTCAAGCGCGCCAATGTTATTTTCATGCTCGGCTTTTATCCGCTATTCGCTTTCTTCATGCTCACCGGCGGCCGCTTTGGTTTGGCGCCCGTTGACACCAGTGATTGGGGTGGCCTGTTGGTGACGCTTGTGGTGGCGGTGACGGGCATTGTCGGCTCGTTGCCTTTGGGCATTTTGCTGGCGCTCGGACGGCGCTCGGAGCTGCCCATTGTGCGCGCTTTATGTGTGGGCTTCATCGAGATTTTTCGCGGTGTGCCGCTGATTACCGTGTTGTTTATGGCCAGCGTCATGCTGCCTTTGTTTTTACCCGATGGGGTGAACTTCGATAAATTGATGCGCTGCCTCATCGGCGTTGCGCTGTTCGCCTCCGCCTATATGGCCGAGGTGGTGCGCGGCGGCTTGCAAGCCATTCCCAAAGGCCAATATGAAGCGGCGGCCGCTTTGGGGCTGGGCTATTGGAAAACCACGCGGCTGATTATTTTACCGCAAGCCTTGAAGCTGGTCATTCCGGGCATCGTCAATACGTTCATCGGCTTGTTTAAAGACACCACTTTGGTGCTTATCGTCGGCTTGTTTGATTTGCTGGGCATTGTGCAATTGCACTTTACCGACAGCACTTGGGCAACGCCGGAAACCCATATCACGGGCTATGCGTTTGCGGCTTTCGTGTTTTGGGTGTTTTGTTTTGCGATGTCGCGCTATTCCATTTTTATGGAAAAACATCTGTCCACTGATCCCAACCAATAGAGCTAGGTAGAGCTATGACTGATCCTGTAATTCGCATTTCTGACATGAACAAATGGTTCGGCACATTTCATGTGTTGCGCGATATTAATTTGCAGGTCGCGGCTGGCGAAAAGATCGTTATCTGCGGGCCTTCGGGAAGCGGTAAGTCGACGCTCATTCGCTGTCTCAATCGGCTAGAGCAACACCAAGAGGGCATCATCGAGGTAGAGGGCGTCTCGCTCGATGGCTCGTCGAAAAACCTCGAGAGCATCCGCTCGAACGTTGGCATGGTGTTTCAGCAGTTCAATTTATTTCCGCATATGAGTGTGCTGGAAAACTGCACTTTGGCGCCAATTTGGGTGAAACAAAAAGCCAAACAAGAAGCCGAGGCTTTGGCGCGCCAGTTTTTGGAGCGCGTGCGCATCCCCGACCAAGCCGATAAATATCCCGGTCAATTGTCTGGCGGCCAGCAGCAGCGCGTGGCCATTGCGCGGGCCTTGTGCATGAACCCAGACATTATGCTGTTCGACGAACCCACCTCCGCGCTCGATCCAGAGATGATTAAAGAAGTGTTGGATGTGATGGTAGAGCTGGCCGAAGACGGCATGACCATGTTGTGCGTGACCCATGAAATGGGCTTTGCCCGACAAGTCGCGGACCGGGTGATTTTTATGGATGAGGGCGAGATTGTCGAAGAAAACGAGCCAGAAGCGTTTTTCTCCAATCCGCAAAACGAGCGGACCAAAATGTTCTTAAGCCAAGTTCTCTCGCATTAGGTTTGCCGCATTCGGGGAGCGCGTTTATTCGTCTAAAATTTCAACTTGCTTGCGATTGTAAGCGCTAAAGCCGGCTTGTTGGTAAAGCCGTAAGGCGGCGGGGTGGTCGAGCGTGCAGGTTTGAATGATGATGCGTTTGGCCTCGCGCGCCTGAATGGTCTCTAGCACTTGGCGCACCATCAGGGGGCCATAGCCTTTGCCTATTTGGCCCTCGATCAGACCAATGAAAACAATCTCGACCTGCGGGAAGAACTTTAAATTTAGCTCCACAAACCCAATCGTCTGATTGTTTTCACTCAGCAGATAAATCTCGGTGGCGGGATGATGCACCAGCGCCGCCAATTGATGATCGTTTAAATAGCGCCGATTGACCCAATGCCATTGCCGCCCAACTTTATCGTAAATATCGCGATAGGCGTCGAGCTGAATGCCTTCGACGCGCCTAAAACAGACGCCCTCGGGCCATGCGGGGGTCTGTTGCACCAAGGCGTCGAGGCTGGACAGGTCGCGAAACGGCGCCTCCATCGACAAATGGGTTACGACAGTTTGAAAACTTGGCATGGCGCCCGCCTATAGCCAATCAGGGCAGGGCAGGCCTTGCTGTTTTAGAAATTCAGGATTGAACAGTTTCGACTGATAGCGCGTACCATAGTCGCACAAAATCGTCACAATCGTATGGCCAGGCCCTAAGTCTTTGGCCATGCGCATAGCGCCCGCAATATTAATGCCGCTTGAGCCGCCCAGCACCAAACCCTCGTTTTGCAAAAGATCAAAGACAATCGGCAGGGCTTCAGCATCGGGAATTTGATAGGCGTCATCGATCGGCGCATCGACCAAATTGGCGGTCACGCGACCTTGGCCAATGCCTTCGGTAATGGAGGTGCCTTCGCTGCGCAATTCGCCGTTTTTAATCCAATGATACATATTGGCGCCCATGGGGTCGGCGGCGGCGATGCGGATGTTTTCATTTTGCTCTTTGAGATAAATTCCCGTGCCAGCCAAAGTGCCGCCCGTACCGATGGCGCAGGTAAAGCCATCCACTTTGCCTTCGGTTTGCGCCCAAATTTCGGGGCCCGTGGTTTCAATATGGGCCAGTCGATTGGCCACATTGTCGAATTGATTGGCCCAAATGGCGCCCGCTTCGTGCTTTTCGTTCAGCTCGGCGGCCAGTCGGCCAGAGTATTTAATGTAATTATTATCATTGGCATAGGGCAGGGCTGGTACTTCGATGAGCTGTGCCCCAGCCAGTCGTAACATGTCTTTCTTCTCTTGCGCCTGTGTCTCAGGTATCACAATCACCGATTTATATCCCAATGCATTGGCCACCAAAGCGATGCCAATACCGGTGTTTCCAGCCGTGCCCTCAACAATCGTGCCGCCTGGCTTTAGGGCGCCCGATTTCTCGGCTTCGCGGATAATATAAAGCGCAGCGCGGTCTTTAACCGACTGGCCAGGGTTCATAAATTCGGCTTTTCCCAAAATCGTACAGCCGGTTTCTGCCGAGGCTTTTTTGAGCTGAATAAGGGGGGTATTCCCGATGGCTTCGATCATGCCTTGGTGAAACTGCATTGAAATCTCCTAGCCGTCGACGGCGCTATTTGTGAGGGCTTGAACTAAATACATATTGGTCTAATCCAAACGATGATCTATATCGTATATAGTTATATTGTCGGTGTAATAGAAGCGTAAAGAGAATATTTTGAACATACAAAATGAAGTTCCCTCAGGGCTAGATACCCTCATAGCCCAATATGTCGGTGGCGAACTGGGCCATGGCATGTCGGTGCTCATGGCCAGTTATTTAACGCTGTCGCCGGAAGCCCGCCAAGATGTGGTGACGCTTGAGAAAATCAATGGCGCTCTGCTGGAAGAAGCCGAGCCTGCCTCGATGAACTCCGATGCGCTCGACCAGCTCATGGCGCGCCTAGATGAGCCAGAACACCAAGAAATCCAAGAAGTTTGTGCCGAGACAAGTCAGCTAAACGCCGATTTGCCAGCCCCTTTGCGCGAGTTCCTCGCCAAGCCGATTGAGCAAGGACGCTGGCGCTTTGCTTATCCGGGCGTGCGCCACATGGAATTGCCGATTGGCGATGCGGGCGAGACCGTAAAACTATTGAAAATCAAACCCGGCAAGGCCGCGCCGCGCCATACCCATCATGGTATGGAGGCGACTTTGGTTTTGCGCGGTGCGTTTCGCGATGGCGAGCGGGTCTATGAGCGCGGCGAGTTAGCCGTTGCCGATGATGATGTGCAACACCGTCCGCGCGCAGAAGGCGACGAAGACTGCATCTGCTTGGCGGTGACCGATGGCGCGTTGCGCTTCACCGATACACTTGGGCGTATGGCGCGTGACTTTTTCACCGTTTAAAGGGGCGCTACTCGCCTCTATCCTATGGTTCAGCTGTTCAGCCCCTGCTATGGCTTTTGCCGATAAAGTCTCGACAGACTGGCTCGGCGGCATTCCCGAAAACAATCAATTAGCCTATGAGGTGACCCGCAAGGGCAAACGCCACGGCTTTCAGGTGTTCGACTTCAGCCGCGATGAAGCTGGAAACCTGATTGTTGACGTTCACATTGAAATTGATTTCAAATTTGGCCCCCTTACTTTATTTCGCTATGCCCATAAAAACCGCGAGATTTGGCGCGATGGCAAAGTGCAATCCATCGTTTCCAAAACCAATAATAACGGCGATGCCGAATTCACCGACCTCCAGCGCACGGGCGACGTGCTGTCTGGCAGCGGCACGAAATACGCTGGCGCCATGGCAGACCCAATTATGCCAACGAGTTATTTCAACCCCAATTTCATTCGCCAAACGCGTTTCGTCTCGACCCAAGATGGCCGATTGCTAGAAGCCGAGGTGGCGGAAATTGGGCGCGAAAGCGTGGTTTTGCCGACAGGCAGCGTCGAGACCACACGGTTTCGGTTGCTCGGTAAATTGGCGATTGACATTTGGTACACGGATGCCGGCCAATGGGTGCGCACAGAGTTTTCCCGGCGTGGCAATGTGCTGCTGATCAGCCCCATCGACCCTGCCAATCTGCCCCCGCGCAGCGACTGGGCACGCCCTTAGGTTTTTTGCTCCCCTGAAATTATGCCCCTAAAAAGATGGGCCCCTGAAATTTTTACTATGGCGGATTTATCATGAGCCTTAAAATTGTTAAGCCCCTCGAGGGGTGCGCTTGGATTACCGGCGCTTCATCTGGCATTGGCGCCGCTTTGGCGTTGGAATTAGCTTCGCGCGGCTGGCAAGTGGCCATCTCGGCCCGAGGCAAAGCCGAGCTATCGGCCATCGCCAAGGGTCAAAAGAACATCACCGCCTTTGTTTGTGATGTCACCGACCGCCAAGCCATGGCAGCCACGGCGGCGAAGATTGAAAACAAGCTCGGCCCCATCGCTTTGGGCATTATGAATGCGGGTATTTACCTACCGACCGCCTTCCCAGACTTCGATGCCGAGATATTCGACCGCACTTTTGAGGTCAACCTAACGGGCACGGTCAATGGTTTGGCAGCGCTGATGCCTCGGATGGTGGCGCGCGGGCAAGGGCATATCTCGCTGGTATCTTCGGTGGCGGGCTATGGCGGATTGCCGACCTCGGCAGCTTATGGCGCATCGAAAGCGGCGCTGTTTAACTTGGGCGAGTCGATGGCGATGGATTTAAAGGCCTCGGGCGTGCATGTGTCTATGGTGGCGCCTGGCTTTGTGAAAACGCCTGCGACCGATGTGAACCCGTTTCCCATGCCGTTTATTATTGAGGCCGAAGATGCGGCCCGCCGGATTGCCAATGGATTGGCCAAAGGCAAGCCGCATATCTCGTTTCCCAAGCGGTTTAGCCATCTCTTGCGCGCCATCAATCTGCTGCCGCGTGGGTTCTATGTAAAGCTGGTGGGGAATTCTACCCAGAAATAGGCCCAACGCCTCTCCAGGGCTTGTTTAAGCGTGATCTAGGGTGAAATGCGACACATCTATGGAGCGCGTATCAAAGCCTGCCTCGCAATAGGATAGGTAATAGCGCCACATTTGCTTGAACCGCTTATCAAAGCCAAGCGCTTCCACTTCCGGCCAGACCTTTAGAAACTTGGTATGCCATTCGGCCAAGGTGCGCGCATAGTCTTGCGCAAAATCCTCGCGATGCACCAATTTCAAGCCTGCTTTGTCAAATTCGGCGGTCAATTTCTCGGGTGAGGGCAACATGCCGCCAGGAAAAATATAACGCTGAATAAAGTCAGCTTTCTTGCGGTAGCTATCAAAGCGCTCATTGGCAATGGTGATGATCTGCAATCCCGCCTTGCCCTTGGGCTTAAGTAGGTTCTTCACTTGCTCGAAATAGGTCGACCAATAGCTCTCGCCTACCGCCTCAAACATCTCGATGGAGACAATACGGTCGTATGTCTCGGTAACATCGCGATAATCACGGAATTGAAAGTCGACTTTATCGCTCAAGCCCGCCTCTTGGATGCGGTTTTGCGCATAGGCCAATTGCTCTTTGGAAATGGTGATGCCAGTGACTTTGCAGCCGATTTCACTGGCGGCAAAAGCGGCAAAGCCACCCCAGCCGCAGCCAATTTCCAAAACATGGTCGTCGGCCCCAATGTTGGCACTGGCGGCCAAGGCGCGATATTTCTCATTTTGCGCGTCGCGCAGATTTTGTTGGCTATCGCGGAACAGGGCCGAGGAATAGGTCATCGTAGTGTCGAGCCAGAGGCTATAAAACGCGTTGCCAAGGTCATAATGGGCATGGATATTGCGTTTCGAGCCTTCGCGCGTATTCGGTCTCAGGCGATGAACGATGCGGTTTAAAAAGTTAGTAAACTTATTTTTATCAATGGTTTGCCTAAAAATACTCATATTTTTGTTTAATAGTATAAGGAGCTTGCTCAGGTCGGGTGTGCTCCATTCGCCTTCCATATAGCTTTCGGCAAATCCCATTGATCCATTGCGCAGCAGGCGGCGGAAAAGCTTCATGTCATGAACAGTAAGCGTGGCGGGGCCATCGCTGGATGGGGTGCCAAAATGGAGAACTTGCCCGTCTGGCAATTCGAAAGTCAATTGCCCTTCAGATAGATGTTTTAAAACCAAAGATATAAGTTTGATCGCCGCCGAAAGACGAGGTGGGTTGGTGCCGGCCGGAATTTGTTTTCCGGGGGTTAGGTTACTCATTATATCTCCTGCCAAATTTGGCGAATTAGCTATGACTGTGACGTGTCTCGGGCGGTTTAGGGCGCTTAATAAACGGCACGCCTTTGAGAAATATCTTCGCAGCTTCATAGTGGATTGCAACCACAACCTTCACGGTCATCAAGGGATGCGTCAAAAAGGCCCGCAGTAAAGCTGCATCGGTGAGAGGTTGCTTTTCGCCTTGGAAGCTGGCGACCAGCAGGGGTTTATCGTCTTGCGTTTCGCGAATGACCATCCGCAAGCGGTCGTTCGGCGCGGTGGTAGAGAAGTGATAGCGCGCCTGCATTTCCATAAAAGGCGAGACATGCAGCCGTTTATCGCGACAATGTAAGGTCAGCGTATCTTTGGATTGGCCCTTGAGGGGGCCCACAGAAGGTCGCTTGAGGGGCACCACATAAGTATGATCGTCGCCAAATGTATTGCGAACCTCATAAATCATCGCGCTTATCTGGTCGCCCTCGAAACAATAGTAAACCGTCAACGGGTTGAAGGCGAAACCGAACATGCGCGGATAGCATAGGATGTAAATCTCATCGGGCGGGCTAATTTTGGCCTCATCCAGCAGCGCATTTAAAAATGGCCGCAATTTTGAGCCATCGCGCGCGCCATGGTCGCGCGAGCGCACGGAAAATAAGTTCCACCGATTGACCGATAAGAGCTTTAAGCCAAATCGATTGGCATCTAGGTCGTCGACATTGAGATAGGCCGAAAAAACCCGATAACCGAAACGGTGGGTTTTGGGCCGATAGCGCGCATGGCGAACCGCGCCAACATAAAGCGCGTTTTTCTCTCCAGAGATCCCAGAGCTCCCAGAGGCCTCAGAGCTAAAAGAGCCTTCCGGCGTTGCGGTATCTGGCGCGCGCTGGCGCATTACTCAGCGGCCTTTGAGGCTTCATTGTCTAAACTTTTGGCTTCCATTGCCTCGACCACGCGCAAGGCCGACTGCAAACCGTCCTCGTGAAAGCCATATCCGGCCCAAGCGCCACAAAACCATGCCCGATGGCTGCCTTGGACGTCTGGCAAATCGGCTTGGGCTTGCAAAGCGCCCGTATCGAATTGTGGGTGGTCATACATATAATGGCCAAAAGTTTTATCCGCAGCAGGCGGGGTGAGCGGGTTCAGGGTAACAAAAACCGGATGGCGATACTCGAGGTTTTGCAATCGGTTCATCCAATAGCTGACCGTCATCACTTTGCTGTCGGCGCCTTTTTGGGTGATGTAATTCCAGGCCGACCATGTAATTTTGCGTTTTGGCATCAGGCGTTCATCGCAATGCAAATAGACATCATTTGGCAAATAGCGCACGCGGCTTAAAAGGCTGGCTTCTTGCGGGGTCGGGTCTTTTAAAATCGCGAGGGCTTGGTCGGTGTGACAGGCAAAAATCACCTCATCAAAATGATGGGTTTCGCCATTTACCAGAAGGCTCACGCCGTCTTGGGTGCGGTGCACTTGCTCGACTTCAGCATTGATATGCAATTTATCGGCAAAGCTTTGAGTGATTTTTTTGACATATTCTCGACTGCCGCCAGACACCGTGCGCCATTGCGGGCGGTCTCGATTGATTAGGCGATGATTGTAGAAAAATTGCAGGAAGCTGCGAGCTGGAAAATCCATAATCTCATCGGCCGGCGTTGACCAAATGGCGGCGCCCATCGGCAGCAAATAGCGTTGAATGAAGACTTGGCTAAAGCGATTGCGTTTCAACCAATGGCCGAGGCTTTCCTCGCCCAATGTGCCGGCTTCATGGTCGCGGGCGGCGTATTTGTTAAACTTAAAAATACCGCGCAGCATACGCCAAAATAGCGGGTTCAAAATATTGCGCTTTTGGGCAAACACAGCCGATAACGATTGGCCGGACCACTCGAAACGGCCTCGGTCGGCGGAAAAAGCAAAGCTCATGTCACTGGCTTCGGTCTCGACGTTTAGCTCGTCAAACAAAGCAATCAGGCCAGGGTAATTCAGCTCATTATAAACGATAAAGCCGGTGTCGACGCTCATCCAATCGCCATTTCCCGTATAGTCGATGTCTTTGGTGGCGCTATGGCCGCCAGCGCGGTCGCGTTTTTCAAATACGGTGACATCATGCGCGCGCGATAATTTATAGGCGGCGACATTTCCGGATATTCCCGAACCAACAATGGCAATTTTCATAAGGGGTACTCTTTACGCAACGAAAAATTCAACTTGTCTATTTACTGTGTCTTTTCACAAAGACTTAAAACTATCCAGCGCTCGCGCCCGAGCCGCCTCGTGGTTCACCATAGGGTTCGGGTAGCTCTTGCCAAGTGTTATTTGGCCACTATCCAGCATGTCCGACTTGGCGGTCCATGGGGCAAATAGGGTCTTGCCCGATAGCGGTTCTAGCTCAGGGCAATAGGTTTTGGTGTACACGCCGGCTTTGTCAAACTTCGGGCCCTGCAAAATCGGGTTGAAAATGCGGAAATAAGGCGCGGCATCGGCGCCACACCCCGCCACCCATTGCCAGCTTGCGGTATTATTGGCGGGGTCGGCATCGGCCAAACATTGCCAAAACCATTTCTCGCCTTCGCGCCAATCGATGAGCAAATGTTTGATAAGAAAACTTGCCGTAATCATCCGAACCCGATTGTGCATAAAGCCTGTGCGGCGCAACTCTCGCATGCCCGCATCGACGATGGGATAGCCTGTTTGGCCGTTTTTCCATGCCTCCAAATCATCGGGCGCCTGGCGCCACGGAAAGGCTTCAAACTTTTCGACCAAACACGTGTCTTGGATCTGTGGATTGTGGAACATCAACTGATAGGCAAATTCGCGCCAGCCGATTTCCGCTAAAAACTTATCGCCATCCGAGGTTTGAATGGCACCGGATGCCTGGGCTTCAAACGTCGCGGCGACAATGCGGCGGGGGCTTATCTCGCCCCAGCGCAAATGCGGGCTTAGGCGCGAGGTAGCGGGCTCGGCAGGAAAATTGCGACGCTCGTCATAGCCGCGAATATTTTGCGTTAAAAACAAATCTAAAGCGGTGCGCGCGCCAGCTTCCCCGGGGTTCCACGCGCCCAATAAATCAGCGCCTTGCGGGGCGCTAGCTTGCGGTAGAGCCTCGCTTTCGGGCTGTGTTTCGGGGGCGGGCAAGGCCCTCGGCGCGCTCCATAAATGGCTGTCTAATCCGCGGGCGCGGCAGGCGCGCCAATAGGGGGTGAAAACTTTAAACGGCCCTCCGGTCGATTTGGCGGTGATTTCCCAAGGCTCAAAGAGCAGCGAGGCGTTATAGCTTTCGGCCAGCAGGCCGCGTTGTTTCAAGGTTTCTTTGATGGCTGTATCGCGGGCCACATCTTGGGCTTCATATTGCCGGCTCCAATAGACCCCGCGAGCGCAAACTTCGTCGATGACGCGTGACAAGACCTCGGCTGGATCGCCTGTTTTAAAAATCAGCTGGCTGCCACGGGCGCGCAAGTCTGCATCTAATTTGGCCAGCGATTGATCGCGCCACCATCGCGACACAGCCCCCGGCGCTCTGGCACAAGCGCTGCTGCTGTCTTCGATAAACAGGGCAACAATGGGCGCGCCCAATTGCAAAGCCGCTTCGAGGGCAGGGTTGTCGTCCAGTCGCAAGTCTTGGCGAAACCAAACGAGGATAGGTGAAACAGAACTTGAACTCGACACGCGGGCACTCCTGATACGTAAGATGACTGTACGTAATATGGCGCAGTTCGAGGATTTGGCGAGAAGGTTTCTTTCGCAGCCAAATGAGGTGGATAAAAAGCAACAAAAAAGGCCGCGAAACAGAGGTTTCAGCGGCCTTTTGAGGTGGGCTAAAGGTGGCTCCCCGGGCCGGACTCGAACCAGCGACCGAACGGTTAACAGCCGTTTGCTCTACCAACTGAGCTACCGGGGAATAACCTCTAGCGACAGGGATATAACAGAGCTTGGCACAAACGCCAAGATGAAAAACCTGAAAAGGTTTTGGAGGCCACGCCCGGAATCGAACCGGGGTACACGGCTTTGCAGGCCGCTGCGTCACCACTCCGCCACGTGGCCCGTGGTTACTGCAAAATGCAGCAGGTGAACGAAGCTGTTTATAAATGGCTTGGCCGCGAGTGCAACTGGTTTTTAAGCTGGCCCGCATTGCGTCTTTGGCTGGCGCCCTAGAATAAGCAAAAAATTGCCAGTCAAACCGATTGTCAAATCTTGTGACGCCCCGTATATAAGAGGCTCAAACCACAGCACATATTTTTCAGCTAAGGATGCGACATGGTTGCGACGCAATTAAACGACGATATTGGCGCCCAGGCCCGCTTTAACATGGTGGAGTGCCAGGTCAAACCAGGTGGCGTTCGCGACTATCGCCTGACCCTGCATCTTGGCCGTTTGCCACGCGAGGCCTTCGTTAGCTCCGATGTGCGCGACTTAGCCTATGCCGACCTCGAGATCGAATGCCTCGTTGGGGAGACCAGCCGAACGTTACTTACCCCCACAGCTTTCGCGCGGTTGGCCGAACTAGCCCAAGTACAGGCCGATGACGTGGTTTTGGACATTGCCGGCGGCACGGGCTATTCGGCCGCTGTTTTGGCCGGTCTTGCCAGCACCGTTATTGCGCTAGAGGATGAAGAATCCTTGGGCGAGAAAGCCAGCGCTATTTGGCAAGAATTGGGTATTGATAATGCGGTGGCGGTTAGCGGCGCCTTGCCCCAAGGGCTAGCCAAGCAAGGGCCGTTTAACGTTATTTTGATTAACGGCTGTATTGCAGAGCTACCCGAGGCTTTATTGGGGCAATTGACGGACGGCGGACGACTGGTCTGCGTGCAATGGGTTGACGGCGCGAGCAAAGCGCACATTTACCAACGTATAGGTGACAGTTTCGCAGCGCGAGCTGCGTTTGATTTATCGGCGCCGCGGTTAACCAGCTTCGACCCGGAGCCAATATTTGAATTTTAAAGTTTGCAGCTGCGCTTGCAGGCTGTTTTAGAATCAGGCGGGATAGAATTATGAGAACAAGAAAACAATCGCTCATAGCAGCTATGGCTCTGGCCATCGGCATGACAGCGCTTCCGGCGCATGCGGAAACCCTCCAGGGCGCCTTGTCGCAAACTCTGGCGCGCAACCCAGCCCTATCTGCGGCGCGCTCGAATTATGAGGCGCTTTACGTCACTCAATTCGTCACCATGGCGGATATGTTGCCGCAAGTGACCGCTTTTGTCAGTGAGACCCGCAGCGATACCGACGCGAAGAATGCCTTTTCTCGGGCCGCGGTGAACGGTATGGGCAACCCCACGTATGAAACCAATTTGAACGATAGCGACAGTTACGGCGTGCAAGTCACGCAGCAATTGTTCACCAGTGGTAAAAACCTCAATGCGTTTCGGGCGAAACGCGCCGAAATTCGTTCGGAAGAAGCCAAGCTCATCGCCACAGAGCAGCAAATTTTATTGTCTTCTATCGCCGCCTATTTGGATGTTTTGCAAGCACAATCGGTTTCGCAGCTGCGCGAGAAAAACGTCACGGTTTTGGAAAAGCAATTGTCCGCCGTGAAAGACCGGTTCAGCGTTGGGGTCGGTACGCGCACCGATGTGGCGCAATCGGAAGCCGCCGCGGCAGGCGCTTTGGCGCAACGTTTGGCGGCACAAAGCGCCTTGCTTTCGGCCCGTGCGGTCTATCGCGAAATCATTGGGGTGGAAGCGGATAAATTGGTCAAGCCGACGAAATTGCCGCGTTTGCCGCGCAGTTTAGACCGCGCTCTTGGCATTGCGCGCAAAGAAAGCCCGACGCTGAAAACGGCTCAGGAAATGGCCGTCTCTGGCAAGTTTAGTAGCCTCAGCACCATTGGCAGCGCCTTGCCGACGATTAATTTGACCGGCAGCTATATTCGCAATGAAAACCCGAACGGGGCGAGCAAGGTCGATATTGATACAGCCAGTGTGCAGGTGCGCTTAAATGTGCCCTTGTTCCGGGGTGGGCGTTCTATCGCCGCCATTTATGGCTCGCGCGATTATAATAGTGCTTTGAAGAGCAATGTTCATGTTGCCTCCAATACGGTGGAGCGCGAAGTTGTTGTGGCTTGGCATAATGTGGCTGCCACCAAATCTTCGATCGCGGCGACGAAAGAGCAAATCAAAGCGGCGGAATTGGCGTTGGAAGGTGTGCGGCAAGAAAACCGGCTCGGCACGCGAACCAATTTGGATGTGTTAAACGCCGAGCAATTGCGCCTCGATGCCAATGTGGCTTTGGTGCAAGCCGAGCGTAATCAATATGTCGCGGCGTATAATATGCTGGCCACTATGGGGCGTTTGACCGCCAAACGGTTGCGCGTAAAACCAGCCGAAGTGGCGTCTCGTTAAGCCGGGCGGCGTTGCGCTAAAAGGTAAATTTGTTGTGTATTGCCCGAGGTAGTTTTAGGGCAGTTGGCGTTTCCTGAAATTGGGGCCGAGCGACGATGAGCACATCTGACGAAAAAGACGCAAAATCACAAGACGAAGTTATTCTCGCCATTCGCCGAATTGTCGAGGCAGAACAGGCGGTTATGTCGGATGGCGAAGACTTGCATTTCGCTTCGGACGCCGCGCAATCTCGCATTGAGGCGGCCTTGCATCGGTTGGGCGGGGGCACGCAACAACCGCCGACTTTACTGGAATTGCTGATACTCGAGCGCCTCGACCCGTTGTTGAACCAATGGATGGCGCAGTCAATGGCGCCGCTCATCGAGCGTATCTTGCGCGAAGAAATGCGCCAGTTAATGCTAAAAAGCCTGCAAGATTCGTGACCCATTTCACCATATAAGCGCGGGCAACCCTTGAGATTTGAGACGGCTTGGTGTAACTCCAAATAGCAGATTTATTGCTGCTTTCCCTGAAGTGACTTGAGAAGAGTTTAGTCTTTATGTCCGATACTACGTCCGCCCAGAAACTCGATAAAACTTTCGATCCCAGTTCGTTGGAAACGCGCCTCTATGAGACGTGGGAATCCAGCGGCTGTTTCAAAGCCGGACGCGTGCCCGAGGCCGAGCCATATACCATTGTCATTCCGCCGCCCAATGTAACGGGCAGTCTGCATATGGGCCATGCGCTCAACAATACGCTGCAAGATATTTTGTGCCGCTTCGAGCGGATGCGCGGGCGCGATGTTTTATGGCAGCCCGGCACCGACCACGCAGGCATCGCGACGCAAATGGTCGTCGAGCGCCAATTGGCCGAGCAGGGCCAAGAGAGCCGCCGCGAAATGGGCCGCGAGAAGTTCCTCGAGCGCGTTTGGCAATGGAAAGAAGAAAGCGGCTCGACCATCACGCAACAATTACGCCGTCTGGGCGCCAGTTGCGATTGGAGCCGCGAGCGTTTCACTATGGATGAGGGGCTGTCGAAAGCCGTCGTCAAAGTTTTCGTGACGCTGCATCAGCAGGGCTTGATTTACAAAGACAAACGCTTGGTCAATTGGGATCCGGGTCTGTTAACCGCGATCTCTGATTTGGAAGTCGAACCGCGCGAAACCAACAGCCACTTATGGCATTTCACCTATCCGTTAGAAGATGGCTCGGGCCATATTACGGTGGCCACCACGCGCCCTGAAACCATGCTGGGCGATACCGGCGTGGCTGTGCATCCTGACGATGAGCGCTATCAATCTTTGATCGGTAAATTTGTCGTGCTGCCCATCGTCGGTCGTCGTATCCCGATTGTGGCGGATGCGTATGCCGACCCGGAAAAAGGGTCCGGCGCGGTGAAGATTACACTCGCCCATGATTTCAATGACTTTGAAGTCGGCAAGCGGTGTGGCCTCGCGGCCATTAATATGCTCGACCAAAAGGCTTGCGTGGATTTATCCGACGAGGCTTTTGACGACATGCCAGCCAAACAGGATTGGCACGGTCTCGAGCGCTATGACGCGCGCAAGAAAGTCGTCGAAACATTGGAAGCCATGGGGCTGGTCGACAAAATTGAGCCCGACACGCATATGGTGCCTTATGGCGATCGCTCCAATCAGGTCATCGAACCGTGGCTGACCGACCAATGGTATGTCGATGCCAAAACCATGGCCAAGCCAGCCATCGAGGCTGTGACCTCAGGCGCGACAAAATTTGTGCCGCCGAATTGGGACAAAACGTATTTTGAATGGATGCGCAATATTCAACCGTGGTGCATCTCGCGCCAGCTTTGGTGGGGCCATCAAATTCCAGCTTGGTATGACTCAGACGGCAATGTTTTCGTTGGAGAAGATGAAGCCGCAGCGCAAGCCCAAGCGGGCGAGGGCGTGGCGCTGACGCGCGATGAAGATGTGTTGGACACGTGGTTCTCTTCGGCGCTGTGGCCGTTCTCAACTTTGGGCTGGCCCGAGGAAACAACCGAGCTGGATCGCCATTATAAAACCGATGTTCTGGTGACCGGGTTCGACATTATCTTTTTCTGGGTCGCGCGCATGATGATGAGCGGCCTGCATTTCATGGATGGCGAAGTGCCGTTTCATACGGTCTATGTTCACGCGCTGGTGCGCGATGAAAAAGGCGCAAAAATGTCGAAGTCCAAAGGCAATGTCGTCGACCCGCTCGAGCTTATCGACCGCTATGGCGCCGATGCTTTGCGGTTCACTTTGTCGGCCATGGCCGCCATGGGGCGCGACATTAAATTGTCCGAAAGCCGTGTGGAAGGCTATCGCAATTTCGCCACCAAGCTTTGGAACGCCGCTCGCTTTTGCGATATGAACGGCTGTTTTGAGGCGGAAGACTTCGACCCCGCCAGTGCCAGCCTGCCGCTGACCCAATGGTTGGTCGGCGAAGTGGTGCGTACGCAAAACAACGTGACGCAGGCGCTAGAGGCCTATCGCTTTAACGATGCGGCCAATGGTGTCTATCAATTTATCTGGAATAGTTTTTGCGATTGGTATGTCGAGCTGGCCAAACCGGCTTTACAAAACGACGACACCAGCGCCGAAGCGCAAAGCCAAAAAGCGCAAGTGCAAGCGGCCACCAAATGGGCGTTGGAAAATGCGCTGCGCCTGCTGCACCCGTTCATGCCTTTCGTGACAGAAGAGCTATGGGCCAAAACGGGCGCGCGCGACAATCACCTCATGCTCGATGTCTGGCCGAGCTTGCCCGATAGTTTGGTAAACGCAAAAGCCGATGTGGAAGTAACCTGGATGATTGACGCAATCAGCGAAATTCGTTCGGTGCGCTCCGAGATGAATGTGCCCGCAGGGGCCCGCGTGCCGCTGGTGGTCATTGGGGCCAATGCGGAAACGCAAGGCCGATTGAACGAGACCGGCGCGGTGCTGCAACGTCTGGCCCGTTTGGAAAGCATAACGCTGGCCGAGGCGGTTCCCGAAGGCGCCGTGCAAGCGGTGCTGGGCGAAGCGGTTCTGGCTTTGCCGTTAACCGATGTGATTGATGTCGATGCGGAGCGCGCGCGCTTGCAAAAAGATATCGGCAAAGTGGAGATTGAGATTAAGAAAATCTCTGGCAAGCTGAACAATCAAGGTTTCTTAGACAAAGCCCCGGCCGCGGTCATCGACGAGAACAAAGCCCGTCTCGCAGAAGAACAAGCGCGGCGTGACAAATTAGGCGAAGCGCTGAAACGGCTCGGCTAAGTCTCCACGATAAGCTTTCAGTATAAGTTCTAACTATAAGCTCTAACTATAAGCTCTAACTATAAGCTCTAACTATAAGCTCTAACTATAAGCGATGAAAAATGCGTAGCCCGTCACCAAAAGGCAGACGCCGATACTGGCGCGTTTGACGGTGGTGTCGGACACATAATTGGTCAATCGCGCGGCGCCATAGCTGCCGATGCCAATACCGACCATAACGGCCAGTCCGCCGACATAATCAATCTTGCCTTCCAGCGCAAACAAAAGCAGCGCCGCGATAGAGGATATGGTGGCAAACACCAGTTTCAAACCATTCATGGCGCGCACGGCCGTATAGCCCGATAGCGATAAAGCGGCGAGGGTAAGAATGCCAAACCCGCCTTGGAAATAACCGCCATAGATGCAGGTCAAAAACAAAGCTAGCGCGCCAGCTACTTGCACGCGGCGCCCGCCAAAGTGCGCGGCCAAACGCTCCAATTGCGGCCCGGCCATAAACAACGCCGTGGCGAACAATAACAACCAAGGCACGGCAGCCGCAAACACTTGGGCATCGGTTTGCAGCAAAGCATAGCCGCCCAATAGCCCGCCGATAAACACCAGAGGTGCTTGCCAAAGCAGGTCTTTGCCCATGCCGCTTATGTGCTGTCGATAGCCCAAAACGCCGGTGATATAGCCAAAGGTAGCCGCAAATGTATTGGTCGCATTGGCAATGATGGGGGGCATGCCGGTGAACACCAAAGCGGCAAACGTAATGCCGCTGCCGCCGCCCGCAAGCGCGTTCATGGTGCCGCCAATCAAGCCGGCCAAAAAGAGAAGGGCTGTTTCCATGCAAAGAAGTGTAGATGATTTTAGGCGGCGCGTGAGAAAAAGCTCGCGCGTAACAACAAACGCCTAAGCGTCGACCTCGATTACCACGGGCACGTGGTCGGAGGGTTTTTCCCAGTCGCGGGTATGGCTATGAATGTCAAAACTAGCGAGCAGGTCTGCGGCCAAGGGCGACATCAGATGATGATCAATACGAATGCCATTATTTTTCGGCCAAGCGCCGGCCTGATAATCCCAAAACGTATAGGTGTCGTCGCCCGTCTGCGCCAGCGAGGCCACGGCTTCTGTTAGCCCTAGGTTTACAATGGCGCGAAACGCAGCATGGGTTTCGGGGCGATATAGCGCATCGCCTTCCCAGCCTTCGGGGTTGTAGCAATCTTCGGGCTGCTGGATGACGTTATAATCGCCCGACAGAATGAACGCGTCTTCATAAGACAAAAGCGTTTTCGTATGCGCTTGCAACGCCTTCATCCAATTTAATTTGTACAAGTATTTTTCGTGCAAGCCATCGTCGCCCACCGGATTGCCATTGGGCAAATATAGCGAAGCCACGCGCAAAGCGCCTTTTTCGGTCGAGACCACAGCTTCGATATAGCGCGATTGCTCGTCTTCAAAATCGGGCAGGCCCCGCGACACATCTTCGAGCGGGAGTTTGGAAAGCAGAGCCACGCCATTATAGGTTTTTTGCCCATGCGTTTCGACGTTATAGCCCAGCGCTTCAATGTCGGCGCGCGGGAAGGCTTCATCGACGCATTTTAATTCTTGTAAGCCCACAATGTCGGGTTGTTCTTCGCTCAGCCAGCGCAGCACATTGGGCAGGCGCGCCTTAATTGAGTTCACATTCCAGCTAGCAATTTTCATCAGACGTCGAAGCTCGTGCCGCAGCCGCAATTGGCGGTCGCATTTGGGTTTTTAATTTGAAAGCTGGCGCCGATGAGATCGTCGACCCAATCAATCTCGCTGCCTTGCATATATTGCAACGACATATCATCGACCAAAACCGTGACGCCATCGCGCGAGACCACAAGGTCTTCGGCCGTCTGTTTGGCATCAATGGAGAAGACATAAGAAAAGCCAGAACAGCCGCCACCTTGCACAGCCACGCGCAAGCACGCGCCGTCTGCCTCGGTGGCCACCATATTACCAATACGCAACAACCAACATCCGGAAATGCCACCCCCCCTCCCTTACATACTCAACACACTCCC
>Ga0102816_1000113_pt1 | contig 37019 bp, 45 predicted proteins | sample ColrivemetaGS545_FD_84509 | JGI IMG/M metagenome (GOLD analysis project Ga0102816, IMG submission 84509) | Estuarine microbial communities from the Columbia River estuary - Flood tide non-ETM metaG S.545 | ecosystem: Environmental > Aquatic > Marine > Intertidal zone > Estuary | place: USA...
ACGGATTTATATACGATTCTTGATTTTCTAACTCTGACAAAATAATTATCTATTAATTTAAAAATTTTGTCTAGTGTTTTAATTATTATAACGAATAAAATAGTAATAATAAATTTTATAGAGAATAATAATCTATTTTGCTTAAAATATTCTTACTTTAGTAATTAGTTCAGCAATTTTTATTTCACGAAGAGTAAGTAGATCCTTTGCTACCATAATAAATTCTTTTTTTGTTACCTTAATCTGTCTAGACACAAACTTTAGATTATCCGTTTAGCTACAATTTGATTAGAAAGGTTATCAATCCTTTAATTTAGAGGATACCAGATAACTTAGTGAGTGTATCTGCTCGATTAAGCTTATAGTAGAAGTAATATTCAAACATTTTATATTGGAAACTCTAAAGAATTTTATCTTCAGTATTATTAAGATTATTTTTTCATAATTATAAAAGAATTACAAGAGTTAAATAAAAATTTAGTCAAAATTACATTTATTTTGCTATTTACTTATATTTATTTAATAGAATTATACCTGTTGTTTAATAACGCTAAACCACCTATTTGAAGATTTACGCTAAAAACTAGCCTTTTCTAAAAAATGATTTTTTTATTCATTTTAAACTAATTTTAATCAGATTTAACCAAATAAAACGATAAAATTAGTTAAAAAACGTAAAACTATTGTATAATTTTTAATAAATTGATATTATAAATTTTATATTATTCTAGACTAAAGATATATGCGGGCATAGTTTAGTGGTAAAACCTGAGCCTTCCAAGCTCGTGATAGGGGTTCGATTCCCCTTGCCCGCTTTCTTTATAAAAAATAAATAACTTATCTTTTAAAAAACTAAAAATATTAATTATTTATTTTTTTAATATTAGTATTAAAATTCAAAAAAAAATTTGATTAAAAAAAAAGAAACTATCTTTTTCATATAATACTTGTTTTTTTTTTACAAAGTTAGATTTTTATAGTACATTTAAAAAGGATAATAACATTAACGATTATTTTTAATTTTATTACTAATTAATAAAAATTATAAATAGATTGCCATAATTATTTAAATAAAAATTCTTTATAAATTTTAAATACTTTAATAATATGTTTGAACATTTTACAGAAAAAGCAATTAAAGCTGTTATGAGTGGAAAAGAAGAAGCCCGCCGTCTAGGGCATACCTTTGTCAGCACAGAACACCTTCTATTAGGTATATTTACAGAAGGGTCAAGTATTGCTTATGAAGTCTTAAAAAAACATAATGTTAATATTAATAATTTACGAATAGAAGTGAAACGTCTATCTGGTACAGGATCTTTAAGTGATATAATAGAAAAAGAAGATTTTATACCATTTACACCACGTGCAAAAATTATTATAGAAAATGCCTATAGACATTCAAAAGAATTAAATGATAAAGTTATAACCCCTGTTCATTTATTATTAGCGTTACTTAATGATAAAGAAAATATTGCTACAACTATATTATATAATTTAAATCTTGATGTTATTCAAATCTATAACGATTTAATTTTAGAAAAAACTTTACCTGAGTCTGATGATCCAAAAATTATAGATTCCTTAAATGAGTCATATGATACAGACAATAATAGTGATTTTAAAAAATTTTCTCAATTAGAAAATTATACAACAAATTTAACGAAAAAAAAAAATAAGATTAATAAAATATATGGGCGTGAAAAAGAGTTAGAACTTATTATTAGAATTCTAGCACGACGTAAAAATAATAATCCATATTTAATAGGGGAATCTGGTGTTGGTAAAACATCAATTATAGAAAGTCTAGCACATTTTATAGAAAACAGTTTTTCAACGTCAATTTTAGCTAAAAAAATAATTTATTTACTTAATATAAATTTATTAATTTATGGAACTAAAAATAAAAATGAATTCGAAGAAAGAATTCAAATAATTTTAGATGAAGTTAGTCAAAATAAAAATATTATATTAGTTATCGATGAATTACATACTTTAATTGGGACTAGTTCTACAGAAGGGTCTTTAGATGTTTCATCTATTTTTAAATCAGCTTTATCAAGTGGTCAATTACAATGTATCGGCATTAGTACAAATGAAGAATATCGTAAATATATCGAAAAAAATAAAAATTGTGGACGATATTTTAAAACTGTTAATATTCCTGAATTAACGGTTAAAGAAACGATTTCAATTTTAGAAAGTATAAAAAATGACTATGAAATCTATCATAATGTTGAAATTACAGCTGAAGCTATCGAAGCTTCAGTATTATTAAGTCAACAATTTATTACGGATAGATTTTTACCAGAGAAAGCTATTGATTTACTAGATGAAACATGCGCAAGTGTAAGTCTAAGTAGTATTAGAAATCCAAAATTAGCTAATCCATTAATGGAAAAACTACGTATTTTAAATGAAAAAAAATTAGCAGCATCTCGAAAAGAAAATTATACTGAAGCACTAGAATGGAAAAGTTGTGCTGAGAAACTTTTATTACAAATTAACTATACTTCTAAAAAACGTTTTGGTAATATTTTTCCTAAAGGAAAAGTTAAAAAAGAAAATATTGCAGAAATTTTAGCTTCTTGGACTGGCGTTCCGGTTAATAAAATTTCAGATGATGAAAATAAAAAGCTTTTAAATATTGAAGAAATTTTACATAGTAGAGTAATTGGTCAAGAAATCGCGGTTACAGCAATTTCACGAGCAATTAGACGTGCTAGAGTCGGGTTAAAAAACCCTAATAGGCCAATTGCAAGTTTTATTTTTTCTGGACCTACAGGTGTTGGTAAAACGGAATTAACTAAGGCTTTAGCTACCTTTTTATTTGGTTCTGAAGATTCTATGATAAGATTAGATATGTCTGAATATATGGAACGTCATAGTATTTCTAAATTAATAGGTTCTCCTCCAGGCTATATTGGATATGAAGAAGGAGGTTTTCTTACAGAAAAAGTAAAAGCGAAACCTTATAGTGTTCTTTTATTTGATGAAGTTGAAAAAGCACATCCAGATATTTTTAATTTATTATTACAAATCTTAGAAGATGGTCGTTTAAGTGATTCTAAAGGACAGGTAATTGATTTTAAAAATACTCTTATTATTTTAACATCTAACATTGGATCTAAAGTTATTGAAAAAATTGCTCTTCAAAAAAAAGAATATCCTGTTCAAGATAATGATAATATTCTTTTAGATGAAACAAATAAAAACTTATCAGAATATAAACTTATGTCTGATGGTGTACAAAAGGAATTAAAAGAATATTTTAGGCCAGAATTATTAAATCGTTTAGATGAAATTATTGTTTTTAAACAATTATCAAAAATAGAAGTAAGAAAAATTGCTAATATAATGATAAAAAATTTATCAAAATTAATTTTTAAACAAGGATATGTTTTAGATATAAGTGAATCTGTGAAAGATAAATTAGCACAAGACGGGTTTGATCCTATTTATGGAGCTAGACCTTTACGTCGTGTAATAATGTCTTCTATAGAAGACCGATTAGCTAATTTTTTTTTATTAAATAAAATAGAAAAAAAAACTATTATTAAAATTGATTTAGACGATTTTGGGAATATACAACTTAGTGACACTAAAATTAAACAAGAAATTTTAGAAGATAACGAACAAAAATCTAAAGAATTTAAAGACAATGTAGAAGCTTATGTAATAAAATTAAATTTAGAACATAGAAAGCAAAACGAAATAGAAAAGAAACAAAACGAGAACAATCTCAAAAAAATAGCTATGACAAAAAATTCGCAAATTAATTTAGCAAAAATTTATAAAAAAAAACATGATTTAGCTAAAGAAAATCGTGATAATAATAGAAAATTTGAAGAAGAAACTCGACATCTACTAAACCTATTTTTAAAAGACAAAGAGAAACGTTAATAAAAACTATTATTATCATTTTTTAAATTATTTATTTGCTAGTATAGCTCAATTGGAAGAGCAACTGATTTGTAATCAGTAGGTTGTGGGTTCAAGTCCCTCTACTAGCTTAATTAAAAAAATTTAGTATAAAGAATATAAATTTATTTACGTGAATAAAACTCAACAACAAGTAAATCATTTATATTTAATGAGATATCTTCTCGTAAAATAATAGAATTGACTTTACCTATTAATTTTTTTTGATCTAGATCAAGATGTAAGGGTAAAAAAAGTAAATTTTTCTTGTTTACATTTTCTTTGATTATTTTTAAAGAATTTTCTTTAATACTAATAATATCATTTGGTTTACACTGAAAACTAGGGATATTTACAGTTTTATTATTAAGAAGAATATGTCCATGTATAATTAATTGGCGTGCGCTTGGTATTGTGGGACTAAACCCTAAACTATAAATTATATTATCGAATCGCATTTCTAATAATTGTAAGAGTAAAGAACCGGTTACACCTTTTAAACGACGAGCTTCTTTTATATAACTATATAATTGTTTTTCAGAAATACCATAATAAAAACGTAATTTTTGTTTTTCTTGTAAACGAATTATGTAATCAGATGTTGTTTTTTTTATTTGTTTTTTATTTGGCCCATGTTGTCCAGGTGCATATTTACGTTTTATTTGTTTTTTAGTAAATCCTGGTAATGCTCCTAATCTACGGGTAATTCTTAATCTTGGGCCTAAGTAACGTGACATTCTCTTTAAGTAATCAATAATAATTAAATATTACTATAAGTATTAGAAAAATACAAGTTTATTTTTCTTTACTTTTTTAATTTTAAGTAAACAAGTAATTGAAACATTATTGTTCAGCTGCTGAAACCAGTATTTTATCTATTTCAATAGTTACCTTATAATATTTCTCTTTTTATGCTTAATTAAACCTAAGTTAATTGTTTAATGACTAAAATGAATTTTATATTATAATATTTTAAAAATTAATTTAACTTTTTTTATAAACATGGGTATTTTTTATGATTAAGAATAAATAAAAAAGTATAACGTTAAAATAAATAATTGTAATATTAGTTTTTTACAAAAATTGTATGCTTTTATCAATATTATATAAGATAGATTTTTTTATCTATTTTTATAAAAAAGATAAAGAATTTAACTATTTTCAAAGAGTAATCATTTTATTTTTTTTGTTGCATTTATGTTATAATTTTGCTAAAATATTTTATGTTAAGCCTAGATAGCTCAGTTGGTAGAGCAGTGGATTGAAGATCCTTGTGTCACCAGTTCGATTCTGGTTCTGGGTATAATTAATTTCTTCTTTTTTAATAATCAATTAAAATTATCACATTTTTTATAACTATATTTATTTAATATTAGTAAATGTCTATTTTATTAATAAATTATAATATAAATTGTGAAAAAATTGTTTTTTATTTAAGTATAAATAATTTTATTGTTCAAATTTTGCGTCCTTAGTTCAGTAGGTAGAACATTAGTTTCCAAAACTATATTGCAAAGGTTCAAATCCTTTAGGGCGTGAAAAAATATTTTATATTGTATTATTTTTAGTTTTATGAGAATATTAAAATAAACAATTAACTATTGAATTTTTAAAAATAAAAAATTAAATACTTTTATAAATACCCTAATAATATGGCTAAAAAGATTATTGCTATTATAAAATTAGCTTTAAATGCAGGTAAAGCAACGCCTGCACCGCCAATTGGTCCTGCCCTTGGTCAACATGGTGTTAATATTGCAGGGTTTTGTAAAGAATATAATAACAAAACAGCAGATAAGCAAGATTATATAATTCCCGTCGAAATATCCGTTTATGACGATCGTAGTTATTCTTTTATATTAAAAACTCCTCCTGCGTCAATTCTATTAATTAAAGCAGCTAATATTAAAAAAGGTGCCGCTGAACCAAATAAGTTAACAGTAGGGACTATTTCACTTTCTCAACTTGAAGAAATTGCTCAAATAAAATTACCTGATTTAAATACTAAAACTCTTGAAAAGGCCAAACAAATTATTAGAGGAACAGCTAAAAATATGGGCATAATAATTAAAGAAAATTAAAGTTAAATTAATAAAAAAAACTAATATGAAATTATTATCAAAAAGATTTGTTGAAGAAAAAAAAAAAATTAAAAATAAATTTTTATACGATATAAAAACAGGTATTCAATTAGTAAAATCAACTGCCTCAGCAAAATTTAATGAAACAATAGAAGCCCATGTTTCACTTAATATAAATAATCAATCTTCAGATCAACAAATACGAACAACTGTAATCTTACCCCATGGGACAGGTAAACAATTACGGATTGCAACTTTAGTTTCTCCAGAAAATTTTGCAGAAGCACATAAAGCTGGTTCAGATATTTATGGTTATGATACTTTAATTGAAAATATTAAAAAAAATATTATAAATTTTGATCTATTAATAACTACTCCTGATATGATGCCAAAATTAGCAAAATTAGGTAGAATTTTAGGTCCTAAAAAATTAATGCCATCACCAAAGATGGGTACGGTTACAGAAAATATTACAAATACTATTGAAGAGTTTAAAAAAGGTAAAATAGAATACAGAACAGATAAAAATTGTATTGTGCATATGATCGTGGGTAAAGCTAATTTTTCTGAAGAACAATTATTAGAAAATTTATATACATTTTTTAATTCTTTAGAATTAAAAAAACCTTTGTTAGTTAAAGGAAACTATATTAAAAAGGTAACGTTATGTTCAACAATGGGACCTGGAATAGATATTAATTATAAAACATTTTATTAACCTTTTTAAAAATTAATTATTTAATTTTTTTATACAATACATTTAAATAAACATTACTTATGAGCATTATTACAGAAAATATTATTGAACAATTAAAAAAACTTACCCTAATTGAAGCATCAGAACTTGTTAACAAAATTGAAAGTACATTTGGTGTTGATGCTTCTTCAACATCACAAACACTGTTAGCAGCACCCGGAATTAATAATGGAAATACATTAATAAATCCTTTAGAAGAAAAAACAGAATTTGATCTTATTTTAGAAGAAGTACCGGCGGAGAAGAAAATTTCAATTCTAAAAGCTATTCGAGTAATTACTAGTTTAGGTCTTAAAGAAGCTAAAGATATGGTAGAAGCAGCTCCAAAAATTGTTTTAAAAGGAATGTCAAAAGATACAGTAAAAAATGCACAAAAGCTATTAGATGACGCTGGTGCAAAAACAAATATAAAATAGGAGAAAAATCGATGTCATATACTAAAACTCCCAATATAATAAAATTCATTTTAATTAAGATTTGGAAAAATTTTAATACATTATATAATTTGATTGAAAATATAATTTTTACACCTATTGAACAAATAATATTTTATATCAGAAAATTTATATGGATGCTATGGAAATTTGAAAGTAAATACTATTGTTTATTTCGTCGTTTTATTGAGGATAAAATTTTTACCCCGATTGAAAAAACAATTTACTTTAAACGATTAGGAATCACATATATATTTCTTTTAATTTTCCTTGGAATTTTTTTACCAAATATATTTTATATTCTTTTACACAATTTTAGTATAAAATCAAAAAAAAATAAATATTTTTTATTCGTTATAATATTTGGAGTAATTCTCGAATTAATTATATATCTAAAAAATAAAAAAAGAAAATATTATATTAAAGATTATATTGTACCAATATATAGTCGTATTTTTACAATACTAGCTTATAGTTGGTTTTTTTCAGAAATAAATAGACAATATTTTCCTTATATAAAAACATTAAAAAATGTAATTGGATTAAAAGGAAATACTTTACTTACTTTTTATTATAAAAGATATGACCTAATTCCAAAAAATATTAAAGCATTTTTTAGTTATATAACATATTATGTTTTTTTATACGGGATAGTAAGACATAAAGAACATTTTTCTTATTTTACAAGGTATCATTATGGGCAAGCGGTTGTACTTCGTGCTTTTAGTGTTTGTATACTGCATGTTTTAGAACTTATTGCTGAATTACCAATAAAACCATTAATTATAGAAAGATTTGCTATTACTATCTATTTAACTTATATTCTAATAATTTTAATTAGTCTCTTTTATGTTTTAATAGGAAAAGAATCTGATATTTTATTTATAAAAGAGGGGGCACTTTATCAAGCCGGGATAAAAAATGCTGATAATTTTTTACCTAGGTAGAAAAAAAATAAGTTAATTTTATTATCACCCCCTAAAAAATTCTAAATTTGCAAAAACCAATAAAAAAAAGTAAATACTTCTATAATATAAAGTTACCAACTTGCTTTTCTAACACCCGGAAGTAAACAACCATGAAACATTTCTCTTAATACATGACGAGAAAGTCCAAAATCTCTATAAAAACTACGACTACGACCTGTTTTCCAACATCTGTTTTTTAAACGAATAGACAAACTATTATTTGGTAAGCGTTGTAATTTTTTTTGTATTTCAAAAATTTCATTTAAATTTTGAGTATTTTTTAATAAATTTAAAATCACTTCTCTTTTTTGAGCGTATTTTTTAACTAAATAATTTCTTTTAATCTCTCGTTGGAGCATATTTTGTTTTGCCATTTTTTAGTTTACTAATTTTTATATTATTATTATTAAAATAGAATAACATTAATTTTTTTTTTTAGAAAGGTTTTAATATTTTTTAAAAAAATTTAACCTATAAAATCGTATATGTTAAAAATAAAATAATTTTTTACTTTTCTTATTTAAATTACTACATTAGCTATTTAATATAGATATTTTAATACTGAGAAAATTCATTTGGTTCAAAATTAAAAAATAAAATAAATCTCAAATATAATGGAGAGAACACGAGATTGTAGTTCAATTGGTTAGAGCACCGCCCTGTCACGGCGGAAATTGCGGGTTCAAATCCCGTCAGTCTCGTAAAAACGTTAAAAAAGTATATCTTAAATAATATAAAATATTTTTTATATTAAAATCATTATTTTTTAGGTATTATAATTTTGATTTATAATTCTTTTTTTAGTAATAAAAAAAATTTATATAAATACAAAAAATTAATAAAAGGTTCTATAATATAAATTTTTTAAGAGTAATGTAATAAACATAAAAAAATATAATCTTTTTCATGAGATATAAATAAAGGTTTTTACAGAGAAAAAAGTTAAGAGCACTTAAAGAAAAATTTAGGTGGTATAGCCAAAAGGTAAGGCAGGGGATTGCAAATCCTTTATTTTCCAGTTCAAATCTGGGTACCGCTTTACTTACAAAATGGGGGCATGGTGGAATGGTAGACACGACGGACTTAAAATCCGTTAGTTTTATTACTTTGGGGGTTCAAATCCCCCTGCCCCTAGAAGAAAAAGATGTTTTAGTTATTAAATCATATTTTTAATTGACAATTTATATTAATAAAAATACAATAGTAATTATTCATCTCAATAATAAAATAAAAAATATGATTAATTTTACAGAAATTTTTAATAATATCAATTACATTTTTATATTATTTTGTTATATAGTAACAAAAATTTATTCATTAGCTATTGAATTTCGGGTTTTTCTTCAGATCTTTTTTACAATTAATCCTTATAATTATCCTTTAAGATTAATGTGGATATGGACAAATCCAGTTTTTACTGTTGGAAGAAAGTTATATCCTTATTTTATAACAATAGATATTTGCCCTATAGTTAATCTTATGTTATTAAAAAAATTATCAGCTTTTTTACATATTTTTTTAGTAAAGTATAAAACACAAGGTAAAATTTTATCAAATTTAATAACAAATTCGTTAAGCTTTAATTATAAAAAAAAAGCTCTAATAATATTAAAACGTTATATATTAAACTACGTACGATAATCTTGATATTTCCTTAATAGCTCAGTGGTAGAGCATTCGGCTGTTAACCGAATGGTCGTTGGTTCAAATCCAACTTGAGGAGTAAAAAATAAATTATATCTCATTTTGTATAAAAACTTCTAATATTGAATATATTATAAAACGAAAACAGATTATTCTAACTTACTTTTAAAATTTCTTTTTTGATTTTTTTATTATTTATTTATAAATATAGTACTAAAATTGAGGTAAATAAAATTAATATTAATAAATCTATAAAAAAGAGGAAAAAAGATAATAATATTATATTTTTTGTTTAAATAGCGGGTAAATTTATGTTACCCTAAAAAAGAGCACAGTGTTTAACATATGAGTTCGGGAAGGATCAATGTGGTTCCACGTTTTTTTTTATTACTCTTTTTATTATTATTTATTTAGTTAATACTTTATAAGATAAATATATAAAATACATATTAGATTTTTGCATATATTATACAAATTATTTTTTCTACGAATAAAATTTTCTTCTTGTAATCTTATTTTGGATAATTTTTTTTACGAATTGATGCTCTAATATTTTTACTTATAAAATTATTTGTAAGAGTTACGGTATTAAAGGTAAATTTTAGGCCTAACGACTACAGCTTTCATCATGATAATAGTTGGATTTCTGGCTATAACTACGAGATAAGTTATTAAAACCTTTTTACCCCTTAAAAGTAATAAATTTTTTTCTACCTCTAGCAATTTTTTCATTGGTGTAAATAGGGAATATTAATCTGGCAATTATCCTGGTGATATTGGGCCGATTTTTTTCATATACATATATATGAACTCTACAGCATTTTTAACTGTTTTAATGATTTTTAGCTATCGAATAAAAAAGAAATCATTACATTATACCCAACCCTCTTAAAAAAAATGATGTAGTTAGCAGCGTTATTAGTAAAATAATTTTTTGTATAATCGGAAGATCGGGAGCTATAATTTCAATTTCTTTTTCAATAAATATTTCTTGTTCCTCAACAAAGGATTTTATACTATTCATTGTAAGATATTTTTTTATTATAATACTAAATACAATTATTAAAAGAAATATTAGTATTTTTTTAATTTTATTTTTCGATTTGCGTTTTTTTTCTAAATATTTCATAATAGTTTTATTTATTTATTAAATATTAATTTATTTACTTAATTCTTTTTATTTTTTATTCGACCCTTATTAGAATAATTTTATCATCTTCCCTAAATAAAAGCAATGGTTTACATAAATGGGTGCACCCATTTAAGCCGATCAGTGACTTTAGAACTGAGCGCGCTAAGGGTCCTCAACCCTTTAAATTAGAGAATACTCTTCATGATCCAACACCTAAGTCAGTGTCTCACAATCACTTTGCACGAGAGTAGAAGGAATTGAATCTAGTTTTTTATAATTTACCCAACCTAATTTACATAAATGGGTGCACCCATTTAAGCCGATCAGTGACCTTAGAACTGAGCGAGCTAAGGGTCCTCAACCCTTTAAATTAGAGAATACTCTTCATGATCCAACACCTAAGTCAGTGTCTCACAATCACTTTGCACGAGAGTAGAAGGAATTGAATCTAGTTTTTTATAATACAAATTTTAAATTTTTTTAGAAAGAAGAAGTAAGCTTTTAGGGCCTTAAGTTTTAAAAAACTAATTACTATAGCTCTAAATAAACTTTGTTGAATAATAAGGATTGTTATTACTATTAGAGCCTCTATAATTCTAGCTTTATAAATCCAATTTGAATTACGAGAATGTTTACTTTTAATCATAATTTATTTTTCTATTATTACTTTTTATTTAATTGTATCTTTAATCTATCGTAAATATAATATAATTCCAAGGGTTAAGTAAAAATTTCGTTAAAAATATTCTTTCCGTATATTTTAATATGACTTTTATAGACCCCCACTTTTTACCTTTAGTAGAATGATTATCTCATCTTTCTTAAGTAAAAGCAAGGGTTTAGATAAATTGGTGAATCCATGTAAGCCAAGTATTGAACTTCGAACTGAGCGAGCTAAGGATCCTCAGCCCTTTAAATTATAGAATAATTTACGTAGTGTAAGACCGAAGTCAATGACTACCAATTACTTTGCACGAGAGTATACGGAATTGAATCTAGTTTTTTATAATTTCCACAACGTAATTCTCTATGATTTTTGATTTTCTAACTCTGATAAAATAATTATATATTAATTTAAATGTTTTGTCTAGTGTTTTAATTATTATAACGAATAAAATAGTATTAATAAATTTTATAGATAAGAATAATCTATTTTGCTTAAAATATTCTTACTTTAGCAATTAGTTCAGCAATTTTTATTTCACGAAGAGTAAGTAGATCCTTTGCTACCATAATAAATTCTTTTTTTGTTACTTTAATCTGTCTATACACACACTTTAGACTATCCGTTTAGCTACCACTAATCTAGCAGGATTATCATTACGTTAATTTTGACGATACCATATAACTTATTGCCTGTATCTACTAGTTGAAGCTTACAGTATAAGTACTATTTAAACATTTGATATTAAAAATTTTAAATATTTTTATCTAAAGATTTATTAATATTATCTTATACGAACTATAAAATAATTCCAAGGGTTAAGTAAAATTTTACTAAAAACAATATTTATTTTGATATTTCTGTATATTTATTTCGTAGAATTATACCTATTTTTTTAATAAAGCTAAACCTTCTATTTGATTTTTTACTATAAAAATCAGCCATTTATGAAAATATATTTATTATGCCTTTGTAAAAAGTTATTAACTATTTCTTTTTTATATAATATAAGTTATTATAAATATTATCATTTATTTAATTAAAAGCAATAGTTACAATGAATACGCATAAAATCGCAGTTTTAGAAACTATCATAAAAAATCATTTAAATAAAAAACTTCCACAGATTGTTGTAGGTAATAGTGTAAAATTAGGTATAAAAATTAAAGAGGGCGAAAAATTAAGAATTCAATTTTATGAGGGTATTATAATTTCAAAAAAAAATTTTGGTGTAAATAAAACATTTACGGTCCGTAAAATTTTACAAGGAATAGGAATAGAACGTTGTTTTCTGGAATATTCACCTAAAATTGACTCAATTTTAATAAAAAAAAGTTCTAAAATTAGACATTCTAAGCTCTATTATTTAAGAAAAAATTTACGAAAATAAAAAATTGAGATTAAATGATAGGATTATTTTTTTTCTAAAATGGGCTTGGAGGGAATTGAACCCCCGACACCGCGGTTCGTAGCCACGTGCTCTAATCCCCTGAGCTACAAGCCCATATAACGTATTAATCCTTATTATCTTTTTATCAATTAAAATATCATAACTAAAGAAATTTTACAATATTTTATATTATTTATTATATAAACAATATTAAAAAACAAAAATCTTTCTTTTTTTAATTAAATTGTGATATTTTATTAAATAATTATCTTATCCTTATTTATTTATTTTTTCGATTATGGCAGTTCCCAAAAAACGAACATCGCAATCAAAAAAAAATTCTCGTCGTGCAAATTGGATTAATAAAGCTAATAAACAAGCTAAAAAAAGTTATTCATTAGCGAGTTCTGTTGTTTCTGGAAAATTAAGTAACTTTTTTTATAATTTAAAATTAAATGAAAAAGTTTAAAAATTTATTAATATTTAGTTTTTATATTAAATTTTATAAATAGTATAATAATTTTTAAACGGTTATGGCGGAATTGGTAGACGCGCTAGATTTAGGTTCTAGTAAATTATTTTGTGGGGGTTCAAGTCCCCCTAACCGTAGTATAAATGATTTATTAATTTAAATCTTTATTAGCTTAAAAAAAAGTTAATCATTTTTATATCATAAATTTCTTCGCAAAAATAAAATTTTTACATATGTATTTTCAATATTAATGAGAATTATAAAATGTTTTGACCCGAAAAGAATATTTAAAGTTAAGATCATGATAAAATTTGATAATAGTTAAAAATAAAATAAAATGATGGATATTATTGTTCTTTTGGTAATTTTTAGAAGTTTTTTTAAGTATACTATTTTAGCTAACAATTAGAAATATATTTAGAATATTCTATTTCTTTTTTTACTATTTTTAGTATCATATATAATAAAAAAGGGTCGGTGCCCGAGTGGTTAAAGGGGACGGATTGTAAATCCGTTGGTAATTACCTACGTTGGTTCAAATCTAACTCGACCTAAAATACTAATTAAAAAGTTCTTTAGACATATTTAATAATATTTTTTATAATAAATCTTTTTTAATAAAGCCTATTTAGGGTAATATTCGCTATAAAGTTTTATTTATCAACCATTCATACCCATTTTTTTCTATTTTTTTTGCTAATAGTATATTATCTGTTATTATAATTTTTCCATTATAAAGTATATGAATAAAATCAGGTTTAATATAATCTAAAAGTTTAGGATAATGTGTTATTACAATTAAACTTTTATTTTTATTTATAAAATTATTAATTGTTTTTGATAAATTAACTAATGCATCAATATCTAAACCAGAATCGACTTCATCTAAAATTGATAATTTTGGATCTAGAAGATTCATTTGTAAAATTTCATTTTTTTTTTTCTCTCCACCAGAGAACCCTTCATTAACATTTCGATTTAAAAAGTCAATTGTTAAATCTGCTGCTTTTAATTTTTTTTTTAAGATATCAAAAAAAGTAATTGGATTAGTTTCTTGTTGTTTATTAAATTTTTTTTTTAAATTGAAGGCTGTACGTAAAAATTCTTCATTATTTACTCCTGGAATTTCAACTGGGTATTGAAAAACTAAAAAAATTCCTTTATGTGCTTTTTGTTCTGGAGATAATTTATTTATATTTTTACCTTCAAATAAGATTTCTCCAGACGTTATAGAATAGGACGGATGTCCTGCTAATACTTTTGCTAATGTACTTTTTCCGGAACCATTTGGACCCATAATCGCATGAATTTCTCCTGAATTTATTTTAAGATTTATTCCTTTTAAAACTTCAATTTTATTTATTGAAACTTCTAAATTTTTAATTTCAAGCATAATATTAACCTTTTTTTAAGTAAAATTTAATAATTGATTTGCTTCTAATACAAATTCTAAAGGTAATTGGCTAAAGACATCTCTACAAAAACCATTTATAATAAGATTAATAGCATAATCAAGAGAGATACCGCGTTGTAAAAAATAAAAAATTTGTTCTTCATTAATTTTTGATGTTGAAGCTTCATGTTCAACATGAGAACTTGCATTTTGAACTTGAATATAAGGAAAAGTATTAGATGATGAATTATTATTTAATAATAATGAATCACATTGAGAATAATTGCGAGCTTTTAAGGCTTTTAACCCTATTTTAACAAGACCTCGATAACTATTTTTAGAATTATCATTAGAAATTCCTTTTGAAATAATATGACTACATGTTTCTTCTCCAATATGAATCATTTTTGTTCCCGTATCGGCTTGTTGATTATTTTTTGTTAAAGCTACGGAATAAAACTCACCTTTTGAAGCTTTTCCACTTAAAATACAACTCGGATATTTCCAGGTTATTTTTGATCCAGTTTCAATTTGATTCCAAGAGATTTTTGACTGAATTCCTGAACATAAACCACGTTTTGTTACAAAATTATAAATTCCCCCATTTCCTAAAATATCACCTGCATACCAATTTTGCACTGTTGAATATTTTATAAAAGCATTATTTAAAGCAATTAGTTCTACTATTGCAGCATGTAATTGATTTTTATCATATTTTGCGGCAGTACAGCCTTCAAGATAATTTATTTTACTATTATCTTCAGAAATAATTAATGTTCTTTCAAATTGACCGCTTTCTTTATCATTAATACGAAAATAAGTTGCTAATTCAAGAGGGCATTTTATATCTTTTGGTATATAACAAAATGAACCATCGGTAAAAATTGAAGAATTTAAAGCTGTAAAAAAGTTATCTCCACTAGGTATAACTACACCTAAATAAGTTTTTATTAAAAAAGGGTAATATTTTATTGCTTCTGAAATTGAACAAAATATAACTCCGGATTTCGCTAAAGTATTTTGAAATGATGTACCTATTGAAATACTATCAAAAATAAAATCAATTGCTAAATTTTTTTTTTCATTTGGTGAAATATCTAATTTAGATAAAACGTTAACTAATTCAGGTTCTATATTGCTAAATATTTTTTGTTTGTTTGGTCCAGAATAATACGAAATATTTTGATAATTTGGTTTCTTATAGGTTAAATAAGCCCATTTAGGTTCATTTATTCTTAGCCAACAATTAAAAGCTTTTAATCTAAATTTTAGAATAGACTTGGATTCTTTTTTTTTTTCCGAAATTAAATAAATAATTTCGGTATTTAAACCTTTTTTAATTTTTTCAGTTTTAATATTTGTATTAAAACCATATTTATAGGGTTTATTTATAAAATTTTTTAACAGATTATTTGACATTTAAATTAACTTTTTTATATAATTTTTATTTTATAAACATTAATACAGCTATTCACTTTTTTTATTAAACAAATGATACTAATAGTATATAGAAAAAATAAAGATATTATAATATTTTAATATTATGAATATAAATTTTCATTTATAAATGCTTTTTTATCTGAATAATAAAAAAGAATAACTATTGTTTAGAAATTAAGTTGAAGAAGAGAGAGGGATTCGAACCCTCGGAATCAAAAGATTCATCTGATTTCAAATCAGAAGCAATAGACCAACTCTGCCATCTCTCCGAGAAAAAATATTAATATAGTTATACTTTCTATGAATTAATATTATTAAAATAATTTTTTTTAATTAACAAATATATTATAGAATTCTACGATATTTATTATAAACAATTTTTAAAAAAATAAATAACAATAATATTAAATATGTATTTAAATTTTATATTATAATATACTTTAATAGTCGATAATATATTTTTTTATTTTAACATTATTTAATAATAGAATATCGTGTTAATAAATTTTGTACTATTTTTGTAGGTTTTACCCCTACTTTTAAAAAGTTAATAATAGGTTTAATTTCTAATTTTACTTTTTTAGTGTTTGGATTATAAAATCCTACTTCTTTGATAGCTTTTCCATCACGTTTTGATGTATTTGGTATAATAATAATTCTATATATTGGTTGATTTTTACGTCCATAGCGTTTTAATCGCATTTTTAACATATTTTAGATATATAATTTTTTAATATAATATAAAATTTATAATATAGAAATTATAATGAAATAACAAGTTATTTATCAATTATAAATTTAGTTTTTTATTCTAATTTTATCTATTAATTTTTAGTAAACAAAAGATAAATTTCTGACAAATAAATAAATTTTTTTATAAAAGTGTTGGCTCTGTAGCTCAGTGGTTAGAGCAGGGGATTCATAAGCCCAAGGTCACAGGTTCAATTTCTGTCAGAGCTATAATATTTTTTTCTTAAGTGCATCTGACTGGGTTTGAACCAGTGTAGAACGGATTATGAGTCCGGTGCCTAACCCCTCGGCCACAGATGCTAGCTAATTTTATAACCTTATTTTTTTAGGTTAATAAATTTTATTTTATATTTTTTATATTTATTTAATAATAATATTATAACCTATAAAGTTGATTTATACAATACTTTTTTGATTATTTTTTAATAAAAAGCCAATAAAACTATAGACATACCTATAAATATTTTGATAAAATAAGATAACTAAATAAATATTTACGAAATATAATAAGAAAAATTTTAATGAAAAATAAATTAAAAACTCGTAAATCAGCTTTTAAACGCTACCAAAAATCTAAATCCGGAAAAATTCTACGTAGAAACGCATTTCGTAGTCATATTTTAGAAAAAAAATCTCCTAAAAGAAAACGTAATTTACGACATAAAAATTTAGTAAGTACTTGTGAAAAAAATTCAATTTATTTAATGTTACCTAATTAGAATAAAAAAGTATGGTTCGAATTAAAAGAGGAAATATTGCACGTAAACGACGTAAAAAAACTTTATTCTTGGCAAAAGGTTTTCGTGGTAGTCATTCAAAACTTTTTCGTATTGCGAATGCTCAAATAATTAAAGCATTAAGTTATTCATATGTTGGACGAAAACAATGTAAACGACAATTTCGTCGATTATGGATTACTCGCATTAATGCTACAATACGTCGTATAAAGGATTCAAATTATTCTAGTTTTATGAATAAAATTAAAAAAGCAAAAATAGAATTAAATCGAAAAATGTTATCTCAACTAGCTCTTATTGATTTAATAAATTTTAAACAATTACAACAAATTATATATTAAAATTTTTATTTTTTGATTTTATAAGCTATTTTATTAGCATATAAAATGACCTTTGTCTTATTTTTTTCAAATTTAAATAATAAATATATTTTATATTAAAAAAATTTTATATGCAAAAAGTTTTAGGTATAGATTTAGGAACAACAAATTCTGTTGTTGCTGTTATAGAGGGTAATCAGCCTGTTGTAATTCCTAATAATGATGGGTTTAGAACGACACCATCAATTGTGGCATGTACAAAAAAAGGAGAATTGTTAGTAGGTAATTTAGCAAAACGTCAAGCTGTAGTTAATTATGATAATACTTTTTATTCTGTAAAACGTTTTATTGGTACAAATCCTAAAGAATTAAATCAAGATTTGAAACAAGTAGCCTATACCTTAATAGAATCAGATGACAAATTTAAAATAAAATGTAGTAATTTAGATAAATTATTTACTCCAGAAGAAATATCAGCTCAAATTTTACGTAAATTAGTAGTTGATGCTACAAAATTTTTAAATCAAGAAACTAAAAAAGCGGTAATAACTGTACCTGCATATTTTAATGATGTACAACGTCAAGCTACAAAAGATGCGGGTAAAATTGCAGGTTTAGAAGTTTTACGTATTATTAATGAACCTACGGCAGCTTCCTTAGCCTATGGATTAGATAAAAAAAATAATGAAAAAATTTTAGTTTTTGATTTAGGGGGAGGAACTTTTGATGTCTCAATTTTAGAAGTTGGAGATGGGGTTTTTGAAGTTCTCTCTACTGCTGGTGATACTCGGTTAGGGGGTGATAATTTTGATCAAAAAATTGTTGATTATTTAGTCGATGAATTTGAAAAAACAGAAGGAATTAATTTAAGACAAAATAATCAAGCTTTACAACGTTTAACAGAAGCAGCTGAAAAAGCTAAAATCGCTTTATCAACTTTAACAGAAACTCAAATAACTTTACCTTTTATTTCAGTAAAGGATAACGATGCTAAACATATTAAATTAGATTTAACACGTGTTAAATTTGAAAAGTTATGTGAATCTTTAATTAAAAATTGTACTATTCCAGTTGAACAGGCATTAAAAGATGCCAAATTAACAAAAGAGGACATTGAACAAGTTGTACTTGTTGGTGGTTCTACAAGAATACCGGCTATTCAAAATTTAGTTAAAGAATTAATAGGTCGTAAGGTAGTACAAACGGTAAATCCTGATGAAGTTGTTGCAATAGGTGCTGCTATACAAGGGGGTGTTTTATCAGGGGAAGTTAAAGATATTTTATTATTAGATGTTATACCTCTTTCTGTAGGTGTAGAAACTCTGGGTGGTGTAATGACTAAAATTATTAGTAGAAATACTACAATACCTATCAAAAAATTTGAATTATTTTCAACTTCACAAGATAACCAAAAAACTGTCGAAATTCATGTTTTACAGGGTGAGCGTGAATTTGCTATGGATAACAAAAGTTTAGGGTCTTTTAAACTTGAAGGTATTCAATTAGCATCACGAAATATTCCAAAAATTGAAGTTAGTTTTGATATTGATGTAAATGGTATTTTGAAAGTAAGTGCAAAAGATAATTCAACCGGTGTTGAAACATCAATTGTAATCGAAGGTTCATCTAAATTATCAAATTCTGAAATTAATAAAATGGTAAATGAGGCTGAAGAATTTATAAATATTGATAAAAAACGAAAAGAAATAATAGATTTAAAAAATGAAGCAGATTCTTTAATATATGATGTAACTAAAAAATTAGAAGAAAATAAAGAAAAAAAAGATCTTCCTATTTTTTCAGAAATTCAAGAATTAGTGCAAATAATAACTAAAGAACTAAATTTATCAGATATTCAACCAGAAAAAATAAAACAAAAACTTTTAGAGTTAAGAAATTTATTACCAAAAATATAATAAAATTTTTATATTTATAGGTATTAATTTTCTATCTAAAAAGTTTAATTAAATAAAAGGAGAGATGGCTGAGTGGTCTAAAGCGGCAGATTGCTAATCTGTTGTATACATTTTGAATACCAAGGGTTCGAATCCCTTTCTCTCCATTAAGAATAAAAAAAAGTTTATTCCATTCGAATTGTTATACCAGATGGTAATTTTATATTAATGAGTGTTTTTAGCATATCTATTGTTTTAGGGTAAATATATAAAATTCTTGTATAAATTTTAATTTCAAAATGTTCTCTTGCGTCTTTATTTACATGCGGTGATCTTAAAACGCAATATATACGTTTTTTTGTAGGTAAAAAAATTGGACCAATTATTTTTACTTCTGACAATTTTACTTTTTCAATAATTTTATAACATGAAATGTTTAAAAATTCTGAATTAAAGGATTCAAGTTTTATACGTATTTTTTTTTTCATGACGGTTTTAAGTTTTATAGTATAATTTTTGATACAACACCTGCACCAATTGTTTTCCCCCCTTCTCTAATTGCAAAACGCATTCCAGCCTCTATAGCAATAGCTGAAATTAATTCTACAGTCATTTTAATTCTATCCCCTGGCATTATCATTTCTATATTATCCCCATCATCCGTTGTAAAAGCTTTAATATTACCTGTCACATCCGTTGTTCGTACATAAAATTGTGGACGATAACCAGTAAAAAAGGGTGTATGACGTCCGCCTTCTTCTTTTTTTAAAATGTAAACCTCACTTTCAAAAGTTTTATGTGGTGTTATTGTTCCCGGTTTAGCTAAAACCATTCCTCTTTCTATATCATTTTTTTGTATTCCACGTAATAAAATACCAACATTATCACCGGCTATTCCAGAATCTAATGTTTTTTGAAACATTTCAACACCAGTTACTGTTGTTGTTTTTGTTTCGCCTAATCCAACAATTTCAATAATATCGCCTACATTGATTATACCTCGATCAATTCGTCCTGTTGATACAGTACCACGACCTGTAATAGAAAAAACATCTTCAACACCCATTAAAAAGGTTTTTTCAATATCTCTTATAGGAGTTTCAATATAGCGATCTATTTCATCCATTAAATTAAAAATTTTATCTATCCATTTATTTTCACCACGTTTTATTTTTGGATTTGCTATAACATTTTCTAGAGCTTTTAAGGCAGAACCAGTTACAATAGGTATATTATCCCCTGGAAAATCGTAGTTTGTTAATAACTCACGAACTTCTAATTCTACTAATTCAAGTAATTCAGAATCATCTACTTGATCTTCTTTATTTAAGAATACAACAATTTGAGGAACGCCTACTTGTTTTGCCAATAAAATATGTTCACGTGTTTGAGGCATTGGTCCATCTGCTGCTGAAACAACTAAAATTGCCCCATCCATTTGTGCTGCACCTGTAATCATATTTTTTACATAATCCGCATGTCCTGGACAATCTACATGAGCATAATGACGGTCTTCTGTTTCATATTCGACATGTGCAGTATTAATTGTAATACCTCTTGCTTTTTCTTCTGGTGCTGTATCAATATCTTGATAATTTTTAAAAATAGCATTTCCTAATGTTGATAAAACTGCAGTAATAGCTGCAGTTAATGTTGTTTTTCCATGATCTACATGCCCAATTGTTCCAATATTTACATGTGGTTTAATACGTTTGAATTTTTCGCGAGCCATAATTTTTTTTTTATTTTAAATGATTAATCTTTTTTTATTTATAGTGCGCAAAAGCTTTATTAGCTTTTGCCATTTTATGTGTTTCTTGACATTTTCGTACAGCATTCCCAATACCTTTTGATGCATCAATTATTTCATTTGATAATTTTAATGACAATGTTCGAACAGAACGAACTTGCGCAGCTTTTATTAACCAACGTAAAGCTAACATTGTTCCACGATACTGATTTACTTCTAATGGTACTTGATATGTAGAACCTCCTATTCGTTTTCCTTTAACTTCAACTAAAGGTGTTATATTTTTTATTGCTTTTTCAAAAAGTTTAATTGGATCTTTTTTTGTTTTTTCTTTGATAATTGTAAATGTTTTTAAAACAATAGAATTAGAAAGTTGTTTTTTTCCTTTTTTTAAAATTCGTGCGATTAATAAACTTACAAGAAAACTATTATATTTTGAATCCTTTATTGGATAACGTTTTTTTAATATTTTACGTCTTGACATAACTTTTAAATTAGATAAATATTATTTACGATTTTTTAGGTTTTTTTACACCATATTTTGATCTACCTTGCATTCTATTTTTTACTGGAACACTGTCTAATACTCCTCGTATTATATGATAACGAACACCAGGTAAATCTTTTACCCTTCCACCTCGCAATAGAACAATAGAATGTTCTTGCAAATTATGTCCTATACCCGGGATATACGCTGTTACTTCAAATCCTGTTGTTAATCGCACACGTGCAACTTTACGAATAGCCGAATTTGGTTTTTTTGGTGTTGTTGTATATACACGAAGGCATACACCTCTTCGTTGTGGACAACTTTTTAATGCAGAAGACTTTGTTTTTGTTTGTATTTTTTTTCGAGGTGTTCTTATTAATTGTTGTATTGTTGGCATTTTTTTAAATTTTTTTAATAATAATTTTAAAATTATGAACCATATTTTTTCATAAAGCGTTTTATACGCCCTTCAGTATCAAGCATTTTTATTGCCCCATTAAAAAATGGATGGTTTCCTGACCATACATCAACATATAATTTTTGTTTTGTAGAATTTGTAGTTGTTATTAATTTTCCATCGCAATAAACTTTTGTATCTTTAAACCAGTTCGGATGTATATTTTTTTTTGGCATATTAAATATTCTAGTAATATTATAGTTATAAAATTTAACGTTTTGAGTATTGAGATGCTTTACGAGCTTTTTTTAACCCATATTTTTTTCGTTCTTTAATTCGTGCATTACGTGATAATAAACCAGCTTTTTTTAATATAGAACGATTATTTTTATTTAATTTTATTAAGCTACGAGCAATACCTAATAATATTGCATTGGATTGTCCTGTTAAACCACCCCCATTTGTTTTTATTATTATATCATAAATAATTTCTTTATCTAATAATAGAAATGTATTATATATTTTTTTTAAATACGTTAAATTATTTTGTAAATAAATATAACCAGGTTTATTATTTATTAGAATTTTCCCATTACCTTTTCTAAGAATTATATGTGCAATAGCTTGTTTACAACGACCTATACCATAATATATTATATGTTCCATAATTTACTATTTATTTTATAAAATTAATAATTTTGGTTTTTGTGCTTTATGAGGATGAGAATTTTTTTTATACACCTTTAGGTTATTAAATATCATTCTTCCAAATCGACTTTTAGGTAACATTCCTTTAACAGCATTAAATATAATTTTTTCGGGACATTTTTTTTTCATATTTATAAAAGTTGTTATATGCATTCCACCTGGACGTCCGGAATGATTTCTATAAAATTTTTGTTTATCTTTATTAGCACTTAGATTTATTTTTTCAGCATTAATAATAATAATAGAATCTCCTGTAGAAATATATGGCGTATACGTTGATTTTTCTTTTCCAATTAATATTTTACTTATTTTACTTGCTAATCTACCTAATGTTTTATTTTCAGCATCGATTAAATACCAAATTTTTGTTATAGAATTCTGTGAAGGAATAAAAGTATCTTTCATTATGTTTATTTTTTTAATAATTTAATATTTTAAAGAAGGAATATTTATATTATAGTTATTTTTTAAAACTTGATATATTTCATCGGCAGATTTTTTACCAAAATTTTTAATTTCTTTAAATTCTTCTTGAGAATATTCTAATAGATCATTTAAAGTATTAATTTTCGCACGTTTTAAACAATTATATGTTCTAATAGAAAGATTTAATTCTTCTAAAGGAATTAATTCTTTGTCAAAAATAGGATTTATTAATTTTTTATTTTCAAGTTTAAATGTTTTTTCATTACTTAGATCAAGAAACCATTTTATTAATTCTTTAGCTGCTTCACTTAAAGCTTCTTCCGGTGTTAAACTACCATTTGTTGTTATATCTAAGAATAATGATTCTTTTGTATCATTATAACGAAGATATTTATTATTAACTTTAAAATTTACATTTATAACCGGCATAAATACCGCGTCAATCTTTAAAAAATTTTTATATTTTTGTTGATTTTGATCTTCTAATTGATAACCTGTACCTGATTCTAAAATAATATCAAATTCTATTTTTTGATTTGATACAATAGTTCCGATATATTGATTTGGATTGATTATTTCAACACTATTATTAAATTGCAAACAGTTCGCTGTTATTATACCAGGCCCTTCCGCATATAATTTACCTGAAATTTTATTTTTTATTTTTGTTTTAAAAATAATTTGTTTTAGATTTAATAAAATTTCTAAAATATCTTCTCTAATCCCGGGAATTGTATTGAACTCATGAGAAGTATTTGGAATTTTAATTGCTGTTATTGTTGTTCCTTCAATATTAGATAAAAGTACACGACGTAACGCATTTCCAATAGTTAATCCTTGTCCAATATTTAAATTAGTTAAAACAAAATTACCTATAATATTTCCTGATTCTGTTACTGTTGATTTAATATATTTAATTTTTAATTTCACTCTTTCTCCTATTAAATTTTATTTATACTCTACGTTTTCTAGCTAATCGACAACCATTATGTGGTTCTAAAGTAATATCTTTTATTTTTAATACTTTTAAATTACTATTACGAATAGTACGTATAGCTGTTTGACGACCCGGCCCTTTTCCTTTTACTAAAATTTCAACTCTTTTTAAACCAAAACTTAAAGCTTTTGTTATTACTTTCTCTGAGGCGGTTTGAGAAGCGAATGGTGACCCTTTACGTGTACCCTTAAAACCGATACTTCCAGCGGAAGCCCATGATAGCGTATTTCCCTTTGGATCTGTAATAGTAATAATAGTATTATTAAAATTTGAAGTTATATGAATTACACCTACACTTACTTTTACCTTAACTTTTTTTGTATTAGATATTTTTCCTTTTGTTAACATAATTTTTTAATATATCAAAATAAATTTATTTTATTTTTTTAGTTATTACAGTTTTTTTTGAACCACGATTTGTTCGTGCATTTGTTCGAGTTCTTTGCCCTCTTAAGGGTAGGTGTTGTCGATGACGTTTTCCTCTTATACAATTTATTTCTGATAAACGTTTTATATTTAAATTTATTTTACGTCTAAGATCACTTTCGACAATATAGTGAGATTCTAAAATATCACGAATAGAACTTATATTTTGATCATTTAAATCATTTGAGTGAATACTAAAAGGAATATTGGCTTTTTGTAAAATATTTTTTGAAGTAACAAGTCCTATGCCATATATTTTTGTTAAAGCATAAGCAATTTGCTTATTTTTTTCTAAATCAATACCTGCTATACGTACCATGTTTTTAATCCTTTATTTATTATTAACCTTGTCGTTGTTTGTGTTTAGGACTTTTACAGATAACCCTTACAATTCCTTTGCGTTTTATAACACGGCAATCTTTACATATTTTTTTTACTGAAGGGCGAACTTTCATAATTATATAAAATTTTATGAATTTTTTAATAGTTATATAGATTTTAATTAAAATAAAATTTTTCTAATGGTAAATTTCGTTCTTTAGCTACATTTGCTAATGTTTTAATTTTTTTTAATGCTAAAATAGTTGCACGTGCATTATTTAAAATATTATTTGAACCCAATTGTTTTGCTAAAATATTTTTAATACCAGCTAATTCTAAAACAGTTCTAATAGAACTTCCAGCAATAACACCTGTCCCTTGAGATGCGGGTTTTAATAATGTTGAACACGCTCCAAAATTTCCAATAGTTATATGTTTTATTGTATTTGTTTTTGTTAAAGGAACATTTATAATATTTTTTTTAGCGTCCATAATTCCTTTTGCAATTGAGGTGCTAACATCTTCAGCTTTACCATGACCAACACCAACTTTTCCATTTTGATTACCTATTATAACAATTGCACTAAAACTTAAATTTTTCCCCCCTTTACATACTTTTGTTACTCTCTTGATTTGAACAACTTTTTCATTCCATATATAAATATTTTTTGAATCTTTAAATTTTTGCATTGTTTTTACGTTTATAAATTTTTATAAAATTTTTTATTTACTAGATTTTCCGTTTTTCCGTAAAATAATTTCATTAAAGTAAGAAATTCCTTTTCCTTTATAAGGTTCTGGTTTTCTTATTGCACGAATTTTAGAAGCAAATAATCCTACTTTTTCTTTATCCGCACTTTTTACAATTATATTTGTATTTGTTTCTATAATAATTTCTATATCCTCAGGTATTAATAACTTTATGGGATGGCTAAAACCTACATTTAATATTAAAAATTTATTATTAAGATGAGCTTTATAACCTACTCCTATCATTTGAAGTTTTTTTTCAAATTTTTTATTAACGCCCATTATCATATTATTTACTAACGTTCTAATTAATCCATATTTCTCAAAAGTACTTTTTATATTTTCATTTTTTTCAATGTGAATTAAATTATTTTTAAAATTAATTTTTATTTCTTTAGGTATATTTAGTTTTAATGTACCTTGTTTACCACTAATTTGAATTATATTTTGTTCAATTTGTAGATTAATATCTTTTGAGACCTTTATAGGTAATTTTCCAATACGTGACATAATATATTTCTCTTTTTTAGTAAAGTATAATATTTATTTTTAATAGATATAACATAAGATTTCTCCACCAATTTTTTTTTTTACGGCACTATGGTTAGTCATAACGCCTTTTGAAGTGGAAATTATAGAAATACCTAGATTTCCTAGTATTATTGGCATATCTTTAATATTAGTATATACTCTCAATCCTGGTTTACTTATTCGTTTTAGTTCATTAATACTCGATTTTTGATTTTTTCCTGCGTATTTGAATAAAATATAGATTGTTTTTTCTAATTCGGTATAGTCTGTTATAAAACCTTCCTCTTTAAAAATTTTAACAATAGCTTTAGACATTTTTGTTAAAGGAACCTCTACAAATTTATGTTTAGCTTTAATCGCATTTCTTATTTTTGTTAATAGACTTGAAATTGTATCATTTATCATTTTTTTTTTATTTCATTTTATAAAAAATTTAATTACGAAATGGTAGACCCATTTTTTTTAATAAAGCTAAACCTTCAATTTGATTCTTTGCTGTTGTTACTATTGTTATATTAAATCCTAACATTTGATCAACCTCATCATAATTAATTTCTGGAAATATTAATTGATCATTAATTCCAAAATTATAATTACCGTTTATATCAAATTTATTGGGGTATAACCCATCAAAATCACGGAGTCTAGGTAGAGCTAGATTAATTAAACGTTCTAGAAAAGAATACATTTTTTCTTTTCGTAATGTTACAGTTAGCCCTAATTGCATATCCTCTCTAAGTTTAAACCCTGCAATTGATTTTTTTACTTTTGTTATAATAGGTTGTTGACCTGTAATTAAACGAAATTCTTCAATACTTTTTTTAAGAATTTTTGGATTTTGTCCCGCTTTTCCTAATCCCCGATTTATTTGAATTTTTATAATTTTTGGAATTTGTTCCAGATTATTATATTGAAAATTTATTTTAAAATAGGGGATAACGTTTGTGAAATATAATTTTTTAAAATCTTGTATCATTTTTATTTATTTAAATATTATTATATGTAGAGATTTATTATCATTATAAAGCTTATTTTATTTATAAGAATTTTCATTTCCTATAAATTTTAATGTCTCAAACTTTTTCTAATTATTAATTTAAAATTTTGTATTCTCTTTATTATAAGACTTCTAGAGCTAATGAAACAATTTTTGTAAAATTTTTATCTCGAATTTCTCTTCCTATTGGGCCAAACACACGTGTTCCTCTAGGATTATTTTCTTTATTTATTATTACGGCCGAATTATCATTAAATCTGATTGTAAAACCATCTTTTCGACGTAAACTATGACGAGTTCGAACTATAACTGCACGTACAATATCTGATTTTTTAATAGGCATATTCGGAACTGCTTCTTTTACTACTCCTATTAAAATATCTCCAATATTTCCATATTTTTTATTATTTCCCAAAATTTGAATACACATAATTTTACGGGCTCCTGTATTATCTGCAATATTTAAATAGGTTTGTGATTTAATCATTAGCGTTAATTTATTATTTCTTCTTTTTTTATAATATATTTTAAAGACCATCTTTTTAAACGGCTTATTGGTCTAACTTGAAAAATTTCTACATTATCACCTAATTTACATTCATTTTTTTCATCATGTGTCATAAATCGCTTTGTTTTCTTAAGCGTTTTTCTATAGATATCATGTGAATATTTATTTTCTACAGCAACTATAATTGTTTTATTCATCTTACAACTTACTACTATTCCTTTTTTAATTTTTAACATAATTTTTAATTATTATAAAAAAATTTATTAATATAACTATTATTATTCTGAATTGTTATAAATTGCGTAATTTGTTTTTTTTAGCGACTAGTCTATTAAATTTAATTTTTTGACGTAATATGTTATTAATTTTATAATTTTTAAGTTCGTATAGTATAGTATTATTTGTTTTTTCGTATCTATCTATGAATAATTTAAAATTTATTTTTTTTAATTCTTTTTTTATGACCATTATTCTTCTTTTATGTTACGAAATATAAATTTTGTTTTAATTGGTAATTTATATGCTGCTAAGTTCATAGCTGTTTCTGCAAAATCATATGATACACCCCCTAATTCAAATAAAATTGTCCCAGGTTTAACAATTGCAACCCAATAATCAACAGCACCCTTTCCAGAACCCATTCGTGATTCTGCAGCTCTAGCTGTTATTGGTTTATCGGGAAATATTTTAATCCAAAGTTTCCCACCCCGTTTTAATGAACGTGTTATTGTTCGTCGTGTTGCTTCAATTTGTTTTGAAGTAATCCATCCTGATTCTAAGGATTGTAAGGCATACTCACCAAATGCTATTTTATTATTACGATGTGCTAATCCTCTTATAGGACGACAATGTTGTTTTTTAAATTTTGTTCTTTTTGGACTAAGCATAAATTATTATTAATATCTTATTTAAAATTATTTAATATTTCTCCTTTAAATAACCAAACTTTTATCCCAATAATTCCATGAATAGTATTGGCTTCTTTTTGAGTATAATCAATATTAGCTCGTAATGTTTGAAGAGGAACACGTCCTTTTCTAATCCATTTTGTTCTCGCCATATCTGCCCCATTTAATCTTCCTGAAATTTGTATTTTAATACCAGGAACTTTAGCCAATGTAACTTTTTCAAGGGCTTTTTTAAGAGCTCTTATAAAAGTTACTCGTTTTTCTAATTGTTCCACAATAAAATTAGCAATAAATGTGGCATCTGTATTACAATTTTTAATTATATTTATTTTTAATATAATCATTCTTTTATGTGAAATAATTTTTTCTAAAGATTCATATATTTCTTTTAGTTTTAATTGGGGTATTTTTCTATTATTAGATAATAATTTTTCTGGTCGACAACTTACTATTATTATTTGAATTTTATTTCCACTGCTGTTTCTATTTATTTCAATTTTTGAAATTCCTGCTTTAATATCTTTTGTTTCTAAAAATTGTCTAATAATATTATCTTCTTTTAATAATTCTTTATATAAATCAAATTTTGAAAACCAATTTGATTTAGATTTTTGTGTTATTCCTACTCGAAAACCTAGTGGATTTACTTTTTGTCCCAAAATTAATATCCTTTCTTAATAAAAAATATAATAAATAATCTTTTAACTAACGATAATTGTAATATGAGATGTTGGTTTTTTTATTGCATAGGTCTGCCCTTTTGCACGTGGTCTTAAACGACGTAAAATAGGGCCTTGATTTGCAAATGCTTTTAAAATTACTAATTTTTCTTTATTTAAATTTAAATTATGTTCTGCATTAGCTGCTACTGAAGATAATAATTTCCAAATGGGACTACAAGCCCTATAGGGCATAAATTCTAAAAACATAAGAGCTTCTCTATACGTTTTTCCACGAATTTGATTTAAAATACGATTTATTTTTCTAGGTGACATGCGTATATATTTAGCAATTGCCTTTACCTGATGCTTTTTATTGTTAATCATAAATTTTTATACAATATTAATGACGTGCTTTTTTATCACTTTTTTTATTATGTGAACGAAATATTCGTGTAGGGGCAAATTCTCCTAATTTATGCCCAACGATTTGTTCAGTAACAAAAACTGGAATATGTTGTTTTCCATTATAAACAGAAATTGTATGTCCTAGCATTAATGGTAATATCGTGGATGAACGTGACCAAGTTTTAATAATAATTTTTTGATTATTTTCACTCATCTTTTTTATTTTTTCTAATAGATGATAAGCAACAAAAGGACCCTTCGATAATGATCTTCCCATAATTATTTTTTTCTTCTTACAATATAAATATCACTATTTTTATTTTTTTTTCTTGTTTTAAAACCTAGTGCAGGCTTACCCCAAGGTGTTATAGGACGTTTTCTACCAATTGGGGAACGTCCTTCTCCTCCCCCATGAGGATGATCACAAGGATTCATTGCAACACCTCGCACATGCGAACGTTTTCCTAACCAACGTGTTCGTCCTGCTTTTCCTATAACTAAGTTATTAAAGTCTTTATTACCAAGTACTCCAATAGTAGCAGCACATTCTTTTAATACTAATCTTATTTCTTTTGATGGTAAACGCAATGTTATATAATTACCTTCTTTTGCTAAAATTTTAGCTCTTGTTCCTGCGGAACGCACAATTTGTCCACCTTTTTGGGGTATTAACTCTATATTATGAACATCAAGTCCTAGTGGTATATTTGATAAATTTAAACTATTTCCAATTTGAATTTTAGAATTTATACCAGAGGATATAATACTATTTATTTTTAAATTTTGCGGATATAAAATATATCTTTTTTCACCATCTTCATATTTTATAAGAGCAATACGTACATTTCTGTTTGGATCATACTCAATACTGGCCACTTTACCAAGTATATTATAATTATTTCTTTTAAAATCTATTAATCTATAAAGTTTTTTATGACCACCCCCACGATGTCTAATTGTTATACGACCTTGATTATTTCGTCCGTAAAAATGTGTATTTTTTACTATTAGTGATTTTTCTGGTTTATTTTTTGTAATTTCATTAAATAAGGATACACTTCGATTTCTTGTTCCGGGTGTATTTGGTTTTAAAATACGTATAACCATATATTTTTTTTTATTTTTATTACATTTCAGGAAATAAATTAAGAATATTTATAGACTTTATAGTTATTAAAGCTTTTTTAGAATTTTTATTGTATTTTAACAATTTATTTTTGTTTTTCGGAATTTTAAGAGTATTGATCTTTATAATATGAACATTAAATAAGTATTCAATTATTTTTTTAATTGTAAATTTATTTGCTCTTTTATCAACAATAAAAGTATATCTGTTCTGTTTAAATAGACGAGTAGCTTTATCACTTAAACTAGGGTATTTTATAATATTTAAAATATTATTTAGATTTTTTAGTATAAAATCATTATTTTTTTTCACAATATATTTCCTTTATTATTTTTAACAGTATTCTTTTATTAAATTTTTTATACGTTCGTATGCTTTAAATTATTTAGTATATAAAATTATGAAGTATTTAGATTTAATTAAAAAATATTTTATCTTTTAGCAGATTACTTTTTTTAATTAAAGATGTTTAGTTGGTTTTATTATAAGTAAATTACCGGGTTTTCCAGGTATTGAACCTTTTATAATTAAAATATTTTCTTTTATATTAACTTTTAATATTTCTAAATTTGATATAGTAATTTGTTTTCCTCCCATTCTACCCGCCATTTTTTTACCCGGAAAAACACGTCCTGGTGTTGAACCTTGACCAATAGAACCAGGTGCACGATGATTTTTTGAACCATGACTCATAGGACCACGTTTAAAATTGTTACGTTTTTGATTCCCGGTAAATCCTTTACCGATAGATTTACCTTTAATATCTACAAATTCGCCTTCTTTAAAATCTAAAACATTAATTAAATTTCCAAGTTTAAAATCTTCTGTCGTAATGACAGGATATTCTTTTAAATACTTTAGAAATTTAAAATTAATTTTTTTAAAATGTCCTATTTCAGGCTTATTTAATTTTTTTTTAGCTAATTCATGATATCCTATTTGTATTGAATTATAGCCATGTGTTTCTAATGTTTTTATTTGTGTTATAAAACAAGGTCCCGCTTTTATTATTGTTACAGGAATTGCATCTCCATTTTCTGTAAAAATTTGACTCATTCCAACTTTATTTCCAATTATACCTAACACGAAAATTTCTCCCTTTATTTTTTATTTAAATTTTAAATTTTTTAGCATCTTTTCGTATATATCTTCTGAAATTTTGCCTATATTTTTGATAGGTGCAATATAAACTTTAATAGTTTATACCAAGTTTTTTACTTTTAATACTATTTCATTTATTATAAAAAATTAACCACTAGACAAAATATTAAATTAAATATATAATTACTTTGTGGAAATTAGAAAATTTAAAATATCAATTTTTATTATAAATAAACATTTAGGAAATTTATAGAGAGTTTGATCCTGGCTCAGGATGAACGCTGGCGATATGCTTAACACATGCAAGTTGTACGGAAACTTTTTAAGTTTTAGTAGCGGACGGGTGAGTAACACGTGAGAATTTGCCTTTAGGAGGAGAACAACAATTAGAAATGATTGCTAATGCTCCATATGCTTTTATAGTGAAATGAATTATTATTCGCCTAAAGAAAAGCTCGCGTCTGATTAGCTAGTTGGTAAGGTAATAGCTTACCAAGGCGACGATCAGTAGCTGGTTTGAGAGGATGATCAGCCACATTGGAACTGAGATACGGTCCAGACTCCTACGGGAGGCAGCAGTGGGGAATTTTTTGCAATGGGCGCAAGCCTGACAGAGCAATATCGCGTGAGGGATGAAGGCTCGTGGGTTGTAAACCTCTTTTTTCAAGGAGGAAGGTCTGACGTGTACTTGAAGAATAAGCATCGGCTAACTCCGTGCCAGCAGCCGCGGTAAGACGGAGGATGCAAGTGTTATCCGGAATTATTGGGCGTAAAGCGTCTGTAGGTGGTTTTATAAGTCTATTGTTAAATCTTGAAGCTTAACTTCAAAAAAGCAATAGAAACTATTAGACTTGAGTATGGTAGAGATAAAAGGAATTTCCAGTGAAGCGGTGAAATGCGTAGATATTGGAAAGAACACCGATGGCGAAGGCATTTTATTGGACCATATCTGACACTCAGAGACGAAAGCTAGGGGAGCAAATGGGATTAGATACCCCAGTAGTCCTAGCAGTAAACTATGGATACTAGATGTTGCCCGAAGCAACTCGTGCAGCGTTACAGCTAACGCATTAAGTATCCCGCCTGGGAAGTATGCTTGCAAAAGTTAAACTCAAAGGAATTGACGGGGGCCCGCACAAGCGGTGGAGCATGTGGTTTAATTCGATGCAACGCGAAGAACCTTACCAGGGTTTGACATGACATGAATTTTTTGAAAAAAAAAGTGCCGTAAAGGAACATGTACACAGGTGGTGCATGGCTGTCGTCAGCTCGTGTCGTGAGATGTTGGGTTAAGTCCCGCAACGAGCGCAACCCTTATTTTTAGTTATTTTTCTAAAAAGACTGCCGGTTATACACTGGAGGAAGGTGGGGATGACGTCAAGTCAGCATGCCCCTTAAACCCTGGGCTACACACGTGCTACATTGGGTAAAACAATAAGAAGCAAACCTGTAAAGGTAAGCTAATCTAAAAATTTACTCTAAGTTCAGATTGTAGGCTGTAACTCGCCTATATGAAGTTGGAATCGCTAGTAATCGCTGGTCAGCTATACAGCGGTGAATCCGTTCCCGGGCCTTGTACACACCGCCCGTCACACCATGGAAGTCGGTTATATTTTAAGTCGTTATTTTAACCTTTTGGAGGAATACTACCACGATAGAATTGGTAACTGGGGTGAAGTCGTAACAAGGTAGCCCTACTGGAAGGTGGGGCTGGATCATCTCCTTTTAAGAAAAAAGATTATGTTGTTATCTATGTTTATTATTTCTAGTAAAATAATAAACAATTTCATAAAATCATTTATTTAATCTAAAAATTTTACGTTAAAATAGGGGGCTATTAGCTCAGTTGGTTAGAGCACACCCCTGATAAGGGTGAGGTCTCTGGTTCGAATCCAGAATAGCCCACGGGGGTATAGCTCAGTGGGTAGAGCGCTGCTTTTGCAAGGCAGATGCCAGCGGTTCAAGTCCGCTTATCTCCACAGCTAAAAATAAATATTTGTTAACTTTAAGTAATTAAGGGCGTACGGTGGATACCTTGGTATTCAGAAGCGATGAAGGACGTTGTTATATACGATAAATTTCGGGGAGCTAAAAAACAAGCACGGATCCGGAAGTTTCCGAATGAGGTAACTCCAAGAACTTCTTATTGAATTTATATATAAGCAAGAGTAAACGCAGGGAATTGAAACATCTTAGTACCTGTAGGAAAAAAAAGTAAAAACGATTCTCTTAGTAGCGGTGAGCGAAACGGGAACAGCCTAAACCAATTTTATATTATTGGGGTTGTAGGACAATAGAATAAAATTATTTTTAATTAGATGAAATATTTTGAATAATATACCAAAGAAAGTGAAAGTCTTTTAATCAAAAATTAAAATATATAAATAAATTTTTTGTTGTATCCTAAGTAGCAGGAAGCACGTGTAATTTCCTGTGAATTCGCGAGGACCACCTCGTAAGGCTAAATATTTCTGAATAACCGATAGTGAAATAGTACCGTGAGGGAAAGGTGAAAAGAACCCCTGTAGGGGAGTGAAATAGAACATGAAACCGTATGCCTACAAGCAGTAGAAGAATGATTTAACGTTTAACTGCGTTCCTGTTGAAGAATGAGCCGGCGACTTATAGAGAATGGCTTGGTTAAATTTGTAAATAATGTAGCCTTAGCGAAAGCGAGTCTGAAAAGGGCGTTTGTCATTTTTTATAGACCCGAACCCGGATGATCTAACCATGACCAGGATGAAGCTTAGGTGATACTAAATGGAGGTCCGAACCGACTGATGTTGAAAAATCAGCGGATGAGTTGTGGTTAGCGGTGAAATGCCAATCGAATCCGGAGCTAGCTGGTTCTCCCCGAAATGTGTTTAGGCGCAGCAATTAATGTTATAATTTAGGGGTAAAGCACTGTTTCGTTGCGGGCCCATAAAAAGGTACTAAATCGAGGCAAACTATGAATACTAAATGAATAATTAATTAGTAAGACTATGGGGGATAAGCTTCATTGTCAAGAGGGAAACAGCCCAGACCACCAGATAAGGCCCCAAAATAATTACTAAGTGATAAAGGATGTAAAAATGCGTTGACAACCAGGAGATTTGCTTAGAAGCAGCAATTCTTTAAAGAGTGCGTAATAGCTCACTGGTCGAGTAGGTTTGCGCCGAAAATGAATGGGACTAAGTAATTTGCCGAAGCTGTGGGATTATATAATCGGTAGGGGAGCGTTCTGTTTGAGTTTGAAGCATCAACGTAAGTAAATGTGGACAAAACAGAAGTGAGAATGTCGGCTTGAGTAGCGAAAACATTGGTGAGAATCCAATGCCCCGAAAATCTAAAGTTTCCTCCGGAAGGTTCGTCCGCGGAGGGTAAGTCAGGGCCTAAAATGAGGCCAAAAGGCGTAATTGATGGATAACAGGTTAATATTCCTGTACTATTTTTTATTGAGAACGAAAAACGAAGAAGGCTATATTGACCGAATAGTGGTTATAGGTTTAAATATTCAAAGTATAAAAGAATAGAGAAAATATTCGAAGCTGAGATATAAATACGAAATGCTAAGGCATAAAAGCAATAGATTGTCATACTTCCAAGAAAAATTCGAATTCTCCTAAATAAAAAATACCTGTACTCTAAACTGACACAGGTGGATAAGTAGAAAATACTAAGGGGCGCGAGATAACTCTCTCTAAGGAACTCGGCAAAATAACCCCGTAACTTCGGGAGAAGGGGTACCTTTTAAGGTTTCAATTACCAGGTCCAAGCGACTGTTTATCAAAAACACAGGTTTCCGCTAAGTTGTAAAACGATGTATGGGAGCTGACGCCTGCCCAGTGCCGGAAGGTTAAGGAAGTAGGTAAAATGCCTATAACTGAAGCCCCGGTGAACGGCGGCCGTAACTATAACGGTCCTAAGGTAGCGAAATTCCTTGTCGGGTAAGTTCCGACCCGCACGAAAGGCGTAACGATTTGGACACTGTCTCAGAGAGGGACTCGGCGAAATAGACATGTCTGTGAAGATGCGGACTACCTGCACCAGGACAGAAAGACCCTATGAAGCTTTACTGTAACTTGTGATTGACTTCGAGTTTTATATGCGCAGTATAAGTGGGAGGCTAAGAAAATACTCTTGTGGGATTATTTGAGCCATTAGTGAGATACCACTCTTATAAAGCTAGAATTCTAACCTTAATACGTTAACCGGTTAAGGAACATTCGCTGGTAGGCAGTTTGACTGGGGCGGTCGCCTCCTAAAAAGTAACGGAGGCGCACAAAGATTTTCTCAGATCGGTCAGAAATCGATTGTAGAGCGTAAAGGCATAAGAAAGTTTGACTGCGAGACCTACAAGTCGAGCAGAGACGAAAGTCGGTCTTAGTGATCTGACGGTTTCGAGTGGAAGAACCGTCACTCAACGGATAAAAGTTACTCTAGGGATAACAGGCTGATCTCCCCCAAGAGTTCACATCGACGGGGAGGTTTGGCACCTCGATGTCGGCTCATCGCATCCTGGGGCGGTAGTACGTC
>Ga0102816_1000117_pt1 | contig 36796 bp, 28 predicted proteins | sample ColrivemetaGS545_FD_84509 | JGI IMG/M metagenome (GOLD analysis project Ga0102816, IMG submission 84509) | Estuarine microbial communities from the Columbia River estuary - Flood tide non-ETM metaG S.545 | ecosystem: Environmental > Aquatic > Marine > Intertidal zone > Estuary | place: USA...
TTACTGGATTGGCAATGCCTCGGGAAATCGGGCTTTGAGCGTCGGAGACAATGTCTTTGGGGCCGCCGATTGGCTTAGCGTCATCGGCTTTTTGCCTGGCTTGCCGAGCATTTTCATCGGCCCCGTGGTGCTATACATCGGCGCGCGTGGAGCGTTTCGGGCGATAAACAAAGCCTAGGCTGGCCAGCCATAGGGTTGCCTGCGCCACAAATGCATTTGTTTGGTGAAGTCGAAAAAACCCGCTATAAGAGCGGTAAGCACCCGTAGCTCAGCTGGATAGAGCGCTGCCCTCCGAAGGCAGAGGTCAGAGGTCAGAGGTTCGAATACTGTCGGGTGCGCCAGTTACCACAAGTAGATCAGTGGCTTAGCCATTGTCTCTCTTCAGCCCCAGACCCAAGAACAAGCCTTGCCACAGTAGTGCCAAAGTGGAGGTCGTGTGTAATGGCGTCTATACGCAAAAGAGGACATAGGTGGGAGGCGCAAGTGCGCGACGCCGGTGTCGCAAGTGTAAACAAACCGTTTCTTAATAAGTCTGATGCTGACAGGTAGGCTCGACAAACCGAGGCTGCAATTGAGAGGGGAGAGACACCCTCGACACACAATGCTTCATTTATGTTCTTGCCTACATCAGCGATGATGACCCTGATTATCAGCTAGCGGTTGATTATGACCTGAAACTTGGTGCCTTTAGCGGTGGCCATTAGGCGCCTAGTTTTTGCAAGATGAGGCGGAACTGCCCTCGCATCGATAGACCCGCACATAATCTACTTCCATCTGACGCGGGAAATTCGTGCCATCGGTATCGCCCGGCCATCTGCCGCCGACCGCGAAATTGAGGATCATGTGAAACGGCTGGTCAAACGGCGCATTCGCATTAATTCGCGCTTCGCTGGTATACCACTCACCCTGTGTGGCTGAGGCATATTGCGCGCCGTCGATGGTCCAGTGCATTTCATTGGGATACCATTCGACGGCATAGGTATGGAAGGCGTTAATATCGTCGAGATTTATCTTGGCGCCAACCTGGCCTTTCGGGTAGCCAAAATGTGCTGTGCCATGCACTGCGTGCTCGCCATCGACGCCAAGATTTATCGCTTCCATGATGTCGATTTCGCCGGATTCCGGCCAGCCGCCATAGCTTGGATTTGTTGGCAGCATCCAGAAAGCTGGCCAAGAGCCTTGCCCAACCGGCAATTTAATGCGCGCCTCGAACTTGCCATAGATAAAATCGCCCTTGCCGGCACTTTGAATACGCCCAGAGGTATAGGTGCGGCCTTCATTAAGGCCCGATTCAGGGCGCGCGGTCAAAACAAGGTGGCCATTGACGATGCTAATATTATTCGGGCTTGAGGTGTAGCATTGCTGCTCATCATTATAGCCGCCGAAACACTGCGGCCTATTATAACTGTCTGTGGTGTTCCATTTTTTGGTATCCAACACCGAGGCGGAAAACTCGTCGCTCCATACCAGCCTCCATGTGCCATCCCCCGGATTTGGGTTTGGATTAGGTACAGGATCACCGCCACCGCCGCCGCCGCCGGCCAATAAGGCAATTAAGGCGATGGTGCCTGCGGTTTTCAGCAGCGGGAAGCCGCCCGATGAAGACGTTTCCTTGCGCGGTATAGGGCCAGCCTTATAGCGCGCCATGCGGCTATGACGGTGGCGCAAATCTGACCATCTAAAGGTCAGGCCGACAAAGTCATTTTGCCGATTACCAAACCCATCGACCATGGCGCCAGCTTCTAAGGTCAGGCCAAACGGCAAAGCAGCCCGCACCATTTGCGACCCACCCATCTGATCGACCCGCCCGAAACTGTTTTCAACTTCATAAGCCTGACGATGAAAACCTACATTTGGCAGTATCGGCACGGGCACAGAGATTTCTAAACTGCGGCTGTGCGGATTAAACGCCAAATTTTCAAGCTGAACCCCGCCCCATAGCGGTAAGGCAGTTTGCCCGACGCGTTCGTCGAAACCGCGATAGCTGGCAGATTGCGCCAGCACCGGTTGTGTTGCCACAACCAGGCTGAGCGCAAAAACCAATAAAAGAGGCAGGCGTAAAGCTCTCACCGTCTTACCAGAAGACTGCGTAAATGCCGACGAGGATGGCCGTCAGCGCCAAGGCTGAGCGGTTGAAACCAGTCGATGTGGCAAAGTTTATCTGACCGAGCACAATCACTCGTTCTGCTGGTGCCGGCGCTGCCAAGCGTGAGGCCACATAACCAGTGACCAAACAGCTCATAAACACCAGCCAAATGCGGATGACAAAGGCCAGATCTGGCGCCGCAAATTTCAACGCAACATTGGCCACGATAGAAACGAACAACATGGCAAAAGCACCTTGCGCGTTACAGCCTTTCCAGAACATGCCGAGCAAGAAGACCGAGACAATGCCCGGAGCGATGAAGCCAGTATATTCCTGAATAGTTTGGAAGGCGCTTTCCATGCCGCCCAAAAACGGCTTGGCCAAGAACACGGCAATCACAATGGCAACCACAGAGGTCAAGCGACCGACCAACACATAATGGGCCTCGCTGCGGCTTTTGGCCAGAATATCGCGGTAAATATCCATGGTGAAAATGGTCGAGATGGAGTTCATCATCGATGCCAAAGACGACACAATGGCGGCAATCAGCGCCGCAAATACCAGACCGCGAAGGCCTTCGGGCACCAAGCTCATCAAAATACCATAGGTGGAATCGGGGCTGGCTGTCAGGCGAGCCATATCGAGCTGGCCATTTTTAGCCAGATACAGAGCCGCAATACCCGGGATTACAACAATCACCGGTATCAGCAATTTCAGCGCCGCCGCAAAGACCAAACCTTTTTGCGCTTCGGCAAGGCTTTCCGCCCCCAAGGCTCTTTGGATAATATATTGGTTGAAACCCCAATAGGAGAAGTGCAACACCCACAAACCGCCCAACAGCGTCCAAATACCCGGCAAATTGCCATAGCTTGGATTTTCGGGAGACAAGATCATTTTGAAGTGTCCTGGAAGGTCGGCCATTAAAATGCCTAGACCGCCAAAAATACCGGTTCCGGCGCCAACTTTGGCCAAGACGATGGCGGTGATGGCAAATCCACCGGCTACCAAAACCACGACTTGAATAATGTCGGTCAGGGCCACGGCTTTGAGACCGCCATATAGCGAATAAATCACTGCAAAGGCAGCTAGGCCGATCATCGCCGTCATCACATCCATGCCGGTAAAGGCGCTGAGCGCGAGGCCGCCAAGCCATAAAACAGCCGTCAGATTAACCGCGGTATAAAGAACCACCCAGAACACCGCCATAATCGACTTAATCGATTCACCAAAACGCTGATCGAGGAATTGCGGCATGGTGTAGATTTTCTTTTCCAGAAAAATCGGCAGAAAATACTTGGCAACGATCAGCAAAACAATCGCCGCCTGCCATTCATAGGCCGCGATGGCCAAACCGACGACAAAGCCTTGGCCCGATTGCCCGATGATTTGCTCTGCCGAAATATTGGCGGCAATCAAGGAGGCGCCAATGGCCCACCATGGCAGCGACTTGCCAGCTAGAAAATAGTCTTCGCTAGACATATTCGCCGGGGTTTTTCGCATCGACACATAAAGCGCCGTCCCGAGCAAAATAACAGCGTAAACGCCGATAACAGTTAGATCCATCGATGAAAGCATTGTCTTTCTCCCTTTGTCGCTGCCAGCCGCCCTCCTCGGCACATCTGACAGCAAATGTTAATCGGCTAGATGATCATCCAGCCGCTTCTTAAACGGCTATTTCTTTTCGCAAGCCTTACCGGTTTCCGGGTCGGTCGCGCATTGGTAAACCCGCACCCAGTCGACCACCATTTCCTTTGGAAAATCTGTCGCAAAAAATCCGACATCATTTTCCCCTTCTGGCCAATTTCCACCGACTGCGAGATTGAAAATCAAATGAAAAGGACGGTCAAACGGCGCGTCCGATCCCGGTGTGCCTTTGACATTATCCGTATGCCATTGATCTTGGGTCTTGGTCGAATAATGCACGCCGTCGACATACCAATCCATACGCCCGGCGCTCCATTCCACCGTATAGGTGTGGAACCCGTCCACAGGCGCCGGTACCGGCACATTTGCGCCACTATATTCATTGTCCGGCCAACGACCCCCATAATGCAGCGTGCCATAGACACGGTCTTCGCGCCCACCCTCGCAGGTCTCGCAAGTCATGCCAAGGTTGATGGCTTCCATAATATCAATTTCACCCGATGCGGCCCAGCCGCCATAGGCGTAATCGCTCGGTAGCATCCAAAAGGCCGGCCATAGGCCTTGGCCGGTGGGTAATTTCATCCGCGCTTCAAAGCGGCCATAGGTCCAATCGCCTTTGCCGCGGCTGACGATACGACCCGATGAAAAGGGTCGGCGCACGCGTGAATAGCGTTTGGTACCTGGTGCGAGGGACACTTCGCCGTCGCGCGCCGCGCGTGTATTGGCAAAGCCTCGGGTTTTTTCTTTAATGGCGCGGATGGTCAGCAGCCCATTGGCGATTTCCACGTTTTCCGTTTTTTGAGTGTAGCATTGGCGCTCTTCATTGCCGCCGCCCCAACAATCATCTTCATAATTCCATTTGTCTTGATCCAGCGCGGTGCCATTGAACTCATCGGCCCAGATTAAGTTCCATGTAACGCCAAGCTCATTGGCGTGTGCGCTTGCGGCGGGAAAAACGCTGGCGACAGCAAGGCCACATAGGCTGAGTGATTTAAGCAATTGTCTCATATTTAGCCAACAAATCCTAAAGCCCGTTCGCGGGCGAGTAATCAAAGAAAAGGCGGCGTCTATTTAACCGATCTTGGTTATCTAGACGCCGCCTCAAATTTACAATCTAACGAAAGCCAGATTGATGATTAGTATTTCCAACGCACGCCCAAATAATGTTTGGCGTGACCTGGGCTAATCCAAGTTTTGTAGGCTGGATTATTACGCTCGAAAGTCTCACGACCTTCCTCGTTCAGATTGATCCCGTCATAAGACAAGGTCAGGCTTGAATTCGGAATGGTGTAACTTACGTTCATATCCACTTGCTCATACTCTTCTACATAACCTGACGATGCACCTGAGAAGTTCAGGAAGCGATCGCGCCAGTTATAAGCAACACGAGCAGAGATGCCGAAGCGCTCATAGTAAGCAATGAGGTTGTAGCTATCGCTAATACCCACAATGGCAAACTGACCATCTTCGTCCGAGTTTGCGACCGTGTTGTCATAATCAGCATCTGATTCAACGAATGTTGCATTGGCAATAACACCAAAGCCAGTCATATCGAAAGGCAGCGGATTGTAGTCAGCGAAATCATGCTGAATAGCAAGCTCAATCCCATCGATTGTTTCCGTGCGATCTGAAGGCGCGGAATAAGCAACGTTGAAGACAACCAGTTCATTATCACTCGTTGACAGTTCGCCGTTTGCTAGACCCGAAGGCGCGCCATCGAGGTCATAGGCAGCATGGGTCAAACCTTGAACGTTTACTTGCTTGTTCGCGGAACCAACCCAATTAGAGGTTTCTTTCGCGAAGTAACCAACGCTCAAATAGCTGGAGTCACCGTAATACCATTCGGCAGAAACGTCATAGTTGTCAGCTTCGAAAGGCTTGAGATTTGGATTGCCTTCCGCGCCGCCACCTGTAAAGCCATTTGGCACTTGCTTATTATTTGGAATATTGACGTTAATGGCCACGCCACCCGCCAATTTATCGTAGGTATGACGAGCAATCGTCTGGCTATAGGACGCCCGAAGTTTCACATCATCACGAACTTCGATATCGAAATCAAACGATGGCAGCAGGTAATCATAGCTGCCCGTCGTTGTGAAGAATTCTGAACCACCTGTTGCAATTGCAACCACCTGATCGCTACCCGAAACTTGGGTGCTTGAATAGGTAGGGATGAAATTGCGGGAGGTTACATCTGTATCTTCATAACGCAAACCAACAACAACAGAGGCTGGCATCGTGTTCAGCTCAAATTCTTTACTTGCCTGCACGTAAAAAGAAATCGTTTCTTCTTCGAGATAACGCTGGGTTGTGTAGTCAAAGTCTTTACAACCGGCCACAGTATTATCACCGCAAATCAGAGAAGGCTTATATGCAGCACTGTTTGCATTATGCTTCGACATCTGAAGGGCGCCGTAGGTTTGATAGGCAGTAAACCAATCTTCGTAACGCGCATTAATAATGCTCGGGAAGATTGCATCGCTACCCTGTAGTCCACTGAAATATGGCTGCAAGCTCTCGGTTGGGTAGATACTTGGTCCAAAGTCAGAACCGTAGTAAGGCCAAGCGTCGAAGTTTGGAGACAACACACCATCATAGTTGGGGGCGGATTGCTCATGGATTGCCGCGTAAACGTTATTTTCAGTGCTTGAAACGCCGAATTTAATCACGTCTGCGAAGGCCTCAAAATCAGTTCCGGCTAGGTCATAGCTACCATTGATTTGAGCTTGCTCGATTTCATTGTGGTTATAGGCGTTGACGTTTGCCGCGCCGGTCAAATAACGGTGCCACAAAAACTGCGGATCCTCAGGGGAACCAAGCACGCCGGCATAGGCCTGTCCATCCTGATACAAGTTTGCCAAGTCACCATTAGCACCGCCCATGGAAATGGTCGGCAACTCTGAAGTATAGTCAATGTTTACCTTGCTCATGACCTTACTTGTTGATGTGATATATCCCATGGAACCATAATCACTTAAAGGCTTGGATTCAGACTCTGAGCTATGGATATCAAACTCCAAACTCAGGCGCTCATTTACATCCCACTCGGCATTAAATCCAAGTGTATCCACCTCCGTGATATTGTTTTGGTAGCCCATGGTGCTGTTATGGCCAAAAATATCTTGAGCATCGAAAGTTAAGCTCTCAATTGACGCAGGGTTTCCGTCTCCATAGACAGAAGAACTATATGGATAGAATGGCTTCCACCCAGTGGGCCCGGTTGCCTCGACGATATAAACCGTGGAGTCACGGCTTCGAACTTCATGTTCTAAACGTGAGTTTGTAGCATCCAAGGTGAGTGTCAAATTATCCGCTGGACGCGCCTGGAAGGTCAGCTGAAGATTACGACGATCTTGTTCCAAATCATCGATGTAATAACCAGCACCGCCATTGATTGTTGAAATCAACGATTCGCCATATTCAAAGACAGGGTCGAAAGCAGTGGCGCTCACACCATTAACAATATCATCCGGTTCATTATTGGCATTGGTTGATAAGTCACCATACGCCTCAAAACCGGACCAAGTATGGCGATAAGAAGCCACTGTATGTTCCATAGACTGTTGAACCGCTGTCAAAGAAAGGCCGACTTTACCATCCATCCAAGTGTTGGAGATCAAGGCTGAAATTTCATTGTGAGGTGCGCCATCCGTTGAATCATCGTCAACCGACTTCAGACCGACTGTCGCCGCAAAGCCTGGAATGTCGAGAGGGCGTGTGGTGCGAATATCAATCGTCGACCCCATGCCACCAGAAGCAACAGAGGCTTTCGATGTTTTGTAAATATCAACGCGCGAAACAGCTTCCGGCGCCAAATTACCAAAATCATAAGACCGTGTGGACGGCGCGGCAGCAAAATTGCCCAAAGTTGATGTCGGCATCATCCGACCGTTCAGCGTGACCAAGTTATAGTCTGAACCAAACCCGCGAACCGTGATTGTTTTGCCTTCACCGGAAGTCTGATCGCGATCGATCGACACGCCAGTCACGCGCTGCAGTGATTCAGCCAAATTTGAATCCGGGAACTTGCCCATATCTTCGGCTGAAATTGAATCGACAATACCTTTGGCATTTCTTTTCAATTCAACTGAGTTTTCAAGCGCCTTGCGAATACCAGTAACAACCACTTCATCGGTTGCATCTGCTGCCTCTTGAGCGATCGCAACAGACGAAGCTAATGCCATTGTCGCTACAGATAATCCCAAGAGAGTTTTACGACCATACGTAAACCTACTTTTGTTAGACATTGTTTAGATCCTCCCAAACATTATTAAGTTCCTTCCGAAGAAGGTCGAAAATTGAGTCAAACCGATACCCCAGTCAAAAAGCGGAATTTCGATGTCGGCAAAGTAAACTAGAAATTGTCTATCGCTGTCAACATTAAAGGGACAGCGTTGTCACCCCGCTCCCAGCCAAGCCTTAACGTGAAATCAACCCACACCCCGAAAAGGCCTACAAGTTATTGTTTTTATTATTTTTTGGCCTCCATTCTGGCCCTGCTCTGAGTTGCAAAGAGTTCACAACCATCGCCAAGTTTGCCTCCATTGCGGCAAAAATGTCACAGGTCGAATCGGGGCCACGCCCTCCCCGTCAGGATTGTTTTGACAACGTTGTCAGGTTTTGACTATGTTTTTGCTCTAAGCCATTAGCATCCACTAATGCCGTTTCTTTAGGGGCTAGATTAAATTTTGGAGGGGCGACGCCAACATGATGACGCAAACGATGACAAAACAAACACCACGCAAATCTATCACCGGCCATATCGCGCAGATTTTGGCCATATTATCGTTGAGCGTGGCCGTGAGCGCATGCGAGGCCCCGGATCAGACCGACCTTCGGGCCCAGGCCCTGCTGGAGCGCATGACGCTGGAAGAAAAAGTCGGGCAAGTGATTCAAGGCGACATCTCAGCCGTGACCCCCCAAGACGCCAAAGACTATAATCTTGGTTCGGTTCTGAACGGCGGTAATTCGGCCCCAGGCGGCGGCAAAACAGCGAGCTGGCAAGCTTGGGTCGATTTGGCCGACGCCTTTTGGCTGGCCTCCTCCGACACCTCCGATGGCGGGGTCGGCATTCCGGCGATTTGGGGAACCGACGCGGTTCATGGACACAATAACTTACAGATGGCCGTGATCTTTCCCCACAACTCAGCCCTGGGCGCAACACAGGACGCCGACTTGCTTCGACGCATTGGCGCGGTAACCGCGACCGAAGTAAAAGCCACCGGGCTAGACTGGGTATTCGCGCCAACACTGGCCGTCGCGAGAGATGATCGCTGGGGCCGCGCCTATGAGAGCTATTCAGAAGACCAACACCTTGTCTCCAAACTCGGCGAAGGCATTTTGCAAGGCCTACAAGGCCTGCCCGGCTCCGATGAATTCCTCGACGGCTCGCATGTGGTGGCCACGGCCAAGCATTTCGTCGGCGACGGTGGCACCCAATACGGCATTGATAAGGGCGACACGATTGACACGCTGGACAGCATTAAAAACATCCACGCCTATCCGTATCATGCCGCCATTGCCAATGACGTGCAAACCGTTATGGCGTCTTTCTCAAGCGTCAATGGCGAGAAAATGCACGGCTCGAAAAAGCTGCTTTCCGATGTCTTGCGGGATGAGATGGGGTTTGACGGCTTTGTGATTGGTGACTGGAATGGCCATGCCGAAATCCCCGGCTGCACCCCGACCGATTGCCCTGAAGCGTTTCTCGCCGGTGTCGATATGTATATGGCCCCAGAAAGCTGGAAGGGCATTTACACCAGCCTTTTGGCGCAGGTGAAAGACGGCACCGTACCCGAAAGCCGGCTCGATGAAGCCGTGCTTCGCATCTTGCGGGTGAAAATCCGCTCGGGTCTGTTAGATGCCGGTCTGCCGTCTGAGCGGGCGGGCACAGCGCCCACTAATTTGGGCACCGACGCGCACCGCGAAGTTGGCCGCGACGCAGTTCGCAAATCTCTGGTGCTGCTGAAAAATAATGATGCGGCATTGCCGATTAAAGCCAACCAGGACGTCATGGTGATTGGTCAGGCGGCGCGCTCAATGGAACAACAAACCGGTGGCTGGACGCTATCATGGCAAGGCGTCAATAACGCCAATATTGAGTTTGAAAACGGCGACACCATCTTTGCCGGCCTCAAAGCAGCGGTTGAAGAAACCGGCGGCAGCATTAGCTGGGCCGCCAATGCCGATGGCCTGTCAGCAGACAATAAGCCGGATGTAGTGATTTTTGTGTTTGGCGAAACACCTTATGCCGAGTTCAAAGGCGACATGAGCGACGCGGTGTACGAATTTTCCACCGGTTCAGATTTGGCTGTCTTGCAAGCGTTGCAAGCCCATGATGTGCCGGTCGTCTCAGTGTTCCTGACTGGCCGTCCTCTTTTCGTCAACCCGCATATTAACCGCTCAGACGCTTTCGTCGTGGCCTGGTTGCCGGGCACGGAAGGGGCTGGCGTGGCCGATGTTTTGGTCGAGCAAGCCGCCCATGACTTTGTCGGTAAACTGCCCTTCACATGGCCGTCTGACGGGCGTGGCCTGCCGATTGACCAAGCCAGTGAAGACGGCGTGCAGTTTCCGTTCGGATTTGGTCTAAGCTATGCCTCAGCCAGCAGCACCGCCGCCCTCTCGGAAGACTATAAATTGGCCTCAGCCGATGGCGGGTTTAGTGGCGCCTTGCTAAGCAAAGGCGAAGCGTGGGCACCGTTCAGCTTCTTCCTTGGCGATAGCTCGAATTGGAAAACACCGGCAGGGCCGTTCAACATGACCAGCCTTGGCGGAGTAGTGCGCTCGCGCGGTGTCGATTATAAATCCCAAGAAGACTCGCGCCAGCTCAGCTGGCAAGGCGGACAGACCGGCGTGGCGATGCTGAAAACCCAGCGCGCGGTCGATCTGACAACCCTTGCCCCGGCAGGCGATCTTGTTCTGCGCATGACCTATCGTATTGACCAAGCGCCAAGCCATGCGGTGACATTGGGCATGGCCTGCGGTGATAACTGCAATGCCAATCTCGACATTGGCACCTTGTTGCAAGCCCAAGAAATTGGTCAATGGCAACAGCTTGACCTGCCGCTGGCCTGCTTTACCGAAGCCGGTCTCGACCCGAGAGCTTTGCAGTCTCCAATGATCCTTGAAACCGATGGCACGCTATCGCTGAGCCTGCACGAGGTAACGCTTACCAAAGCGGAGGGTGTGGGCTGCCCATAATTCGATGAGTTGAGAGATTTAGAATCATCGATAAATTAGGGGCATAGAGGAAGCAAATGGCGCAAGATAAGAATCTAACAATCCAAGACATTGCGCAAAAAGCGGGCGTGTCGATTAAGACGGTGTCGCGGGTGTTTAATAACTCGCCAAATGTCCGCCAGCAAAAGCGGGACTTGGTGCTTGGTGTGGCCAAAGAGTTGGGGTATCGGCCCAACATCTCGGCCCGCCAGCTGGCCAGCAAGCGCTCCTTCGTGCTCATTCACTTCTATGACAACCCGAATATGGACTATCTGACGGGGATTCATGATGGCATGCGCGAGGCCTGTTCTGAGCAGGGGTATTATGCAGTGGCCGAACGCCTGAAGCTGAAAAACCGCAGCTATAAAGACGCCCTGCTTGACTATTTGACCCGCAATCCGGTCGATGGGGTGATTTTGTCGCCGCCGATTAGCGATGACAAAGCCGTCATTCGGGAGATTGAAAAACGCGACATACCCTGCGCGTTGATTTCGCCCGGTGTGAAAAAGCGCAATTGTATCAATGTCTTCATTGATGAAAAAATGGCTGGCCAGAAAATGGCCGAGTTCTTAATCGATCGTGGTCACACCAAATTGGCATTTATCAGCGGCCTCGATTCGCACACTGCCAGCGCCCAACGCGAGGCTGGCTTTTGGGCCGCCGTCGAAGCCCATGGCCTCAAGCGCAAAGACATCATGCGCATTGGCGGCGACTTCTCAATGCAGTCGGGCTTTACCGCGTTTAACGCTTTGGCCAAATCGAAGAAGAACATCACCGGCGTGTTTGCCGCCAATGACGAAATGGCCATCGGCACCATCATCGCCGCCTTGCGGGCCGGCAAAAAAGTGCCCGAAGAAATGAGCGTTGTCGGGTTTGACGATAGCGCCTTCGCCCGCGCCATGTGGCCGCCGATCACCTCTTTGGCGCAGCCAATTGAGGATATGGCCAAGTTCTCGGCGCAAAAAATCATCGACTGGATCGACACAAAAGATCGAGAACAAAGCCACTATGAGTTTGCCACTGAGATTATGGTCCGCGATAGCTGTCCATGAGACATATTGCAGCGGCGCGCGGCGCGACAATCTGGGGTCGAAGTTATCCAAAACTAAAACTTAAACGTTGCTTGAAGTTATTTGACAACGTTGTCATTCTTTGCCTATCTAAAGGGTATTGACGAGAGGAGGAAAGACTGTGGCTGAATTTGTACCTGTCGATCCCTTTGATATTGTGATTTTTGGAGTCTCCGGTGATTTGTCTCGGCAGAAACTTCTGCCCGCCCTGTTCCATCGCCATTGCGACGGACAGATTGATGAAACATGTCGCATCATTGGCGTTGCGCGCAGCCGCATGGATGACGAGGTCTATCTCAATATGGTGCGCGAAAGCTGCCAAGCCGCCACCGATGGTGACTTTCCGGAAGATATGTGGAGCGGCTTTGCCAAGCTGTTACGCTATCACGAAATCGACGCGACCAGCCAGCAAGCCGATTGGCAGCCGGTGAAAGAAAGTTTCATGGGTGATGATCGCCCACGGATTTTCTATCTCGCGGTTGGCCCGCGCCTATATGTGCCGATTTGCAAAGCCATTGACGCCGCCGGTTTGAAAACCTCCTTATCGCGGGTGGTTTTGGAAAAGCCGATTGGCTCGGACTTGGAAAGCGCGCAATCGGTCAATGACGGCGTCGAGTCGGTTTTTGACGAGAACAATATTTTCCGAATGGATCACTATCTCGGTAAAGAGACAGTACAAAACCTGCTGATCCTGCGCTTTGCCAATATGCTGTTCGAACCGCTTTGGTCGAACCAGACGATTGATCACATTCAAATCACCGTTGCCGAAACAGTCGGCCTTGAAGGGCGCCACGATTATTACGACAAAGCCGGTGCGGTGCGCGACATTATGCAGAACCACCTTCTGCAATTGCTCTGCCTAATTGCCATGGAGCCGCCAAATTCGCTTGACGCGGAAAATGTGCGGGCCGAGAAAATCAAAGTCCTGCGCGCCCTCAAAGGCTTCGACGCTGCCACGGTCAATGAAAATACCGTTCGCGCGCAATACACACGCGGCCACATTGGCGAGGCGCGTGTCAAAGGCTATCGCGACCCATTGCCGGAGGAGCTGCAAGACAGCACCACCGAGACATACGCCGCCATCAAAACCGAGATTGCCAATTGGCGCTGGGCCGGCGTGCCGTTTTATCTGCGCACTGGTAAACGGATGACCTCGCGGCGCTCGGAAATCGTTATTCAGTTCAAATCGACCCCGCATAACGTGTTTGGTGAGGGGCAGAACCAACCCAACCGTCTGGTGCTGCGCCTGCAACCCGATGAGGGGATGCGCTTGTTCATGCAGGTCAAAGAGCCAGGCCCGGGGCATATGACCTTGCGTTCTATTCCGCTTGATTTGTCTTATGCCCGCAGCTTCTCGACGCTGAAATATCCAGACGCTTATGAGCGCCTGCTGATGGATGTGGTGCGCGGCAATCTCGCCCTGTTCATGGGCCATGAAGAAGTTATGGCGGCATGGGCATGGACTGATGACCTGCTGTCAGCATGGCAAGAAAACGATCAAAAACTCGAGCATTATGCCGCTGGCACAGACGGCCCATTGCATGCCAACCTGCTGTTGGGCCGTGATGGTCGCGCTTGGTGGGACGACAATAATGAGGCCGGTGCATGAGCCACACGCTGACCCGATTTGACTGTGACGCAGTAATGACCGACGCACTGGTTGCGGCGGCGTGCGCGGCTTTGCAGACTCAAGGCGGCCAGCAGAGCCTATTGCTATCGGGTGGCTCGTCGCCACGCCAATTCTATGACGCCTTGGGCGCCACGCCGCTGGCATGGTCAAATATCAACTTAGCGCTGGTAGATGAGCGCTGGGTCGATGCCGATGATGACGGCTCCAACACCACATTGATCAAAACCACATTATGCTCTGGCGAGGCGGCACACGCGCCCTTCACGCCGATGAAAACTCCACACGCGACACCGCATGAAGCCGAGGCGCGAGTCGCCGCCTCCTATGACGCCCTGCCACCGATTGGCCTAAGCATTTTGGGCATGGGCCCAGACACCCACACCGCCTCATGGTTTTCTGGCGCGCCGGAATATGACGCGGTTAGTGCGGGCGATGCGGCTTTGTCTGTCGCTGGCGTCACCGCACCGGCCAGCGAGGTGACAGGCCGTTACCTCCAGCGCATGAGCGTTACTGGCCGCTTTTTGGCCACAAGTGCACAATGCTTTTTGATTTTGAAAGGCGCCGACCGCGTGGCCCTATTTGAAGAATCTATGGCACATGATTTATCCGCCTCGCCAATTGGTCGCGCCGCTGCCCTGCTTGGTGAGCGCCTGCAGGTGTTTGCCCTGACGGAGGGCCAATAATGCATCCGCAATTAGACGCCATCACCGCCCGCATTATCGAGCGCTCAGCTGAAACCCGTCGCGCCTATCTCGATGGCGTGGCCGCCGCGCAAGCCCCCAAGCCGTCGCGCGAGGGCCTGTCAGCGGGCAATAAGGCGCACGCTTTCGCCGCCTGCCCCGCCCATGACAAGCAAGCCCTGCTTGGCGGCAACTGGCCGAATATTGCCATTGTCACTGCCTATAATGACATGCTGTCGGCGCACCAGCCTTATCAACGCTATCCTGACCTAATCCGCGAAGCGGCCCGCCAATGCGGGGCTACAGCGCAAGTCGCTGGCGGCGTGCCCGCCATGTGCGATGGCGTAACGCAAGGCCAGCCGGGCATGGAATTGTCGCTTTATTCGCGCGACGTGATTGCCATGGGCACCGCCATTGCCCTATCGCACAACACATTTGACGCCGGCCTGTATCTCGGCATTTGCGATAAAATCGTTCCCGGACTGTTAATCGGCGCTTTGCAGTTTGGCCACTTGCCAGCAATTTTTGTCCCGTCTGGGCCGATGGCCTCGGGTCTGCCGAATAGTGAGAAAGCCCGTATTCGCCAACTCTACGCCGAAGGCAAAGCAAGCCGCGACGAGCTGCTGCAAGCCGAGTGTGACAGCTATCACAGCGCCGGCACCTGCACCTTTTACGGCACCGCCAATTCCAATCAAATGCTGATGGAATTTATGGGCCTTCATGTGCCGGGCGCCTCGTTTATTCCACCTGACACACCATTGCGCGACCGCTTGACCGAAGAGGCGACACACCGCGCCGCGGCGATTTCACAAATCGGCGAAACCTATACGCCGCTGGCTGAGGTGCTTGACGAAAAAGCTATGGTCAACGCCATGGTCGGCCTGTTGGCCACGGGCGGCTCAACCAATCACACGCTGCACCTACCAGCTATTGCCCGGGCTGCTGGGATTATTATCAACTGGCAAGACTTTGACGATTTGTCGAAAATAGTTCCGCTGCTGACCCGGGTTTATCCCAATGGGCAGGCCGATGTGAACCATTTCCACGCGGCTGGCGGAATTGGCTTTGTTATCTCAGCCTTGCTGAAAGCAGGATTGCTGCATGACGACGTGACCACAATTTACGGCCAAGGGCTGAGCGCTTATGCCAGCGAGCCGATGCTGCAAGATGACGAGCTGGTGTGGCGCCCGGCCCCAGACAGCAGTGGCGATAGCGACATTGTCAGCGATTGCGACGCCCCATTTGATCCAGAAGGCGGCATGCGCCTGCTGCAAGGCGATTTAGGGCGCGGCGTCATCAAAACATCGGCGGTGAAACAAGCGCATCGTATTGTCGAAGCCCCGGCCCGGGTGTTTAACGACCAAAATGATGTGCTGGCGGCTTTTGAAGCCGGAAAATTAGAACGCGACTGCATTGTGGTGCTGCGCTTCCAAGGCCCTGCTGCCAATGGCATGCCGGAATTGCACAAGCTGACGCCAGCCCTATCGGTGCTGCAAGACCGCGGCTTCCATGTCGCGCTGATTACCGATGGCCGCATGTCGGGGGCCTCAGGCAAAGTGCCTGCGGCTATTCATATGACGCCAGAAGCCAAGCTTGGCGGCCCGCTGGGAAAAATTAATGATGGTGATGTTATCATATTAGACAGTGTTGCTGGAACCATTTCGATTAAGGCCAGCGACTTTCAACAACGTTCGAGCGTGCCGATGCCGCAAGCCAATCATCAGGCCGGTTTGGGACGCCAATTATTTAGAAATTTGAAAGAGCGCGTCGGCTCCGCCGAGAGCGGCGCGTCGCTCTTTGAGTGAGGGGAGAGGTAAATGTTTTTAGTAGGTGATATTGGTGGCACAAATGCCCGATTCGCCATTGCGCGCACAGCCGGTAATAAAAGTATCGTGCTGTCTGATTTCGAAAAGTTCACGGCCAGCCAGTTTGACCGTTTTGACGAGACGATGAACCAATTTGTCGAAAAAATTGGCCACCGTCCATCCTTGGCAGTGCTGGCTGTCGCTGGCCCGATTAATGATGGCGAAGTAAAGTTCACCAATCGCAATTGGCATTTGCGTACCAGCGAAATCAAAGAAAAATGCCGGATTAATGAAGTCTGTTTGATGAATGACTTCACCGCCATGGCCTATTCTGTGACCCGAGTGAGTGACGACAGTTTCATCAAATTAAAAGACGGGGTTATCGAAGAAGGCGCACCGATCCTGGTGGCTGGACCGGGCACTGGTTTTGGCTCCTGCATGCTGGTCGGCGAAGCCGACAAACGCCAAGCTATTGCTTGCGAAGGCGGCCATAGCCAATTTGCCCCGCGCACCCCATTGCAACACAGCATTAATCAAGTACTGCAACGCAGCAACGCCAATGTATCGGTTGAGCGAATTTGCGGCGGCGGCAATCTTGACGAATTGGTCGCGGCCATGGCCGATGTCCACGGTATCGCCGTGCCGACCTTGTCGCCGCAAGAAATTATCGAAAAAGGCTTAGAAGGCGACCCGTTCTGCCGTGACCTATGCCAATTGCGCGCCGAAGTTATCATCGCCACCATCGGCAATATGGCGCTAATTGTTGGCGCCCGTGGCGGCGTTGTGCTATCGGGCGGCGTGGCCCGTCATTTGGTCAATTTCTTATCCGAGCCAGAAATCATTGACGGCTTTGCCTCAATCTGGCCTGAAGGCGATTATTTGCAGCACATTCCAGTGAAATTGCTGGTCAACCCGCTGGCCCCGTTAGTCGGTGCTGCCGCGCATTATTTACAAAACGAGAATTAAAATGTCAGACGTCAAAAGCCCATTGTTTGAATGTCAGATTGTACCGGTCATCACAATCGACGCGCTAGAACAAGCCGAGCCTTTGGCGCTCGCCCTGCAATCGGCGAGCTTTACGGCGCTAGAAGTGACCTTCCGCACCGCCCATGCGGCCGAGGCTATTAAGCTGATGAAACAAGCCTGCCCGACCATCCATATCGGCGCGGGCACCATCACCGGCGCCGCGCAATTCGATGCGGCGTGTGACGCGGGTAGTGATTTTCTGGTTTCGCCGGGCACCTCAAGCGCCCTGTTTGAGCTATTTGAAACCGTCAATGTTCCGGTCTTCCCGGGCGTTGCCAGTGCCAGCGAAGCCATTGCAGCTTTTGAGCGCGGCTATAGCGCACAGAAATTCTTCCCAGCTGGCGCAATTGGTGGCAGTGCCGCCTTGAAAGCACTGGTTGCACCTTTAGCGCAAATTTCTTTCATGCCAACGGGTGGTATTAGCGACAAGAATATGCAGGAATATTTAGATCTACCCAATGTCGTCGCTGTTGGTGGATCTTGGATGATTGACAAATTCGCTCTGGCGCAAGGCGACTGGGATGCGCTCACTGCCTATGCAGAACAAAAAATGTGGCCACAACAAAAATAATATGACCCAGAAACTCCCCACCGCTGCCTCTTTACGCCATGAACTAACGGGTTTTTTGCAAATGCGCGCGCAAGACCCGCATGCCAATCCGGCCAAGCTATTGGCGTTTCGGCTGTCGGAAGAAATTGCCTCGGGCAAACTGCCGCTCGACCGGTTAGAAGAAATCCTATGCGATTTGTGCAAATCAGCCGCCGATGAACGCGGCGCCCGTCTGGCCGCCCGCGCCGGTGTGCCTGATATTGAAAACTGGCGCCGACAATTCAAAAAGCTGGTCAGCCAGCATGCCAAATCCAGTTTTGCCGCCTTCCAAAAATGGGTCGAGAGCGAAGCCATCGGGCTGGTCGCCACCGCGCACCCGACATTTGCCCTAACCGATAAAATGCGCGCCCGTGTGCTGCACGCGGCCAACGGCAAAACCAGCCGCAAAAAATTAGCGGCTGAGGATATTATACGCGCCGAGCCGCCAAGCCTGCAAGATGAACACGCGCAAGCGCAAGCCTGCATCAATGTCATGCATCAGGTGATTGACGAGACCAGTCGGATTATTTTCGCCCAAGCGGCTAAGAGCTTCCCGGTTCACTATACCAAACTGACGCCGCGTCTGGTCAGTGTGGCGAGCTGGGTCGGCTATGATTTGGATGGCCGGCGCGACATCGCATGGACCGACACATTCCGCCTCAAGCTCAGCGAAAAGGCCACCAAGCTGGAAGAATACCACGCCATGGCCAACCAAATTGCTGCGCCATTGCGGGCCAGTGGCAAAACCCCGCCAGCCGGCCTTGAATGGTTTTTGAAAGCCGCTGACAAAGCCGCTATCGCCGCCCGCCAAGAGCAGCAAGCATTTGAAAAAGATATGTCAGACAAAGCCAATCTGGTGGCCGCCGCAAATTTGCTAACCGGCGACAACCCCGACCGCTGGCACGACACCAAACCGGCCCTGAAGTATTTGAACGCGGCGATTAAACAAGCCGCGACCCGCCAATTGCGCGAGGACTTGCTGATCTTGCGCAGCCATATTTCACGTTGTGGTATGGGCACGGCGGCGCTGCATTTGCGGGTCAACGCGCAGCAAGTATTGAATGCGATGGACGCGCATCTGCCGATTACACCTGACGAGCGCCTCAGCTCGCGGACATTCATGCGCCGCGTCAGCACTTATGCCGAGGAGGTGAAATCGGTGAGCACCAATTTCGCCGACCTCGACGCCGAAGATGGCACGGTGAACCGACAGCTTATTCTTGCGGCACAAATCATCCAACATATTGACCGCTCTGTGCCAATCCGCTTCCTCATCGCGGAATGTGACCAAGCCAGTATCGTGATCAGCGCGCTGGCATTGGCGCGCTATTTCGGTGTCGCCGACCAGCTCGACATCTCGCCGCTATTTGAAACTCCGAACGCCTTACGTAATGGCGGGCGTGTAGTGGCCCAAATGCTCGAACAGCCTGCCTATCGCGAGCATGTGAAAAAACGCGGCGTGATTGCCGTGCAAACCGGCTTCAGCGACGCCGGCCGCTTTATGGGCCAAATCGCCGCTGTGCTGGCAATTGAGCGGCTACAGTCGCATTTGGCCAGCGCCATTGCTGATAGTGAATTAACCGATTTGCGGGCCATTGTGTTCAACACACATGGCGAGTCATCCGGGCGTGGCGGCCATCCGGGATCGCTGAAAATGCGCATGGACTATATTATGAGCCCATGGGTGATGAACCGTTTTGAGCGCCACGACATTGCCCTGACCCATGAGTTTAGCTTCCAGGGTGGCGATGGATTTTTGTGGTTTGCCGATCGAAACATTGGCGAAGCGGCGCTGATGCATCTTTTATGCACCCGCTTTCAGCCGACCGAAGAAACCCAAAATGACGTGTTTTATGACGATGCCGACTTTGTCTGGGACTTCTACAACGAAGTCATCACCCAGCAAGACAGCCTGTATCACGATGATGATTACCGCTTCATTTTGAGCGGCTTTGCCCGCAACTTCCTTATCCCCTCAGGCTCACGGCCTGAAATTCGCCAAGCCAGTGGGCCTTTGGCGCAATCGACCTTTACCCCGCGCCGGATACGCGCAATTCCACATAATGCAATTTTGCAGCAGCTCTCCCTGCCGACAAATGTGGTCTATGGGGTGGGGCGTGCGGGGCGTATCGACCCCAATCGGTTCAATATGATATTCGCCAAATCACCGCGTGGCCGCACCATTCTCGATATGGTGCTCGGCAGTTGGCAGAATACCCATTTGCAAGTCTTAGCCGCTTATGGCGATTTCCAAGATCCGAATTTCTGGATTTCGCGGTCAATCTCGCAAGGCAATAATCCAGCCCGCTTCCAATATCGTGTGGTCGCCCAGCAGCTTTACAAGCGCAACGCCAACGCCAAATTGCGACAATTTCTGTATCGCCTGCGCGCCGATGGCGATTTGCTGGCTGGCGTCATGCAAGGCGAGCCGGAACAGGTGCAACTGAGCCTGTCAAGCGATGCCGATGTGGCCTCACAAAATCAAATTCTGTTCCACTGCATCCGCTTGGCTTTGCTGATGCACGCGCAATTCACCTGCGCCAGCCTGCCGACCAATGCCCCGCCCGGCGCAACGCGCGAGGAAATTATGGAGAAAATCTGTAATTACGATTTGGAGCAGGTTATGGAAACTTTGGAGACCAATTATCCTGCCCATGAAAGCACAGAGAATTGGTCGCAAGCGCTGGCTGAGAGCGGTCTGAAGAAGGCCACCGGCCAAGCCACCAGCCAGCAAGTTCTGGCCAGTTTGAGCCAATGCCGTCGCTTGTTGCGTCTGACAAATCAAGGATTGGCACAAGCTTATAATGCCTACGGGTAATCGATTTCATTAAAAAGGCAAAGCGCTGACTTAGCCGTCAGCTTGTTCTTCCAGCCGCCGCTGTTGAGCCAGACGCCGCTCAATGCTGCGGATCCAGCGGAAAGCGTCTTTGGCAAGGTCATCGTCGTCACCGGCTTTGCGGAAGGCTTTAATGGCGTCTGCATATTTTTCAATACGGGTGCGGGCAATGCCGAGCAACAACCAGCTATTGGCCTCATTATCGAGACCGCCTTTATCCAGCGCCTTGATGAGATTGGCTTCGGCCCTGGCCCATTCCTCATCTTGCAGATAAGACTCGGCAAGTTGCTCATAGAAGCGCCCTTCATCGGACATCTCGGCCGCCCTGGTCAGCGGGGCAATGGCTTTCGTCCATTCGCGCGAGCTCATATAGGCTTGTGCCAGCAATTCATAATTTTTCTCGGTCTTTTCGATGCTGTCATCGTCCATACCCGCCTGCAAAATCTCCGCCGCCTTAATCGGCACATCGTGATAGAGATAAAGCTGCGCCATAGACGACAATTCTTTGGTGGTCGTCAGCATCCCCTGTGTATGCATGGCGCGCTGGGCCACAAAAGCCAGATCTTCATCATCGGCTTCGTAATAAACCGCCGTCAGATGTTGCCAGAAGGCTCTCACCCCGGGCCATCTTTCAACCGCGTCTTCAAGCACCGGACGTGCTTCACCATAGCGTTCTTGCTGCAGCAAGACAGACAGCAAAATCCGTGTCCATTGCTGTTTGGGTTCTTCGACTTTTGACAGCGCCAAGCGAATTTCTTTTTCTGCATCGCCAAACTGGTCGAGCATCAAATGCATTTGCGCTTTCAAAGCGAAAGCCTCAGCCGCTGGGTCGCCCTCAATCGCCGCCAACCATTGGGTGAGCAATTCCAGGGCTTTTTCAGGCCGGTCTTCGGCGAGGTTAAGTTGCGCCAGGTTATAGGTCAGGTCATTGGCCACCCGCGGCGGCAAATTGCCGGTCGCTAAGGCGCGTTCAAAGGTTGAGATGGTCTTGCCAAAATCACCCTGCGCGGCAAACACATAGCCCATGGTCTGAATCGCCACGGCCTTCTCATAAGGCTTATAGCGGTCGCCACCATCGAGAATGGCATGCAGCTGCTCCAGCGCCTCAGGATAGTTCTCCTCGACCATCATCTCTTGCGCCTTTTCGACGCGATTAAAGGCGTTTTTGCCGAGCACTTCCGAGCGCCGCGTTTTGGGTTTCTGAGGCTTTTCTTTGTCGGCTTCTTGCGCCGCCGCACTGTGGTAACCAGACAGGCCGACGGGCACTGTAGTCAGTGTCAATGCAATCATAAAGCTCGCCAGTGGTTTCATCACAATCTCCAAACCCGTTACTCTATTTCGCGATCTGGTAACTGAACAGTTGACGCACGCCAAGACGGATAGCCGGTTTGCCATCTTCAATCATCGGCCGATATTTCCACTTTTTCACCGCATTCATTGCCGAGCGGTCAAACACGCCAGGTGGGTCGGAATCAATCACCACTGGATCCATTGCTTGGCCTATTTTGTCAATCGAAAACTCCAACAACACCCATCCCTCGCGCCCCCGCGACAAGGCGCGACTTGGATAGCGCGGCAACACGCGGACAATCGCCAGCGCTTCGCCGTCAACTGGCGCGTTCAAATTCATACTGGCCAAATCGAAGCCGCCTAAATCAGCGCTCATCGTGGCTTTGTCCATATTCGGACGGCTGGTCTGTGTGAGCTTGGGCGGAGGTGGCGGCTCGTCAGGTTGCTCTTGGCTCGGCCGTTTCAGCGCCCGATCTTTGGTGCTGACATCTTCGTCGCGTTCAACCCGGACAAAATCAATACCAATTGAGACCAGTTCTTCCTCAATCTCATATTCTTGACCCGTGACCAGCACTTTCATTGTCAAAAACAACGCAACCGTCGTCACCAGCGCCAAGCCAGTGGATGCCAATAAACGTTTATTGACAATCAATCCACGCATTATTTCTCTTCCGCCGCGATGGAAATTGACCCAACGCCGGCCAGACGCACCTGATCCATCACCTCAATCAGCGTGCCGGTTTGGGCATCCTTATCAGCCTGAATAACAGCCCCGCCTTGAGGGTTTTCGGCGTGCAGGCGCTCAACATTGGCGCGCACCGCTGCCAAGTCGATCTGGCGGCGGTTGATCCATACTTCGTTATTATTGCGGATGGCGATGAGAATACCGACGCGCGATTGTTTCACCGCGGTTTCGGCATCTGGCCGCGTCACATCAATGCCGCTTTCTTTCACGAAAGTTGCGGTAACGATAAAGAAGATCAGCATGATGAACACAATGTCGAGCATTGGCGTCATATCAATCGCGGTATCTTCCTCTTGGCGTGCACGTCTGCGTCGCATATCTTTCCCCTTAAGGCCTAATCGGCCAGTTCCAATTGATCTTCAAGCTGCTGCACAGAGCGTTGCGCTTTGCGTTCCAGACTTGAGGTATAAAATAATCCGGACAAAGCCACCACCATGCCAGCCATGGTTGGCAATGTGGCTTTGGAAATCCCTGCCGCCATCGCCCGAGCATTGCCCGAGCCGGTAATAGCCATCACATCAAACACCTCAATCATACCGGTGACGGTGCCGAGCAGGCCGAGAAACGGGGCCAGCGCGACCAGCACTTTAATGTAAGACAGTTTGGCCATAGCCTTTTGCTTGGCGTCAGAAATAATCATCTCGCGAATACGATGCGCGTTCCAGCTTTTGTGCTCGCTACGGGCCCGCCATTCGTCTAGGCGTTGCTGTTTCAACTGCTTGAACTCACCACGGAAGAAGCTGTAGCGCTCATAAATCAGCCCCCACAGCATCAGCGTTGAGAGCATGATTATGACCAGCACATTGCCGCCCAGTTCGAGGAAGTCGCGGACACCGCGAATAGCCTCAAACGGGTTCAAAAAAAGCCAGAGAATCTCACCAATTTCCATTGCCGTGCCTCGCTAGTTCTTCTCCGCATGGGTGGCAATCATGCCAGCCGCTTGCTCTTCCAGAATTTGCACAATCTCACGCGAGCGCGTGGCGGCGACCGAATGCAACAGCAGAATCGGAATGGCCACAACCAGACCAAGAACCGTGGTCATCAACGCTTGTGAAATACCACCGGCCATCAGTTTCGGGTCGCCTGTGCCAAACAGCGTAATCGCTTGGAAGGTCAGGATCATACCTGTCACTGTGCCGAGCAGACCCAAAAGCGGGGCAACGCCCGACAATAGTTTCAGCAGTGGCAGGCTTTTTTCAAGGGCTGGCATTTCTTTCAAAATCGCATCGTCGAGTTTCAGTTCCAAGGTTTCCACATCGGTGCTGGCATTCGACTGATAGGCATCCCAAACACGGCCCAGAGGCGTGTCACCGGCGGCTTGACCGCTGGCCAGTTGCGCTTTCACCGCCCGCGCCATCAGCGTCAGGCGGGTGATGCGTTCGACCGCGATACCAACGCCGCCAATACCCAGCAGCAAGATGATATAGCCAACAAGGCCGCCTTGATTGATGCGCTCAAACAGGTTCGGCATTTGCAGGAACAAGTTCAAAATCGCCCCGCGTGACGGATCGACAGGCGCGGCGACCAATACGCCAGCATCGCCATCATCGAGGTCATCGGCTGCGTCACCAAAACGTGCTGGTGGCTGGCGGCCCAAATCAGCATAGCGTCCATTGCCGGCATAGCGGACAAATTGCCCGTCAGACAATGTGGTGAACGGACCAACTCGGAGGATTTCAGCTTCGCGCACACTGCCGTCGAGATTAACCACCTCGCCGTAAAAGCGTTTCACTTCTCCTTGTGCGGTCATTTCCTGTTGCAGGGTGAACCAGAGATATTCCAGTTCTTTAATCTCCGGCAGACCTTTGGTTTTCGACAAAGACTCAAGCCGCGCCGAGCGCCCTTTCAGCTCGCCAGAGATGGCGCTTTCGTCGACTTGCGCTTTGGTCTCACCAGCGACTTGGCGGACAATACCGAACAACTCGCCAAACACGCCGAGGCGTTCGTTCAGCAAACCTTCAAGCTCGGCCAGTTTCAATTCCTTTTCAGAGAAGTCTTTCTCCAGCCGCTCGGAGCGCGCTTCTTCCCGCTTAATAGCGGTTTGCGTGCGCGTCAAAAGTGTTTTCTGCTTGTTGCGGTTATTGCGAAACTCGTCTTCACGGGCCTGAAACTCAGCATTATCCGTCACCCGACCGGCCCGCACTTGATCGAGCAATTGTTGCAGCGTGACCTCATCGGTGGTGGCGATATCGGCTTTGTTGTCTTGCGCGTGCAGCGGCGAGAGCATCGCCGCGCCCAGACCCAGAATAGCAGCAGAGCGTTTTATTGTTCTCCACTTGATTGTTGTCCACATAACGAGCCCTCCTACTGACCGACAGTGACAGGCACGACCAACAGGTCAGGCGCCGCTTGTTGTTTGGCAATCCGCAAGGCAGACCGCAATTCGGTGTCGAAATCACCATCAAGATCGGTAAACCCTTTGTCTTTCTGGCTCCAAGCGCCGCTTTCATCCGCATCCAGCGTTTGATAAATCAGCGCCACGCGACCAATCCGCAAGAAGGCGACGGTGCGCTCCTCGCCGGTAATCTCCATCTGCCCCTCATAGGCTTCGATGGTGCGGCCATATTCGTTTTCAATCTCATAGGCTTCGAGGATTTTGCGGTATTTCTCAGCCGGATTGGCGTCAGAGCGGTCCATGAGATCGCGCAAGTTCTGCACCCGCGCCCGACGCTCATTAATCAAGAATGGCACATCAAGCTCAACAAACTGCTCAAGCGCATCAATCATCCGGAACATCAGCGGCACAATGGTGCGGTCGACATTGGTGACGTCTTCAATCTGTTGGCGGATCGACACCATTTCGGCTTTTTGCCTCTTAATCAGTTTTTCCATCTGCGCGTTATATTCGCGTAAAGAGGCCAGCTGTTTCAGGGCTGCGCGATAGGTGCGTGTCAGCTCATCTGTTTCATCATCCAGTTTGTCGATGCGCGCCTGCGATGCCTGCCCATCAGAGGTGGCGGCCTGCGCGACCTCTGATACATTATTCAGAGATTGAGCCGAGGCGGGTTGCGAAAGGCTTGAAAAGCAGACAATCAACGCGACTAAAAAGCCAAAATACTTCATTCTATTCCCCAGATCTTGGTATTATTTCTGTTCTCCCGCACTGTTCAACAGCGCCCGTCCCAAGTCAGGGCATAGCGAGAACGTAGGCAAACAACAACCGTCGAAAAGACCGTTAATTAGCTAACGATTTATCGACGCAGAGTGACCATTTCTCCTTAAAAAGTAAACAGCAGAAACGGACAAAACACCAATTTTTACCAATTAAAGATCTGCTCTGAAATGGGATAATTAATTCCCTCTTCGAAACTCCAGCTTTCGTAGGCACTGAAATAAAAACAGATTTTCTTCTAAAGGTAAGTGGATGCCCTGATTTTGTGTTATTTTTAGGGCGGTTATACGATTGTAGTCAATCGTCACCGTAGGCTTTATGGTCGCCCCAGGCGCCGGACACCCAACCATACAGCCATGATGATGAGAAATATGGCGCCAAACCCATAAGGTAGAAAAGGCATCAATAAAGGTTTTGCGGCTTTCAGGGCGATCAACTTGCCCGGACTGAAATCATCGCCTAATTCGCTAACGCCCACTTCCTCGCTATAGGCGGCGTAGTCCGACTTCAGCTGTTTAGAAATCTCAGGGAAATCATGCTGTAAGTCGTGAATTTCGCCTGGGTCGCTGGCCAGATTATAAAGACGCCATTTTCCATCCCCCGAAGGCGCAGGTATTTTTTGCAATTTCCAATCGCCCTTATAAAGAGCAGCATTTGCGGCGACTTCCATGCCGACAGCGTTGTCCTCGCCATAAATCTCGTCCCTGGCTCCTGTCAGCAGGGGCGCAAGGCTGCGCCCTCGAATAGGCACACTTTCATTCGGGTCAGAGACTGGCGACAGTCCCGCAAGCTCAAGAACGGTCGGAACAATATCAAACACATGTGAGCGCGCCGCGACGAACCCTTTTGCGGGAACCCCCGGGCCGGCAATAATCATCGGCACACGATGGCCACCTTCGGTTGCATGAAACTTATACCGCGAAAACGGCACAGCACCGACCGTCGCCCACTCCATGCCAATGGCAGCCATACTGTCTTGCTCGCCAAGCGTTTCTATTTCGGTGTGATACCCTTGCGCCTTCAGCCAATAATCCATCAGGAAGTTTTGACCATTTAAAACCGCCGACTCGGGCCCGTTATCCGAGACAATAATGATGATGGTATTATCCAGCTGCCCTTTCTTTTCAAGAAAGGCAAACAGCCGCTTCAGATGGTGGTCCATGGCCTCAATCATGCCGGCATTGACCTGCATGGCCCGCGCTTGGAAGGCCTTTTGCGCATCGCTTAAGGCATCCCATTGGCGCGCCTCTTTGGGCTGCGGGGGAAGCTGCGTGTCGGCGGAAACCAGGCCCAGCTCTTTTGCTTTGGCCAGCCTCTCTTGACGCAGAACATGCCACCCTTGGTCATAACGACCGTTATAATTATCAATAAAGGAACGCGGCGCTTGAACCGGAATATGAACCGCTTGAAAGGCCAAATAGCCGAAAAACGGTTGGTCGTGCGTGCCGCTATCAATATAGTCAATCATCCGGTCGACAAAGAGTTTTGAAGAATACTCATTGCCCGGTCGGTCAACCGCTTTGTCATCCTCGAACCATTCAACCTTATCGTAGAATGGCAAATAAACCCGCGATATCCAATTATCGGCGCCGGTCGAGTCCAAAACCAAAGATCTGTCGAAACCATGTTTGCGGGGCAGGTTTTTGCCAATATCACCAATGCCCCATTTGCCCACCGCATAGGTCTGATATCCTGCCGCCCCGAGACGGTCTGCGAGGGTCAGTGTCCCTTTTGGGAATCTCATTGAATAGGCCGGATTGTCGCGCAAGGCCTCGGGCAAGGTTTCGGCAATCATGGCCATGCCGACTTCATGATTATCGGCGCCGGTCAGCAGCATGGCGCGTGACGGGCCGCATTGGGGCGAGGTGTAAAAACGGGACATTTTAATGCCCCGTTCAGCAATCGCATCAATGGCCGGTGTGGTGGCCTCGCCTCCATATGACCCGAAATCCATATAGCCGATATCATCGGCGACAATAATCAAGACATTGGGCGGTGCCTTCTTGGGTTCAGAGCCCGTCTGTGCGACGGCGGCGCCCGCTGCGGTGATTTCAAAAATGACCGCCAGCAAGAAAACACCACATAGTCTTTTCATGCCGACTGGGCTTTTGCACAAAAAGCTCGAAGCTTGGGTTGGGCCTTGAGAGAAGCTGACATCGGATGGCATCCTTTTTCGCAATGGCCGAAAATACTCTTTCCGCTTCGCCATATCAATTCCCCTCCTAGGACCCACAGCAATATAAGGTTTGGCCTTATGGCCGTTTGGAAATAATTTCCATAATCTTATGCGCGGTGACATGGCTGCTATTTTGGTTTTGTCCGGTGACAAAACGTTGCTCATCATCGATCACGACATGGGTGGCAAATATGTCGAAAAACGCGGTTTGGCTCTCATATAAAGCACCTGCCTTGCGCAGCTCGCTTTCAGGGTGCATTGGCGTCAGGGTGATGCCAAGCTGTTTGATCTGTTTATCGGTAACCCCGGTCACCTTGCGTCCAGCAATAATAGGCTTGCCGGTTTTATCCTTGGCACGAATAAGCCCCAAAGCGCCGTGACAGACGGAACCGATTATCGGCCTTTTGGCATAATAGGCGTCGGCAATTTTTTCTCCCAGCACTTGCGAATAGCCAAGATCATAGGCCGCGCCCCAGCCGCCTGACAGAAAGATTGCGTCATATTGAGTAAAATCCAAATCAGCGATTTTGATGGAAGTCTCTAACTTTGCCTTAAGAGCCGCATCTTCCAAATAGCGTTTATCCTCTGGGGTCGCAACCATCCGGCCCAAGGTCTGCGGATCAATGGGAATGACGCCGCCTTTAATGCTGGCAATATCGACCTCCATGCCGGCGTCCAGAAAACCGTAATAAGGATGGGTCAGCTCCGATGCTTGCGCACCGGTTGGAGCGCCCGTGGTTTCGCCGACCTTGTTCAGCACGCCATGATTGGTCCCGATGATAAGTGCTTTTTTGCCGGGCAATTTATAAGTCGGCCCATCATAGTCAGGGTGCAATCCAAGCCCATGCACAATAGATGGCGCGGCCATGACCAATAATACGGCCGAAAGAGCTAGGGATCCAAAAACAGTCAGTAATTTCTTTTTCATAACGAGGCTCCTGCGGGGATAATGAGAGCATCATCAGTATATTATGACACTTATTATGTCAATACATGCGCGCGCGAGCTGGGCTTATCTAAAGCTGGGCGTAACAGGATGCCTGCGCTCGGGCGGGCCGCGCAATATAAATTGACATAACAAGTGTCAATTTATAGGATGAAAATAGGTCTCGCCTAAACGCACCATGCGTGGGAAGCGGGTTCGCAAGAGTACCGGATTGAGGGGCCGCATAAGACTGTGGCCCGATTAAAAAGGGGGGGGGCTATATTATGCAACGCTTCAAAATAGAATTTCTTATGGCGATGAGCCGACGGGCCAAAATTTTGGCAGCGACCGGGCTTTTGCTCGTCAGCGTCCTTGTTTTAGCTTATGCCAATCGCACAAACCTGATTATTTCCCTTGTCGGTTTTGTCAATAAAGTCGCCAATCCGGTTGGGCCGCACCAGCCAATTTCTTGGCAGCAAGGCGGTGTTTGGGAAGGTAAGGGCCAACGCCCGCCCAATATCGTCGTCATTTTAACCGATGATATGGGCTTTAATGATGTCAGCTATCATGGCGAGGGGCTGATTGAGACGCCACATATTGACCGCTTGGCCGCCGAGGGGGTGCAATTCAGCAATGGCTATGCTGGCAGCGCCGTATGCGCCACCTCGCGGGCCATGCTTTTGACCGGTCGTTATGCGAGCCGCTTCGGTTTTGAATTTACCCCTGTGCCGGATAGGTTCGGGCCGATATTGCAACAATTGGCAAAAACCGACCCCATGCCGCGTCGTTTTGAATTTCTAGAGATTAGCGACGAAGTCCGCGGGGCCGCCTTACCATTTGACGCGCGCGGTTTGCCGCCGCAAGAAATTACCCTGCCCGAAGAATTGCGCGCCAAGGGCTATCGCACCTTGCATATCGGCAAATGGCATTTGGGACGCAAGGAGGCGCTTCTTCCACGAGCGCAAGGTTTTGACGAAAGCTTGTTTATGGAAAGCGGGCTTTATTTGCCGATCGACGACCCGAATGTCGTCAATGCGCGCAATGAGTTCGCCGTATTGGATAAAGTGCAATGGGAAGTGCTGAATTACGCCGCCAGCTTTAATCAAGGCCCGCTATTTCGCCCCAAAGGCTATTTGACCGACTATTATACGGACGAAGCGGTGAAAGCCATTAAGGCCAATAAAGACCAACCGTTTTTCCTTTATCTCGCTCATTGGGGCATTCACACGCCCTTGCAAGCCTCAAGCCAAGATTATCAGGCCGTGGGCGATAATTTTCCTGACCATCGCTCGCGGGTTTATGCCGCCATGATACGCGCCGTGGACCGTTCTGTCGGGCGCGTTATGCAGGCGCTTAAAGTCCACGGCCTTGATGAAAATACGCTGGTTATTTTCACCAGCGATAATGGCGGGGCCAATTATATCGGCATGCCCGATATCAATAAGCCTTATCGCGGCTTTAAACTGAGCTTTTTTGAAGGCGGCACCCATGTGCCCTTTATTATGCGTTGGCCGCAAAAACTGCCATCGGGAGAGACCTATCGCCATCCCATATCGCATCTCGATATTATGCCGACAGCTTTGGGGGCCGCCAAAATGGTCCCTCAAGCAAAGCTTATGGATGGGGTCAATTTGCTGCCCTATATGACCGGTCAAAAACCCGGTGCGCCGCGCGACACGCTGATTTGGCGGTCCGGCGACTATCAGGCGATTTTATCAAAGGGCTGGAAAATGCAGCGCAGCAAACTCCCCGAAAAAACACGGCTCTATCATGTCGCACAAGACCCAACCGAGCAAAAAGATATGAGCCCCACAAGGCCGGAAAAAATAGCCGAATTAACCGCCCTGTTGGACGCCCATAATCGCCAACAAATGACGCCGAAATGGCCCAGCAATGCGCTGATGCCGATCTGGATTGACAAAACGCCGGCCGACAATGTGACATTGGCCGATGATTATATTTTATGGCCTAATTAAAGGTCAAATTATAGGCGCGAAAAAGCCAACCTTAGTGTCGTGGACGGCCGCCGCCAGCGCAGCGACCCCAACGAATTGGATAAAATATGAAACGCATACTTCTTTCAGTCTCTATTGGCCTACCGCTCCTTATCGTCGGCCTTATCTGGGTGATTTTCTTTTCCGCCCGCCCGCCTTTAACAACTGACCCAGCTGTGCTGGCCGGTGACGGCAGCACGATTGATTATTGTCGTCTGCCGCCTTTGAATGGGCGCGGCAAGCAAGCTCATGAGATTGCTAAGGGCAATACGCCGGGCTGCGCTTATACGCATTTTCCTTTGCCGATATTACAGGCCTGCACCCAAGCCTTGCCGCCTGAGGCCGATGATATTCGCGGCCTGTGGGTTGGTGTGTCAGGCGGCAAAGTCGGCCATATCGAACGCATTGAGCAATGCGGCAGCCGCACCGTCGTCACCTCTGCCGGCATTATTCATGATTACGGCCCCAATTCTACAGCCGGCCTGAATACCGATGATACGGAAGGCGGGGTCAGCTTTACGATTGGCGATAAACAATATTGCCCGCGCTCGTCAGCATCGATGATTTGGCGCGACAAGGTATTGAATTTTCATGCCTTGGGCTGGGGGCCGGTGGTCGTGCAACGCTATCGCCAAGGTGAACAACTTGTTTGGGAATATGGCGATGGTTCCATCACACGAATGGAGCGCATTTGCGATTTGCCGGAAACGGAAAAAACACCACGCCCACGCGGCGCAAGGCTAAAGCTGTTTTAACGCCTTAACGCCTTAGCGCGTTTTGACCGTGCGAAATCCAATATGGCTGGTCGGCAGACCGGCTTCTTGGGCTTGGCGCGCAGCAGCCCGGTAGCGGCGACAAAAATTCGGCGCGCATAAAAACGAACCGCCCTTAATCGTATAACGCACTTCACCGGCAAGACCTCGCGCCGCGCCATCAAAAGGTGTATCCGTCCATTCCCAAACATTGCCAATCATATCGTAAAGGGCAAAATCATTGGGCGGAAAACACCCGACCGGCGACCGCTTGGCATAGCCGTCTGCCTCGGTGTTTTGTATCGGAAAACTGCCCTGCCATGTGTTGGCCATTTCTGCACCATCAGGCGCACGCGCATTGCCCCAGACATAAACCGTCTCAGCACCCGCCGCGGCGGCATATTCCCATTCCGCTTCGCTGGGCAAGCGACGCCCGGCCCAAGCAGCATAGGCTTTGGCATCCGTATAAGATATCTGCACCACCGGTTCATCGGCGCGCGCCTCAATGGAGGTCTCAGGCCCATCGGGGTGACGCCAATTGGCGCCAACCACAAAATGCCACCAGCTGGGATTTTTTAAATTGGGCGTGCGAAACACAACCCCTCCGGCTTGGCCAAATCCGGCTTGTGGTTTCTCCGCATCGGTCACATAACCTGTCGCGTCGATAAAACGGGCAAATTGCGCATTGGTAACTTCCGTCGCGTCAATATCAAAAGACGCCAAATGCACGCGCTGTGGCGGGCCTTCTTCTTCATAAGCGGGACGTGCGCCCATGATAAAATGACCCGCCTCAAGCACTTGCGGGGCCGCCTCTACCGAGGCGCATTGTTTGGCTTTTTTGGTAGCGGCTTGTTTATCCGGCGCACCATCACAGGCGACCAGCACAAAGGCGGATAAAGAGAAAAAAAGAAAAAACCGGCACACTCGTTCAAGGCTCTGGATCATGGTACGTCCTTTGATTAAGGGGTCATCCAACACCAGGCAAAGGCGCAGTGCAAGAGCCATGTTGAGCGCCGCCCGTCATGTTGAGCAAGAAAAACGTGCTGGTAAAAACCAGCGCCAAGAGACCCATAGTTTTCAAAACTGACTTGATATAAAGATTACAAAACAGCCGAGAGTGCGGCAATCATCGCATTGCGAGCTTGTCTGATATTGAGCTTTTGGTGTCGCCGCAAACGATCCCAAGTCTCATACGAGGCCGTCGCATGCGCCGCCTCGCGGTTTGCCTCTGGCACGCCTTTCAATTCGGGTAGCCATTTTTCCAAATGTTTGCGCAAACCATTTTGATTGCGGGCATAATTTTTTTGCAAAACCTCAGACCGCCATAATTGCACTCGGGTGATCATCATCATATTTTTAAGCCGCTCATAGGCATCCGTAAGACCGATGACCGTATCCTCGATGCGCGCCTCCAGCTCGCCCGCCTGAAAGTCTCGGTCGAATAAAGGCTCGTAATATTGGCGCATTTTCTGGTCAATCGCTTCGATCAAGGCTTCCATGTCTTCAAAGTGACGGAAGAAAGACCGCAAGCCAACGCCCGCCTCTTGCGCAATTTCACGCGTGGTCGGCGCATAATTGCCCCTATCGATAAGGTTTAAAGCCGCCGTGAGGATGGCGGCACGACTGCGCTCGCTGCGCTGGCGGCGCCCATCTACAACTCGTAATTCCGTTTGATTGCCCATGTGCGACCTATATTGTGCGACCTAAATTTCTCGTGCGGCTTCGACTTAATATATAAATTGACATTAGCGGTGTCAATTCATATTCTGGCGCCTCGGGAGGAAGCATCTATGGCATCGATTTACCTATGGGGTTCGGCTTTACTTATGTTTTTGCTATTCTTGGCATGGCATGAAAACTGGCGTGGGCCGCTAAAAGAAGCGGAAATCAAGATGTTTATGGCGCAAATGGAAGCCAATGAAAATTTGGACAAAACCCGATTTGACACTTGGGTGAACTTCATGCGCTGCGACACGGGCGCCGAGTTTTTCATGGTCAATATGCTGGTCTATACCAAAGGCAAACTCGCCCATCCCGAAACTGGCGAGCCAGTATCTGCGCCCGCTTTATTTTATCGTTATTTTCGCTCTTTCATCGGCCGCTTATTGCGCAATGGCGGCTATCCCGCTTTTAGCGCGGGCGCGGCCGGCGATTATATAGAGGCTTGGAACACAGCCGCCAATCCGGGCTGGTCTGGCAGCGGCATCATTCGCTATCGCAGTCGGCGCGATTTGATGCGCGCGATCACGGATCCGGCATTTTCGGGCGATCATATATATAAAAAGGCCGCTTTGGCGGTCACTTATGCCTTGCCCGTGGACGCCAGTTCTGGCCTGCTGGTATCGCCGCGCATTTGGGTCGGCATGCTCCTCACGCTATTGGCCGCTTTCGGGCAAATCATCTATCTCGTTTTAAGGACACATAATGGATAATAAGTTCAAACTGTATACGTGGAGTGCCTCGCTCTACTCGGGCAAGGCACGTGCCTATTTGATAAAACAACATATTGATTTCGACGATATTTCGCCTGCTGACCCGCATTATGACGCGGTCATTCGCCCGGCGCTTGGCCGTTGGATTATTCCGGTTATGGAGACGCCAGAGCAAGAGATTGTGCAAGACGGCACCGAGATTATTGATTGGTTTGAAAACCGCCAGCCAACCCGCCTGCCTGCCTATCCGCAAACGCCGCGCCAGCTTATCAGCTCGCTGATTATGGAGTTTTTTGGCGGCGAAGGCCTGCTGCGTCCGGCCATGCATTATCGCTGGAATTTCGACGATGATAATCTCGACTTTATTTTGCAGCAATTCGGCCTCTTTGCCTTGCCGCAAGTGGCGCCCGAAGAACGCGGCGAGATGGCCCTACATGCGTCAGGTCGTATGCGCAAGGCGGCGGTGTTGTTTGGGGTGACGCCCGAAACTGCGCCTCAAATTGAGGCCGCCTATGAAGAGACGCTGGCCGAATTAGACGCGCATTTTACGAGCCAACCCTATCTTTTGGGCGGCGCGCCGACGATTGGCGACTATGGATTATTCGCCGCGCTTTTCGCGCATTTGGGGCGCGACCCGTACCCTTTGCGGATGATGCAAGAAAAAGCGCAAATGCTATTCCGCTGGACCGAGCGCATGCGCAACCCGAGCGCCGATATGGTCGAATTTCTGGGCCGCGACGAAAGCCTGCTGGCACAAGACGCCATTCCCGATACGCTAAAAGTACTCTTGCGCCGCGTCGCTGCCGATTATCTGCCAGAAGTAGAGGCGATGATTGCCATGTCGAATGATTGGCTGGCGGAACATCGCCCTGCGAAAAATGAGATGGTTGGCGGTGAAAGTCTGGGCCGTGGCATAGGCATGTGCCAGTTCCCTTGGCGGGGCGTCAACATAAACGCCGTGGTGATGCCCTATCGCATTTTCATGTTGCAGCGCATTCAAGATGCTTATGACAAGCTCGGCGCGGCCGACCAAAAGCAGGTGGATGGTCTGCTTGCCGAAACCGGCCTTGAGGCCATGCTCAAGGCTCGCTGTAACAGACGCGTAGAGCGTGAAAACCATCGTGAGGTTTGGGTTTAGAGAGCGCTAGCCAATCTCGGTTAAAAAACTCAGCAAAGCCGCGCCATAGTCTTCGGGGCAATCCTCGACCAGAAAATGACTGCCGCCTTTTAAAATCACCGGTGCGCGGTTGGCTGCCGCGGCGATAAACGGGCGCACGCTCTGATGGCCATTGGGGGCGACAATATCTTTATCGGAATAGAGACATAAAAAGGGCTTGTTGAAATTGGCCAGTTTTTGTCTGGCACGGAAATTATCGACCAACATTGGATTATCATAGCGGGTTGGCAACATTTGGGTGAATTGCCGATTGCCCGTCAAATACCGAAAGTTGGGATAAGGCGCCGCATAGCCAGCGACCACTTGTGTCTGTAAATCGCGGGAACAGATTTTGGTCATCATATTCCAGTGCCGCCAGAACGGGTTAAATCGCACGAATAGTTGAAATTTACGCAGAAATTCTGAGCCAGGAATGGCCATATCGGTGATCGTTTCCTGCGGATCGCGCACCGGCAATCCGGTATTTGAAAAAGTTATACTGGCAAGCTGGTCTTGGTAATTAGCCGCCACCCGCAGACCCAAAATACCGCCCCAATCATGCAGTACGAAATGCACGCCATGCAGATCTAGCTTGTCGAACAGAGCTTCGCTCAACCAAGCCTCATGGCGCGCAATGGTATAATCTCGCAGGCGCGTCGGCTTATCCGAACGCCCCATGCCAATCAGGTCAACGGCAATGGCGCGATAGCCAGCGGCGGCCAATTGCGGCATAAGTTTGCGCCACATGAAACTCCAAGTTGGATTGCCATGCACCATCACAACAGGCTGACCCTCGCTGGGCCCGGCCTCAATGTAATGCATGTCCAACGTGCCACCCTCGCCATCGTCTAGGGTTACAAAATGCGGCTCGAAATCATAATCTGGCAGATTATCAAAACGGCTGTCAGGGGTTTTTCTCAATTTCATACACAGGATGATACACGGCCTTGGCCATTATGCAAACATATTGGCACTTATCATGCCATTATATTTTCTGATGACAATTTGTTGGCGTGAGGGCTTTCGGTATTATTTCTCAAATTTGGGGAGCCTTGAGAATAAAGCCGCCGAGACGGCAATAAAGGCTGCAGCTGTGAATAAAGATGCGGTGTAACTGCCCGTGGCGTCTCGAACCGCGCCGAGAATGAAGGGGCTTAGGCCTGTCGCGATTAAGAAGGTTGCGTATTGTCGGCCATAAATCTGACCATAGGCATGCATTCCAAAATATCGAGCGACGAGATAGCCAATCAGATCCACTTCGGCTCCGACGGAGAAGCCGATAACAAATGCCGCCGGCACAGCGACAGACATACCAAACACCGCCAAAGCCAGCACCCCGCTGATACACGCGAATAGAATGGCAATGGCCACATGCGGCGCAAATATGCGGTCTACAGCAAAACCGACCAACAGACGGCCCAGCTCGCCTCTGACTGCGGCGCCTGACTTGGGAGCCATCGCCTGCAACTTGCGCGACGATGGCCGCTTGGCCGTGCAATATAATCCGGGCGATATGCACGCCGGCGCGGTGCTGAGTGCCGTGCAAGGCGCAGGCATTGAGATTGTCGATCTGGACACGCAAGGCGCCGAGCTGGAAACCATCTTTATGAAACTCACCAGTCACAAATAA